>Ga0078972_1003542_pt1 | contig 46325 bp, 39 predicted proteins | sample YelNatPaOPGAMG01_FD_67568 | JGI IMG/M metagenome (GOLD analysis project Ga0078972, IMG submission 67568) | Hot spring thermophilic microbial communities from Obsidian Pool, Yellowstone National Park, USA - OP-RAMG-01 (SPADES assembly) (version 2) | ecosystem: Environmental > Aquatic > Thermal...
TTCCATAATGCCATTCGCGGCCGGTAAAACCGGCCGTACCGTGCTTCCGTGATACAAAAAACGGCCCAAACTATGTTTCCACAATATATTAATACTTAAGCACGATTCTTGTCAAACCTCTTGTTTCGGCGCGATAGCGTCAATCGGATAAAGATAATAAATAAAAATAAACGAAATTATTTAAGGAGCCTTTCGGCAGGAAGCTTATATCAACGCGAATATAATTTATAAAATCATAATCAATATATACTTGACATATAAAATATAGCAGGATAAAATGGAAATAAATAATAAATAATAAAATCAAGCAGTAACGTATCCATTGGTATTTAACGGCGGGTTGTTAACATTTAATATATGCGTCTTATGTTTAAAATGAATCGGGAAGGGGCGATGTCTATGAGGGTATAGAAAAGTCCTTGCAAAAACCAACGGTAGAGAACCCTGCCGTATGAACGGCAGCAGGTTTCGCAAGGACTATAAGCAGTTTAGCATAAAGAGGGATAATTTCAAATGAAGTTTTGTCTATTAGGCAAAAGAAAGGGTATTAACAATGAAAAAGAAATTTTTGATCCCCGTAATAGTGGTGATATTATTATTTACGATGACTATAACTGCATATGCAACACAATATAGTTGTTTTTTACAGCCTAATCAGACCGGTGAGGAAAAAACAACAGCGTTGTATGCATCCCATTCCCATTACTCTGGTAGTAACTCTGTAACATCCACAAACGACATGATTTTGAAATATCAGTATTTAAGGGGAACATGGAAAACTATAGATATAAAACGTGTTGACCCAAATCAGTATGTATATTGTAGTACCGTATATACTGACCCGGCGGGATATTTCAGGACAAAGATATATTCATATCAATATGCTGGAGGTGTTTTGGGAGTTGGGACAGTCTTTGACAATTAAATTAAAATTAATAAGCTACTAATAATATATCTGCCGAAGGGTTATGTTTGTAAACATAACCCTTCGGCAAAAACTATATTTCAAGTAAGAAGGAGGATATATGCGGAACGTAAAGAAAGGCTTCAAAATCGTAATGAATTTAATATTTCTTTTAATAACAATTGTACTTGTCTGCGCCTGCCAGCCTACGCCGTCAAGAACGGCGGTAGTCTATGGCGGCGGACTCGAAGAAAAGATTGAAGGTTCTCCGGCTCCCTTAGGCGTCTACGACGCCCCCGCTTACTGGCGGGAGACATTGTATATAGCAGGCAGTGACAAAAAGATCGAAATCGACTCGTCGATCGGCGTACCCGAAGTAACGGCATTTCCTGTATATAAAGTAAAGCAGGCAACATTTGATGAGGCGCGCATAAAACCTCTTGTGGATTACTTCGCTAAAGGCAGAGATGTTTATAAGACGCATGAGGCGACAAAAGCGGAAATCGAAAAACAATTGATTCTCGCGAAGAAGAACAACGATGAGGAAATCGTCGTTGAACTCCAGAAAAAAATAGCAACAGCTCCGGAAACCGCTCGGGCCGAAAAAATCACGGATTGGAACGCGGATCAATCGCCGTCAGGATGCTTTATGACGGATAACGGGGAATTTGCCGGAATTAGCGTTCGCCCGAATTTTTTTGGATATGCGAATGGATTTATTGAAACAGAGAGGATAGTTGAACTGAATGGCGAGGATAAGATCGGAGACGTCGCTATATCATATGAGAACGCTTTAGAAGCGGGTCTGAGCATGCTTCATGAATTCGGCATAGATTATATGGCTTCAAGCAGTTTGGAAAAAGCGCGGCGTTACTCTCGCCTTTCAAACAGCACGCTTGCCGAATATAGCGAAAGGCCTGTATCCAAAGGCTATTTATTGATATTTGTTCGTAATATCGATGGAATAGCAGGTATAACAAATAATGGCGTCTTATTTTATGGCACTGATGAGTTCAAATATAAAGCACCTTTTAATCCGGAGGAAATCCAGATCTATGTGGATGAGAATGGTAAAACGCAGTCGTTTGCCTGGTTTTATCCATTAACAATAGAAGAAAAAGTTAATCCGAATGCTAGACTTCTACCGTTTAATGATATTAAACAGAGGGTACGCGACATGCTTATATTTATCAATTCATATGACAACGGCCCCGTAAAGGTAACGAGCATCGATATGAATATGGCGATTATCGACTTAAAGGACCATCCCGGAGAAGCGATATATGTTCCCGCTTGGTTTATTCATTATAACGATACATTTTACGACCCGGAAATTAGCAAGAACCTGCAACAGGAAAATACATTAGTATTGAATGCCATCGACGGTGGAAGAGTGCTGGAGCTTCCGGTCGAAGCCTGCAGCCCTGAAAATCGAAAACAAGACGGGCATTGAAATTCTGGTGTTTACGATCATCTTAAACAAATATAATAATAAGAAACACATTGACAGTTAACAAACCGATCTATAAAATATCAGTTATAAATGGTATAGTATCCATATATTTATAACGCTATCCCTTAATGGAGGCGATGCCTATGAGGGTATAGAGAAGTCCTTGCAAAAACCAACGGTAGAGAACCCTGCCGCAAAAGCGGTATATATATCGCTAAGTATGATAGCCATGAAAAGAGGTTAAACGATGAGTATCGATAAAAAAACAAACCGAATATTATTGGCTTTGTTCGCCATAGTGTTCCTTTGTTTCGCGGCAGCCTGCCAGCCTACGCCGTCAAGAACGGCGGTGGTCTACGGCGGCGGTTTAGAGGAAAAGCTCGGAGGGTCTCCCGCGCCCGCCGGCGCTTACGACGCGCCTGAACGCTGGCAGGAAACGTTAGATTTAAAGGGCGGCGATGCGAAAATCGTATTCGACGCGGCGGTCAGCGTGCCCGCCGTCACGGCTTTCCCCGTATATAAGGTAAAGCAGGCTGCGTTTGACACCGCGCGAATAAAATCCTTCGTGGAATACTTTACGGGAGGCAGAGAGGTTACGGCGTATGCGGAGCCTACGAAGGCGGAGCTTGAGGAGCAGGTGATACTTGCGAAAAAGAACAACAAGAAGGAAATTGCGGCGGAGTACGAGGCGAGGATCGCAACCGCGCCGGAAACCGTCGAAGCCGAGATTATTACTGACTGGAGCGCGGATCGGTCGCCATCCGGATGGTTTTTGACAAAAGACGGGGAATATGCAGGAATAAACGTCGATCCAAAACGTTTTTTATACATGAACGGCCTTGTTGTGGGAGGATATTTTCAAACGGACGAAGATATTGAAGCGAACGGCGAAAAAGAGATCGGAGAAATCGCGATACCCGGGAAGGACGCCGTCGCGGCGGCGCAAAGCGTCCTTGACGATCTGGGGTTTGACGACATGGTTTTTAGCCGTCTGGAAAAAGCTTTGCGTTACTCGCGCCTTTCAAACGGTACTTTTACCGGGTTCAGCGAAGAACAGGCGTCAAAAGGGTATTTGGTCCAATTCGCGCGCAATATCGACGGCATCGCGGCAATAACGAGCGGTGGTCCGCCGTTTTTTTACTTTTCTGATTTCGAATACAGGGCGCCCCTGTGCCCGGAAGAAATCCGGATCTTCGTTGACGAAGCGGGCAAGGTCCAGTCGTTTGTCTGGCGCTATCCACTGGAAATTGAAGAAAGGCTAAACGAAAACGTCGGCCTTATTTCGTTTGAAGAAATGAAACAGCGCATTCGCGATATGCTTACCTATATCGGCTCTTATTACAACAATACGATTAAGGTGACAAGCATTGAAATGAAGATGGCGCTCGTCAATGTAAAGGACAGCGCGGATGAAGCTATGTACGTTCCCGCATGGTTTATACATTATATTTTAAAAACTTATGAAAACGAGTCGGAGGAACCAGGAGAATCTGAACTTGTATTGAACGCCGTAGACGGAGGAAGGGTGTTGCGGGCGCCGATTGACCCTGATATGCAGCAGGCAATAGATGCCGCCCGGAAGGGTTTATCATAATGTTTCTTCGTCAGTTTTTTTAAGATGAACATGTCATATTTTAATACGGCAAAAGTCCGGAAATGCGATCCCGGAACGGCACGGGGGCCTTACGGGACGGAACGACACGGGGGGCGTTCCCTACGGAGCGGAACAACACGGAGGTCGTTCCCTGCGGGGCGGCTGAACAACACAGGGGTTGTTCCTTACATGACGGAACGGCACGGTGGGCGTTCCCTGTGGGACGGAACGGTACGGGGGTCCCTGCAACCGACTGTATCGGAACGGACGCGCCGTTAATAGCTTAGCCGATTTACGTGCTTTTTTTACAGGCCTTTGCATTTCGCGTACTTTACAAACCATGCCGCCGCCCTTATAATTAGGCTTGATTAAAAGCGTCTGACGCGGGACAGGGCATGCTTTGAGCTTTGCAAAGAGAGCGGGGGGAAGGTGAAAGCCCCGACAAAGAAAAAGCCGTGTCATCGCCCGCGGAGCTTTTTTGCCGAAAGCGAGTAGGCAAAGACGGGAGCGCCCGTTACAGCGCGAAAAAGATACGGCGACGCCGTAATTTTGGGTGGTACCGCGAAAGATATGCCTTTTGCCCCGATAGGGACGAAGGGCGTTTTTATTTATACCGTATCGGGAGAGAAAGATGCTTTACAAACAGGTGGACAAGAACCTGAACTTCAGGGACAGGGAGCTCGAGGTGCTCGGGTTCTGGAGGCAAAACAAAATATTCGAGAAAACGGTCGAAAAGAGCAAGGGAAAAGAACCGTACACCTTTTACGACGGCCCGCCGACGGCTAACGGCAAGCCGCACATCGGCCATATCCTCACGAGATGCATAAAGGATCTTATACCGCGTTACAGGACTATGCGCGGGTACGACGTGCTTCGCAAGGCGGGCTGGGACACCCACGGGCTTCCGGTCGAGCTCGAGGTCGAAAGGATGTTGGGACTCGACGGCAAGGAACAGATAGAAAAATACGGCGTCGAGCCGTTCATAGCGGAATGCAAGAAGAGCGTCTGGAAATACAAGGGCGAGTGGGAAAAGATGTCCGAGCGCGTGGGCTTCTGGGCGGATATGGAGCACCCGTACATAACGTACGAGAACTATTACATAGAATCGGTATGGTGGTCGCTCAAGGAGATACATAAGAAAGGCCTTCTTTACAAGGGGCACAAGGTCGTCCCCTATTGCCCGCGCTGCGGGACGGCGCTTTCGTCGCACGAGGTGGCGCAGGGATACAGGGACGTTACGGAAAAGTCTGTATTCGTTAAGTTCCGGGCGAAGGGCGAAGAAAACACGTATTTCCTCGCCTGGACGACGACTCCCTGGACGCTGCCGTCCAACGTCGCGCTGTGCGTGAACGCGAAGGAAACTTACGCTAAGGCGGATTACAAAGGCGAAAAAATCATCATGGCGAAGGCGTTGATACGCGAGGTCTTGGGAGAAAGCGCCGTTATAACGGAGGAATACCGCGGAAAAGACCTCGAGCGCAGGGAATACGAGCCTTTGTACGACTTCGGCGGGGCGGACGCGAAGGCGTGGTATATAACCTGCGACGATTTCGTGTCGCTGTCGGACGGCAGCGGGATCGTGCACATAGCGCCGGCTTTCGGAGAGGACGACTCGCGCGTCGGGAGGGCGTACGGCCTTCCGTTCGTTCAGATGGTCGACGAAAGGGGGCGCTTCAAGGACAAAACCCCGTGGGGAGGCGTTTTCGTGAAAGACGCAGACGAGCTTATCGCCCGCGACCTTGAAAACAGGGGGCTCCTTTTCAAGACTCGGGATTATGAGCACAGTTACCCGTTTTGCTGGCGGTGCGACACCCCCCTGCTTTATTACGCGCGTACGACGTGGTTCATCAAAATGACCGCGGTCAAAGAGCTGCTGCTCAAAAACAACAGGGCGATAAACTGGCTTCCCGAGAACATAAAGGAAGGCAGGATGGGCAACTTCCTCGAGAACGTGCTCGACTGGGGGCTGTCGCGCGAGAGGTACTGGGGGACTCCGCTTCCCGTCTGGGAATGCGGCTGCGGGCATTTTACGGTCGTGGGCTCCGTGAGCGAGCTGCTCGAAAAGGGGGAAAATATCCCGGAGCCGCTTGAGCTTCACAAGCCGTTCATCGACAGGGTGACATTAAAGTGCGAAAAATGCGGCGCCGTGATGAGGCGCGTGAGCGAGGTTATAGACTGCTGGTACGATTCAGGCTCGATGCCTTTCGCGCAGTGGCATTACCCGTTCGAGAACAGGGAGGAGTTCGAAAAAAGGTTCCCGGCGGACTTCATAAGCGAAGCGATAGACCAGACGCGCGGGTGGTTTTACACGCTGCTCGCTATCGCCACGCTCGTGTTCGGGACGAATTCGTTCGAGAACTGCATAGTCTTGGGGCATGTGCAGGACAAGGACGGCCAGAAGATGAGCAAGCACAAGGGCAACGTAGTCGACCCATGGGACGTGCTGAACAAACAGGGGGCGGACGCGGTGCGGTGGTACTTCTACTCGTCAAGCGCGCCCTGGATTCCGAACAGGTTCTACGGCGAAGCCGTGTCAGAGGCGCAGCGCAAGTTCATGGGGACGCTCTGGAACACGTACGCTTTTTATATACTGTACGCCGACATAGACGGCTTCGATCCGACGAAGCACGATTTGAAGCCCGAAAACGTCATGGACAGGTGGATACTGTCAAGGCTCAACACGCTCGTCGGAAGCGTTTCAAAGCATCTCGACGAATACAGGCTTACGGAGCCTTCGAGAGAGCTGGAAAAATTCGTCGACGAACTGTCGAACTGGTACGTGCGCCGGTGCAGGGAGCGTTTCTGGGCTTCGGGGATGGAGCGGGACAAGATAAACGCCTTCATGACGCTTTACACCGTCCTTAAAACGCTGTGCGCGCTCGCGGCGCCGTTCATACCGTTCATGACCGAATCGATGTATCAGAACCTCGTCCGCAGCGTCGAAAAGGACGCGCCCGAAAGCGTGCATCTTTGCGATTATCCGCTGGCGGACGAATCGCTCGTCGACCGGGCGCTCGAGGAAGGGATGGACAAGGTGCTCGACGTCGTCGTCTTGGGGCGAAGCGCGAGAAACGCGGCGGGCATAAAGAACCGCCAGCCGGTAGCGAATATGTTCGTTTCGGGGATCGATTCGATGGAGGATATGTACGTCAAGCTCATCGAAGGCGAGCTGAATATAAAGAAAGTGAGTTTCGGAGCGGACTTGGGCTCGTTCATATCGTACGACATAAAGCCGCAGCTTAAAACCGTCGGGCCAAAATACGGGAAACTGTTGAACGGCATCCGCGGCCACCTTTCCGGCGCGGACGGAGCCGAGATCGTAAAAACCTTAAAAACGCAGGGAGTCTATAAATTCAGCGTCGATGGAAACGAAGTCGCGCTGACCGAGGAAGACCTGCTCATAGAGCCGACCCACAGGGAAGGGTACGTCGTCGAAAGCTACGCCGGAATCGGGGTCATACTCGAAACGGTACTTACCGAAGAGCTGATTGAGGAAGGCTTCGTGCGCGAGATGGTGAGCAAGATACAGACGATGCGAAAGGAGGCCGGATTCGAGGTCACGGATCATATCGTTCTGGGGCTTGACGGCAACGAAAGGCTCGCCGCCGTGCTCGGGAAGAACGCCGGCGAGATAAGCCGCGAAGTCCTCGCGGACGAAATCTCCGGCACGCTTTCGGGCTACGAAAAAGAATGGGACATAAACGGGGAGACGGCGGTTTTCAGCGTCAGGAAAATTATTAAGTGAGGCGGATAATGGACGAATTAGACGCGGCACGGGACGTCAAGGCATTCTCGCGGATTGGGTTCGCGCTGTTTTTGATGATAGCCGTGACGTTTGTTTTGCAGTACGGCGCGTTCCTGCTGTTCGGAAGAATGGAAACGCAAACGGGCGAACTTACGTGGCAATGGTACGCCGTGCTGCTGCTGTCCCAGTACGTTGTCGCGATGCCGGCCGCGTGGCTGGTTTTAAGGCCTCTGCCTAAAACGCAAACGGGGAACCAAAGGTTGGACGCGCGGCGGTTTTTGGTCATAATCCCGATATGCGTTTTTTTGATGTACGCGGGGAGCCTTGCCGGCAACATTGTCTTTTCGATGATAGAATCCATATCCCATAAAGAGATCCCGAACATATTGGAGGGAATTTTAAGCAAATCGGACGTATGGGCGAGCCTTGCGGTTTTCGGCGTTGCGGCTCCGGTATTCGAAGAGCTTTTTTTCAGGAAGCTCCTTATCGGAAGGCTGAACGTTTACGGCGAGAAAATAGCGGTGTTCGTATCGGCGCTGATATTCTCCCTTATACACGGCAATTTCACGCAGGTCTTTTACGCTTTCGGATTAGGGATGGCTTTCGGGTATATATACGTAAAAACAGGAAGGATAATCTATACAATCGTCATACATGTCGCGATAAATATATTGGGCGGGGTTGTGACCCCGATCGCATTGGAGGACAGGGGGATCCTCGCATCCGCGTATTTTATTTTCATGTTTGGCATGGTCATCGCGGGGCTTGTACTGTTCGTGAAAAACAAAAGCAACATCCGGTATTCCGGCGCGGAGAAGGAGCCGCGGGACTGGAAGCGCAAGGCGTTTTTGAACGCCGGCATGATATCGTTTTTCGCCGCCTGCGCCGTGATGTTCGCGCTCGACACCTGCTCGGCTTTTTGAAATTTACCCGTCCCGGGCACGGCCAAAAAAGCAAAAGCCGTAACTACAAATAAGCGAATCAAAGGGGCAAAAAGTGGTTCTCATTTTTCTATCCGCGCTTGCGGTCGGGTTTTCCGGCTCGATGATGCCCGGGCCGCTGCTTACCTATACGTTAAGGCAATCGCTCTCCTCCGGGCCGCTTTCCGGTTTTTTCATAACCGCCGGCCACGCGCTTCTTGAGCTCGCGCTCGTTATACTGATCTTCATAGGATTCGACACGATCCTCCAGTCGCCCGCCGCCCAGACAGTTATCGGGCTGGTCGGAGGGGCGCTTCTTATCTATATGGGGCTCGATATGATACTCAAGTCCGCGAAAAACGCCATAACGCTTCAGACGGACGGGAACAGGGCGGGACGCGGGAACATGCTCGTTTCGGGAGTCGTTATAAGCGCCGCGAACCCTTACTTCCTGTTATGGTGGGCGGTCATCGGCCTCGGGTTCATAATGCAGTCGTATAACGCGCATGGGATCGTCGGGGTCGGAGTCTATTATACCGGCCATATATCCGCGGACTTCATCTGGTACGGCGCGATATCCGTGATCGTCGGCAAAACGCGCAGGTTCATCAATCAAAAGCTTTACCGCGCCATAATAATCGCCCTCGGGTGCCTGCTGATCTTTTTCGGCGCAAAATTCGTTGTCGACGCTGTTTCGAACCTGCTGTGACCGGTGCCCGTAGCGTTATGCATGGATTACATGAGCTATGGCTTTTCTTGCGGATCTGTGGTATCCTTAGAAAAAACATGCGGGTCATGCGCTGTTTACAGCCGATAAAATGCATGGTATTATTTAGTCCGTATCATTATTTGTGGTGGGAAACTTAAGGAAACGCTGATTTTTTTAAGCGCGGCACCGCGCCGTAATCATCGGTTCCGTTCATACGGGAGTGGGGAAAATGAAAACGAAATACTACGCGAGGAAACGCAAGATAAGGCGCGTGGCGCATAAGAGGTTCTATATAATCGTGGGCGCTCTCGCGGCCGCGCTCGTCGTCGGCGTGTTTTTCATCGTAATGGCGGTATTGGGACAGCCGGGGACTTCCGACAGGCCGGGCGAATCGGTCGCTATAGTTACGCCTTTGGAAACTCTGACGGAGACGCCGACGGAGACGCCTGCCGAGACGCCGACGGAGACGCCGACGCCGCCGACGCCGACGCCGGTTCCGACTTTGGCGGCGGATCTCGCGCCCGCCCCCACCGATAACGGCACGGTGAATACCGATCCGTCCGCGTTCAAGTTCAAGACCGATATAAGAGTCGGGGACAACGACGTAAGCTCGTACCTGAGGGAAGAGCCTATCTCGTTCGGCTCCGGAGACGAATACACCGATCTTGAGGGAGTGATCACATTCCGGGGCAACAACTACAGGAACGCCCCGAACTGGGGGACGGCTTCGGTAACGGAAGGCAAGCTTAAAAAAATGCTTCAGAAGCAGACGGGTTCTACCGGAAAGTGGGCGGGTTCCGCCTGGACGGGGCAGCCGCTCGTGGTAAAATGGCCGGAACAAACCCGCAAGAACATGAAGACGCTTTACCCCGATTTTCGCAGCAAGCCCGATTTTACCGAGGTCATACTCGCTTCCGTTGACGGAAACATATATTTCATGGACGCGGAAACCGGGGCTAAAACGAGGAATTTTATCAGGCTTCGCGCTCCGACGAAGGGAACGGCGAGCCTCGACCCGCGCGGATACCCGATGCTTTACGTCGGGCAGGGGCTTCAGTCCGACGGCGACGCGACGAAGTGCGCAAATATGGCGTACCGCGCGGTGAACCTCATAACCGGCGAGGTAAAGACGCTATGGACTTATCAAAGAAAAGATCCGTTCGCGTACAGGGGCTGGCAGGCTTACGACTCGAGCGCTCTAATCGACGCGAAGACGGATACTCTCATCGAGCCGGGAGAAAACGGGATCATCTACACGGTCAAGCTCAACACGAAGTACGACGAGAATGCCGGAACGCTTACCATAAATCCGGACAAGCCGGTCAAATACAGGTATTCGACGCCCGCGAACGAGTCGAGGGACAAGAAAAACGCAGGAAGGTGGGGCATTGAAAACTCCGCGGCCGCATGGAGGAACTACCTTTTCTTCACGGACAACGCGGGGCTTTTACAGTGCCTTGACTTGAACACTATGAAGCTCGTTTACGCGAACGACATGGGCAACGACAGCGACGTGAGCATGGTGCTTGAAGAAGACCCTGCAAATCAGAAATTCTACCTGTATACGGGATGCGAATACGACGACGAAGTCGCGAACAAACAGCCGGGCAAAGGCCCGACCTATGCGCGGAAGATTGACGGGCTGACCGGCCAGATAATCTGGGAACAGCAATTTACGGCCGATTCGTCTAATCGCGCCGTCGACGGAGGCATACTCGCTTCCCCGGTGCTCGGAAAGGAAGGGACGAGCCTCGAGGGGCTGATAATCTACAACGTCTGCGACGAGGTAAAGGGCGACTCGACTACGAGCGAGCTCGTCGCGATGGACAAGCTTACGGGCGATATCAAATGGCGCTACGACATGGAAGTAACCGGCTGGTCGCCGTCCTCGCCCGTTCCGGTATATACCGACGACGGACAGGGCTATATAGTGCAGTGCGACCGGGAGGGCAACGTGGCGCTCATTAAAGCGGATGCGACAGGCGCCGTCGTTGCGGACAAGCTCGCGCTCGCGGTAAAGGGTCAGGACGGGAAGGTCGCAGTACAAAACAACTTCGAGGCTACGCCCGTCGTCTACGGGAACATGATAGTCGTCGCTTCGAGGAGCGGCTATATATTCTTCATAAAAATAACGTAAAAGCATCATCCGGAACGACGCGGTGGCCGGCGGAACGACACGGAGGTCGACGGAACGACACGGACTTTAGACCGGCCACTAAGATTGGCCTGCCCGAAAGTTAAGACCCGCAATCTTAGTGCCGGTGGTCGTTCCCTGCACCGCACGAACCGTGGAAAACGATCCCCGCGTTGTTCCGCATGAACCCGTCGTTCCCTATTGTTAATAAATGTATCCATGCTTCGCGGAATTGACTTTATTAATGCCATACTATAAAATTGAGTAGTCAGTTTGACTTGCGGCACGTCTTTTAAGCGGGGAGGAAACGCTTTTGAAAAGGTTTTTTTCGATAATAATGATCGCTCTTTTCCTTGCGGGCATTTTTCCGTGCGCAAGCGCCATGGCGGGCGATTTCAGCCTTTCGGTATCCCCGAATCCGATAAATGCCTCCGCGGGACAAACGGTGACGCTCACCGCCACCGTCAAGAACAACGGCTCCGGCGAGCTTTCCGGGTTTTCTATCGTCTGCGAAGGCACGGAATGCTATTCGAGCGGCGCAACCGTCGCGCCCGGCGGTACGGTTACGGCGAACTTCAACTTTACGGTGACCGCGTCCATGATAAGCGCCGGGTCGGTCTCTTTCCGTCTCGAATCGGGCGGCGGCACGATAGCGACGGATACGGTGATGTTCCAGCAGGCGCAGCCCAAGCTCGTCGTCACGGAGTCTTATCCGGATCCGAAGACAACGGCGCTGCTTAACGTCAACGACGTCATTCAAATCACGTTCACGCTGCAGAATCAGGGCGACATAAAAATCGACAATATCTCGGTAAAGGCGTCGGGAGTCAACGGAGGAAAGCCGTTCAGCCCCTCCGGATTTTCGCTTTCGCCCGGAGCCAAGAAAACCGTTTACAGTTCATTCACCTTCAAATCAAAGATAACTATCAAACCCGTTGTAACGTTTAGCGTAAACGGTTCAACCCAGACGATGGACCTCGCTCCGATTACTATGGACAAAGCGATAGCGGACGTTGAAGCAAAACTGAGCGTGAACAACGCAAAGCCGCAAGCGGGCGAGGAAGTGATCTTCACCCTGAACATAACGAACAACGGCAATATTACTTATACGAAGGTGTCCGCGTCATGGAACGGGGAAAACTGGCCGCTTCCGACGAGCACTCTCAGCCCGGGACAAACGATCACTAAAACGTATAAAAGGGCTTTCGAAATATCGGAGGACGTCCAGCTTACCATCACTCTGACTAAACAGCAGGGGCCTGTGTCGATACATACAAATACCGTTAAGATACTGCTGCCCATAGATCAGCAAGACCTGAAACAAAACATATCTTTTGTGATAAAAGCGGACAGGACCAAGATGACATCCGGAGGCACAGTCAATTTTACCGGATATGTCGCGAATAATTCTTATTACGACTTAAGCGGCGTTTCGGTATCCGACCCTTTAGTCGGAGAAGTTCTGTCCGTCGCGAAAATACCCGCGGGCAGCAGGGAGACCATCAGCGCGCAGGCGACCGTGGAAAAAACCGCGACTTTCAACTTCGTGCTCACAGCGTCGGACAGGGAAGGGCAGCAGTATACCTTCGAAGCGGAGCCGATCACGGTGACCGTGATCGACGATTCTTTCAGTACGCCCGAACCGTCCGTTCCGCTGGAAACGGCGGCTGCCGAAACCGCCACGATAACGCCCAAAAGCTCCGGTCCGCTTCTCATTTGGATAATAGCCGCGATAGTTCTAACCGTGCTGATAATCATCGTCGGCGTCGCGCTTATCGTTCTCTGGAGGAGCGGCGGCTCGTCTACAAAAGGCTCTTCCTCAAAATCTCTCAGGCCGTCGAGGCCGGCCGTAAAATCTTCGCCGCGAAGCAAGCCGGCCGTAAGAAGCGTGCTCTCGAAGCAAAAATCCGGCGGATACAGGGACAGGAACAGGTTTTGATTTAAAAAGCGGATATTGGTTTATATTATCAATATTAACTTTATTATGTTCTTAGAGAATGATATGGATTGATTTTATGTATATTTATGCGGGACTTATGCAAGCGCCCGCGAAATGAGGTTATCCACAAAAACATGTGGATAACCTGGCGCCGCCGGTGGATAACTTATCGTATTTTCTTTTTTTCTACATTATTCTACATCGAAAAAATCGGGATACAGCCGTGTTTTTAAAATCCCGCGGTCTTCTTTTTGCGCGGCAATGAAAAAAAATACACCGCTGATTTTGCTTCAAAGCCGCGTGACTTCATTTGTCATGGTGGACAACCTTCCATTCTTTTTTTACGGAAATATTAACCTTATTTAAAACCGAAAAAGCGTTCCCCCGAATTTTCACATCCCGCCGCATAAACATGCGCGGCGGTCTGTTTTTCGCATATGCCGCATGTTCATCCCTCTTCGCGAATCAGCCCTATCAGTACCGTCATATCGTCGTCGGGCGCTCCGGCGCCCTGCGCCTTCGCGAGAACGGCTTGCGCTATCGCCTGGGCGTCCGTGCCGGTAAGCGTCGCGAGCCATTCTTCGGCGCCGTTGAGTTTATCGGCGGCGCCGTCGCTCATCATCACGATTATATCGCCGGCTGAAAGCTCCTTTGAAGCGCAGACCGGCCTTACTTCGTCCAATATGCCCATCGGCGGCGAACCGGGAAGGATCGCCTCCGCTTTTCCCGCGCTAACCACATACGAGCGTTCCGCGCCTATCTTCGTAAAATCCGCCCTGCCCGTTTTCAGATCCACGACGCATATATCCGCCGTCGAGAAAATGTCTTCGTTTCCTTTCAGGACAAGCAGCCTGTTTATAGTGTCGAAGATCACATCCTCGCCGAAACCCGCCTTGTAGAAATTTTCAATCAGAGATACCGCTTCCGCGCTTTCCTCCCTCGCCTTTTCTCCGCAGCCCATCCCGTCGCAAAGCAGCATCATGAATCTCCCCCCGTCGAGGCCGCTCAGCAAATAGCTGTCCCCCGAGACCTTCCCTTTCGGTTTTGACGCGACCGCGGTCACAATATCGTACTTTTGCGCCTGCTCGAAACGCAGCGTGCAGTATTTCGCGCCGTTGTTGCACCCGGATTCCCTGACGCGCCTCATCTTTACCCCGCATACGTCGCTTATTATTTTTTCCATGCCGTTTTGGCAGTCGTGCGCGCGGCCGCAGTTTCGGATCCTCACCGCGACGTTGACGCCTCCGGACGCCGCGCTTTCGGCGCATACTTCCCTCGCGAGATACCCCGCGGCGTCAAGAGACGCGCATATCCCGCGCTCAACGGATTCGCGGAACTTGAATCCCGCGTTTATCTCCCTTCCGATATCGGACACGACTTTCGCCACTCCTTTTAGCTGTTCCCCCGTTATGATCCTCGTTTCGTCGATCCGCGCGTTTTTTCTTGCGTTCAACAGGTATGCCGCGAATATGCTCTGCGCGCCGCTTAGAATTGCGTCGGCGTTATAGCATTTTTTAACGAAACCCGCGTCAAGATCGCTTTTTTTGAGGCTCCCGTTTTTCTCGAAATCGACGAAAAGCCTGCCGAATATGTTGTAGGTATTGAGAAAATCCTTGTCCCAGCAGCTTTTTCGAAAAACGCAGTCCCTGCACGTGCTTTCCGCGAGTATCGACAACACTCCGTATATGCCGTCCTTGGTTTTTAGCGCGCTTGCCGCTTCTTTTGAAAACATCTCCCCCGTCTTTGAAAACACCTCCGATACTTCCATGAGCCTTCCGGATACCAGTTCGCGAAACCTCCGGGAATGAAGCGCGTATTCGTATTCGCGCCTCGTCCCCGCGTCGAGATATTTCCCTATGAAAGCGAACGCTTTTCCGGGGACGGCGATAAACGCCGCCGAGGCGATGCCGGCTTCGATCAACACCGATTGCCATTCGGCTATTTTAAGAAAGGCGATAACGTAAAGCAGGCTTACCGTCGCGAACGCGACGGCAGTCAACGGCTTTTTTAGCTTTCTTATCGTTCCCGCCGCCATGCCCGTCAGCCCCAACATCCCGATGCTCTCGGGACGCGAACCCAATCCGACGCAAAGGGCCATGCCAAGCGCAAGCCCTACCCCTGCGCCGAGCGCGGCCCCTCCCGCATACGCGCAGCATATGACGAGAAACATCGCGATAATGTCCCCTATATAGATTCCGTAAATGCTCAGCGGCCCGAACATGCACACTATTATAAGCGCCCCGAGCGCTATGCTTATCACCTCTTCTGAGGAAAAAACGTTTCTTTTCCTGCCGGAGAATATCTGAATCAGATTCGAAAGCACGTATATCATCACGAGGCATACGAGGCATTCAAGCACCGAAAGCGTGAAGCTTTCAAGGCTGTCCGTCCGAAAGACGATCGCCGCGACCATGTACGAAGCCGCCGCCGCGAGCATCGCCATCCATCTTATTCCTTTTCCGATAAAGAACATAGCGGCGCATATAAGAAGCGTCACCGTTAATATGTAAACCGTTTCGGGTACGAGCAGGGCCCCGGCCGCCGCCCCGGCCGCCGCGAAAAGGGGCATGTCGCGTTTCTTTAAAAAGCACGCCGCAACGAACGCCGGCCCGAACGGGTAAAGCATGTCCAAAAGCCGTATCCTCGAAAGGAGCGCCCCCGCCGCGATGAAGATCGTTATCTCAAGCAATCTCTTTATAACGCCCATGCCGCGGCTCCGTACCCGCATTACTTCCGTCGTCATACGCACCACTCCCGAAAATATTAATTTTCAGGGAAGCGCCGATCGGTTTATATCCTTGCTCTCAATTTAACCGGCGCTTCCCTGATAAACCTTGTTAATGCGCGCCGCGCGCCCGTAACCTTAACGGCGCGGAATCCGTGTTTCGCGGCAGGCTTAGCTCCGCAAGACGCGCGTATCCGTAGCTGTAAGAGACATTATATTGGACCCGTTTAATGAACATTGTCATACGGCGCAAAACGCGCGGGGAGAATTTGCCGATAATAAAAAAAATACATAACTTAATATGTATAATATTTGTTCTTTTTGCGTATAATAAAAAGTTGCTTTATAATTCCGCTTCGGCGAACTGCATCAACGCTTTCATCGCTTTTTCCTCGTCTTTGCCCTGCGTGAAAACATATATCCTGTCGCCCTGTTTTATTCCCAATGACAATATGCCGATAATGCTCTTGGCGTTTACCTTCCTGTTGCCTTTTTCGATAAATACCTGCGACGAGAATTTGCCCGCCGACCTTACGAACATAGCGGCCTTTTTTGCCCTCAACCCGTCCGGGTTTTTTATTTCAAGTTCTCTTGCCTGCATATTTTACCTTCCCGCCGTTCTTAATCCGTCCGCAATGCTTCCCAATTTCCTCAGCCTGTGATTCACTCCCGATTTGGACGTGCCGATAGCGTCCGCAAGCTCCTTTAAGCTCGCGTCGGGATTGTTTATCCTCGCTTCCGCCGCCTCGCGGAGCCCGCGGGGCAGTTTATCGAGCCCCATGCGCGTCCTTATGTATTCTATGTCCTCGCGCTGCTTTAAAGACGCGTTCACGGTCTTTGAAAGGTTGCCGGTTTCGCAGTTTACCTTCCTGTTTACCGAGTTCCTGACGCTTTTCATTATCCTGATGTTTTCGATGTTCAGTATCGAGGAATGGGCGCCTATCATCGTAAGGAGCGTTATTATCGGGTCGCCTTCCTTCAGGTAAACGACGTACGAGGCGCCGCGCTGTATCATTTTTGCGGAAATCCCCAGATCTTTAATGATATTCAACAACCCTGACGCAAATTCCTTCTGTCCGCACACGAATTCCATATGGTAGCGTTTTTCCGGATTGGTGACCGAACCGCCGCCAAGGAACGCGCCTCTTAGAAAGGCTATCTTGCAGCACCTTTTTTTTAAAAACGAAGCGTCCGCGCCAAACGAGAAGCCTTCCTCGCCCGCAAGGCGCGTGTCGAGCGCGACGAGCTGCGCTCCGTCCTCGATTATCAGCGAATAAATATGGTTTCGCTTTAACGGGTTGGAATGCATCTGCGTCTTCGTATGCAGCCCGAAAAGCTGTTTTATGAGCGTAAACGCGCGCCTCGCGACCGCCGCGTTCTCGGTATCGATGCGGAGCGAAAAAACGCCGTCCGATATGCTTATCGAACCCGCGGTATGAAGTATCGCGCTTAGCTCCGCGAGTTCGCAGCACTCGCCTTCGAAACGCGTCCTGCATACCTCGGCTTTCGCGTTCGAGGAAAAAGACATGTCCCCTCCGTCACTCTATATCCTTTTCTATGTCGCGGTGCTCGATTATGACCCTGTAACCCTGGGACCTGAGCAACCCGTACAGCTCCTCCGCGACCACCACGCTGCGGTGCGTCCCTCCCGTACACCCGATCGCTATTACGAGCTGTTTTTTGTCCTGTTCGAGATAGTACGGCGCCACGAAGTTCACAAGCTCGTTGACCTTGTCGATGAATATCTTAGTCCTCGGGAAAGACATCACGTAATCGCGGACTATTTTTTCTTTTCCGGTATGGCTTCGCAGCTCTTCCTGATAGAACGGGTTTGGCAGGAACCGCATGTCGAAAACCATGTCCGCGTCGATCGGGATCCCCCGCTTGTATCCGAACGTCGTTACCGTTATCAGTATCCCGCCTTCCCCCGGCTCGTTGAAAAGCTTGTCCATCACTTCCCCAAGCTTCTTTACGGAGTACACCGAGGTGTCGACGACGTTGTTCGCGAGGTCTTTTATCTTCCTGAGCTTATCCCGCTCGACGTTTATCCCCGTCGTAAGAAGCCCGTCGGGGGCGACCGGGTGTTTCCTCCTCGTTTCCTTGAACCTCTTTACAAGCGCTTCGTCGCTCGCGTCGAGGTACAATATCGAAAGATCCAGGTCTTTGAGTTTTTTCAGATTCCTGATAGCGCCGTAGATATCGTCGAACATGTCCCCCATCCGCATATCCACGACGGTGGCGGCCTTCTCGATCCTGTTGTCCTGCATGCACATCCGCGCGAATTCCGGGATAAGCTTCGGAGGAAGGTTGTCGACGCAGAAGTATCCCATGTCCTCCAGCCTTTTAAGCGCCTGGGACCTTCCCGCGCCCGAAAGCCCCGTTATAATGACGAATTTCATGCCTGCCCCTCCCCTATCAGGATTTTACGTTTACGATCTGTTTCTCGGTCAGCCCCGCCGCGGCCGCGAGCTCAAGCGCGAACGATACGCCGCCCACGTCGCCGGGGACATGCGCGTCGCTCGAAATCACGAACCGCGCCCCTTCCGACGCCGCCTGCGCTATATCCTGCGCGGCAAGCCCGCGGTGCCTCGCGTTTATCTCGAACAGAGTTCCGTAATCCGAACAGGCTTTCCCCAACATTCCGTAATCGACGGGCGCGGCGTAACCCGGATGGGCGATTATGTCTATGCGGTTTTTTCGTATCGCTTGCAGATACGCTCCGGTTATCTTTTTTCTGTCGGCACCGAAAAGCAGCGCCCAAGCCGACTTTACGTTTTTGTACAGCGCCGCCTTATGGACCCCGAGTATCGTAACGTCGAATCCGTAGCCCTCCGGAAGGTCGACGCTCCCGTCGAGGCCTAACAGATTGAGCTCGATCCCCGTTTTGACCACGATCCGCCCCTCGTACAGGCGCTTCGCTTTCTCAAGCTCCCCGAAGTATCTCTCTATATTCCTTACGCCGTAAGCGAGATGCCTTACCGAATGGTCGGCGATCCCTATTTCCTCGAGCCCCGAGCTTATCGCCGCCTCGATGTTTTCGCCCGGCCCGCCTTTGCCGTGGCTGAACGTGGTATGGGTATGGTAATCCGCCGTCAGCATCATATCTCGCCCACCACCTTTATCTCCGGTTCGAGCCAAACTCCGCTTTGGGAGAACACCCGCCTCTGGACTTCCGCGATAAGCGCCAAAATGTCTTCCGGCGAGGCTCCGCCTTTATTTATTATAAACCCCGCGTGTTTTTCGGATACCTGCGCGCCGCCGATCGAAAGGCCTTTAAGTCCCGCCTTCTCGATAAGCGTGCCCGCGAAAAACCCTTCAGGGCGTTTAAACGCGCTCCCCGCGCTCGGGTACTCGAGAGGCTGCTTTTCGCGCCTTTTTTCGTTCAGCTCCGAAAGTTTTCTGCGGCTTTGTTCCGGATCCGCCCGATTGAATTTCAGCCTCGCGCCCGTGACGATAAGGGGAGACGACGCAAGCGCGCTCTTCCTGTAGCCAAAACCCATCCGCTCCCTGTCATAGACCGTTTCCCTGCCCTCCGGAGAAACGAGATAAACCTCCTCGATGAAATCCGCCGTTTCGCCCCCGTAAGCGCCCGCGTTCATGTATACCGCGCCGCCTAACGTTCCGGGGATCCCTCCCAAGAACTCCGCGCCGCCCAACGAATGCGCGGCGGCTTCCTTTACGAGCAGCGACAGGGAGGTCCCGCTCTTCGCGGTAACGCTTTCCCCTTCGACGCTTAAGCCGCTGAAATTTTCGGCGAGCTTCAGCACGACGCCCCGTATGCCCTTGCTCGTAACCAGCAGGTTGGTCCCTTTCCCGACTACCGTGACCGGGCACTTAAACCGCGCGGCCGAGTAAAGGACATGCTTTATTTCCGCTACGCTCCGGGGCAGCGCCATAATATCGGCGGGCCCTCCCGTCCGAAAAGACGTATGGGCCGCCATGCTTTCGCCCGTCCTTACGTCTATGATTTTTTCGCGCAGAGCGGAGGCGATTCCGTTTATATCCATTCCTTTAGTTTCCTCGCGTATAGTGTATAACAGATACGGCGTAAAACACAATCTATTCCGAATCTTCGTTCCGAAAATATTCCATTACGGCGCGCGCCGAGCGCATATCCATTCCCGGGACCGCGGCTAATTCGTCGAATCCCGCCTCTTTTATATCCCCCACCGTCTCGAACGCCTTAAGGAGCGCCTTCGCCCTCGCTTCTCCGATATGCGGTATCCTGCGCAGCTCCGAATCCCCGATTTTTTTGAGCCGCAGTCCGCGGTGGTACGTGATCGCGAACCTGTGAGCCTCGTCGCGTATGCGCGTCAGGAGCTTCAGCGCGCCGCCGTCCCTGTCGAGCACGAGCGGCTCCTGCCTGCCGGGGACGAATATCTCTTCCTGTTTCTTCGCGAGGCTTATAAGAGGAATATCCTCCAACCCGAGCGACGCGAGGGCGTCGTACGCGGAGTTGAGCTGCCCCTTCCCTCCGTCCACTACGATAAGCGACGGCATTTTTTCGAATCCTTCCGAACGCTCAAGCCCCCGTTTCAACCTTCTCGTTATGACCTCGTTCATCGACGCGAAATCGTCCGCGCCTTCGACGGTTTTGATCCGGAACCTGCGGTATTCCTTTTTGTCCGGTTTGCCGCCGGTAAAAACGGCCATCGAAGCCACGGAATCGGTCCCCTGTATGTTAGATATGTCGTAACATTCTATTCGATCTATATCGCTCTCCATGCGAAGAACGTTCTTTAGCTCTTCGAGCGCGCCTTTGGTCTCCTTGTATTCTTTTCGTATCCTCGACAGCCTGCGCTCAAGCGACTCTTTCGCGTTTGAAAGCGCGAGCTCAACGAGTTTCTTGTTGTCCCCCTTTTCCGGCACTCGTATCTGCACCCTGCTCCCGCGCTGCTCGGAAAGCCAATCCTCGATAAGCTCCCTCTCCGCGGGTTCGGTATTCACGTATATCTGCTTCGCTATCCCGTTCGTGGACGAGTAATACCGCTTCAGCATGTACGACAGCACGCTTTTATCGTCCTCGCCCGCGCATTTTATAAAAAACCGTTCCGTATAATTGAGCTCGCCTTTGCGGACGAGGAACGCAAGAACGACGGCCTCGTCGTCCTTTGCGTATACCGCGAAAACGTCCTTGTCGTTTAAATCCGGGAAGCCCGCCTTTTGTTTTTCGAAGACGGCCTTCAGCGCGCGTATCCTGTCGCGCAGCGTCGCGGCCTTTTCGTACTCCATGTTTTCGCTCGCGCGCGCCATCTCCTCCGCAAGCTGTTTTTCGAGCCCCTTGTGCCTTCCGGACAGGAAGTCCGCGATGCCGTTCACCATGCGCTTATATTCGTATTCCGACACCTTGCCCGCGCAGGGCGCGAGGCAACGCCCCATCTCGAAGTTGATGCAGGGGCGCGTCCTTTCCGCGCCGGTTATATCCTTTTTGCACGTCCTGACCGGAAACGTCTTGTTAAGCGCGTCCAATATCTCGTCGAGCATATGCGAAGCGATGTACGGCCCGAAATATTTCGCGCCGTCGCTTTTGACCCGCCTCGTGACCCGGACGCGCGGGAACTTCTCGTTGAAATCTATGCGTATATACGGATAGTGCTTGTCGTCGCGCAGCAATATGTTGTAATACGGGCTGTAGCGCTTTATCATGTTGCACTCGAGAATGAGCGCCTCGATCTCCGTGTCGGTCAGTATGTAGTCGAAGTCCGCCACCTCGGACACCATGGCGGCGGTCTTTGGGTCTTTGCGCGTGTTCGAGAAATACGAGCCGACCCTGTTTTTTAACGCAACCGCTTTGCCGACATAGATTACCCTGCCCGAAGCGTTTTTCATCATATACACCCCGGGAGTTTTAGGCAGGTGTTTAAGCTTCTCATGTATCTCGTCCATATCAGTATCCTAACGCGAGCGCTTTTTTCAGCACCTTCTGGGCCGCGGGCGCGGCCTTGCTCCCGCCGGAACCCGATTTTTCCATGACGACGGCGACCGCTATCGGATGCTTGGCGTCGTCGATGAACCCCACGAACCATGCGTCGTTGGAAATGCTACCGTCGCTGTTCTGCACCTGCGCGGTGCCCGTTTTTCCGGCGACTTTGTATCCTTTTATCGCGGCGGCCGTTCCCGTGCCGCTCCTTACGACAGAAAGCATTATCCTTTTCAATTCGCCCGTGTCGCTCATAGGCTTCGCCAATACCGTCGGGGCGAACCTGAAGACCTCGCCCGTGTCGCCGGATACGCTCAAAAGAAGCTTCGGCTCCATCATAACGCCCCCGTTCGCGATGCAGGCGGCTATCATGCATGCGTGAAGCGGCGTAACGAGGTCGTGATGCTGCCCTATCGCCGCGCGCGCCTCGTCGGGGGCGTTGCCGGCCGTTTCGAACACGCTTTTCGCAGGCCTTAAATCGCCGAACAGGAACTGCTTGTTGAACAGGAATTTCTCAGCTTCCGCCTTAAGCGCGCCCGCCCCTATCTCGGACGCCGCCCGCGCGAAATACACGTTGCACGAATGCGCGAGAGCTTCCTCCAACCCAATCTTACCGTGTTCGCCGGTACAGCTTATCCGCTGTGAGTCTATCTCGACGCTTCCTGTGCATTCGGCGGTAAAATCTTTCTTCCCGTTTTCTATCAGCGCCGCCGCGGTTATAAGCTTGAACGTGCTGCCCGGAGGGTATAGACCGCAGAACGCGCGGTTGACGAGCTCGCTCGTGCCGCCGCCTTCTTTGAATTTTTTCATGTTCGAGGGGTCGAAAGACGGCGACGATGTGCTCGCCAGTATCTCTCCCGTCTTATAATTCATGACCACCACGGCTCCGCCGCTTCCGCCGATCGCGTCGGCGGCCGCCGCGCAAAGCGCGGAATCTATCGTAAGCCGGACGTCGCTACCTTTTATCCCGTCGCCGGACAGAAGCTGCGTGATCCGTCCTATGTTGTCCAGTCCCGAGCCGTACAGGTATCTCGCGAAAAGCACCTGCGCGCCGTTCGAAAATCCGTATTCGTCCCCTACAATATGCGCGACCGCCGTCCTTACGCTTTTGTCGTTTGCGTACCTGCGTTTCCCGTTATCGGAATAGGCGAGTTTCTTTCCCGTCCTGTCCAGTATGTCGCCCGAGGCGACGTTCGTCTTCAACTCCTGTATCCGGGGATTGTACGGCGTAGCGTACCATCTTTCTCCGTACACGATATCGACGTATCCGAGGTAAAGGATGAGCCCCGCGAACATCAATATGAAAACGAAGAGCAGCACGCCTATGTTCTTTCGGAGATCGTTCTTTTTCACAGCACAACTCCTCCGGCCTGCCGTATCTTCATTTCGTCTCTCTCCCCGTTTTTTGCCGCGACTCCCTCTATCATGCCGACAAGGCAGAGGCAGGCTATAAGAGAGCTGCCCCCCGAGCTTATAAACGGAAGCGTTATGCCCGTAAGAGGTATCAGCTTTATAACTCCCCCGATAATTATGAACGACTGCAGCGTCAGCATGCACATCGCCCCGAATACGAGAAGCGCGTCGAACCTGCTTCCCGCGTCGCGCGCTATGATCATCCCCCGTATGATGAACACGAGGTAAAGAAGTATTAGTATTATCCCGAATATCAGCCCGAACTCCTCACAGATTGCGGCAAATATGAAATCGCTCGTATTGACGGGTATCACGTCGGGAGAGCCCAATCCCAGCCCCGCGCCGAGCATTCCTCCCGCCGCTATCGCCATCAATCCCTGCACTATCTGGTATCCCTTGTCGTTGTAATACTTCCACGGGTCCTGCCATATCTGCACGCGCGTTTTAACATGCGGGACGAGATAATAGCTCGCGACTATGCCTCCGGCGGCTACGCCTATGCCGGCGAGCGTAAGAAGCTTCTTCCCCGTGCCGGCGAAAAACGTTATGAGGAACGTGCCCGCGAACAGCAGCGCCCCTCCGAGGTCGTTCGACAACACGAGCACGCCGACGCATGCGGCCGTATAGACCGCGTACAGCGCGGACGGAATCTTCCCTCTCCTCCTCGAGAAAAAATACGCGGATATTATTATGAAAAACACCTTCGACGCCTCGCTCGGCTGAAACCTTAAGCCGCCTACCGTTATCCAGTTCTTCGCTCCGCCCACATAATCCGCGAACAGGTAAGCGAACACGAGCAGCCCGAATGAAAGCCCCATCAGCAGGTAATTGATCCAGCCGAAATTTCGCGCCCTCTTTATTATCACCACCGTCAAAAACATGACGAGGCAGCCGATCCCAAGCCAGGCAAGCTGCTTCAACGCGGCGTCCATGTCGAGCCGCGCGAGCATGACGAGCCCCACGCACGCGAGGAAAAAGCACAGCACGAGCGTTATCCTGTCGATATGCCGAAAAACGGCGCCGGCAAGCGTATACGCCAAAATGACAAGAGCGCAGACCCCGAGGCCGTATCCCGCGACGCCGGCGTCGAATCCGCCCTGCCGGAAAGCGAGCAGCGCGCACGCCGTGGCGGCAAACAATACCGTAAATACGAGCAGAGCTCCCGCGCCTTTTCTTTCGAGTACCATCGTCAATCCTCTTTTAAATACAGCCTGAACACAAGGCTGCCTATCGTTATCAAATCTCCGCTGCCGATCCGCGCGACCGAATCGACTCGTTCCCCGTTGACGGTCACTTCGCCCTTGCCGGCCTTCGTAATATACACGCATCCGTCGTACGCGCGATACACTTCGGAGTGTATTTTCGAAACGCTCGGGTCGATAAGCCTTATATCCGCGCGTTTGGAACGCCCGATTATGTTTTCCGGCATGAGCTGTATGTTTTCGTCGAAAATTTCCTCGGGTCCCGAAATAACGTGCAAATACCCTATGCTGCTTTTCGCGACTTCAAGGACAAGCCTTTTGTCCCTGTACTCTTTTACGGATATCCCCACCGCGCCCAAAAGCACCACCGCGGCCGCCGCTATGAACCAATAGCGCATCGCGAGAGCCGCGACGGTATATGCGCCCTCCATCCATATCACCTCGATTATAATTGTATCATATTTTTTGCGCGGGTAACCCGCAAGTTGCAAAACAACCAACGCAATCGTGTAAACTTTCTGTGATTTTTCATTTTTCGGCGTGAGGCGGCGCTTTCAAGGCGCCGGGTTTGCTTCCGCGGCGTTGACATCCTAATGGAAAAAGATATATAATATCATCAGTGAAAGGCGGCAGTTTTTGGAGTCTGTAAGGTAAAAACACAATTAACGTAAATCATCGTTGCGATACTTTTGTTAAGTTTACCCTGCCGGCTGTACCGCCTGAAAACTCTCTTAAGGCGCGTCCGCGCTTTTTTGTTTTCCGGTTTTGTCCTCAGGGTCCGGATGGGCATATGCCCGGAAAGGAATCTCATGAAATTTGAAAGAAGCGAAAAATACGACAAGGAATTTTTAAAGGAAAACATGATGGGCCCTAATTGCTTAAAGCTGCTCGAAATCCTGATCGAAGGGATACGTTTTCCGGCAGGGTCAAGGGTGCTCGACTTGGGCTGCGGAAAAGGGCTTACCTCTATATTCCTCGCGAAGGAGTTTGGCGCGCGGGTCTTCGCGGCCGACCTCTGGATAAGCGCGACCGAAAATTACCGGCGCTTTTCGGAGGCGGGGCTTGACGGCGCGATAATACCGGTACGCGCGGAGGCGCGCTCGCTGCCGTTCGCGGAAGGATATTTCGACGCCGCGGTCTGCGTTGACGCGTATCATTATTTCGGAAGGGACGAGGATTACATGGACGCATACTTCGCGCCGCTCGTCAAAAAAGGCGGGTTTATCGGCGTCGTCGTCCCGGGGCTGAAAGAGGAGCAGCCCCGCGTCCCCGCCGAACTGGAACGCTTCCTTTCGCCCGAAGGCTTCGATACGCTGCATTCGCGCGGCTGGTGGGAAAAACTGCTAAATAAATCGGAGCTGTTCCGGCTCGATTCCGCGGCCGATTTTACCTGCGGCGAAGCCTGGGACGACTGGCTTGAAAGCGACGACGAGTACGCCGTCTCCGACAGGGAAATGATCAAAGAGGGCGGAAAATACTTCAACTTCGTGTCGTTGACAGGCCGCAGGGTCTGATATTGCCGCCGCGCCGGACTGCGCGCGCTTTTCGTCCGGCGCGGTTTTTTCTTTCCGGTATTGCCATTAATGCTTCTTTTTCTGTATAATTCCATTATAATAAATTGCGGAGGAACGGTATGGAAAACCAGTTGAATCTCCTTTCGGAGAACTACGGCTTTAAAATCGAGGGCAAAACGGCGTACGGAAGAATCGGCGGCATATTTTACAACGTGATCATCGTAAATTTCGGCACCTTCGCCGTCATCACGGCTTTCGTATCCGGCGATATAGACTCCGCCGCCGTGAAAGAGTACCTTAAGAAAAATAAAAGAAGATTCAAGTTGGGGCAATGGGAAATCGGGGAAAAATCCGTCTCGGTTCAGCTCGGGAGCGCCACTTTCGTTAAAGCGGATAAAATACACGAGTTCGTTGCCGATTTTTCAGGATTCCTGACCGGCGCCGGTTACCGTTCCGGGTGCGCGATGTGCGCAAAAGATGAAAACTTGGGATATACGCTGCAAAACGGCCAAATCCTCGAGATATGCAACTCCTGCCATATCGCCTTCGAAAGCCGGATGGACGAGGAAAAACAAACGCGCGCCGAAACGGGCAGTTACGCTAAAGGCGTGGCCGGCGCCGTGATCGGCGGCATATTGGGGATAATACCGTGGGCGCTGTTTGGCGCGTTAGGCTATATCGCCGCCGCAAGCGGATTTTTGATGGCGTTTCTTTCCTTGAAAGGCTACCGGCTTTTCAAAGGCAAAATAGGAAAAGGCATGGTACCGATTATAATCGCGGTTCTTATCGTTTTCACGTACGCCGCGATAATAGTGAACCAGACGATAGCGGATTATGGCGCGTATCCCGGAGACAAGAGCGGCGTATCGATACCGGCGCTGTTCGTGTCCGAGCTTGCGGCGCCGTTTTCAAGCCGGGACATAATCGTCGGAGATTATTTATTGACGCCGGATACCCGGGCGGCATGGGGACAAATAGCGATGGGCTGGTTCTTCGCCGGCCTCGGGAGCTTTTTCTTCCTTCGCGATGTTTTCAGGATAAGCTCCGGCAAGGATCTTGAGTTCAAGCGTATCGGAAAAGACGGCGGACGGGGGCCGGACGCTCCGCTTAGCCAATGAGCCAAAAACCCCGAAGCATAAATCCGTCTATAACGCCCCGCGAATCCTATGGCCTTTCAGGTCAAATCGTGGTAAATCGTGGTAATGTAAAAAGCGGCGGTCCTTTTGTTTCCCCGATTTTATATGTTTTTAAGGGAGGAGAACGCGATATGAAAAGAATTATTTGCGCGGCCGCCGCGCTGTTGACGCTCCTTTCGACGGCGGGATGCGCGGGCTCCGGCGCGGGCTCCGGCGCGGCGCCGGATAAAACGGTACCCGCCGCAGCCGGTACGGAAACGCCGAAGGCGTCAAGCTCCGATACCCCGTCTCCAAGCGAAACGGAAAGCGCGGACGCCTTGCCCGCGCCGAAACTTACGCTTATCGGTCACGCTTCGTTCAAGATAAAGACGTCGGAAGGCAAGGTGGTATATATCGACCCGTATTACGAGGGGGATTACGGCGAGGGAGCGGATTTGATATTAGTCACCCATGGCCATTCGGATCATAATAAAACCGGCCTTTGCGCGCGCAACGAGGGCTGCGTCGTGCTCACGCATAAAGAGAATATAAACAAAGACGGAAGCTTCAACGTTTATGACGCCGGTTGGATGACCGTCGAGCCTGTCGCGGCGTACAACGGCAACCATCCAAAAGGAACGGGCTCCGGCTTCGTCCTCTCTTTCGACGGCATAACGGTCTATATCGCCGGAGACACCTCGAAGATCGGCGAGATGGCGGCGCTGAAGGCCAAGAACATCGATTATGCCTTCTTCCCGATCGACGGGAAGTACAACATGGGCCCCGCCGAAGCGGCGGAGTGCGCCGCCGTCGTCGGCGCTAAGCATAATACCCCCGTCCATTTCTTCGACGCGGATCCGGAGGATTTCAGACCGGAAAACCTGCTGAAAATGGCGTACGGGGAAACGATAGAGCTTATCAGGCAGTAATACTCAGGGGAACCTGCGGAGGCGGCATGGATTTAGGACACATAGGCGACGCGACACTAAAGGACGGGCGGACGCTTACGCTGCGCAGCGCGGACTGGTACGACGCGGCGGACGTGCTCGACTATCTGAACATGGTCGGGGGCGAGAGCGACAACCTTATGTACGGCAAGGACGGCTACCGCCACCTTACCGTTAAAGCGGAGGCGGAATACATTGAGAAGATGGCGCTTGACCCGAGGGCGCTCCTTATGCTCGGTTTTGTGGACGGCGGGCTTATGACCCTGTCCCAGATCCGGGGCGAAGAACCCGAAAGGGCGGCGCATAACTTTGAGCTTTCCATCACGGTCGCGAAGGCTTTCTGGGGACTCGGGGCGGGGAGCGCCGTTATGGAGCGGCTGATCGGTTTCGCGAAGGGCCGCGGCGCGCGGGCGGTACACTTGGGCGTCCGGGCGGACAACGCGGCCGCGATAAAACTATATGAGAAATTCGGGTTTGAGAAAATAGGCGTGCGCAGGGGCTTTTTCAACATCGGCGGGACGTATCACGACGAGATATTGATGGACCTCTACCTTTATTGACCGGCGTCAGAAAGCCGGCGCTTCATCTAAAAGGTCCCCGCCGTGCCGGCGGCGCAGATGCGGGAATCATGAAACCTCTTAATCTTCATAATATTCGGAGCGTACAGGGACGACTTTTTTGCTGCCTTTTATCTTGTACCGGTTTCGGAACACGTTATACTTTCCGTTTCCGTGGAAGAAGCAATAGTCCTTCGGCAGCACCCTGCCCACATCAGTCTCGCCGTACTTTTCGCGCAGCCACCTGTCAAGAACGTCCTTAGCGATCGCTTTCAGACTCTCGGAGGGGCGCGCCTTCCTGTGATAATTGAACTGGTTAGCCGCGACCGCGCATTCTATCACGGTATCGCCTCTCATCCCCGCGTCCACCCTGTTGAGGACGCACCACACGACGGCGGCCTTGTTCGTATCCGATTTCACGCCTCTCGCCTCGCCCTGCAAGACCTTCGCTAAGACGGCGACCGTCTTGTCGTAGTCCTCGCCCGGATAAAGAGCGGCGAATATCTCTCTCGGCGCCGGTTTTTTCTTTGCCTCCGTTACTTTTGCTTTTAAATACGAACTGAATTGGATGCGCATGGTTTTGTTTTCGGCCGCAGATGAAAAAGAAGCGGGTATGAATGTTTCGGTTTTTCCTTGCGCCGCCGCGGCGGCGGGCTTATCCGGCAATGCCACGCCTGTCGCAATGACCAGCGCGATAAGCATTGCCGCGGCGGTTATTGCTTTTCTTCGCATGATTACTGTAACAGACCTCCATTCAAATATATATTCATTATTCCTTTTGGCCGCCTTTTTATACGGCGATGTCGGCCGCCCGCGCGCTAATAATCGTTTTTGTCCCTCTTTTTTGCGCACTTTGCCTTTTTACCATCAGCGCGGGCCGCTTGTCAAGGCTTATTTCCTTAATTTAGTTAATAAACGTATGAAAGTTTACAATTGTCTTACGGAAATTTAATATAATTGCAACATTACGCCATCAAAAATAATATTTGTTGTCATAAAAACAAGCGCTCTTATGGCGCAAAACAAAGCATTGTTTTAAATCTGTCATCATTTTATTTAAAGTATACTTTAAATAATTGTTGACAATAATCAATATTCGCAATATAATTTTTGATGTGAAAGGCGGACTTATGTCTATTACAACCAAGGAAGGAATATTAAAGGTTCTTTCCGCCTATAATCCGTGGTGGAAAACGGGTTCCGTCCACCCGAATTTTATAAAGGTGTTTCGGCGTTTCGCATATTACGAGGCGATAAAGCGTTTGGATCAGGTGGATCTTAGACGCGCCGTTGTGCTTACGGGCGCCCGGAGGGTAGGAAAGACGACTATACAGTACCAAATTATTGATACTCTTTTAAGACGCGGCATTCCCCCGCAAAAGATAGTCTTTTTTTCAATGGATCATCCAATCCTCAAGCTCAGCAGTATATCCGAGCTTTTGGAATGCTATCACGAAAACATATATGCGGATCAGGATGTATATTATTTTTTTGACGAGATTCAATATGCGGCCGATTGGGATAAATGGCTTAAAACCATATATGATATGCAGCCGGAAACAAAAATGGTTGCCACTGGTTCGGCAAGCCCTGCGCTCGTAAAAGGCGGTACAGAGAGCGGGACAGGCAGGTGGAGCGTCGTCCAGGTCCCGACGCTTTCGTTTTACGAATACTGTTCTCTTATCGGCGTAAACGACGTCAAATTGGATGGCGCTTTGCGCCCGACAAGTTTTTTATCGTTTACTCAACAGCAGCGTAATCATACAATGTTAAAGTTGTCGTCAGTACAGAATCATTTCGCCCGGTATCTTCAGGTGGGCGGTTTTCCCGAACTTGCGTTGTCGCAAAATGATTTATTGGCACAGCAGATAATACGGGAAGACGTAGTGGATAAAGTATTAAAAAAAGACCTGCCTTCTCTATACAATATCAGGAATTCGACCGAACTGGAAAGAATTTTTATCTACCTTTGTTACGCTTCATCACAGGTAATTTCGATCGATGCGATAGCGAAGGAACTGGACGGCGTTTCGCGTCCCACGGTTGAAAACTATATCAGGTATCTTGAAAGCGCAAACCTTATATATTTAAGTTATCCTGTTGAAATGAAAGGAAAAAAAGTATTGAAACCCCGTCCGAAAATATATATAGCGGATGCGGCGATAAGAAACGCCGTGCTGATGGATAGTGATATATTAACTAATCCGGAAGAGATGGGTAAAGTGGTCGAAACATCCGTATATAGACATGTTGCCGCATTTTACTACAATAAGGCGACCCGTATTGGTTATTATAGGGGGGGGAAAAAAAACAAGGAATTGGACATCGTCGTCGATTATCCGAACATAAAAAAAATACTGATCGAAGTAAAATACAGAGAACATGCGCCAATTTCGAATGACGAAGCCATTTGTGAACTTTGCGGCGAAGCAAGCGCCTGCATAGTCGTGACAAAACGCCCCGACGATTACGGTATCCATAATACTCCCGACGGTAACAAGCTTATCAGGATTCCCGCGTTCGCTTTTTTGTATCTTCTGGGCAATGCGGAAAAGCACGGGTACAATGGCGCGGGATAATCCCGCAAACAAAAAGAGCGCCGTCGGCGCTCGAGAAAACAATAATAATCATACCAGAAAGTCCTTCCTGTTGTAGACCGTAAAAGCGAGCGCGGCGCAGACTCCCATTATCCCCGCGCATATCGCCGCATTCAGCCAGTTTATCCCGTTGGTTATTATGTCGGTCATTACGAAATATTCCATCGGAGAGACCCACTTTAAAAATTCAACGGTCCCGGTCATCTTCGGTATCGCTCCGAGTATATACATTGCGAAAAAGACCGCCACCGCGAGCGAAGTCGCGTGCCGCGCTTTTTTCAAAAATACCGAAATGGCGAACCCGAGGAACAGGTACGTAAACCCCGCGATCATGCACCCGATAAGCATGCTCTTTTCCGTGGAAACAAGCGCCGTCATATCGACGTCGTCAGGCTTGACCGTCAGCGAGGAAAGTACGGACGCCGCCGAAAACACCGCAAAATATATGAGGTATGAAAGCAGCGCGCTTAAAAGCTTCGCTCCCGCGATACCGCCGCGCCTTACGGGCTTCGAATAAAGAAATTCGATAGTCCCCTCGCTCTGCTCCCTCGAAAGCGCGTTCACGCCGAGTATAATGCCGTATATGCACGCCGCGATGAAAACGAACTGTATGAAATACCCGAAGAAATTCGGCAGCTGTGTGAAATCCTCCGCCGACATATGGAACGCTTTCACGAATTCGGGCGGCAGCGAGTTTATCTTCGCGTTCATAAGCGCAAGCATATCCGAATTCAGCATCGACGGATACAGCATCATAAACAGGGTTATTATCGCCGCGCTGACGAGCGACCAGATGAGCAGCGTTTTAAAATTCCTGCTGAAATCCAATTTGAAAATATTCATGTTTGTCATCCTTTCCCCCGTTCCCTTAAGGAGTCTTGCTCCTTACCACGGGAACGAAACATATTCCATAAAATCAAAATCAACGAGCGCCTCTCCCGAGGCCCCTATTATTTCTTTTGCGTTCTTTACTCCCTGCTGAATGCGTTTAAGCAGCACGCCGCGGACGCCCTCGTAAGCCGACGGGTTTTGCGCCGCGTCGGCCGCCGGCACTATGTAATATGCCTGCGTGTTTACAATGCGCGTTTTTCCTCCGTCGGCATAGCGCACTTCTATCTTTGGCTTGTGCACATAAGTCGCAAGGTATCCAGCCGATTCGATAGCGACGGCGCCGTCCCCGTTCCTTTTCAGCCTTATCAGCGCGAGCGCGCCGGTCTCGCATGTGCCCTTTCCCGCGCCATAGTTATATCCCTGATTGGAAACGAGGTTCCCGAGCGAATAGTATACGAGCACGTTCTTTCCGGTCGCCGCGGATTTATATTCCGCCACGCCCTGAAGACAGTGAGGATGCGAGCCGACGATAAGATCCGCGCCCAAATCCGCTATCGACTGGGCGAGGCGCTTTTCGGTGGAGTTTTCTTTGTGGAATTCGGATCCCCAGTGGACGTATACCGCAATGAACTCCGCTCCTTCGTCCTTGAGCGTTCTTATCTCACTCCCGAGAATTTCAAGCCCTTTTGAAAACGAACTTCCTCTTCTCAAGCAGTTGACGTAATCCTCCGCCGAAGCGGGTATCCCGCGGTTTATGGAAACCGTGAAATTCACGAGCCCTACCTTTATACCGTTCTTCTCTATCAGCGCGTATTTCGTTTCGTTCAAGCCGCCCCTCGTGCCTATAACGGTTAATCCTTTCCCGCGCAGCATTTCGGAAGTCCTCATCATCGCCGCGTTTCCCATGTCGCGTATATGGTTGTTCGCCGTCCCTATGACATTGAATCCCGCCGATTTCAGCGCGTCCGCGAGGCTGTCCGGCGCGTTAAACGGCGGCAGGCCGCTGTACGGCTTCTTCCCCGACAATACCGTTTCGAGATTCACGACCGATACGTCCGCCTGTGAAACTATCCCCGAAATGTACTTATAATCGCCGGTAAAATCGTAGACCGTGCCGAATTTATGGCAGCGCAGCTGCTTGTTGTGCGCCATCACGTCTCCCGCGAACAGCAGGCTTAAGGTCTCTTCCCCCGTTTGCGCCATGGATACCGGCGCCGCGTTTTCAAAAAGCGGCGGCTCCGAAGACGCGGTTTTCGCAGCCGGCGGCATGACGGAAACGGCCGTTTCCGTCCCGGCCGCCGCGGGCGCCGCTTCCGCCGCCGGCGAATATGCCGCGCAGCCGGCAAAAACAAGCGCCGCGCATATGAGCGGTATAACGAACGAATAATAAACGGTTTTGAATTTGGGCATTTTATCAATACCTCCGGTTTTTACAGGTTCTTTACGGATATTCTGCAAAAACCAAATAAATCCTCTGCCGCCGGCGATTTTCTCTCGGCGCGCCGCCCGGACTCAGTTCTTCGTATCGCCGGAGTAATACGACATGAAAACGTCCTGCAGCTTCACGTCCTCGATAAGCAGGTCGGTTATTTCCATCGAAGACAGCGCGGCGACAAGCTTTTTCATATCGGCGGAGCCGTATCTGAAGACGAGCTTTTCCGGCGTTCTCGAAATGACTTCCGCGCCTTCGATGCTTTCCGGAAGCCTTGAGCCCCGTACCGTCACCTTTTTCGCGTTTCCCGCCGTCAGATCGCGCATCTTCTTTACGTCGGCGATCCTTCCCTCCCGTATTATCGCTACCCGCGTGCAAAGAGACTGCACCTCGTCGAGATTATGGCTCGAAAGGAATATCGTCGCCCCCGAGGAACGCGCCTCGGCTATCGCCTCGAAGAATGTCTTGCGCATCAGCGGATCGAGCCCGTTCGTCGGCTCGTCGAGTATCAAAAGCTTTGGCCGTGAGGAAAGCGCCGCGACAAGGGCGGTTTTTTTCTTGTTGCCCGACGAAAGCTCTCCTATCTTTTTCTTCGGCTCGAGCCCGAACCTTTCGGAAAGCGACGCGGTATAAGCTTTGTCAGCGTTTTTATGAAAGCTGTCCGAGAACGCGAGCATCTGCGCGACGGTCAAGTCTTCGTAATACCGCACCTCGCACGGCACATACCCGACGCTTTGCTTTATCTCGCGCGAATCGCGCACGCAGTCGAGCCCGAATATGCGCGCGCTGCCCGACGTCGGGAACAGCAGGTTCAAAAGCGTCTTTATCATCGTGGACTTTCCCGCTCCGTTGGGGCCGATGAATCCGTAGACTTCCCCTTCGGATACGGAAACGCTCACGTCGACTATGCCCCTGTTTTTACCGTAAAACTTTGTCAGCCCTTTCGTTTCGATTACCGCCATAAGATTTCCCCTTTCAATGTGACGAATATTTTCTGTTGTAAAGGAACGCGGCTATTTTCGTGACGCCTCCGGCGATCACCGAATACCCGAACGCCGTAAACCCCGCGTATTGCGGCAGCAGGAAACACATGAGCATCAGCGCGGGCAGCAGCGAGAAAGAAACCAAACCGCCGAGAGCGAAAGATTTTTGAAGCACGAGCTGCTCAAGCTCGTCGCTGGAGGCGTTGTTGTCCCGCCCGCGCAGCCTGTAAAAAACATAAACTATGACCGGAATCATGATAACGGCGGCGGCGCCGAATATCCTGAATATGTCCCAAAACAGCCCGCTCGCGGACGCGGAGCATATTATCATCGAGGCCGCGAAAAGCTCGCTAATTATTATCGACCATACGGCGTAAAGCTTTCTTAAGCTGTTTTTGCCTTTCATTTCCCTTCACCCTCTTCGAAAATGAATATCTCTTCAATCGGACGCCCGAAAACCTTCGAGACGGCGTGCGCGAGCCAGATCGACGGGTCGTACTTTCCCGTTTCCACGGCGTTTATAGCCTGCCTCGATACTCCGGTCAGCTCCGCGAGAGCGGCCTGCGTAAGGCCTGCGCTTTCGCGCAGCTCCCTGATCCTGTTGTTCAAGCGCCCTCCTCCTTGTCAGGTTTACTTTACATACGATTATACTCTATGGAATCGCTTTGTCAAGTATACTTGACATAAAAAATTAAGGGGTATCTTAGAAATGCAACTTCGGAACGGCAAGGAAGCCGTTAACATGACGGAACGACACGGGGATTGCTCCCTACACGGCGGAACGACACGGAGGTCGTTCCCTACACGGCGGAACGACACGGGGGTCGTTCCCTGCGTTATATGGTATTTGGCTGCCTAAGCTTGACGACTCTTATATTTTTCTCGCTACTTCCGCGCCCTCGGCTATCGCCTCAACGGCATGCCTCGGTTTTTTCGCGTCGCCTATTATGTAATAAGGTATCGCGTTTTTCTCGCAGTATTCTTTTATCGCGGAGTAATCGGAAGGAACCGAGCCCGTCGCGATGACGACGCTGTCGCATTCGATCTTGAGCTTTTCGCCGTCCTTTTCGGCTGTGATGAAGCCTTCCCCGATCTCCACGCATTTCGTCCTGTCGAGTATCCTGATCCTCTCGCACTTAAGGCATTCCGATACGCAGACCATCCGAAAACTGCCGAAGTCGCGTCCGACGCCTTCGCGCATCTCCACCACGGTAACCCTGTTTCCCCTGTCCGACAGGAACTCGGCCGCTTCGAGCCCCGTTATCCCGCCGCCGACTACGACGACGCCGCCTTCCGCTTTTGACTTTCCGGAAAGCACGTCCTGCGCGTAAAGCACGTGCGGGAGGTCTATCCCCGGTATATCCGGCCGCGCGTGCACCGAGCCTGTCGCTATTATCACCGCGTCGGGTTTGACCTTCGAAAGCACCTCGCCCGTAACGCGCGTCCGCAAACGGATCTCAACTCCTTCCGAATAAGCCTGCCTGCCTCTCGATACCGCCGCGTCGCGCATTTCGGACTTCCTCGGAGCCGCGCCCGCGAGCAGGAACTGGCCTCCGAGCCTTCCCGTTTCCTCGAACAGAACCGGCCTGTGCCCTCTGCGCTTAAGCGTTATCGCCGCTTCAAGCCCCGCCATGCCTCCGCCCGCGACAATCACCTTCTTCGGCGCGTCGGTTTTTACAAGCTCGAACTCTTTTTCCCTTCCCGCCGCCGGATTGCGAAGGCACGATATATACGGCTGCGCGGGATTTATGTTCCTGTCCGCGCAGCCCTGGTTGCACGCTATGCATCGGACGATGTCGTCCTCTTTGCCCAAGAGCGCCTTTTTACAGAAATCCGGATCCGCTATCTGCGCGCGCCCGAGCGCGACCATGTCCGCCTTTCCTTCGGCGATTATGTCGTTCGCCTGCTTCGGGCCGTTTATCCGCCCGACGGCGATCGTTATCATGTTTGTCTCTTCTTTTATCTTCGCCGCGTTTTCGACGTTGAAACCTCTTGGGATGTCGATAGGCGGGACCTCATATTTTGACGCCGGAGTAAACGGGTTCCCGCGCGTTACGTCCAATACGTCGACGCCCGCGTCCCGGGCGGCCTTGCAGAATTCTATGACGTCCTCGATTTCAAGCCCGTTTTCGACGCAATCGTCCTTCGCGACGATACGCATGAACAAAGGCATGTCTTCGGGTATGTTTTTCCTTATCTCCGCGATGCATTCGAGAGGATACCTCGCCCTGTTCTCCGGCGAGCCTCCGTACTCGTCCTGTCTGCCGTTAAAAGCGGGGCTTAAAAACATATGCGGCGAATCGCCGTGAGCAACGTGGAACTCGACGCAGTCGAATCCTGCGGCGACGGCGCGCGCGGCCGCCCTCCCGAACGCCGAAACGCACTCGCGTATCGTTTCCAGGGATGCCGCCGGTACCGTTTTCCCTGCGCCCGCGATACACATGTCGCTCGGCACGACCGACACGACGGAAACGTCGTCGGCCGCCGCCATCCCGCCCTGACAAAGCTGCAGACACGCCTTTCCTCCGGCAAGATGGATAGCGTCGGCGAGCTTTTTTAGTCCGGGTATGAATTTGTCGTCGTAAACGGAAAGCATATTCTTTGCGGCGGACGGAGCGTGCACCGAGGCGGCCTCGGTGATGTTCAGGCCGCAGCCTCCGCGGGCCCTCGCGGCATGGTAATCCGCCAGCCTGTCCGAAACGAAGCCTCCCTTTTCGGCAAGGTTAGTAGCCGTGGCGGGGAAAACCGCCCTGTTTTTCAGTTCGAGCCCCCTTATTTTTATCGGTTTGAATAAGCTGCGGTATGGCACGATCGCCCTCCTGTATATCTTAATATGGTATCCGCTATCCCTTTTTAACCCCGTTTCCGGCCTCTTTTTCAAGGCCGCCGTGATTTATCAGTATATAGTACCATAAATATTTGAGGTGTCAACGCCCTAAAGCCGACACCGTAAAAATGCCCCCGCAGGTTTACCTTGGGGGGCATTGTTATCACCGCCGGCACTTATCTTAATACGTTTTGGCCTCGCCGTCCTGGTAAATGGTAAGCTTGTCTCCCTGAAGCAAGAAGTAAGTTTCTCCGTCCTTGACAAAATCGACTCCGAGAGACTTGTTCCCCATTATCGAAGCGGGTTCGGAACTTAAGGTCTTCATTCCGAACGCCACGGTATCCGTATCGTTGAAGAAAGACGTGATCTGCTGGAACGAGCCGTCGCCGCTGTCGTAATAATACTGCGACGCGTATCCGCCATCGATCTTTACATATTCGAAAAACATCGCTTCCTTCCCGTTCCCGTCGGTAAGCCTCGACTGCATCGAATCGGACGCCGGGTCATATTTGCACGTCTGGTTTATGGTCTGCTTGTTCCCTTCGCTGTCTTTCGAAGTATAGGTTATCGAATACTCGTTTCCGCCTCCGGTGATATTTATTCCTTCCATGCCTAATACCGAAAGAGCCGCCGCGCCTTCGGGCACAGAGACAATGGTCAGCGGTATAAGGGAAATATCCACCATCGTAACCGGCATGAGCATCAACGCGGCCATCCCTATCTCGGAATTGCCTTCTATTTTCTTGTTTATTCGGTCATACGCATCCGATTTTGCCTTGATATACGCGTTGTAAGAATCGGACGCGCTTCCGCCGCCGACGGCGTTCCCTCCGGCCTGTTCCGCGGGTTTCGTCTCCTCATTGACTACGGACGGCGCAGCCGGTTTAGTCTCGCCTGCGGGAGCCGCGGGCGCGCCGCAGCCCGAAAACATCGCAAAAACCAGCACTATCATCACAGCAATGCATATAATCTTTTTCAAAACAGTTACTTCCTTTCAAAATCAATATACAAGGATACTACAGCTTAAAATGAAATAAGTCAACTTAAAGTACCTACGCGGCGGCGTATTTGCGGTTTTCGCTCTTTTTTTATCCGCCGTCAGGGCGGTTCTTCCCCGCCCTCGTCAGCCCCTGACTTCGCGGCGCCGTTTCTTGTCCTTCGGGGTGCGGGCGGAGGTCGCTACCTGCTGGGGAACCGGATATATATCCGTATAGCCTTCCCGCTCGGCTTCGGAAAGAGGCGCCGTCGGGATCATCCCCGTGCAGTCCTGCCGGGAGCCTATATTGCCGTTAACGAGATTGATATAATACTCGTCGCTTTTGTTTTCTTCCGCCATAAAAAATACCTCCGTTTCGTTATCTCCACGAAGGTATTATTCCCAATAATCCGGATTCTTCAGCCGCGCCTTGAAAATTTGGCGTTATAATAGCCCAAAGCCCTCTGCATGCCCGAAAGCGCGCCGTCATGCGCATCCGCGTTGTTATTTTCGCGTTCCCAAAGCGCGTAATCCTCAAAAGCCTCGGAGAAAAGCGAGAACGCCTGCTTCGCGTCGTCGCCCGAAGCGAACAGCGAAAGCTTGCCGCAGACGTCCATATCCTGATCGAGCGAACGCAACGGCTTCGGATATCCGTTATCCAGCGCCGGATCCAGCCTGCCTAAATAATATAATGCGTCGTTCGCGAGGCTGTCGAGGACCGCCGCGGGATCCTGCGCCATCGGCGGATAATATTTGATCGATCTTCTTGTGTCGTCGACGGCGTCCGCGCGCGCCACCGTCTTTATGCTTCCGTCCAACGCCGCGAAAAGAACGTTCCCCTGATCGTCCGTCAGGTACGCTCCGCCATCGGCTCGCGTAATGCCGATATAGTTATACGCAAGCCTCGCCGCGTTTTGGCCGTTTATCATGCATACCCAGCCGTCTTCCATAAACGCGTACGGCGTGTCCCCTATAAGCTCGAACCCGACGGCTCCTTCTGTCAGCCGTTCCTTCGCTCCGCTCTTAATCAGGTATTTATACAAATCTCCTGCGTCCGCCGAACCGCCGTATTCAATGTAATATACCGCGCCGCCCGCATCGTCGAACGATATATCCGAGCCGCTTAACATACCGTCCGAAAGCTTTTCTTCCTTCCTGCCTGCCGCGGTCTCGCGCGATACGTATGTCCCGCCGCCTTTCTGATATACCGCGCAGCCTCCGGGCCCGGGCAGGATTTCCCCGAACTTGTCCGCTTTTGCGATCTCTGCCTTTTCGTTCCCGGGTATAAAAAGATACAGCGTCTCGCCGCCGCCCTTTCCGTCCCGGCCGAGAATAAAGACCTGCCTGCCGGCGACGGTTACCGGCGCATCCTGCTCGCGCGCGGTTTCGCCGCCGCCGGATATTACGTCGAAATCTCCCCGCATGACCGCGGCCGCCCGCTTGCCCGGCGCCTTGTACCAGAGCGTCCTGTCCGCTCCGGCGCCCGTCGCGAACAACAGCTCGCCGGGGCTGCCGAAGGTTATTATCATCGAGCAATGCTCGCTTATCGTTTCCGTCGTGCCGTCCGAATTGAACAGGTATGCAGCGCGGTCGTTCGTATCGGCATTATACCGCGTGTACAGAATCCGTCCGTCGTCTCCCGCCTCGAGAAAATCAAAATCTAACTTTACCCCGCGGTCTATTTTCGGGGCGGTATCGATCCTCATCACCTGCGCGGCTTCATCCGCGCCTTTTTTAATGTATAAAGCCGCCCCGTCTTTGCGCTGCGCGAAGTAGTATATGCAATTGCCGCCCGGCGAGAATCCGAAGGAAACGGGCAGAACGTTTTGCGCGATCCGATAGGGCTCGGAATCCGAGTCCTTAAGGAAAAGCGTCCCCGACATGTTCGCTATGTCCGTGATATAAAGGACTTTTGAGCCGTCGGCGTTCGGCCGTGCCGCGCATACGCCTTCCGCTATTTTTTCGGGCGCCGAGAGCGCGTCGGACCTGACCCGCATTAGGTCGCCCGCGTTCTCGTTCCCCTTATAAACGATGTAAAACAGGAATCCGTTATCGTCGGACAGCGTCATGTTAAAGTCAAGGCAGTAAGTGTACAGGTCGCCGACGCCGCCTAAAGTTACGGTTTTTTCTCCGGAAGCGAGATAAATATACCCTTCTTTTTCGAATATCAAAGGCGCGGCGAACTTCTCGACCGGAGCCGCCGAAAACACGGCGCTTGGGGACGGCGTCTCAGGAGCCGCCTCCTGCCGACGCTCCGCGCAGCCCGAAAACGCGAAAAGCGCCGCGGCAATGCAGCAAAACGCTTTGATTGCTCCCGATTTTATCTTGCTTTGTTTTAGCATCCGCATTTCCTTTTTACGCGTTCCGGACATTTTTTCGCCAACCTATTTAAACCTGTTTTATTGTATCAGACCGCGCTCGAGCGCCGCAACAGGCTGTTTAAGGAAGTTTGGGAATAACGCGGAATCAAAACGCGGCTTTCCTGCGCTTCGGCACCCTTGCCGCGGTTGTTTTTAAACGCCGGGCGGTGTATAATCAGTTTGCATATGTCAAGTTGCGGCCTGCAAACTTTCAAAGGAGCGCGTTATGAAAATTTTTCGGAAGTTTTTCGCATTTTTACTGTCTTTGCTGATGATTTTTCCGTTTGCGGCCACAGCGTCCGCGGCGGATTCGAAAACGATCAGGATCCTTTTCACGCACGACCTGCATTCATCTCTCTCGCCCGAGAAAGTCCCCGATCCAAACGGCGGTTTTACGGAATCGGGCGGCTTCGCGCGCCTTTATTCCGCTATTAAGGCGCGGAGCGCCGGCGCCGGAGGTACGCTCCTCGTCGACGCGGGCGATTATTCCATGGGCACCTTGTTCCAGACGCTCGAGACGACGGAATCGCCCGAGTTAAGGCTGATGGGTGAAATGGGTTACGACGCCGTGACGGTCGGCAATCACGAGTTCGATTATACCTGCAAAGGTTTCGCGAAGAGCCTCGAGGCGGCCGCGGCGGGGGGCGGAAGGCTCCCCGCGTACGTGATCTCAAATATGACGCTGGCGGATGACGGCGGTACGGCGCAAATAACAAAGGCAATGAACGATTACGGGATAAAAGATTATATCGTGATCGATAAGGGAGGAATAAGGATAGGGATATACGGAGTTATGGGAGAGGAAGCGGCGGCGGACGCGGCGACTTCTTATCCCGCGTCGTTCGGCGACATAATAGAGGCCAGCAAGCGCGTCGTAAAAATACTTAAAGAACAGGAAAACGCCGATCTCGTCGTCTGCCTGTCGCATTCGGGAACGGATAACGACGCGTCAAAATCGGAGGACGAGAAGCTCGCCAAAGCCGTGCCCGACATAGACGTGATCATCAGCGGCCATACCCATACCGTGCTTACACGTCCCGTCACCGTCGGGCATACGCTCATCGTGTCATGCGGCGCGAACGGCGCGTATCTTGGATCCGTCGACTTAAGCTTCGACGGCGCATGGAAGGCGCAAGGGTATAGCCTTATTCCGATAGACTCGTCGCTGCCTTCCGATCCGGGTGTACAGTCGAAGATCGACGCTTATAAGGCGCATGTTAACTCCTATCTTTCCGCCTACGGCTACAGCTGCGATCAGGTCATAGCGGATTCGCCGTATCAGTTTGAAGATATCGAATACATGTACGGCAACCCAAACGATTACGCGCTCGGCAACCTCCTATCCGACGCGATGATCAGCGCGATAAAGAACGCGGAGGGGGACGCGTACGTCCCGGTCGACGCCGCGGTCGTTCCGATGGGGATCATCCGCGCGACGATAAACAAGGGGAAAATAACCGTTTCCGACGCGTTCAAAATATTGTCGCTGGGGACCGGCCCCGACGGGCTTTCGGGCTATCCGCTTATAACCGTGTACCTTACCGGCGAGGAATTGAAAAACGTGTGCGAAGTGGACGCCTCGGTTTCGGCGATATTGGAGGACGCGCAGCTTTTCATCACGGGCGTAAAATATTCGTATAACACGAACAGGCTGATATTCAACAAGGTCACCGGCTGCGAGATGCTCAAAGCGGACGGGAGCACGGAGAAAATATACGACAAGAAGCTGTACCGCGTCGCCTGCGGGCTGTATTCCGGCCAGATGCTCGCGTATGTGAAAAAGAAGTCGTTCGGCATACTTTCGATAACGCCGAAAGATAAATACGCAAACGAGATAACCGATTTTAGCGAACAGATAATATACGCGAACAACGCCGGAAAGCTGTCGGAGGTAAAGGAATGGCAGGCCGTCGTGCAATACCTTATGTCGTTCCCCAAGCAAGGAGGGATAAGCGTCATACCTTCGGTCTACGAGAAGCCGCAGGGGAGGAAGACGGTGAGCCATTCGGCCGCCATAGGAGAGCTCGTTTCCAATCTGAACATGGTCACTCTTGCCGCGCTCGCGGCCGTACTGTTCATATTGGCTCTTTTGATATTTATCGTAACGATGATAGCCACGAGAAAGAAACGCCGCGAAAGGCGGACGGCAAAAAGAGAGGCGAAGCTGAACGCCGCAAGCGGCGGATGAAACACGAGGGAGCCGATGACAACATAGCAGGCAAAAATCGGGCCGCCGCGGAATCTTCCGGCGGCTTTTTATTTGAAAAAAATCTTTTCAAGGGTATTGACTTATATCGTTTGCCGATATAATATATCTGTTGCAGATATATCGTCTGACGTTATATCGTAAAACGAAATAAGGAGGCTCAATATGGACGAGATGCAGGGCGCGCTTACCGAGGGGGTATATTACACGCTCCTCGCGCTTTACCGCCCTTTGCACGGCTACGGCATAATGCAGACGGTGCGTTCGCTGAGCGGCGGACGAGTAACGCTCGGCGCGGGCACGTTATACGGAGCGCTTTTTGCGCTTGTCGAAAAGGGATGGATCAGGCCGCGCGAAGGCGGCGCGGGCGGGCGAAGGAAGGAATACGAAATAACGCAGCGGGGGCGCGCCGCGGTCAAAGCGGAGATAAAACGGCTTGAGGAACTGCTCGAAAACGGCAAAAAAATCGACGGAGGCGAAATACAATGAAACATATTATCAGAAAAGCATTCTGGAATTACGAAAAAGAGGAGAAGTGGCTGAATTCTCTCTCAGCAAAGGGCCTGGCGATGACCGATTACTCGTGGTGCCGGTACGTTTTCGAGGAGACGCTTCCCGGTGAGTATATCTATCGGATCGAACTGCTGGAAAAACCGGCGCCGCATCCCGAAAGCCGTCAATATATCGCTTTTATCGAAGATACCGGCGCCGAATTTGTGGCCTCATACATGCGGTGGGCGTATTTCCGCAAAAAGGCGGAGGACGGCCCGTTCGAGCTGTTCACGGACATCGATTCGCGCCTCATCCATAGCCGCAGGGTACGCGCGTTATGGGCGGCCTGCGCGGCGGCCGAATTCGCCATTATGGGCGCGAACTTCGCCGTAGGCTTTATGCCGCCGGTATCGGAGCTTAATCTGATATTGGCCGCGGCGATATGCCCGTTTTTCATAATGTTCGCGTATCTTGCGGCGCACCAGTCGAGGCGAGTCAAGGAACTGAAGCGCCGCCGTAAGATCACGGAGGGATAAACGCCCTCAGCGGGCAAATGAAAAAACGCGGGACTGCCGGTCTTTTCGCGCCGATACGGCTTCTCCGGTACTCTTCGCAGTTTCCGATGACGGATGCCGCGTAAAGGAACGCTTAAAAATCTTATTGCGCGGTGTCGGCAAAAGCGCCGTTATTGAGTATTATATATCATATGATATAATAAAAACGTAAGACATGCCGGAATTGATTGACGCGGACCTGAACGAGGCTCCGCCGCGTAATGCGGCAAACATGCGTAAATTTCAATGTGTTTCTTCGAATCGGATCCCCCGGCCTTCCGGGGACAAGGAGGAAATATGAAAACGGCGTCCCAGATAATGAATACGAACGTGGTGAGCGTACATCCCGAAGATACGCTCGAACATGCGGTCAAGCTCCTTACGGAGAACAAGATAAGCGGCCTGCCGGTCGTTAACTCGGAAAACAAGGTAATAGGAATCATTACGGACAGAGACCTGCTCATGTATTCGGAAAAACTCAAGATCGTGCCGTATATTGATTATACCTCATGGGTATATCCGGACACGTATTTTCCAGGCAATCTGTCCTATGAAAAAAACGCCAACTTTTTCGCGAGGACGGCGGTGGAAGAAGTCATGTCAAAGCGGGTGTTTACGGTTAAGGAAAAAGCGACCTGGAACGAAGTCGTCAGCCTTATGAGAAAAAACTCCGTAAACCGCATACCCGTTACCGACGACAAGGGGATATTAAAAGGGATCATAACGAGGACGGATCTCTTAAACCACATTACCGACGAGGAGTGAAGGGGCGTCCTTAGAAACGCGTTTCCGGAACGACACGGAGGCCGGCGGAACGGCGCGGGTGGCCGACGGAACGACACGGAGGTCGTTCCCTACACGACGGAACGACACGGAGGCCGTTCCCCGGCAAATAATGTATTCAGTGTCTTTTTGCCGGCCGCTCTTTTTTAGGCGGCCCCTCAAATTTTACTTGCCGCCTTTCGTTTCGTCCCTCATCTCGTTTCGCATTGCGTCAAGGGCGCGCCTCCTGCGTTCGTTTTTATCGGCCAGCGCCTTTTTCGCTTTTTCGTCGGGCGTCTTCGCGATCATTTCTTCGGCGGCCTCGATGTTTTTGATCGTGTAGTTTATGTTCCTTTGTATGCGCCGCGCGTTGTCGCTGCGGTCGTCCGGATTATGTTTCATCGGTTTGGCCTCCATATTCCGCGCCCGTCCTTAGGTTCCGCGCGCTCGTCCCGGTTCCTGTTCATGTTTAAAAAATCCATTTCGTCCTCGAAATCGACGTCTTCGCCGAATTCCATATTCTTTTTGATATCCTCGCCTGTTTTTCTGTTCCCGCTGTTCTTTTTCATGCTTCGCTCCTTTAATAAGTTTCATCAATATTATCCGTAAAAGCCTTCTTTTTATACCGGACGACGGAACGCGGCACAAATATGATAAACGACAGCGCCGGCGATATTATTCCGACAAAACAAACGGGGAATCCAAGACGGCGCGACCGCGCAGGGCAACGGACGCGGACGACCACATTTTATCGCGATGATTGTAATAAAGCGCATGCGTATAATATAATGAAACGGCGGTGTGATTCTTCTTCTTTGAGCAGGAGCGCAATATGGACTCTCGCAATAAGCCAAAAGACCCGGGAGCAAGCGTTTCAAGGATGTTCGTTTTCGGCACCGGCGATATTTACGGAAGCGCCATCTCGGTCTATTCGTTTTTTTACGCTAAATTCGTTACCGACGTGATATGCCTCGAGCCTATATACGCGGGGGTAGTCTGGCTCCTTACTAATATATGGGACGCGGCCATCGATCCGGTAATGGGGTATTTATCGGACATAACCCGCTCCCGCTTCGGAAGAAGGCGGGTGTTTTTTATCGCGGGGATGCTGCCCGTATTCGTCTCGTTCTTTCTCCTCTGGAACCCCGTTCGGCTCGCCTCGACCGGGGTAAAATTCGCGTACGTTCTTACGACGAGCTTATTGTTCAAATCCGTATACACGATGGTCATGGTGCCGTATAACGCGATGCGCACGGAATTTACCCTCGACTACGCGTTAAGGAACCGCCTCGCGCTCATGGGAATGATATTTTCAAGCGCGGCGACCGCGCTTGCGTATATACTCCCGCCCGCGCTGGCCGATTTCGGCGGGGACTCTCTTTCCGGCTATACCTATATGGCGCTCATACTCGGCCTGCTGTTCACGCTTCCATGGCCGCTCGTGCTTCTTTCGACGCGCGGCATGGATAATTTCCCTCCCGCGAAGCGCTCTTTTATAGACTTCGTGCGCACGA
>Ga0078972_1003543_pt1 | contig 46303 bp, 33 predicted proteins | sample YelNatPaOPGAMG01_FD_67568 | JGI IMG/M metagenome (GOLD analysis project Ga0078972, IMG submission 67568) | Hot spring thermophilic microbial communities from Obsidian Pool, Yellowstone National Park, USA - OP-RAMG-01 (SPADES assembly) (version 2) | ecosystem: Environmental > Aquatic > Thermal...
CGGGGGCTTCGACGACGAGGACGGCGTAGCGATGCCGGCGGTTATGGTACAGGGGGTGTTCACGACGATCGAGTTCACAGTGAACACCGCCGGTCTGGGCGGGGCGTGGGTTGATGGATGGCTGGACCTCGACGGCAGCGGGAGCTGGGAGGAGCCTGCGGAGCGCATAGTCGGGGGCCTGTATGCGGACGGGAAGCACAACGTTACGGTGATGATCCCGGTGGGCGGTGCGTTGGGGCTGACGTACGCGCGTTTCCGAATTAACTCGCAGTCGCCGCAGGGGGTGGGCGGTCTTGCGCCCGACGGTGAAGTTGAGGACTACGCGGTGTGGGTGGAGGAGCCGCCGCCATCGGTCAAGTGGGAGCAGCCGCCCGAGCCCACGGCGCCGCCGGATACCTACTACGGCTGGAACGAACAGTCTGTTTACGGGCAGTGGCAGATAGCCGCCGACGACTGGGTGTGCACCACAACTGATCCCGTTACCGACATCACATGGTGGGGGTCGTTCATCGGCTGGCTCAGCGCCGACCTGCCGCCCGACATCCCCTCGGCTTTCCATCTCGCCATATGGACTGATGTGCCGGCCGATCCAGGCGATCCCATGGGGTTCAGCCATCCGGGGCAGGTGATATGGGACATGTATTGCAGCGCCTACGACGTCGAGTATTTCGGATGGGATTACGATCCGCGCATGCCTGCCAAAGACCAGCCCATGGGCCGTTGGGATGGCGGATTCAGGTTCCACCAGTCGCTTTTGCCCGACGAGTGGTTCTATCAGCCCGGCGAGGATTCCATACTGTGGTTGAGCATCGCCGCGATCTATCCGCCGGACATGCAGGTGGAACATCCTTTCGGCTGGAAGACGGTCCTGCGCGATCCGGCTTCGCCGGCACCCGACGGAGCTGTGCGTATATGGGATCCCGTTGTGCCGACGATCGGTTCGGTATTCATCGATGGCCGGCCCATCTGGGGGCCCGACGGGCAGTGGGATCTGGCCTTCGAACTGACCAGTGATAGCCAACAGCCGGTCTGGCTCCAGCCCGCCAATCCTCAATTGCCCGGCATTCACGATCACGACTATCTCGATACGCTCGGCATCAGGCACACGATAACGGTGGCCGACCAATGGCTGTCCTCGGGTGCGATCGTCACCGACATCCATTGGTGGGGCAATTACGAGACGGACATGGCAGGCGGCGAAATGCGCGGAGCGGGCATCGACCATTTCCGTCTCAGCATACATGAGGATGCCGGCGGCATGCCCGGTGCGCTTCTGTGGTGGGCCAACGTGCCTTTCGCCGTGGCCGGAGAGGGCTTCACGGGCATGATCAACAACGAAGGTTCGCGGATATACCGCTACACTTACGATCTGCCCGCGCCGTTCATCGAGACCCCCAACGAGATCTACTGGCTGGATATCAGCGCCATTTCCAACAATCCCGCGGCCCCGGCCATATGGCGCTGGCAGGAACATCAGCGCAGCCCGCAGCCGATAATCTACCCCGCCGCTCAGAGTCTGGACGACGGTCCCTGGCAGCCCATAGTCTGGAGCGGCGATCCGCCCAGGTTCACCGACATGGCGTTCGCAATTGGCTCCTCAGGCGAGGAAATCATCAAGTGGCAACAGGCTCCGCATCCCTTCGAGCTCACCGAGGCCTACAGAGGCTGGGACGAGTATTCGGTGTACGGCCAGCACCAGATTGTCGCCGACGACTGGATATGCCTCGACGACCAGCCCGTCACGGGCATCCGCTGGTGGGGTTCGTTCCAGGGCTGGAGCGAGGTGTGGGCGCCCTGGCCGAGCCCGACCGCCTTCGTTATCACCATCTGGAGCGACGTTCCGCAGGGCCCCGGCGAACCATTCAGCCATCCGGCGCAGGTACTGTGGCAGGTGCTGTGCCGCGATTTCACATACCAGCCCGCGGGCTGGGAGTTCGACCCGCGCCGCCCGCTTGCGCCGCCGGAGACCGTGTTCCTGTTCGAACAGCGGTTCTCCCGCAAAGAGTGGTTCTGGCAGGAACCGGGCCACAACATCTACTGGATCAGCATCGCCGCGCTGTATGAGGACGCGGGCGGAGAGCCCGTCCAGTATCCGTGGGGCTGGCTCACCCGGCCGCGCATGTTCAACGACGATGCAGTGCGCATATTCGACCCCACCGCGCCGGTTCCGGGGTCGAGCTTTGTGGCTGGCGAGCCGATCTGGTGGCCCACCCCAGAAGAGTCCTGGGATATGGCCTTCCAGCTTCTGACCCCCAGCCCGCTCGATATCGTCATCGACGGCACCGACGGCGCTGACGGCTGGTACGTGCGCATGTGGGGGCCGTCCATCGAGGTGTACGCCGGCGTCCCGTACGCGCCGCGCCCGCCGGCTTCGCCGCCCGCATGGTCCATTCCCTACTGGACCGTCAACACGCTCACATTCAACGGTTACCTCGGCGACGACGTGCTCACCGTTGACTTCAGCAACGGTTCGCCCATACCCGTCGGCGGCATGACGTTCGACGGCGGCGACGACGCGGACCGTCTGGCCATCGTGGGCACGTCGGCGTTCGATGATCTGGCCGTGAACTCACTCGGCGTCGCACACAACGGTTCCCTCATCGCCTGCACCGACGTGGAAGCCACCACGCTCGATACCCTCACCGGCCAGAACAGCATCTACCTTAACACGCTCGATGTGCTCAACGCGTTTGTCGAGGTGGCGCCGGGCGGCAAAGTGCTCCGCACCAACGGCCTGACGCTGGGTATCGCCGCTGTTTTCGACCTCAATGACTGCGACCTCATCATCCAGGCCACCGCGGCCACGCGCGACGCCGTGATGAGCGCCGTTGACGGCTGGATAGCCTCGGCGCGCAACTTCCCCGGGCCGGGCATGTGGCTTGGCCCGGGCATTACCAGCAGCGCCGCCCGCGCCAATCCGCTGCTTACCGGCCTGGCTTCCATCATCAACGATGACGGCACCGGCGCAACGGTGATAGACCCGTTCAACGGCGAAACCGTGGACGTCAACTGCGTGCTGGTGAAATACACGTACAACGGCGATGCCGATCTCAACGGCATCATCGACGCCGACGATTACTTCCGCATTGACCAGGGCTTCCTCAACAACTGGGCGCGCTATCGCAACGGAGATTTCAATTACAATCCGCCCATAGATGCCGACGACTATTTCCTGATCGACTGGGCGTTCCTGAATCAGGGGCCGCCGCTCAAAGGTGCGACGATGATGCCTCCGGGGGCGCCGCCCCGCCCGGCGGCGTCGCCGCTGGCGGGCCTGTTCGGGACGAAACCGATAAGCGTGCTCGACTGATCTTCCTGCGACGTTCCTCCGGGGCAGGGCTGTTGGGCTGCAGACGGGCCGGCAGAGGTGCGCGTGCCACGGCGCGCCGGCCGGCCTGTCCCGCAGAATCCCGCCGCAGTTATCGAAACGCGCTGGACGAACGGCACATGCCCGATCGCTTACCCCCTTTCGGCCGGGCGCCGCTCTCGGCGTGAGAGTCGAGAACCGCGCTTCGGGCGTCTTCGTTGAACGGCTCCGGAGCAGCGTGTAACATGATGCCCGGACGGCGAACGGGGTTTTTTTGACGGGAAAGTCGGTATGCATGATGTCCGGACGGCGAACTGGCCCCAGCTGCTGTGGTCTGCCAAGGCCGCGCGCACCGAAGACCCTCCCATAAGCGCGCTGATGTCCATGGCGATGGACGACCCGGCGATCATCAACTTCGCCGCGGGGTTCGTCGATCCCCTCACGCTGCCCGTGGACGAGTGCCTCGAGATAGCCCGCCGCGTGCTGTCCGACCGGCAGCGCGGGCGCATGGCCCTGCAATATGACACGACGATCGGACTGAAGGCCCTTCGGGAGGAGGCGCTGCGCCATATCGAGTCGCTGGAGGGCATGCCGGCCTCCAGCATGGCGGTCGGGCCGGAGCATATGGTGATCACCAACGGCTCCCAGCAGGCCCTATATCTCATTGCCGAAGTGCTCATCGACCCCGGCGATATCGTCATAGCCGCCAACCCCAGTTATTTCGTCTATACGGGCACGCTCCGTTCGTTCGGCGCGCGCGTGATCGCCGTACCTGCCGACAATGACGGCCTGGACGTGGACGCAGCGGCCTCGGCTCTTGACCGACTGGATGCGCAGGGATTGCTCAATCGCGTCAAGTTCATCTACGTCAACAGTTATTTCGACAATCCCACCGGATGCACTCTTTCGGCCGAAAGGCGCAGGCGCCTGCTGGAAATCGTCAGCCGCTATGCCCGCCGGCAGCGTATTCTCATAGTCGAGGATGCCGCATACCGCGAACTGCGCTATGACGGCGACGACCTGCCGTCGATAAAGTCCATGGACCGTCACAATCAGCTGACGGTCCTGACGCAGACATTCAGCAAGCCTTTTGCGCCGGGACTGAAGCTGGGCTATACGCTGATGCCCGCCGACCTGGCCGGCGCCGTGCTCCGCCAGAAGGGCAATCACGATTTCGGCACGTCCGCCCTGTGCCAGCACATGGCCCTCGAGGCGCTGCGCGACGGCAGTTACGCGCGTCACGTGCACATGCTGCGCAGAGAGTACCGGCGCAAGCGCGACGCCATGCTCGCCGCCTTGAAACGCCACATGCCCGCCGGATGCCGCTGGACCAGGCCGGCCGGCGGGCTGTATGTGTGGCTGGAACTCCCGCAAACCGTTAACACTTCCCGCGCGGGCGGTGTTTTCGACAGCGCCGTGCGCAGGGGCGTGCTGTATGTTCCGGGCGAGTGCTGTTTCCAGCCGGATGAAAGCGGGCACATCCCGCGGCATCACATGAGATTGAACTTCGGACAGGTGGACATCGACAGCATCGACGAGGGCGTCCGCCGGCTGTCGGGCGTCGTCGGCGAGGCGCTGGCCGCCTGTCCGCAGCGCGCAGGCAGCGCCACGTCATGAGCCGCACACTCTTCTGGTACATAATGCGCGACCTGCTGCGCGTGTTCCTGGCCACGTCGTTCGTTCTGGCCGGCATCATGAGCTTCGGCGGGCTGCTCAAGCCGCTCATGGAATATGGGCTGAGCGGCATGCAGGCCGCGCGCATGCTGCTGTATCTTCTTCCGGCCACGCAGACCTACTCGCTGCCCATAGCCGCACTGTTCGCCACCACCATGGTTTACGGACGGCTCAGCGCCGACAACGAACTGACGGCCTGCCGCGCATCGGGAATCAGCGCCATCGCTCTGGCCACGCCGTCGCTGGTGCTGGGACTGCTGCTGGCCGTGGTCAGCCTGGCGTCGGTGTGCTGGGTTGTGCCGCATTACACCCTGAAGGTGGAAAAGGTGGTGTTCGCCAGCCTCGCCGATGTGGTGTATCGCAACATCCAGCGCTCCCATCAGGTCAGGGTGCAGGGCTACACCATTTACGCCGAACAGGCCGAGGTCATGCCCCCGCCGCCGGACTTTCCCGAAGAGGAGATCGTCGTCCTGCACAGCCCGATGTTCTGCTTCTTCGAGAAGGAGGACAGGCCGCGCCCCGATAAAACCCGCGCCGACATTCCCGCGGAGTTCTATCTCGCCAGACAGGCCGAGGCGCGCATACGCCGGGTCGGAGACGAAGTGGAGCTCCGCGTGATGCTCGACGGCGGAGTGAAAATATCGCGGCGGCTGGAAGGATCGGCCATCGGCGGAATAGAAGCCAGCAGCTTCGGCCCCGTCATGCTGCCTTCGCCCATAAAGGAGAACCCCAAGTTCATGAACATCGCGCAGCTCAAGGAACTCTACCGCCACCCCCTGCGCAGCCGCGAAATCCGTGTGCTTCATCGGCAGATACTCCGGCAGAATCAGGAAATGGATTACCTTGCGGGCGTGGCGCTTGCCCTGCGGCGCGCCGGAGAGTGCCGTTTCGAAACCGCCGACGGGCAGACCCTGGCGATTGTGCTCGATGGTTCAGCGCGCAAACTCGCCGCCGAGGGCAGATTCCGCCCCGTCGCCAGAAGCCGGACGCGCCTGATGCTGTTCGGCGACGATGAATCGCGCCACATCAGGCTTCTGCGCACGCGCGGCGGACAGACGCTCAGCGACCAGGCGCGCGTTCTCACCATCGAAGCCCAGGCCGACCTCGATCGTCATGTGATGTGGCTGGAGTTCCAGATGGAACACGCGCTGGTCAACACGGAACAGGCCGCCTCCGAGCGCGCGACCTTCGCCAGACCGGCGTGCGTCGCCGTTCCATCGGCGCTGCGCGCCGCGGAAACAGTTCCGCTGGAAGAATACCTCTCCGGCGTCAAACTCAAGACCGAGGATGTGCGCAGACTCCAGCGCAAACTGGCGGGACTGGCGGCTTCCATAGCGGCCGAGATCCACGGACGCGCGGCGTTCGCCATCAGCTGCCTCATACTCGTCGCCGTGGGCTGCGCGCTGGGAATGATGTTCCGTACCGCCAATTATCTGGGCGCTTTCGCCCTCAGCGCCGTGCCGGCGCTGCTGTGCATAGCGCTGATCGTCACCGGCCAGCACGTGTGCGAAGCCGATCCGCGCAACATGAAACTCGGTCTGGGCGTGATGTGGAGCGGCAACGCCGCCGTGTTCGTCCTCGGCGTCGCCCTGCTGCGGCGGCTTCAGAAGCAGTGAATGGCGCATCGCCCGGCGCTGGTGCCTATGAAAACGCTTGATCGCTATGTCGTGGGCAGTTTTCTGAGGAACTACCTCATCAGCTTCTTCGTGCTGGTGGGCATGTACGTCGTTCTGGACATGATCTTCAACTTCGACGAACTGGTCGAGGTCAACACCAAAGCCGGGCTGAGCGGTCTGCAAGCCATGTGGAACTTCGTCCGCTACAGCGCGGATTTCTACTTCTATCAGATATTCCTGTACTTCGTTCACCTTTCCGGAATCATTCCCGTCGTGGCGGCGGCGTTCACCATCATGCGCATGACCCGCTTCAACGAGCTGCTGGCGCTGCTGGCCGCCGGCGTGCCGCTGCTGCGCGTGGCGGCGCCGATACTTGTTGCCGGAGCGGCGCTCAACGTGCTGTTGTGGGTCGATCAGGAACTGATAATCCCGCGCATAATCCCCAAACTCGTCCGCCGCCACGACTACGGCGCCGACGTGGACTGGTTCACCATCGCCGCCATGCGCGACGACCGCAACGCACGCCTGTTCGCCGGCAGGTATTACCCTTCCGCAAAACCCCCGTACATGGAGCACGTCAGCATCCTGGAACTGAACGCCGACGGCCGACCGCTCAGCCACATCAAGGCCGACAAAGCCGTCTGGGATGCCGCCGGCAGACAGTGGAAACTTCACAACGGCCGGCGCGACTTCAATCTCGACCCCGCCGCGCCCGCGCCGGTGCAGTCTGCGCCCGTCAGCGCCTACAGCAGCAACATCACTCCCGAGGAGATACAGCTTTATCGCCGGGCGTCGTTCGTCGAGCTGCTGTCCACGGCCCACATAAACGAACTGCTCAACCGCCCGATGACCTACGCGCGCAGCGCGCTGCTGCGCGTCAAGCACAGCCGCGGCGTGGCGCAGTTCCTGCTCAACATGACGCTGCTGCTGCTGGCCATGTCGGCGCTGCTCACGCGCGAACCGCGCCATCTGGGAATCGCCGCGTCCCGCTGCGTTTTCGCCGTGGGGTGCTGCCTGACGGCGGCGTTCGCAGCGCACGAACTGGCCGAACAGACTCATCTTGTGCCGGGGCTGGCAGACTACTGGGCGGCGCTGATGTGCTGGATGCCCGTGCTTGTGTTCGGGCCGGCAGGCGTCTGGCTTCTGGCGCGTCTGAAGACATGACCCGCCGCGGCGGCATCCGGCGCCTGGTCTGCTGCGGACGCTTCGGCAGGCACCGTGGCGGCGGGGGGGCCGGCCCTGTCCGCGTGGAGGTCCGCCCCCGGCGATTGCGGGTTGTCGCGGGCACTTGATAGTTCGGTGGCAGTGGGAGTAAACTTCCGCACGCCGAAAGCCGCGAAACCGGCCCGGCAGCCATTTGACTTTGTGCGGGGCAGGCTTATACTTCCAGCCCTTCGGCACGTCGGGCGCTCTGTTCGGCGACGACGGAATGGCGGCCGCGTGCGGCGACGGCTCCTTCGGGAGCGTTTCGCACGCTTCCCGGATTGGCTGTATGGCTGGGCGTGTCGGGCGGCGTGATGGTGCCGCGGGCTGCGCTGGCATAGCTCAGTGGTAGAGCGCGTCCTTGGTAAGGACGAGGTCCAGGGTTCAACCCCCTGTGCCAGCTGTGTAAAGCAGTTTTGGTGACACTAACCGTTGATCGGAGGTTCTCGACATGGCTAAGGGAGTATTCGAGCGCAGGAAACCGCATGTTAACGTCGGCACGATCGGGCACATCGACCACGGCAAGACCACCCTCACCGCGGCGATGAGCTTCCGGTCGAGCGTCAAGTTCCCCACGGTGGTTCCGAAGGATTACAAGTCCATCGCCAAGGGCGGTATCGACCGCGACCCCACCAAGACCGTGACCATCACCGCCGCCCACGTGGAATACGAAACCGAGACGCGGCACTACGCCCACGTCGATTGCCCCGGTCACGCCGACTACATCAAGAACATGATTACCGGCGCGGCTCAGATGGACGGGGCGATACTCGTCGTCTCCGCCGCCGACGGTCCCATGCCGCAGACCCGCGAGCATATCCTGCTCGCCAGGCAGGTAGGCGTGCCGAGGATCGTCGTCTTCCTCGCCAAGATAGACCTCGTGGACGATCCGGAACTGCTGGACCTTGTGGAACTGGAGGTCCGCGAACTGCTCAACAAATACGAGTTCCCCGGCGATGAAACGCCCATCATTCGCGGCAACTGCCTGCGCGCCATGCAGAACCCGAAGGATGACGAGGCCTGCAAGTGCATCGACGAACTGTTCAAGGCCCTCGATACCTACATCCCCATACCCCAGCGCGACATCGACAAGCCGTTCCTCATGCCTGTCGAGGACGTCTTCAGCATCAAGGGACGCGGCACCGTCGGCACCGGCCGCGTCGAGCGCGGCAAGGTGAAGGTTGGCGACCCGGTGGAGATCGTCGGCCTTCGCCGCGAAAGCCGTCAGACCGTGGTTACCGACGTCGAGCAGTTCCAGAAAACCCTCTCCGAGGGCATTGCCGGCGACAACATCGGCGTGCTGCTTCGCGGCATCGACAAGGACGAACTCGAACGCGGCATGGTTCTCGCCGCTCCCAAGACCATCACGCCGCACACCAAGTTCGAGGCCGAAATCTACGTCCTGACCAAGGAAGAGGGCGGGCGGCATACCCCGTTCTTCAAGGGCTATCGTCCCCAGTTCTACTTCCGTACTACCGACGTCACCGGCACTGTCGTCGAGCTCAAGGGCGGCGCGGAAATGGTCATGCCCGGCGACAACGTCTCCATCGTCGCGGAACTCATGGTCCCCATCGCCATGGAGGAAAAACTGCGCTTCGCTATCCGCGAAGGCGGCAAGACCGTCGGCTCGGGCGTGGTTACGAAGATTCTGGAATGATTCACGCAGGCACGGCGGAACTTCCGCTGATAAAATCATCATACAGGCGGACCGGCGACAGGCGACAGACCGCTTCGTGGTCCGGCCCGCTCTAAGTCGCAGGTGCCTCTATGGCTAAGGAAAGTCGCGAAATGGTCTGGCTTCAGTGTTCTGACTGCGGCCAGCTTAATTACCGCACCAGCATACGCGTGGCCGGCGGCAGCAGCCAGCAGAAACTGGAACTGAAGAAATACTGCCCGCGCCAGCGCGCGCACACGGTGCATAAGATCAAGAGGAAATAGCCGCTTGAGTACGCCAGTAGCTCAATTGGTAGAGCAGCCGTCTCCAAAGCGGCAGGTTGGGGGTTCGATTCCCTCCTGGCGTGGTTCGGTCAGTTCGCCCGCCCGGAACGCATCCGTCGGCGACGGCCGGATCAGCACGCGACGAAGGGCAGGAATCTATGGCCGGTGAAGCACGCACGGGCCAGCCAGAATCGGACAGCGAAGCGCTCGAACAGGAGCAGGACGAGCGCGATACCGTCCAGACTGCGCCCGCGGCCGCCGCGCCTGCCAGACCGTCGGCCGGTCCGTCGGCGCTGGCCTCTTTCTTCCGTATCTACAAGCCCGGCCAGGGTTACTGGACCAGGCTCGGGACCATCGCCGGCAGCGCTCTGGTGCTGGTGCTGGTTATCCAGCTGCTGTACACGCGGCTGGACCTGCTGGGCGTGCCCCGCAGGATTAACACTGTCGTAACCGCCGTCATAGCCATCGCTTCTGCGCTGCTGCTGTGGCGCGTGCTTAACAAGCCCTCGGTGGTTGATTTCCTCATCGCCACCGAAAGCGAAATGAGGAAGGTCAACTGGACCAGCCGCAAGGACCTGTTCGGCTCGACGAAAGTCGTCATATTCTTCATGTTCCTTATTGCAGCGGCGCTGTTCTGCATCGACATCGTTTTCGGCTATTTCTTCCACATCATCGGAGTGCTTCAGCAGGGGCCGTTCGGATGATGCTTCGGGGTTGACATGCAATTCTTCGTACTCCGAGTCGCGAGCAACAAGGAAGACCAGGTCAGGGATAAACTCGCCCGCAAGGTCAAGATAGAGGGTCTGGAGCAGTACGTCGGGCGCATACTCGTCCCCACCGAGCGCGTCCGCACCCAGAAGGGCGGCGTGCGCCGCGACAGCGAACGCAAACTCTACCCGGGCTACGTCTTCATCGAACTCGAACTCGACAAGGACGGCCGCATTCCCGATAAGGTCTGGTTCATGATCAAGGAAACCGAAGGAGTCGGCGATTTCATCGGCTCCGACGGCAAGCCCACGCCCATGTCTCCCAAGGACCAGGCCAAGATGCTCGAAGAGGCCGAACGCCCGCAGGACGCGCCTACTCTCAAAACCGAATACCGCAAGGGCGACAAGATCAAGGTCGTGGACGGCGCCTTCGCCAACTTCGAAGGCGAAGTGGACGAAATCTTCCCCGACAAGGGAACCGTGCGCATCATAACCACCATCTTCGGCCGGCCCACTCCTCTGGAGCTCGAACACTGGCAGATCGAACGCATCTGACCGCTCCCGCCGCGCCCCTCAGGCCGGCGCCCCCGTCTGTTTCGCTCTCCCATGAAGGTCCTCATCACAGGCAGTCAGGGTCTGGTTGGACGGTTCGTCACGCGCGAACTCGAAGGCCGCTGCGATCTCGTCCTCACCGACCTGCGCCCGCCCGACAGCCCCCCGCATGCTTTTCACGCCGGCGACCTGATGGATGCCGCCTTCTGCCGGCGCATCGTCCAGGGGGCCGATGCCGTCGTACATCTGGCGGCGCTGCTCAGCCCCCGTGTGCCGCGCGCCTATGAAATAAACACCATCACCACATGGAACATCGCCGAAGCCGCCAGACTCGCCGGCGTATCCCGCTTTCTGTTCGCCAGCAGCATCAACGTCTATGGACAGGGCTCATTCAAGATCAGTTCCACCCCATACATCCCGCCTTACCTGCCCATCGACGAGAATGTCGCGCCGCGCCCGGAGGATGCCTACGGCCTCTCCAAACTGGTCGGCGAAATAACCCTCCGCGGCATTTCCGACGCCTGCGGCATGAAAGTCTATTGCTTCCGTCTGCCGGGCATCTGGCGCCCCGAGCACACGACCGCATATCAGCCCCGCCCGCTGGACCAATGTCCGCCCCTCGTTCCACAGCGCCTGATAGACCCGTGGATGTATATCGACGTCAGAGACGTCGCCGCGGCTTTCCGTCTGGCGCTCCAGACGCCTGAGCTTCCGCCTTTCGCCGTATCCTATCTCACCGCCGCCGACACTACCCGCCCCGAACCCACCATGGACCTGCTGCGCCGCTTCCTGCCCGACTGGGTGCCGCTTGCCGCCGACCGGTTGCCCGGCCACACGCCGTGGTTCAGTTCCGCCCGCGCCTCGGCCGACCTCAACTGGCATCCGCAACACACCTGGCGCGCTGGCTCCCGACCGTAGTTCAACCGGCATGCGCATTTGCGCCGGCGCGCCCGCGGCCACAGTCAGGTCTTGCCTTGTCGGCTGTGCCCCGATATACCCCATCGGTACAGAAACATCGTTCTCATGTGCCGGAGGTCATCCACTATGCGCCGACATGCCCGACCATCGTCGCTTTCACGCCGCAGTATTCTGGCCGCCGGTGCGGCGGCCACCGTCGCCATCGTCCGCCCGGAACTGGTTCGCAGCGCATCGGCCAACTCCGCCGTCGAACTCGGCGTCATAGGCTGCGGCGGGCGCGGCGGCTGGATCGCCAACCTCTTCGCCAACCACGGCGGCTATCGCATCGTCGCCGCCGCCGACTATTTCGAGCACAAAACCACGGGCCTCGCGGACAGGTTCAAGATAGACGCCGCACGCCGTTTTTCGGGTCTGTCGGCCTACAAACGCCTGCTCGAAACGAAACTGGACGCCGTCGTCATCGAAAGCCCGCCCTATTTCCATCCCGAGCACGCCGCCGCAGCCGTCGATGCCGGTAAACACGTCTACGTCGCCAAGCCCATCGCCGTCGATGTGCCGGGCTGCCTGACCATAGCCGAGGCCGGCCGAAAGGCCACCGAGAAGAAACTGGTTTTCCTGGTCGATTTCCAGACACGCGCCAGCGCCGTCTATCGCGAGGCCGTCAAACGCGTCCACAACGGCGACATAGGGCGCATCGTCAGCGGCGAAGCCGTGTATTACTGCGGCGATACCTGGGGCAATCCCACCTATGACAACACCAGTGCCGAAGCACGCCTCCGACACTGGGGCGTGGACAAGGTGCTCTCCGGCGACGTCATCACCGAACAGAACATCCACGCCCTCGACGTCGCCACGTGGATAATCGACGAAAACCCCGTTAAGGCCGTCGGCTCCTGCGGCCGCAAGGCACGCACCGGCTCGGGCAACGTCAACGACCATTTCGCCGTTGTGTTCACCTTCCCCAACGACGTGCTGCTGTCGTTCGCCTCCAAACAGTATGGCCAGGGCTACGACGACATAGGCTGCCGCATCTTCGGCGCCCGCGGCACCATCGACACCCACTATTTCGGCAGCGTCAGCATACGCGGCGCCATGCCCTACGCCGGCGGCAGCACGGGCAATCTCTACACCGACGGCGCCGTCGCCAATATCGCAGAGTTCCACGCCTCCATCTCCGCCGGACGCTTCCACAACCCCACCGTCGCCCCCAGCGTCCGCAGCAATCTCACCACTATACTGGGCCGTACCGCCGCCTATCGCCGCGCCGAAGTAACGTGGGATGAAATGATGAAAACCGCCGAAAAACTGGAGTTCGATACCAGCAGCCTGAAGGCATGATTCTCCCGCGCGCGGTCGCTGTTCACCGGGCCGCGGGATGGTTCTGAAATGCTCAGCGCGAGGCGATCGTAATTGCCATGAAAGTATTCACCTCCTGCATCACCGTTGCCGTCCTCGCAACTGCCGTCTTTCCGGGGCTTTACAATGCCGCTCCGGGCGCCGGAACTCCCGCCACCAGGCCCGCCGATATCGTCACCAACTCCATAGGCATGAAGTTCGTCCTGATACCGCCCGGCCGCTTCGTCATGGGCAGCGACTATTCCGAAAAAGGGCGCGAGGAAGACGAAACACCCCACGAAGTGGTCATCAGCCGCCCGTTCTATCTGGGCATGACCGAGGTCACCCAGGCGCAATGGTTCAAGGTCATGGGCCGCCGCGCCGGCGGGTTTCAGGGCGACGACCTGCCCGTGGAAAGCATCTCATGGGACGATGCCGTGGCGTTCTGCCGCAAACTTTCGGCCCTTGACGGCCGGACATATCGCCTTCCCACCGAGGCCGAATGGGAATACGCCTGCCGCGCCGGTTCCGCCGGGCGCTTCTCCGGCGACGCGGTGCTTGCCGACCAGGCGTGGACCGAAGCCAACAGCGATGGCCGGACGCATCCCGTCGGCACGAAAAAGCCCAACGCATGGGGCCTGTATGACATGCACGGCAACGTCGCCGAGTGGTGCGCCGACTGGTACGGTCCCTATCCCGATGCTCAGGTTGTCGATCCCGCCGGCCCCAGAGAAGGCAAAGCCCGCGTGGTCCGCGGTGGTTCATGGGCGAGCTTCGACCGCGGCTGCCGCAGTGCATCGCGCTCCAGCGTGCCGCCTTCCTATCAGACCAGGTTCGTAGGGCTGCGCGTCGTGATGGAAACCCGGCCGCAGACCCCCTGATATCCCGCGCCGCCGCCTTCACGCGCCCGCCGTCGCCCGCCTTCGGCCATCGCGACATCAGCCGATTCTTAACGCCGTGTGCCGCTCATGCGCAAAAAAAGCCCGACCGGCCAGCCGCCCTGAGCACCAATGCGACTGGCCGGTCGGACGTTTCAATCTGTCTTGATTTACCCGGCGCTTGCCGGCGGGCGACAGGGCGTCGCGCAAACCGCGACGTTCGTCGCCCCGCTGCCCCGCGCGGTTGTGCGCTGCGTCAATCCTTGGGCACCTGTTTGGCGTTGATCCACGGCATCATCGCCCGCAGTTTGGCGCCGATCTTCTCGACGGGATGATTCACATCCTGCTGGTAAAGCCGCTTGAAGTTCTTCATCCCGCTTTCGTATTCCTTCCGCCACTCTTTGGCGAACTTGCCGCTGGTTATCTCCTTCAGAATCTTCTTCATCTCGGCCTTGACGCGCGGGCCGATGATCCGCGGGCCCCGCGTGAGGTCTCCGTATTCCGCGGTGTTGCTCACGGAATACCGCATGTAACTCAGCCCGCCCTGATAGATCAGGTCCACGATCAGCTTTACCTCATGCACGCATTCGAAATACGCCATCTCGGGCGGATAGCCCGCTTCCACCAGCGTCTCGAAGCCGGCCTTTATCAGCGCGCTCAGCCCGCCGCACAGCACCGCCTGCTCGCCGAACAGGTCCGTTTCGCATTCGTCCTTAAACGTCGTCTCGATGATGCCCGCGCGTGCGCCGCCGATGCCGCGCGCCCACGCCAGCGCGATCTTCCGCGCATCGCCGGTTGCGTCCTGATACACCGCCATCAGGCACGGCACGCCGCCGCCTTTTTCATACTCGCTGCGCACCAGATGCCCGGGTCCCTTGGGCGCCACCATCACCACGTTCACATCCTTCGGCGGAACGATCGTCTTGAAGTGGATGTTAAATCCGTGCGTTGCGCCCAGCGTCTGCCCGGCCCGCAGGTGCGGCGCGATGCTCTTGTGATACACCTCCGGCTGCACTTCGTCCGGCAGCGTCAGCACGACCAGATCGCCACGCTTCACCGCCTCCTCGGCGCTGAGCGGCTTGAACCCGAATTTCACCGCCAGCCGCCAGTTGTTGGTCTTCGGCAGCTCCGCCACGACCACGTTTATGCCGTTGTCGCGCAGGTTCAGGGCATGCGCATGTCCCTGCGAACCGAAGCCCAGAATCGCCACCGTCCGGTTCTTAAGCGCATCCAGCGGCGCGTTCTTCTCGTAAATCAGTTTCAGTCCTGCCATAGTGGATGTCCTCCTTCGTTAAACGACCACAACTTAGCGAATTCCGACCAGTATGTCAAAAACGCCACCGGGCTTCTGTTGTAATGTACGATGTTGTATTATTGCAGGCGGTTTGTCCCGTGCTTCTCCCGCACGGGCCGTCTTGAGATGTGGCGGCCATGACCCAGGAAAACAACCGACCTTCGGTACGTCCGCGGCGATTGCGCATCAACGTTCATCTGCGCCAGATGCTCTCGCGCATGACGTTGCGCCGCAGCCATTTCATCCTGCCCGTGTTCGTCTGCGAGGGCGTTCGTGTAATGCGCCAGGTGCCCTCGATGCCGGGCATATTTCAGATGTCGGTGGATGTGGCCACCGAATGGCTTCAGAAACGCGCCGCCGACGGATTCAAAGCATATATCGCCTTCGGCGTTATCGACCCCGATAAGAAAGACGCCGCAGGCTCCGCCGCCCTCGATGAAGATAACGTGGTCTGCCGCCTGTTGCGCTCGGCCGTTGCGGCGCGCATACCCATGGCCGGCATAACCGACCTCTGTTTCTGCGAATACACCGATCACGGCCATTGCGGTCCGCTCACGCCCGACGGCTCCACAGTGGATAATGACCGCACGCTGGCGCTGCTTGTAAAACAGGCGGTGAACCACGCCCGCGCAGGCGCCGCCGTGGTGGCCCCCAGCGGCATGATGGACGGCGCCGTCGGGGCGCTGCGCGCCGGGCTTGACGCCGCCGGCTTTGCCGATGTGGCCATTCTTTCATACTCCGTCAAGTACGCCAGCGCCTTCTACGGTCCGTTCCGCGACGCCGCCCATTCGGCGCCCGTTTTCGGCGACCGCCGTTCGTATCAGATGGACCCCTCCCGCCGCGTCGAAGAAGCGCTGCTCGAAGCCAGGCTCGATGTCGAGCAGGGCGCCGATATGGTAATGGTCAAGCCCGCCGGGCCTTATCTCGACATCATCGCCGCCGTCCGCCGCCATGTGGATGTTCCCGTGGTGGCTTACCAGGTAAGCGGCGAATACGCGATGATCGAGGCCGCCGTCCGCAACGGCTGGCTCCAGCGCGACAGCGTCGTGCTGGAGTCGCTGCTGGCCATACGCCGCGCCGGCGCCGATCTGATAATCTCCTATTTCAGCGAAACCCTCAGTTCTCTGCTGGAGCCTTAGCCCGTTCCGGGATATAAGTTATATAACCTGCGCCGGCGATCCGCCCCCGCCGTGCCGGAGTCGCGGTGCCGGGATGACGAAACTGCATAATCGGAAAGGTGCACGACATGAAAGGCAACGACAAACTCATCGCCGAACTCAACGGACTGCTGGCCGAGGAACTCACCGCCATCAACCAGTACATGGTGCATGCCGAAATGTGCGACAACTGGGGCTATGAGAAACTCGCCAAGGAAGTCAAAGCCCGCGCCATCGTGGAGATGAAACACGCCGAGGCCCTTATCGAACGCATCCTGTTCCTGGAGGGCAAGCCCGACGTCTCGCGCCTCGAAAAGATACACATCGGCGACGACATACCCGCGCAGATCAATCATGACCTCGAGGCCGAGGTCGCCGCCATCAGGCGCTACAACCAGGCCATCAAACTCGCCACCGACGTTGCCGACAACGTCTCGCGCGAACTTCTCGAAAGCATACTCAAGGACGAAAACGGCCACCTCGATGATCTGGAGGCCAAGCGCGATCAGATAGCGCAGATGGGCCTTCAGAACTTCCTGCTCTCACAGGTGTGAGCGCAGAAACTCCAGTCCGCGGCGAACGAACTCGTCGCCGTCGGGACACACACCGTGAAACATTCCGCGCGCGGCGGCGAACTCCGCCAGCGACGAGTTGTAGCTTTCGAGCATGATGTAACCGTCGAAACCCGTTTCGCGCAGCGCGCCCAGCATGCTCGTCCATGGCACCAGCCCTCCTCCGGGCACGCCGCGGTCGTTCTCGCACGCATGTATCCCCCACAGCCGCGGCGCCGCCGTGCGCACGGCCTGCGCATAGTCGCGCACCTCCGTCACCAGATGATACGTATCCAGCAGCACCATCAGATTGGCATGTCCCGCGAGCTCTATCAGCCGCATCGCCTGCGATGGCGTATTGACGAGGTGTGTCCGGAAATGGCTCATCGGCTCCAGCACCAGCCTTATGCCCGCGGCGGCGGCGCGGTCGGCCAGAATGTGCAGATTCGCCGCCGTCCGCGATAACTCGTCCGGCGGCGGCACGCGCCGGCACACGCGCCCGGGATGTCCGTATATCGCCCCCGCGTATGCCACGGCCCCGCTCTCCGCCGCCAGCTCGATGCACCTGCTGTGCCACGCCAGCCCCAGCGCCCGGCATTCCGGATCATCGTGCGATATGTCGCACTCCATGGGCCACAAGGCGCCCGGGCTTATAACCACGTCCAGCCCCAGTTCCTCTGCCCGTTGTCGCGTCTTCGCCGGCGTAAACACAACATCATCGCCGCACGCTATCTCCACGCACGACAGCCCCAGCGATGCCGCGCGGTCGAAAATCCACAGCGCATCGTCCGACCAGCGGTCGGTCCACAGATATATGTGCGCTCCGAACTTCATTCGCCCCATCGTATCAACGCACCGCCGGGCGCGCAATGCGCCGTCGGCACAGACACGGCCTGGTCGATTGCGGGCTGAGGTACCGCCCCGGATGTGGAGATTGCCCCGCGGAACGGCGCTTACGCCAGTATTTCGCCGTCATCAGGTTTCCGCGTCCGCTTCGTCTGCTCCTGCTGCGACAGCGGCGGATACGCGCCGCCTTGCGATGCCGGCAATGTCAGCAACACGCCGCCGGCGTCCGCGGCTGTTGCCTTCGCGGCGGCGATCCCGCCGATTGCCATGGCGGCCGCACGCTTCCCCTGTCCCATGAAAACGCTGTCCAGCAGGTAGTAGTCATCGGCATCCACCGTGCCGCTGTAGTTGAAGTCGCCGTTGCGGTATCCGCTCAAAGCGTTGAGGAAGCCCTGATCAATACGGAAATAGTCGGCCGCATCCACGATACCGTCGAGGTTCGTATCGCCCTCCCAGACGTAAACAACCAGCACGCAGTTCCTGTCCACAGTCTCGGCAGCGCCGCCGACCATTACCGTCGGCACGATGGGCCCCGTGCCGTCATCGTTGATCAGCGCCGCCAGACCGGTGAGCATCTTCCTTGCCGCCGCGCCGCTCTTTATTCCGGGACCTGTCCACGCCGGACTGGCATTGCGCGCCGAACCCACGAGCGATTCGATGCCCGCCAGCACGCTCTGGCGCGTGGCCGCATCCGCCTGCACTATCAGCATGTTGTCTTCGATATCCAGCGATGCCGTCGCCGCCACCGACACGGCGCCCGTCCGAATGACAAGTCCTCCGCCCGACGTCGCCATCACCGTCGCCGAGTCTGCCACGTTCAGCGCCGCCAGATGCTGCGATGCGCCTGTCACAACCGTAGCGCTGTTGCGGGCCGTCAGCGTCAGAGCCGCGGTGCCCGCGGCCGCGTCGGCGCCCAGATAATACGTGCCGGCCTCCACCGTCAGCGTGTCATTACCCACTCCGCCGTTGAACACAGGGCTGAACGGCATGGCCGTTGTGATGATCAGCGCATCATCCCCCGTTCCGCCATTCACCTGTGCGCCTTCGATGTCCTTCCACGCGATAAGCGCGCTGCCGAACAGCGCCTGCCCGGCTTCCATCCTGATCGTGGCGCCCGAGGTTCCGGCCGCGATAACCACCGCATCGCTCCCGCTTCCGCCATCGAAATGCGCCCCGCCTGCCGGAACAGGGCTTCCGCGCGAGAAATCCACCTTCAGCGTGTCGTTGCCCGCGCCTCCGTTGAACCACAGCCCGTCCACCAGCGACTGCGGAACCACCATCGTCGGCGGTCCCGACTCCGGCGCGTTGATGAAAATCTCCACCGCCGGATCTGCTTCCGCCAGCCTCACTGCAAACACGTCGTCGCCGCCGCTGCCATTTACCGGTCCGAGCAGCACCCGGAAAGCATCGCTCGCACCAGCGTGCCCGGCGCCGTCCGATACGGCGATGTAAACCCCTTCTCCAGGACCCGATATCGTGACGTTCCCCCTCCACACGCCGTCCACAAAACCTTCCGCCACTGTCGGCGTGATTCCCACCTGTTCCGCGGCCATAAGCCGTATATCCGGCACCTGCTGCGACGCCGTCGGACGCGGCGAGCTCGTCCCCGACCACATCAGCGGATCGCCCAGCGTGCTGTCCACACGCGCCGCGATGCTGCGGTTCTGCCCGGCCGGCGTTGACCTCACCAGCCCGTCGCTGGTGTAACTGCTGTTATTGAACGAAAAGTCCACCATCAGGTTGCTGCTGCCGTCGTACAGGAACGGCGTGCTGAAGGGAAACGCAACCCACCCCGTGGAACTGATCGTGACGTTGCCCTGATACACCGTCGTCCAGCCATCCGACTCCCACGCCGGATTGCTCCCGTAGGCGCTCAGTGCCGTATGCTTCATCCGGATTGTCCAACGATTCAGCGTCTGTCCGGGCACCGTCGCCACGTTCAGCGCCAACCCCGACAACTTCGCCGCCCCGCCCAGTTCGCTGGCCAGATATATCACCTGCGTTCGCGCATCGTGGTAGTTGGTGCTCAGCGGATAGTTCCATGTGGACACACCGCTGCCTATGGTCAGTTCCGCTTCGCCCATCCGCGCTGTCAGATTCGCCGGGCCCGTAAAACCCGTCGCGGTATATCCGTTGGCATCCTGCGCCGTGATGCTGATCTCGAACGGCACGCCCGAGCGCTGGTCGGCTTCTATCGGGCTTATGCGGAAACTGCTCACCGGCCCGGGCACCACGTCGAAAGCGTTGCTGGTACCGCTGCGTTCGGCCGCGTCGATCGCCGACAGGGTAACGCCGCTGTCTATCCCCAGCACCGCCACCATGCCGGTCCATGCGCCGTTGTTCAGGGTCACGGCCGCTCCCGGCGCAAGCGCCACATCCACGCGCGCCGGCTGTCCCCAGTCCACCTGCACGCCTTTAACGGTCTGCGGCACGTATCCCGGCGCGGTGAAGGTAAGGTCGTAAGTTCCGGGCAGAAGCATGCGGTGATAATCCCCGACGTCCGGGTCGCTGAACACCGGCTGGCTGTTTCCCGCCACCGTAACCTGCGCGAAAACCGGCAGACCTGTTGCCGCGTCGGTAATCACCCCTCGCACGCCGAGGTTGACCGTCTGCATGAAAGACAGCATCGACAGACGGTTGTCGTCCCAAAGCGTCGGCAGAAGGCTCTCAGCCGGCCGGAAAGTGTTTGACAGCTCAATGGTTACGTGGTTGCTGCCGGTATAGCGGTATGCCCAGTCCTGAAGGCCGCCGTTTACGGCATACCACGCCGCGCCATTGGTTATCCCCTGCGGGAACGTCGCACTGTTCCACATCGGCAGGTTGTACTGCGAATACTGCCGCGAGATGTACTGGAAAAGGGCATCGTCCGGCGTGGGCGAGTTGACGCTTCCCCGTCCGTCGTTGTCATACGGATAGTTCACCACGAGCGAACCGGTGTGCAGATTCGCCGCCGCCACGAACCGATGCGAGGCGTACCACTGCATGATCGCCGCCGTCTCGGGCTGCCGACCGGCCAGCTGCATCGGCGGGCCATAAAGGATATTGCCCAGATTCGTCGTCGAACCTTCGGGGAAAGAACGGTTCAGATCGACCCAGTTGGCGTTGTATCGGCTGTTGGCTTGCAGGCCGTCGGGATTCGCCAGCGGCACGAACCATATCTCCATGCCGTCAACCAGCGATGTGGCCACCGGATCCGTCCCATACCCTCTCAAAAGGTGGTCGATCAGATACAGGCACATCTCCGTGCCGAGCGGCTCGTTGCCGTGCAGCGTGGAAATCCACGCGAACTCCGGCTCGTCCTCCTCCATGTCGGGGTTGTCGGTTATTTTCACGGCCCACAGTTGCCGCCCCTGCACGCTCTGCCCTATCGACACCAGCCGGCTGATCGACGGATACGCCGCGGTCAACGCCTGGAGCTCGCTCGTCAGCGTGCTGTACGTATGGTAAACCCCCAGGCCTTTCGTCGAACCGGCCTCCAATTCTCCCGGCTCCACCAACACCGTTGCCGCAGGGTCGGCCTGTTTGAGAGGACTTATCTGTATTGGCAGCGCTCCGCCCGCACCCGCGGCGCTTATGTTAACCGTCCCGTTGTAGAAGGTTATAACAGAGTCGTTTATGTCGCGTGCCGTCACCGTAACCGCAAAAGGCACGCTGCCTGTCTGCGGCGACGATACCGGCGCGAATGAATAGTGATGGACCTCGTCGTCTTCCACCTCCACCGTGTCGGCCGCATCGGCAAATCCATCGGCCGACGCCGTGGTCGTAACCACCTGCACACCGTCGAAATCAGCATCATCCACGGCCGTCAGGTCGAACAGCGCCACGGTTTGCCCGGCGGGTATCACCACCGTCGCCGGCACGAGCAATTCGCCGGTATCCGACGAGACCAGGCTTACCACCAGGTCCGCCGTCATCGTGCCGCCTATGCGAACCGTTCCGCCGCCCGCCCGCGTGCCCCCGCCTTCGCCTATCCTCTCCACCAGCGACACGCTCAGCGTGCGGTCGTTGTCGAGGATGGTCATTTCCGCCGCGCCCGCCGTCCAGTTGGTCACGCTCGCCGTAACGCTGACCATCTGCGGGCCGTCTATGGCAGAGTCGTCTATCACCGTCAGGTCGAAGCACGCGACCGTGCTGCCGGCCGGGAGCACCACCGTTGCCGGAACCACCAGTTCGCTTGTATCGCTGCTGCTGAGGCTGACCGTTATGTTGCGCGTCGGAGCGCGGCTCGAAGACACGCTGCCTGCCAGCGCCAGCACTCCCTCGCCCTCCGTTGCGCTTGCCGGCAGCGTGACCGACAACTCCGCCGTTTCGTTGTCGGCTATCAGCATCGTGGCCGGCACGCTGCTGTATCCCTGCGCCGACGCCGTAAAGGTTACCGTGGCCGTGCCGTCCAGGTCCTCATCATCTACGACGGATATCCAGAACGGCGCCGAAGTCTGGCCGGCCGGAATAACCAACGACTGTTGCGCCGACGCCTGTGACGGGTCGCTGCATGAAATGCCGACTGGCAAGTCCGCTCCCACCGGCGACGGTATGCTGACGCTGCCGTAAAGCAATTGTCCGGCGTCGTTCTCGCTGGCTTGCGATGGAACGCTTACCGTCAATGGCGGCAGGGGCAGAACATCCAGATGAACTTGCGCCGCAACTGACTGCGGCGGCGACCCCGAATCGGTCGCCCTGACTGTGAAATCTCTCGAAGTTACCTGCGTCGGCGTCCCGCTTATCTCGCCCGTGGCGGCATTCAGGTTCAGGCCCGGCGGCAGGGGGCTTATATATGCGAAATCGGACGACACATACGCCGGTATGGTTGGCGCGCCATCCCGTACAGACAGTGTGTAAGCAACGCCGTCGCCCCGAGATACGCCGATAGTCGGCGTCAGGCCGGTGTGCGCTGCCCCATAGTTGAAACGGATGTTGCCGTTCCGGTACAGCACGGCCTCGACGTTGACCGGATAGCCGCCGGCATACGTATGGGCGGCCCAGCGTATCACCACTTTTTCGCTGTCGCTGGATGTGAAAATGTCATCGCCCGTGCCGTCGGTGCGCAGATCATCCCACAGCGGCGCAATCCGCACGTTGGACTTCAATCCCGCCAGCGAATTGCCGTAATCCGCAGAAGACGAAGCGAAGTCCAGAAAGCCGTTGCTGGACACATTCACCGAGCTATATAGCTGCCCATAGAAGGGAAACGCCCACGGCAGCGTCAGCGGCCAGCTTGCGTCGTCGGCTCGCCAGTTGCGCGCCGTGCCTCCGCCGATCCAGCCGCTGCCTGCGGACTGCTCCTGATAGGTGCCGCCACCTGCGAGACTCCAGGTATAAGGCGCATTACCGCCGCTGGCGGTCAGGGTGAAACTGTACGGCAGCCCCGCAACCGCCGGCGGCAGAACGCTGCCCGAAGTTATGTTTAGCCTGCTGGTTATGTTCAGCTGAAACTGTCTTGTGGCCGTCGCCTGCGCGCTATCAGTAACTCGGACCACGAATTGACTGCTGCCGGCCTCGAGCGGCGTGCCGGTTATGACTCCCGCGCTGGTGAGCGTCAAGCCCGCCGGCAATTGCCCGCTTTCCAGCGACCACGAATACGGCGGCTGACCGCCGGCGGCCTGAAGGGCTGTTTGATATTCCTCGCCCTCGTACCCGGCCGGAAGCGGCGACTCGCTGAGAAATCCCAGTGCCAGCCCGCGCACGTTCAGCGTCGGGTCGCCGAGCAGGTTGTACATTTCGAAATAGCGGCGCGTCATGGACGTCGCGCCGTAGTACAGCAGATACAGTTCCTTGGCCCGGAGAATGGCCTGCCCGGCAAGCGTGCGCCCTTCGGCGACAATGGCCTGGAAGAGCCTTTTCTCCAGAATGTCGTCCTCGTTCCAGTAGCTCGTTACGCTCGACCCGAAGAACGCGACGCCGCCCTTGTCGGCCGCCCGCAACCACGTCTCGCCGAAACTCTCGCTGACGCTGTACTTGCCCGTATCGCACGCGAAACTGAATACCAGCGGATACTTGCCGTTATTCGCCAGCGCGTTGACGTCGGTCTGACTGAACGGCGGCCCATCCGTCCACGCCGTGGTACTTCCATGCCCGCTGTACACCTCCAGCCCGCGGCCGTCGTTGAGTGCCGCGCTCACCTGTGCCTTGGTGGCGCCGTAGGTATATGTGTACAGCCGGTCGCTGGCGTATCCGGCGCCGTCCATGTAATTGGAAATAACGTAGTTGTGCGTGCCTTCGGTGATGGAATAGTTGTCATTGCCCGCCAGAAACGATGCCCTGTGCATCCACGGCGAATCGCTGGCTGTCTCATACGCGATGGTCTTGTTTACCACAGCATCGAGTTGCGCCGTGGTGGTCACGCTGAACCGGCCCACCGGAAACTCCGGCTGCCAGTCATCCCCCGCATCCATCGTCGTGTAGTACAAGTCGGTGTCCGGATTGTCGGCCGTCTGGCCGGTCCATCGCGGGATCAATTCCACATCGCCCACCAGAAGAAGCGCAGTGGGGCGCGTGTCGGGGTTCTCGTAGCGCGACGCGATGTAGGACTTGATGGACGCAGCGCTTGTGCCCGTAACCGAAGTGCTCGCCAAATCCACCGTCCATCCCATAGCCGACTTGTGGGCGATGAACGTTGACAGCGATGGCGCCGTTGCCAGCGAACTGTGGGCGATTACCAGCAGTCGGTTCGTGCTGGAAAGCAACCCCGCCCCGCCCATGGACGATGTCGCAAAAGATGTGCCGATGGTCGAGCTCTGCTGGCCGTCAATGTCTATCGTTACTGTGAGCTCTGGATAAACGGCGATTTCGCCTTTGGCCGGGTTGTATTGCACCGGCGCATACTCCAGCAGAACGGCGCGCCTGCTGCCCTGAGCGCCGAGGTCGGTAGCTTGCGCCGTCCACCCGGGGAGCATCGCGTCGGTTGCGTAAGTGCCCGGCTCGATAACGAATTGCGCCGCTTCGGGCGATGCCGGCAATTTAGGTATGGGGTTCTGAACAGGCCACAGCCCGCCGGTCGCATGGAAGTCTGCCAGCCGGTATATCACCGGCTGTCCGCTGGCTTGAACAGACACGCTCGCTTCCAGCGGGACGTACACGGTCTTTCTGATGACCGGAATCTGGGGCTGGCCGATCTGTCCGGTTACTCCCCCATCCGGTAAAGATATCTGCACAAACGATTTACCCGCCGCGGCCAGTGTCTGATACTCCAAGCCTGGCACGCGAAGCTGGCTTATGAGTCCGTTGGAGGCGGCGATTGTGGCGATCTGCGGCCGGGCATTGGCATAGAGTCTGTCCGACGCATCGAGGTCAAGCCACTGCCCCGAGAGGGCGTGATTTACAAGCAAGCCTGACCCGCCGCTGCCATCCACCGGGGCGACAAGGCTCAGAAACACCCGCGATTCGAGGGCCTCGAGCGGATCATGTCCGCGGAATCGGCGCTTTGGCCGTTCTCTGCGACACGTCCTGCCGAATATCCACGCCCTGCCGTGCATTCTCTCCGCTCGACGTATGACCAGGACAGTTTTCAACGGGGCCTCAGGCCCGCCACAACGCTCGGCGCCAGTTACCGGTCTGATTTGATGCTATATTTCTCCAAATCCTTCCGTCTACCGTTAGTAACGCCCGCCGCGTGCTTTCTGTTCATGTATTATGCGCGATTTTCGTCCCACAGGCCGATAGGCATTCTCGGGTTTTTTGAAGATGTCTGCGGCGATCGCGAACGCTCATTTTCGGCTACCCCGCCGGTCGGCGCAATGGGGCGGATTTCCAGCGCCGTTTCTTTCAGACCGGAGTGCGGCTTTTCTGCTGGCGCACCAGCGTTTTCAATCCCGGCAGGGCGTTGCGGCCGTAATCCAGAAGGCTCCACAGGGTTGACGCTATTATCGCGGCAGCCACCGCCATGGTGAGTCCGTTGGCCGTGGATGCGGCCATGCTGCCTCGGTTCAGTTGTATGAGTATGACAGCGAAAACTCCGATGCCCTGTATGACGGCTTTCACCTTGCCGCTTATCCTTGCCGACGTCTGCCCGCCCGTAAGTGCCTGGATTATGCGGGAGTAAGCGACGACTATGTCGCGTGCCGTCATCACCAGCGGTACGGCTATCGTGATCCACCCGACCAGCGACATGGCGAAATACACCGTGAGCCGCGCCAGCGAATCCATGAAGGGATCAAGAATGCCGCCGAGCTGCGACGCCGTGCCCGTGCTGCGCGCGATGAAGCCGTCGAGCACGTCGGTGGTTTCCAGCAGCACCGCCAGCGTTATCAGCAGCACGCCGGACCACAACGACATACTCCCCTGAGGCCCGGCGCATGCCAGACCCGCCGCCAGTGCAAAAGCAATGGCGATACCCAGTCGGGCAAAACTGAGGATATTGGCGATCATCGCTCGGCGGATTAACGGATGTTGTTTTCGTTGAAAACGCCGCCCGCGGTGCGCCACTCGCAGCTGGCCAACTCATCCGCCGGCCGCAGGTCGATGTGGTCCGCGCTGCCCGTCGGGAAGCGAATAGCGCGCGCCTTGCGCTCCGGCCGACGATGATGGCACAATCGCGACTGATAAGCAAGGGCGCAGAATCTTGAATCGGCGGGCGGTGAATTACCGGCAGCTGTCAGGCAATCCGGCGCGGTGGACAGGGTTGCGAGCCGTGATGGTGCCACATGCGCGCCGCCGCAGTGCCGCCTTCACTGCAAAGTACGTCCAGCAGCGCTGCGGTTTTCGCGCACAGTGCGGCCGCGCGTGCCGATGCCGAGACACCGATCGCGGTCAACGGTTCGACCCGCTTCTCTTTCGGGCGATCGGACGGCTTTATATTTCGCGCGCGACGCACAGGGCGCCGGCGAGACCATTTCTGGAGATGTTCAGGCGGCCACTTCGACGCGCCGGCCTGGCGGCGCATCGCGACTGATCGTTCTTGCGGGTGCGGGGCACTTGCGCTTGGCGGTCCGGCCTGTCTGGCCACGGCGGCGCGTCGGCATCTGCTGACGCGCTTCGATTCGGCTATCGATCTGAAGTATCGGCTTTGACTCGGGCGGGCCTCGCAGACCCCGTTGCGCATTTATACGTAAACGAGAGCTGCCGCGTTCGACTCGGTCCGGAATTTTCTGCTCGCGATCGAGCACCGCGTTTGAAGGCGCGCTGTCAGAAGGCGATAATTCACGACAGATCATCAATCAAGATGAAACGCCTGCTCAGCGAATGTCCCGCGTGCAAGAAGCCCAACAACCCGCCGGTGGCGGTATGTCCGCACTGCGGCTGCTATCTGAGCATACGGAAATGTCCGGCATGCCATAACGTGGTAAGCGGCGTGTCGCGATGGTGTCCTACCTGCGGTTGTGCGTTTCGCGCGAGGATCGTCAAGCGAACCGTCGCGATGCTGTTTCTGGCAGCGGTGGCGGCGTGGATCTTTCGCGACTATCTGCCCTTCGACCACCTGCAACGCCTTGCGGCTCTTTTCAGACGATAGCGCGCGAAAACCATATGCCCGTTCCGCCGGCTCAGTTGCGCATGCGCCCGAAGGCCAGAAGAAATGACGTTACATTGTCGGCCATTGTTCCCAGACCGCTCTTCGAGCGATAGTCCAGTTCGGCCAGAAGCGAAATAAGCTGGCGGACCTTCTCCTCGCCCAGGGCGCTCACTGTACGGAAGAACTCCTGTCGCCTGCTGACCGGCCAGATGCGCAGTTGGCCGGCGATGTCGCTTTCAGACAGGCCGCGGCGTCTCATGGCGATGGCCCGGCGCGCTTTTTCCAGCCACATGGTAAGCCACGTGAATGCGCGGAATTCGGTGGAAGGGTCGCTTTCCAGCAGCTGCCGCCACCTCTGGAGAGCTTTCTCGATGTTGCCCGCCTGCACCTCGTTAGTCAGTTCCCACATTTCCTGCTCGCGCTGGAAGACGACGGTGCGCGATATGTCGGCGGCGTCGGGCTTTCCGTCGCATTGCAGCGCAAGCCTTGCCAGTTCATTGTCCAGACGGCCGAGATCCGGACCTATCATCTCCGCCAGCAACTGCGCTTCGGCGGGCCCCATACGCATATCGTGGGCGGTGCGGGCGCGGTCCATTATCCATCGCGCCAGGTCCTTCGGAGGATTGCAGTCGATTATCTGACCGCAGGCGGCGATCAGCTTGTATATGCGCTGATTCGCCGGCAGCGAGCTGCACCTGAGCACAAGCACTGCGTGGGCGGCGGGCTTCGCCACATATTTTTCAAGATTTTCGCGGAAGCGCGAGATGAGCTCTTCGGCATTGCGCACTATCACGAGTTTGGTCGGGGAGAACATCGCGAAGCTGCGCAGTTCGTCGGTAACGTCAATCGCCGACGCAGTTTCCCCGTCGAAATCGACGCGCTGACAGTTCTCCGGCGCCTGCGCGAGCAGTTGCCGTATGGCCTCGATGTGGAGGAACAGATCTGTGCCGACAAGGGCATAAACCGGCTTGAGCATCGGGCGCGCATTTCTAAATGCACGCTGCCCGCAAGTCAAACTGCTGTCGCCGCGGGGCGGGAATCTTTGCGGTCGGCCTTTTTTCGGATGCAGCGTGGATGTAGATTCCGAAGGTCGATGGCCGATGAAGCGAAACTGCTGCTCGAAGCGCGCAGGCGGGCGATGCTGCTGCTGGAGACCCTGCGGCGACAGCAGGGCGGGCTTGAGGGAACGGTCTGGCCGGGCGGCAGCGATATGGCCGGCGGCCGCAAGGCGCTTCAGGATATGATTGACTCCGCGGCTCGGTTGTTGCAGAGTATTGACGCTTGCCTGAGGGAGCGAGGCATCTACATGGACGGGGCATCACATGATGCAGAACAATGCTGAAAACCTCGGAGGAGTTCCGACGGAGCCGCCGGCACGTCCGGCCGTGGTAGCGCGCGCCGGCCGATACTATCGCAACGCGCGTTACATCATGGCGCTGATGTTTCTCGGTTTCGGGCTGTGGTGCGTGCGGGATGGTTTTTTCACCTGGCCGAAAGCCAACGCCGCAGCCTACTACAAGGCGAAGAACATTCCCATGCCCGCGACGTTGCCGTCGGCCATGGAGATCGTCCACCTGGCCGAGAAGGAGAACATCCGGCTTCCCCACGCCGGCTGGGATGTGCCGTTCAACCGGGTCCTGGGGATACTTCTGCCCGTGGCTGCGGTGCTGGTGGTCGTCTGGACGCTGTACAACTCGCGCGGCGAATATCGACTTGAGGGCGATACGCTGAGCGTGCCGGGCCATCCACCGGTGCGGCTGGAGTATATCCGGAAGATAGATAAGCGTTTGTGGGACCGCAAAGGCATCGCGTACATCGAGTATGAACTGCCCGACGGCCGCACCGGCCGGCTGAAACTTGACGATTTCGTTTACCGGCGCGACCCCACGGACGAGATACTGCGGCAGGTGGAAACGCATCTTGTGGGCGGGGAAACCCCGCCTTGAAGATACGCCGGCCGCACCGGCAGGGGGCTGGTTCACACATATGCATATCCTTGCCGCGTGGCCGCCGCGGGGCGCGGTATCGTCCTTTGCCCGGTGCGGCGGTGGTGCGGGCCGCGAGCGCATAGATACGGCAAAAAAACGCGGCACGCCCTTTTCAGGACGTGCCGCTGGCATGCAGTAGAGATCTGTCTATGCGACTCAGGCTCTGGGGACTTCCATGATTGCCTGGGTCTTGATGACCATCTGCGAGTCGTCGAAGAGGTGGAAGCTCTGGACCCTCAATTCGTGGCTGCAGCGTTCTATATCCAGCACGCTCAGCCCGGGTCCGGTCTGGCTGTCGGGGCCGCCGGGGATTTCGGCCGTCAGCAGTTCGCGTTTGGCGGCATAAGCGGCGATTTCCTGGCGCGTGGCCTCGTAGAGATTGGGACTGAGTTGTTCCTCTTGCGTACTGATCATGTACTTGATGCCGCCGGGGCCCGTCATTTCGTGATATTTTTCGCCGCGGCAGGAGATGCTCTGGATCAGGCCGCGGTCGGTGGCGGGTTCTGGACCGGTAGTGATGACCTCGGCGAGCATGCCTTCGGCGGTAGTGAAAGATACGACGTGTCCGCCTTCGATCAGCCAGACGTCGGCGTCGTAGGTCCGGCGGTTGACTTTTTCGGCGGCCAGAATCTTGAACAGTTCAGGATGCAACGGCCTCTGGTACAGCAGGAGCGTTAGCGCTCCCGCACGACGTTGTTTTGTTCTGTTGCCCATTTGCTGTTTCAACCTGCTTTCTTCATAGTTCCCTGTGAACGCTGGCATGCTCAATTGCCTTCGATCCGCCGTTCGGCAGATGGCGCACCTCACGCCCAATCCGTGGAACCCTCTCAGGAGGCCGTGGCACCCACTAAGGCTGGCCTCCCGCCGTCGGATGGAGGGAATCAGCATGCAGCAATCACGCGGGACCCCATTATACAGCATGCTTGCCCGCGCGCCCAGAAAAAAAGCAATCTACGGCGACGGCGGATTGCTAACGAAGTAAACTACATCATAAATTATGTGGGCGCCGATACTTATGCCAAGGCCACGAAACAGATAAATCGTCCCCAAATAAACCCCGGCGACTGTGCGAAACGTAAAATCGCGCAAGTTCACCGGCGTCGCCTCGGGCGACCAGTAATGGTATGCCGCGAAGGCAAGTGCCGACAAGACCACGATGATCACCGCCGACGCGGCCTTGTTGATTTTCAGCAGATCGACCAGCGCGAAGCTCAGCACCGCGAAGGCTATCATGCGGAAAACCGCTTCTTCATAAACGCCGGCGCCCAAAGCCAGCACCACCCCCGCGCCCACTGCTCGCCCTTCGGCGCTGAGCAGCGGCACGTAGTAGTTCACCGCCCCATTCATGGCGAAGATGGGCATGGCGAGCATGGCCGACTCAAGCCACATTCCCGCGGTGTGCTTGAGTTCGACCCGCCACGGGTCGCGTACGATGATGTGCCAGGTGAGCAGTACCGCGATCACGACGAAGCATGGCAGATACTGTCCGACGGCGCCCCACATCGCCAGAAAATCGCGCATCAGAATGAACGCCAGAATGCGGGTTTCGGTTTGCGTCTGGCAATCGCGCGCGAAGAAAACGGTTCCGGCCTCATAGAGCACGATCGGCGGCAGGACGAACCACAGAACCGTCCACGGACGCTGGCTGTTCCAGAAATACCTTTCCAGGGCGAGCCAGGCAGCGCGCCAGGCGGGGCTGTTGCGCTGTCGTGTTTCCTCAACCGCTGCGTGCGTCATTGGTAAGCCCGTCCGGCGCATCGCGGCAGTACACCGGCGATGCGACGCTGACCGTTATCGGAAAACCGTTGGCAGTTTCTTCAGCCGCGACGGCGCTTGACGGAGCGGCTTCAGGGGTGTTTTTCTCACGGCGGTCGCGCGGAGCGGCCGATTCTTGACATGCGCGGATGGGAATCTATGATACCGTAAGGACTCGAATGCCGGCACAGGCTGCGGCTGTGGCGGAACTGGCAGACGCGCAAGGTTCAGGTCCTTGTGACCGTTAAGGTCGTGCAGGTTCGACTCCTGTCAGCCGCATTCCGGGGCAATTCACAAAGCCGGGATTGTTACGTCGTGATTGCTCAAGCCCGTCTTCGCCGGGGGCATGGATAACATCAGACGTACACATCTTTCCACTGTCTGTACCAGGCGACGAAGCGCTTAAGCCCTTCGGCCAGCGATGTTGCCGGGCGATAACCCAGTTCGACCGTCGAGCGGGCCAGATCAGCGTATGTTCTTTCCACGTCTCCGGGCTGCGGGGGCAGGCGCTGGATGAGGGCCTTCTTTCCCAGTGCTTCTTCGATCTCCGAGATCAGACGGCTGAGGGTCACGGGTTCTGAGCCCCCGAGGTTATAGATACGGTAGCGGTCGCAGCGTTCCACGGCGGCCACTATGCCGGCCACGATGTCGTCGATGAAGGTATAGTCGCGGCTGGTGGTGCCGTCGCCGAACATGGGAACGGGTTTTCCCTGGTCGATGAGCCGGGTGAACTTCTGAATCGCCAGGTCGGGGCGCTGCCGCGGTCCATATACGGTGAAGAATCTCAGGCAGAAAACGGGCAGGCGGTACAGATGCCAATACGTATAGCAGATGAGTTCGCCGGCCCGCTTGGTAGCGGCATAGGGGCTGATGGGTTCGACGACGGGATCGTCTTCGGCGAATGGCACTTTGGGCTGATTGCCGTAAACGCTGGAGCTGGACGCGAAGACGAACCGGCTCACGCCGCTGCTGACAGCGGCCTGAAGAAGGTTGACGGTGCCTTCGACATTGACGCGCGCATAGAGGGCCGGTTTCTCGATGGATGGTCGGACGCCGGCCATGGCGGCCAGATGGAGTATCACGTCGGGCCTTGCGGATCTGACCAGAGCGGCCGTGGCGGAAGCGTCGGTGATATCGACGGTGTGCATTTCCATATGCTGGCCGACGCAGCGGACGTTGGCGTGTTTCCAGGCGGGGTCGTAGAAATCGCAGAAATTGTCGGCACCGACGACGCGGAAGCCCCTGGCGAGAAAGGCTTCTGCGGCGTGGGAGCCGATGAAGCCGGCCGCACCTGTTATGAGTATGGTTTGAGCGCACATGCTGCGCAGTTTACCCGCCAGAACGGGCGGGGCCACCGTTGCGGGCAGTGGACTTCTGCGGAGCGGCGAATATTCTTGCGCATCGGGCAGACGACGGACGAGGCGTCATGAAGCTTTCGCGCGCAGAGTTTGAGAGGCTTGCGCTGGAGCAGCTGGATGCGCTGTACCGGACGGCGCGCAATCTGGCCGGCGCCGGCGTTGCCGACGACCTCGTTCAGGAGACGCTTGTGCGAGCGTTGCGGGCGTATAAGACGTTCGACCTGAAGGAGTTCGGGATCAAGCCCTGGCTGCTGCGGATACTGTACAACCTGTTTGTAAACAGGCTGGAGCAGGAGAGGCGTGCGCCGCGGTCGCTGGACGAGGCCGGACTGAGCAGTATTGAAGCGCGGCCGCAGGCGTCTCCGGAGGCACTGAAATACGATCGGGACAGCGTGGACGAGCGTCTGGCGAAAGCGGTAGAGGGATTGGCGCCGGAGATTCGCGCCGTGCTGCTCCTGTGGGCGGTGGAAGACCTGTCATACAAGGAGATAGCGCAGGTGCTGGGCATTCCCATCGGTACCGTAATGAGCCGGCTGCACCGCGCGCGACAGGTGCTTGGCGGCGAATTGCGGGGTCTGGCCAAAGAACTGGGCATTGGCAGGGAATAAAATCGCCTGGGACGGCTGTTAATATGCAGAGGACGGCATATCAACGGTATGATGCAGTTCGAAGCATACTGTAGTGTGGTCTATATCCGTTGCTGATGCGGGCAAAGAGCACCTATGTTGACAGCACAGGATAACCCTGATGACGCAGTGCTTAAGGCGGCCATTAAGGGTCTATATGGCAGGCAGCGGGCGCCGGATGATTTACGAGCGAGGATGACGCAGCTTCTGCGGTCGCTGGACGAGCCGCCGGACGTGCCGGCGGCCGGCGCGTTGCTGGGGGAAGCACGCCGGACGGCGCAGTTCGGCGGAAGCTGGGGCGGGGCGGCGATGATCGCGGCGGTTTTCGCAGCGGGGGCGATGATTCTCAGGGCGGGATTCGTCCAGCCCCCCAGGGCGGCGCTAGGCCCGGCGCTGCTCGGGGCGCTGGTGGAGACTCACGACCGGTGTTGTTGCAGGCACCGGCATGTATCGCCGGGCATACCGCAGACGAATCTGCGATTGACGGGACAGGCAATCAGCCGGCAGTTGCGACAAAGCGTTCTGGCGGCTGATCTTGTAAAGGAGCAGTGGATTTTTCGCGGGGCGGCGATATGTCCGGTGGCCGGGCGCAACAGCGCACATCTTCTGTTCGCGCGGGGCGGGCAGACGCTGTCGGTATTCTCGATAGCCGATCCGCTGTCGCCGGCGAGGCAGTGCATACTTGAGACCCAGGTTGCCGCGGACCACATCGTGGCGGGATTCGTCAAGCGCGGGCGCGTTTACTGCATGGTGGGGCACTGTCCCGACGGGCAGCTGAGCAGCGCGGAAGTTGCGTCGCTGGTGGAAAGACATCGCGATGAACTGGTGGATGGTGTTACCACCGTAGCGGCGCGCATGCCGGACGGGGGTGCGGCAGATCACCTGGCGTGGGGAACCGATAGCGGTCCTCGCCGGTAGGGGCCAGCTTCGCGGCAAGCGTCGCTGTTGCGCGGGGGTTGATGCTGCTATATTGCATTTCTTATGGTCAACTTTGCCGGACAGCAGAGCAAGACCCCGGCCGGCGGCTCGTCGGAGCAGCATTCGCGCGGCGCGGGGGTGAAGGAGACCATCGAGTCGATACTGGTGGCGTTCATTCTGGCATTCGTGTTCCGCGCGTTCGTGGTGGAGGCGTTCGTAATTCCGTCGGGGTCGATGGCGCCGACGCTGCTGGGGGCGCACATGCGCTTCCGCTGCGAGGATTGCGGGTATCGGTTCGACCTGAACTATCCCGCCGGCGGCATGGATGAGAGCGTGAGCATACCGTCGGTGGCCGGCCCGGACCGCGGGCTTGATACCGTGTTTCCGGTGCATTGCCCGAATTGCGGGATGAAGGTGCAGAAGGACACGCCCGACAGAAAATATTCGGCGGCCAACACGACGGTTCACTACGGCGACCGGATACTGGTGCTGAAATACATCTATCTGCTCCAGGAGCCGCGGCGGTGGGATGTGGTGGTGTTCAAGGCGCCTGAGCAGAGAGCGCGCTACGATTACGGCCAGAACTACATAAAGCGGCTGGTGGGCAGGCCCGGGGAAACGGTGATGATCCTCGACGGCGATGTGTATGTGTGCCCGAATCGGCACGCAGTGGCCGACGCGCCGATGAGATACTGGCCGTGGGAGGTTCAGCCCAAGCCGTGGGCTGCGCAGGAAGCGCTGTGGCGCGTGGTATTCGACAACGACTTCTGTCCGCAGAACTCCGAACGGCGACAGCGGCTTCACGGTGCGTGGGTGAATCCGTGGCAGCAGCGCGAGGGTCAGGGCTGGAGTTTCACCGGGGCCGACGGGCGCCCGCGCGTTCTGGTGTTCGACAACCCCGACGGGTCGGGCACGCTGTTTTTCAACAGGGATGCCAACCGCGGGACATATCCGTTCACCGACTGGCTGCCCTATAACGAGACGAAACACCTCGTGCCGCGCGGCAACCATTTTCATATCGACCCGTACGGTCAGGAGCGGATTCCGCGCTGGAACGTGAGCGACGTGAAGGTGCAGTTCTATTATCAGCGTCAGGCGGGCGACGGGCCGTTGAAAGTGGCGTTGACGAAGCTGGGCGACACGTTCATTGCCGAGTTGCATCCCGGGGAGGCGCGGCTGGTGCGGCGGCGCGAAACGGGCGAACGCGTTGTGCTGGGGACTCATCCGCTGAAGCAGGGCAGCTGGCCGATAAGAGTCGAATTCATGAACGTTGACTACCGCGTCACGTTGCGCGTGGACGGGGTGGAGATCATCCAGACGACGCCGGAGCAGTATCGTCCCAACGTGGGCGGGCCGGGCGGTCTGCTGGAGAGGCACGAGCAGCGCATGCGGCTGGCGCGGAACGGCGCCAGTCCCGAGGAGATACGCAACGTATTTCCGCCGCCGCGGGTGGAGCTGATCGGCGAGCGGCAGCGCGCGGTGATCACGCATCTGAGTCTGTGGCGCGACGTGTATTACACGCCGAGTTACAACTCATATGCTGAGGAAATCGAGCATGGCAGCCCGGCGCGACCCATCCGGCTGCACGTCAGGGGCGAGGTGGATGCCGAGGGGCGCATATGCGACAACGAATACTTCGTGCTGGGCGATAATTCGATCCAGAGCAACGACGCCCGCGCATGGAGAGAGCCGGTGGAACTCTGGGACGGCGAGATGCTGGAGGCCGGCAGCGGCCGGGTGCCGGAGCGGTTCCTTCTGGGCAAGGCGTTTTTCGTTTACTGGCCGGCCGGATTCAGGCCCATTTCGCGCGAGGCACCGGACGTCATACCGAACTTCGGAGGAATGCGGTTCATACACTGATCCGCGTGCTTTGCGCGGGATGACGGCGGCGGCAGCGCACTGCGGCTGTGCGCCGGCCGCCATGCGGCGCGCTGCCGCTGTGCCGAAAAATTCGCGCCTCGGAAAAACGGCCGGCTATTTCTGTTTCGGCGCGTGCGCGCGCAGGGCGCCCTGCCACGCGGGGATGCCCACGTACCAGAAGGTGGGCGTGGTGTACACCCAGCCGTAGCCGTCGTGCGGCGTATAAGCGGGGAAGGTGTCGGCCATGACGTTGCACGGCAGGTCGGTCGTCGGGGCGTCCGCGGGGATCCTGTTGTGGAAACCCTTGAGGCGCTGAGCGAACCACTCAAGCGCCGCCTTGTCGCCGGTGCTGTGGAAGTAGTGCGCCAGCATGGGGCAGGCGCCGATGTTGTTGGACCATGCAGTCTGGCGTTTGCGGTCCGGTCCCAGCCCTTCCAGCGCGCGCGTCCAGTTGCAGATCATTTCATCGAGCGCCTTGTCGCCGTACAGGTTGGCGATTTCGATGAGGGCGATGTGCCCGCCGAACGACCATATCCACAGGTCGCCGCGGGGGTCGTCGGGCGGGGCGCCCGGGGTGTTGGTGGCCCAGTCCCAGCTGGCACGGGCTGCGGGGTAGTGGTTGTTGGCGCGGGCGAAATCCACCTGTAGTTTCGCGTAGGCGGTGATGCGGTCGAGGTACTGCTGTTCGCAGGTCATCTCGTGGGCCATGATCATCGCCCACAGCACGGCCTCGTCGCCGTCGGCGCTCATGTACTGGCTGCGGCGGGTCTTCATGCCGGCGGCGATGATGCGGCGTATGTATTCGTGGAGCACCGGATCGCCGGTCTGGTAATAGGCAAGGCGGAAGCCCGGCGGCGAGCCGACGCGGTGTCCGAAATAGCCGTCGGACCAGTGCTGGCAGTTGTGGCGGTGGCCGCAGATGTCGATGCCGCTGGTCGTCGAGTTGTTGTAGCCGGCGCGGGAGAGCGTGGGGGCCGGCGACATGAACGGCTGCGGGCTGGCATGGCGCACGTCCACTTCGAAGACGTGATACGACATGGCCAGCGCCGATTCCCACATGCGGCGGTTGCCGGTCATCAAGAACGCCAGGTGGTAGTTGTAATCGCGGACCGGTTCGTTGTTGTACCAGCCATAGCGGCCGTCGTCCTTGGCCCAGCACTGGCGGTAGGCGTTATACACCTGTATTTCGTCGCCGTAATCCCAGAAGCCGAACCAGCGCCAGTAATCGCGATTGTGGCGGTGCATGCGGGGCAGATGCAGCAGGACGGCGTCCATGTGGGCGTCGCTGGTGGGCGCGCCGTGCTCGGCCACCGGGCCGACCACGCGCGTGTCGGCCACATAACGCGGTCGGAGACGGGGCAGCGGCGGGTTGAGCATGGCCCTGACTGCGGCCGCTCCCGACGCCTGCTGCTGCGTGCCGGCATGGAAGTACCAGAATGCCTCGTGGGTGCGCAGCGCGCCGAAGGCCGTGCCCCAGCCGACGGAGGTCGATTCGCCGTCGCCGTATTTCAGCGCGTAGCGCCTGACGTCCATGGGGGGCACGTGCGGCGGGTAGAAATGCGTCCAGATGCCGCCGGCGTCAACGTGTATTTCCTGCGGGAACATGTGGCGCATGCGCGGCACGCCGACGGTAACGCCCCACTGCTGACCCGACACGTCAAGCCATCCGTCGGCGCATCTTCCCTGGCGCGCGATCTGGGCGCCGTTCCACAACAGCGCCGTTTCGGGGTCTTCCTGAAGCAGCCCGCACTCCTCCTGGCGCGGCACAACCGACGTTGTGCCGTCGAGGCCGGCGCTTATCTGCTGGCCCGGCGCGACGGGCAACGGCAGGCGAATGCCCAGCTGGCGCAGGAAGTCGTATCTGACGTCGCCGGCGAACATGAATGTGTGCTGGATGCGCACCATGCTCGAACCGGTGTGGAAATGCAGCCGGAGCGACACCGGCGTGCCCGTGGTCGGTCGATGTTTCTGATCGATGGTCGAGGCCAGCAGCTTGTGTCTGAGGTCGGCGCGCACCAGCACCACCGCGCGCAGAGGCGACTGTTCCTCGATGCGCAGTTCGGTGATGCGCGCCGCGCCGGGATCGCGCTGGCCGGGATCGAGCCACGTGCCGGAGGCGTATTGCTCGGTGTCCTGTATGTGCGAGAAGACGCACGACAGAATGTCGCCGGCTTCCCTGATGATCGTCTCGTCGTCGGCGACTGTGCCGTCGCCGTTGATGTCGAGTCCGGCCGACATCAGCAGCGCGCCATCGCGATTGACGAGCGTCATTTTCAGTTTGCCGGTATCGACGGCCACCTGGCCGGGCGATTCGACGGCCAGCGGACGGGCGCCCGTCTGTTGCGGCGGGTTCTGGATTGTCAAAGTGTATTTGAGGAGGGCCGGCGCTTTGGGACGGACCTGGAAGTCGAGCAGCAGCCATTTGATGCTCTTGTCGGGCCAGAAAGCGACCGGCCGGGCTGCCAGCGGGACGGGCCTGCCGTCGCTGTCGAGCAGCGCGGCGCGGGCGGCGTCGGTGAGGATTCCTCTGGCCAGCGGCACGCCGCGCGTAATCGGCAGGGGTTCGGCGCCGGCGGGGCAGTGGACGTCGATCCAGATGGGTATCTGATCCATCCGGGCCGGCTCGTGCGAGGCGAACTGCTCGTCGTCTATGGAACAGGGCGGGTCCTCGGGCAGTCTGGCGAGTTCGGCGCGCTGGCGCGGCAGCGAGCACGTTACGGGTTTGAGCTGGGCGACGGTTTGCGCGATGCCCGCGAGGGCCGGGCGTTTGCGCGGGTCGCGCCAGTTGGCAGGGTCGAGCGTTTCCTGCGTTGACGGCTCGATCATGACATATACAGGACCGCCGGAAAGGGCGCCCGACGTGCCGCTCAAATCAACTGGCCGGCAGTACGGTGAAACAAAACACATGCGCAGCACCTTTGCCTGGCTGTCAACGTAGATTTCGGCCGGGGCGATGCCGGCGATGCCGGGCATGGCGCCCACGACGGCGCTGGTGCTGTCGGCGACGGCCATCCAGCCGGGGTGGACGTTGTGCCACTGGAGGATGAAAGGGGGGTGCGGTTTGTCCCAGGCCTCCCAGACCTGGAACGATGTCGGCGACGACTGGCGCACGCCCGCCAGCGTCCACAGGATCGGGCCCCATACGGCGGTGTGGTCCTGTTCGGCGGTGAGCCGGCGTACTTCCGGCGCTTCGGGTCCGACGCGCGGGAGTATGGCCGCCGCGGTCGTGCGGTCCATCTGAACCTTCACTGTCGGACTGGGATGAAACTTAAGCGCAAGCGGAACGGCGATTCCCCACTCGGTCAGGTACAGGTTGCGACGGTTTTCGGGCGGGGCGAGTTCCAGCGAAGCGATGAGCAGGGGGCCGGACGCGGCGACGGTTGCCCTGACGGAAAACGGCCAGTCGCCTGCGCCGGCGAATGAAAGCGTGCCGGCGATGTCGATGTGCACGTCGTCGCCGACTTTACGGGCGGCGATGGATGTTACGGCGGGTTTGCCGCGGATCGGAGCAGCGGCCAGCGGCGCGAAGGGGGCGGCCTGTCCTTCGGGCATGGCCAGCGCGGCGAAAACGCCGCCGGCAGCGTTGGCCGAGCACACGACGTTGCCGCCGCGCGCGGCGCTGCTGATGAAGCCGTTACCATCGGCGTCGAAAACGAGGGTCAGATCGCCGCGCGTAACGGTTACCCGGCCGGCGGCCGATTGAACGGACACCTCGGCTCCGCGGGCGAAAGAACCGGCGGCGAAGAACAGAACCACGGTCAGGACGGTCAGCCGGCGGGGCGACATGGCGGATGCCTCCTTCGTGCGACAACGTTCCCACGCGCGCCGCCGCGCGGCGCGCCACCTGTGTATGTTACCGCCGGACGGGGCGCAGGGTTGCCGGGCGCCGGATGCCGTTGCCGCGGCGCTATGAACGCTTCGAGAGGACGTCGCGTTCGTAGGCTCTGACTTCTTCCAGCCATGCCGCGCCGACGGGCACCGACTGGGTAAGACAGTAGTAATCCCACACGGCGCCGAGGGGCATGGTCTTGAGTTCCTCCAGCATGGCGAGGCGCGCGGTGAGATCTCCGGCTGCTTCGAGTTTCCGCAGCGTATCCGTCGGCTCCAGCAGGGCTGCCAGCAGCGCCTTGATCATGCAGCGCGTGCCGATGGTCCACGCGGCGATGCGGTTGATGCTGGCGTCGAAGAAGTCCAGTCCGATGCGCACGCGCTGAAGGAAACCCCCGCGGACGATCTCCTCGGCAACGGCGCGGAGCTCGTCGGACAGGATGACGACATGATCGCTGTCCCAGCGCACGCCGCGGCTGACGTGCAGCAGCACGCCGTCGAGATGCAGCAGCACGGCGCTGAGTTTGTCGGCGATGCTCTCGGTGGGATGGAAGTGGCCGCTGTCGAGCGTGAGCAGTTTGCCCCTGCGTATGGCATAGCCCAGATAGAACTCATGCGAGCCGACGGTATAGGACTCGGCGCCAATGCCGAACAGTTTGCTTTCGACGGCGTCGAGGTTGTGGCGCGGATCGAGTTTGCGGGCGAAGATCTCATCGAGCGACTTGTGGAGTGTCTGCCGGGGCGTGAGGCGGTCAACGGGGGTGTCCTTGTAGCCGTCCGGGATCCAGACGTTGGTTACGCAGGGCGTGCCCAGGGCCTTGCCGAAGGCCGCCCCGATGTTCCGGCAGCAGATGCCGTGGCGCACCCAGAAACGGCGGATGCCGTCGTCGCGGTGGGAGAGGGTGAAGCCGTCGGCCGCCAGCGGATGCGAGAAGAAGGTGGGATTGAAATCGACGCCGAGTTTGCGCGATCTGGCCCACGAAAGCCAGTTGGCGAAGTGCTCGGGCGCCAGTTCGTCGCGTTCGACTCTGCGCGCGCCGGTTTCGGCGTAGATGGCGTGAAGATTGAGCCGATGGCGGCCGGGTATGAGGCTCAGTGCCTTGTCGATGTCGGCGCGCAGTTCGTCGGCGTTGCGCGGCCGGCCGGGGTAGTTGCCGGTGGCGGCCAGCCCGCCGCCCAGCGGGCCGCGCGCCTGTTCGAATCCGCCCACGTCGTCGCCCTGCCAGCAGTGAAGGGAAATGGATATGCCGCTGAGCGTGCGGATGGCTTTATCGGTGTCAACGCCGAGAGCGGCGTAGCGCTGGCGGGCCAGTTCATACGCTTTTTCGACGGACCGGTGTTGTTGTGCGGGGCTTTTCATGGTGCGTGAATGATACGGCGAAGCGGGCTTTATGGCACCAGCGCACGGGGCGTGCGGGCGCCGGGGCGCCGGCGATGACATGGCTGGAGCGGTGCGGTTAGAATCACGCCATGCAGATGAAACTGGCTTTCATAGGCGAATGGGACGTTGCGGCGGCCGACGCCGACGCGCGTTTTGCGCGCGAGCACGGCTTCGAGGGCATCGAGTACAACCACTGGAGCGGCTTCAGAGACCTCAGGCGCGAGGACGTAAGCCGGATTCGCTGTGCGCTGGACAAGCACGGCGTGCGGGCGTCGATGCTGGGTTTGTGGGGGTGGAATCATCTGTCGCCGGATGCCGCCGAGCGGCGTCAGGCGCACGAGATGCTCGACCGGCTGATCGAGTTTGCCGGCGTGCTGGGGGCGGAATACATCGTTACAGGCTGCGGCGACATTCCCGGCGAACCGGTGGGACGGAAGATCAGCGAATTCGCCGCGGTCTTCACGCCGGTTTTCGAAAAGGTCGAGAAAGCGGGGCTGAAGATCGCGTTTTATGCGCTGCACGGCGGGTCGTTCATCGACAGCCTGGGCACATGCGAGCGGCTGTGGGAAGTGATGCCGCAGGTGAAGCTCAAGTTCGACCCGGCCAACTGGGAGCACCACGGCGATGACTATCTGGAGGTGGTGCGGCGGTACGGTCACAAGATCGGCTACGTGCACATAAAAGAGCATCTGTCGATGGGCGGCAGGCTCGTCTCGCAGCCGCCGGCGGGCATGGGCGATATACAGTGGGGGCGGATATTCGCGTTCTTGTATGAACACAACTACTGCGGCTGGCTGTCGGTTGAACCGCATGGCCCGATATGGTCGCGCGGCGAGATGCGGCGGAAGATGCTGGTGTTGAGCAGGCGGTATATAGGGCAGTATCTGGTGTGACCGAGGCGACGAGCCGGAAGGGGGACATTCCTCCTTCCGCGCGGGCGATGGCGTGGATTCCCGCCTGCGCGGGAATGACGGAAGGGCGGATGCGCACGCGCGGGAGCGGCGGCGTCTTGCCAGGAGGAGCAGTCGCGTCGCGCGCGGACTTGCAACGGCCGGCGGCAGCGCGTATATTAATAGACGGAAACGCGGGTGTAGCTCAGTGGTAGAGCGTCACGTTGCCAACGTGAATGTCGTGGGTTCGACCCCCATCACCCGCTGTTGAGCCGGCTGGCGGTTCTTGACGCACCGCTGGCCGTTTTTCTTTGTTTTACGGGCCTTTACGGTCTTCGAGGCCTCCGCTTCGGCCTGACCGCCCGCCGGCCCTTCGTGGTCAGATTTACCCTCACGTGCTCCTGAATGGTCGCCAGCGGGTGCAAGCAGGAGTGCAAGCGGGGAAGCAGTCTTCTGGCAGTCGGGCGTGAGCGCGCCCCCTTCGGCGACCACGGAAACGCTCTGGGCCGGCTCGGAATCCAGCGGGAGGGCCGGCAGGGATTGGATCGCTCCGGCCACATCCAGAAGCTTCGGATCGCTGTACAGGTTGGCGGTGAGTTCCGGCTTGCTATGCCGCATGGACGCCTGGGCCGTGCGAAGCGGCAAGCCTGCCTTGCTCAGGTGCGTCCCGAAGGTCATCCGCAGGGCATGCACATCTACCGACCGCCCCCGCGCATCCCGCTTTTCGACCGTCATCCGGCCAGTCCGCTCATCCTTGACCAGGCTGGCGATGCCGGCCGCCACAAGATCGCGATTCAGGATACGGATCAGGCAGGCGGGGACACGAAACAGCGGCATGGTCGGCGGCAGCCGCTCGGGGATCGGCATGCCCGGCTGGATGCGGGCTTGCTGTCGCAGCGCCTTCAACCGCATCGCCAGCATGGACCGAAGATCGGCGGCCAGGTCCGCCCGCAGCGGAATCTCCGCCCCCTGACGGTTCTTCTCGTTGCCCGCCTTGAGAATCAGGTGCGGCGTGGCCGCGTCGAGTTCGACATCGCCCACCGTGATACTGGCCAGTTCACCCTTCCGCAGACCCGTCAGCACCAGCGTCTTGTACATCAGCGCCCGTTCAAGCCCCACTTCCTCAAGCCGAGCGCGGACCTCCGGCCGGACATTGGCAATTGCCTTGCCCCGGCGTTTGCCGCGGCGTATCAGCATCGCCTCGTTCAAAGGACGGGAGCGAGCCACCCTCAGCAGCCGCACCAGCTCCTCCTCCGTGAGGGCGCGCCGCACCAGCCGGCGGTCGGCCTTGGCATCCGCAATCGGCACATCCAGGAACGGATTGTGCGTCAGCCGGTGCGTTCGCCGGCACCAGTTGCCGAAGCCCACCAGCGCCTCGCGATAGCCGTTGCGGGTCCCGGCAGCCATGCCGGCATCCTGCTGTGCCACCAGCCAACGCTCGACCGCGCCGACCTTCATGTCCATCAGCGTGGAGAACTCGCAGTCGGCCGCGATGCGATTAAGGCGAGCACGCACCTGCGAGATACGGCGGGGAGCGCACCCTTTGGCTCGAAGATGCGCCTCGTATCCATCGAAGTGCCTGGCGAGCGGGCAATTCGCGTGATTGGAGGCCGCGTCCTCCGAGGCGGAGATGACGTTCGCCTGCACCAGTTCCTTGCGACGCCGCAGGTTGGCCGCCACGGCCTGGGCGGCCGTCCGGTCGGTACAGCCCATGGAAACCACGCGCTTCACGCCCGCCGCATCGCGATAGCGATAAAAGTAGACGCCGGACGTGAGGATGATCCGGTCCTTGCCATCCAGGCCGGTGCGAACCTCGGCCGTGCGGAGCTTGCCGCCGGCATCCTTCCAGCGCGCGATCCGCACATCATTTCGCGTCAGGATTTCGGCATCGGGGGAATGGGCTTGGTGAAAGTCGGCTTGAAGAGCATGACGTAACCTCACTTCGAATCGGTACGCTTCCAGCGGGAGAGCGCCGGACATCCCGCATCAATCCAGCGATTCACGACCTCTAAATCAACCCGGATGATCCGGCCCAGCCTGCACATGCCGGGAAGCCGCCGCGCATCAATCATCCGCCAGATGGTCTTCGGCGATATGCCCAGCACCACGGCGAGTTCTTCCACATCCGCCAGGCGCCGCCGAGGACCCGCCGGCTGATGTCGGCCGTCAAACCCGGCCGTGCCAATGGGAAAAAAGTCCGGGGCGGAATTCATCAAATTACCCACCCTTTCAGGCCCGCCAGCCGGCGACGAAGATTTTCCACCGACCGCCGCACGGTATGCCACCCACAGCGATCACGCCGGGCGATCCGCGCCAAGGAACCCTCCCGGACCAGGGACTTGCAGAGCCGGCGCTGGGGCAGAGGCAGACGGGCCACGGCCTCGCGCACATCCATCGCCATCAGCTCGGTTTCATCCTCGACCGGCTCGGGCCAGCGGTCGCGGGCCTCGTCTACGCCGCGGTCGGCCCGGAAGCGTGCGACGAGCTGCTGATATCGCCGCCACGCCCGCCGCACCATCCGCAGGCGCTTGTCGATGACCGCCGTCAGGGCCGTGGCCTCGGTGGCGCCGTTGGACCTGGCGCGGTCGAATCGGAAAGCCAGCACGTCGAGTACGATCTCCTGCAAGGCGTCGTCGATCTCGTGGGGCCGGAAGCCCAGGCGCCTGGCGCGACTGACCATCAAGCGAACCTTCCAGTCCTCCAAAACTCCGTCGTATTCGCGGTACCTCATGGTGTGCCCTTTCGTGTAAGCCACGCGGGCATCTTCCGACCGAGGCCGGGGACAAGGCTCTAGCTTTGCGCATGAACGGGCGGACTCACATGCTCGGCATATGCCGGGCACTCGCCCCACGAAGTGCGGGGACATGACGGGCACATGCCGGGCATGTGCCTTTGCGGACATCGGGCCTTTTTCGGTGCGCCGCCAGCGCCAGCGGCAAATAACCCTGTGAACGCCCGCAGCGGGCAACACGGGGGTGAACCGACGACGACCCAAGGCACCGATTACCTCATCCGCGAGAGCGCGGAGATGTACCACGCCAGGGCCAGCGAGTACCTGAGCAGCCACCAACTGGGCGACCTCCGCAAGTGCCCGCTGCTCTACCACCGCAAGCGGATCGGCCTGATCCGGGACGAAGACCGGCCTGCCTACCTTGTGGGCCGGGCGGCGCACACGCTGATCCTCGAAGGCCGCGAGCGCTTCGAGGCGGAATACGCCGCCGGCGGTCCCATCAATCCCCGCACCGGCGAGCCGTTCGGCGCTTTCACCAAGGCCTTCGCTGAGTGGGCCGCGCTCCAGGGCAAGCCCGTGCTCACCGGGGAGCAGGTGGCCCTGGTGGAGGCGATGAACGCCGGCGTCCGCGAACACGAACTGGCCGTCCCCTTCCTCACCCAGGACGTCGCCGAGCGCGTCTGCCGTGCCGAGTACTGCAGCGTGCCGTGCCAGATTCGCATCGACTACTTCAGCCCCGCCAGCGGCGGCGGGATCGTGGACCTCAAGACCTGCGATGACCTGACCTACTTCGAGGCCGACGCCCGCCGCTACGGCTACGCGCACCAGTTGGCCTTCTACCGCGCCGTGCTGGCCGTGGCCCGCGGGGGCGAGCTGTTCCCCGTTCACCTCATCGCCATTGAGAAGAAGCCGCCGTTCCGCTGCGGGGTCTGGCGCTTCCACGACGACGCCCTGGCCTCCGCACAGCGCGAGAACGAAGCCGCCATCGCGCGGCTGCGGGAGTGCCAGGCCAGGGACCAGTGGCCCAGCGGCTACGAAGAGGCCCGCGTTTTCGACTTCATCTGACGACGAACCACTCGGCGGCGAGCGGCTCGCCTGGCGTACCGCCGCGGTGCCTCGGCGGTCGGACTCGTGAGTGCCCGCGCTTGCCGCCTTTTACAGAAGCCAACCAAAGGAGAAGCTATGAAGTGAGCCATCCCGGCTCGAGGTAGTCTATGGATTTGAACGAGGTCGTCACAGGGACGCCTCAGAATCCGCTACCCCAGATAGCAGGAGATGGCCCATGAACTATTGTGGAATCGACGTGGCTATGAAGTCAAGTTACATTTACATCACCGATGGCGATGGACGCATCAAGTCCAGGGGCGAGCTGCCCACGACGGCGGAGGACTTCCGCCGCGTTTTGAAGCGGTTCGTCCCCGGCGCCTTGAAGGTGGCGGTGGAGGCCGGCCCGCAGACGGCGTGGATTCACGACCTGCTGGTGGAGATTGGCGCCGAGGTGAACGTGGTCAACCCCAACAAGGTGCGGCTGATCGCCGAGAGCCGAC
>Ga0078972_1003545_pt1 | contig 46300 bp, 29 predicted proteins | sample YelNatPaOPGAMG01_FD_67568 | JGI IMG/M metagenome (GOLD analysis project Ga0078972, IMG submission 67568) | Hot spring thermophilic microbial communities from Obsidian Pool, Yellowstone National Park, USA - OP-RAMG-01 (SPADES assembly) (version 2) | ecosystem: Environmental > Aquatic > Thermal...
TGCTATAATTATTTTCGGGACAGGACTATATTGTGAGTTTTCATTAAGCATCTGACATATTTTATATCCGTCAAGAACAGGCATCATTACATCAAGAACAATCACATCCGGACAAAATTCTTTTATTAATTTTAAAGTGGTCGCACCGTCATAAGCGTATCTTATTTCAAAGCCCTCTCTGGATAACGCTGTTCTGATTAACCTTACTAATAGACGGTCATCATCAGCAATAAGTATCTTTTTATTCATTATTTAACTATTATTATTCAGGAGAAGAGTATGATATATATATTGGATTACCTTGACGAATTATATCGAATACGACACCGTCTGCCAATTTGACCTTTTTTGTTACAGATTTAAAAGCAGAAATATTAGGTGTTTTATCACGATTTATAGATTTTATTAAGTCACCTTCTAAAAGACCAATCTCTTGTGCTTTACCATCTTGTTCTATCTCAATGATAACAACACCGTTTTCATCAGAAGGGATCTGATATTTTGTTTTTAAATCGTTATTTAAATTTGATACTTTCATATCAAGCCAAGAATAAGTTTCTTCTGTATCCTCTTTTACTTTCCCTATTTTTGAAACTTCTTCTTCTGTTGGCATTTCACCGGTAACAAGTGTGATAACTTGTTCTTTACCATCACGTATAATCTTTATATTAACTTTCTTTTTTGGGTCTGTTTTAGCGACAATTGACTGTAATTCTTGTGGTGATTTTATTTTCTTGTTATCAAATTCGCGTATAACATCACCGCGTTTAAGTCCATATTTAGAAGCAGGAGTATTTTCAAGTACATTATTTATTAATGCACCTTCTTTATCAGGTAAATTGAACTGTTTTTTAATAGCATCATCAATAGATTTAATTTCTATTCCGAGCCAGCCTCTTACAACTTTACCTTTATGGATTAAGTCATCAAGTATTTCCTTAGCACGGTTTATTGGTATAGCAAACCCTATTCCAGAAAAAACACCTGTTGGTGCATAGATAGCAGTATTAATACCAATAACTTCACCTTTAATATTACACAAAGGTCCACCGGAATTACCTCTATTTATAGCAGCATCAGTTTGAATAAAATCCTTATAAGTTCTACCTTCAACAACTAGTGATTGTCTAACAGCAGAAATAATTCCTGATGTAACAGTTTGTTCAAGTCCGAATGGTGACCCTATAGCAATAACCCATTCTCCAACATGTATTTGATCAGAATCACCCAATGGAGCAACAGGTAAACCTTTAGCATTTATTTTAACAATAGCCAAATCAGTTCGTGTATCTTTACCAACAACTTTTCCTGAATATGTTTTCTCTTCACCTGTAATATTTACTGTAACTTTTATTTCATTAGCATTATGGATTACGTGTTCATTTGTAAGAATATATCCATCTTCGCTAATTATCACACCTGAACCGCCACCTTGTGACTTATAATATCTCTTTTTCGGTTGTTGTTTTCTTTGATATGGATAACCAAAAAATTCTTCAAAATCTTTAAAAAAGTCAAATGGGTCACCAAAATAGAATTCCTGAGCTGGTGCCTCAATTGTCTGAATTGAAGATATATTCACTACAGCAGGTTTTAGAGTTTCCGCTACTTTAATGAATGCATTTTGTAGATTTAGAACATCTGGACTAATTTCATTACTTTTTATTGACTTAACGGATGCTAATTTACTGTTATAAAGGACAATTTTTTTATCTTTAATATTCCAGAAAAATATCAAACCGACAATAATTAACAAAAATATTACAATATTTGAAATATTACCTTTTTTATTCATAACTTATTATCCCCCTCCCACAATAATTATATACACATATTATAAATTTATTAATTAGAAATCAATTGCAAGTGTAATAATTTTAAAAGGTGCAACTTTAAATTCTACAATATTAGATGCAACAGATTCTGGTTTGGTTCCTGTTAATTCTTCATTAAGAGTTACAAACTGGACATGTTTTATCTTCTTGTAAAACTTAATTCTTGCTTTTGTTTCATTTCCAGTTGTATTAAATAATCGTAAAATTAATTTATCTTCATTTTCACTTTTCTTTATTGCTGAAACAATAAGATGATTATTATTTTCTATTTCTATAAACGACAATTTCTTACCCAAATATCCGTCATGTTGTCTTGTAGAAACAGCAATCAGCGGTACATTATGCCCGAGTGCTTTATACCATACTTTAGCATTATCCCATGAATTTTTATGTATAACTAAACTGTATCTGAACTCATGTGTACCTAAACATTGAGCATCAGGAGTAGGAACAAAAGGACCTGCATGTCCTTTTCTAGTAATAAAATCATTTCTTGACAACCATCCTATACACCGTAATAATGTTAATGCAATAGTTATTCCTTTTTTAGTATTTACAGCCTCATATTCAGGTAATCCTTGATTTATTAAAGTAAATCCAACTTCAGAATCATTTATACTTACATAACTCTGTTGTGGTTGTGTTCCGCAAGGCTGTTCACCGCTTTTCCAATTTTTACCGGATGGTATTCCAATTGGTCTTTTCACAACACAAAACTGTTCTTCTGTAAATGTATATTTTGTTTTAATAGTTGTTGGGAACAGTACCCTTATTCTATGGTCCTTGGCATTATTAGTAATAACTGTTCTGAAATCAACTCTATCCAAATTTGAATACAGTGTAACATATGTTGTTATTGGACAATTAACAACTTTTTTTGAGCGATTTTTTCTATCTTCAGTTAATTCTGTTGGGACAAAAAAGTTGGTATCAATTTTTATAGTTGCGGAAACTGGGCTAATATTAATAACAGATATTTTTGCTTTATTTTTTGATGTTGTCAAACATTTAGAATTTTTTATAGGAGAAAAATTATATTCATCGCCAGCATCTTCAATATCTTCAAATAACAATAATTGGTCAAAGACAGTATTTGTTTTTTTATCTTTAATTTTCAATGTTCCATTTTTATTAACAACAATTTTATAGTATTTATTTTCAATAGAATTATTTTCTTTTCTTATATCCGATTCATCAAATTTATATTCACTAATTTTATCTGTAATAGGAATAAGTGAATACACTTTATATCCACAGGATGGTATCATATTGGCAATAAATTTTATTAAATATTTATTATATTCTCCTTCTTGCGGATTCCAGTCATAACCGCAATCAATAATTTCAGTTGGATAATATTTTTTATTTTCTTCGTCATAAATAACATATTCACATTTTTTCTTTATATTTAATTTTTCAGGAAATATCAGTTCAACAGGCTCATTTTCTCTTATCCAGCCAAGTGTATTAAAAACCACAACAGGAACCGCATTTTTTATGTTTAATATTGTATTAATTTTTTCAGTTAGATAATTTCTTGATTCCATTTCTATTCTGTCGCCGATCTCTCGAATCCAAGTAAATCTGCGTAACATATCTCTATGGACATCATCGTGACTACATCCACAAATACTATCATGAGGATGACATTTTAACAAATACTTCCATGCATGTAACAAAAATTGAGATGGATATTTATTTCCTTCAAGAAATGCAAATGTTGCAAGTGGTTCTGTATATTTTTCAAGTTTTGTTTGCATACGTTCATTATTCTGTTTAAGATAAATTCTTGACGAATAAACATTAGGTAGTATTGATACTAAATAACCTGACCTAAGTTCACCTTGGTAATGTAAAAATTTTATATTAGATTCTTTTATTGCCTTGATATAATTCTCATAATTACTGTGCACAAATTCAATATCCGGAAATTTAGTATTCAGATATTCAATAATTTGGGGTAATTCTGGCTGTGGTTCTTTATGGTCAGTCCCATTATTTAACAGAAGATAAGGTGTTCTTGAATATTTGAGTATACTATCAACAATATCTTTTACTCTCTTATATGCTCCTTCTAAATCAAGTGGTTTTGTTATTAACTCTTTTTTTTCATCATCCCATCTATATCCCAAATCAGCTCCGTGCCAGTAATCACTTCTGACTGCAAGAACACTACTTCCATCAGGAGCATCCCAGATAAATTCTGAACCTAATTTTTCATATTCTTCACTTATACCTCGTGTATGTATAAAAGAATCTATTCCGAATCCAACTAATATTTGTGGTAACTGTGAGATATGTCCGAACGGGTCAGGAATATAACCTACTTTCATAATATTTCCGAACTCTTTTGCTATTTTATGTCCAATAACAAGGTTTCTTATTATTGATTCTCCACTTACAAGAAATTCATCTGGAAGAACATACCACGGACCCACGAATAGTCGTTTTTCAGATACATATTTTTTCAATTTATCCTTATTTTCAGGATGTATTTCAAGATAATCTTCTAAGACGATTGTCTGTCCGTCAAACACAAAGTATTTATATTCTGGGGTAGTATCAAGCACTTCAATTAATTTGTTTGTCATTTTAACAAGTCGCATCCGAAATTCTTCAAACGGACTATACCATTCTCTATCCCAGTGTGTATGAGATACAATATGCATTTGATATTTTTTATCCATATTTTATTTTGTAATCTCCTATTTAAAATCAAGAATAGTTTTTGTATTGAAAAAAATAAGAAAATCAGTTTTGAATTATACAATAATTTACACTACAAGTCAAATTTTATTCAAGAGCCATACGAACTAACTTGACAAAACAGTTTAATATTAGATATAATTAATCAAAAAATTGAATTTAAAATAGATTTAAAAAGAATACGATGGAGAGAACAAAATGAAAAATCTTATGATAGGTGTTTCAGGGGTAAGAGGTATAGTTGGAGAAACACTTACTCCTGAAATGTTAACGCGTTTAGGAGCAGCATTTGGAACATATATGAATGGAGGAACAGTTGTTATTGGCAGAGATACCAGGACTTCAGGACCGATGATAAAACACTCTGTATTAGCAGGTCTACTTTCAACAGGATGTAATGTTATAGACCTTGATATATGTACAACACCATCATGTCAGATTATGATTGAAGAACTCAAGGCAGATGGAGGTATAGTTATTTCTGGTAGTCATAATCCTGCTGAATGGAACGCTTTAAAATTCTTTCGTTCAGATGGTATCTATTTAAATAATGTGCAAGCACAGGAGTTGATGAACATATTCTATCAGGGTGATTTCCATAAAGCGACCTGGAATGAGATAAAGACAGTTCGGACAGATAATTCAACAATTGAACGTCATATAAACCGTATATTAAAAACAGTTAAGACCGACCTAATAAAGAGCAAAAAAATCAAAGTTGTGCTTGATAGTTGCAATGGTGCTGGTTCAATTATTACCCCAATATTACTTGAGACACTTGGATGTGAATTAATAAAACTTCATTGTGAACCGAATGGTTTTTTCCCACACAATCCAGAACCGACATTTGTTAATTTAGATGACATTTCATTAAAAGTAGTTGAAGTTGGTGCTGACATAGGATTCGCACAAGATGCTGATGCAGACAGGATGGCAATTATTTCAGAAAAAGGAGAAATTCTTGGTGAAGAATATTCAATTAGTTTAGTATGTGACCATATTCTTAAAACGCGCAAAGGAACAGTTGTAACAAATTTATCTACAACACGTGCTGTTGACGATATAGCAAGAAAATATGGATGTGAAGTTATACGGACACCTGTTGGTGAAGTGAATGTTGCCGAAAAGATGAAAGAAATAAAAGCGGTTATTGGTGGTGAAGGTAATGGTGGAATAATAGACCCGAGAATACATTATGGACGTGATAGTTTAATTGGAATAGCAATTATACTGGAATACATTGCAGAAACAGGTAAACGAATATCGGAGCTTGCTGATGAGATTCCAAAATATTATATTGAGAAGAAGAAAATTGATTGTTCGCGTGGTAATGCAACAAAATTTATTAATGCATTACAAGAAAAATACAAGAATGAGAAACTTACTCTGATTGATGGGTTACGGATTGACTGGGCTGATTCATGGGTTCATATTCGCAGGTCAGGGACAGAACCAGTTATGCGAATAATAGCTGAATCAAAAAGTAAGAAAAAAACGGTTGATTTAATAAACAGCATACTTGTTGAAGCAGAAAATATAAATTTAAAGGAATAGTATTTAATGTGTGGAATAGTAGGTTATATTGGTGACAAGTTTGTTGACTCAGTATTACTTGTAGGTTTAGAACGATTAGAATATCGTGGATATGATTCTGCTGGATTAGCAACAATATCGGATAATGAGTTACGAATTGTTAAAAAGAAAGGAAAACTAAAAATTTTAAATGATGCAGTAGTATCCAATCCACTTGGTGGTAACATAGGAATTGGGCATACTCGTTGGGCAACACATGGTGAACCATCCGAAATAAATGCGCATCCGCATCTTGACTGCAAGAAAAAAATAGCTGTTGTCCATAATGGTATAATTGAAAATTATCAGATACTCAAAGACAAACTCATACAGGAAGGTCATATATTTGTATCAGAAACAGACACAGAAGTTATTCCGCATCTGATTGAAAAATACTATGATACTGATTTAGAGACAGCAGTAAGGAAAACATTATTAGAACTAAAAGGTGCCTATGCTATATGTGTGATAAGCGAGAAGGAGCCGGATAAAATAGTTATTGCGAAGTCAGGTAGTCCTCTTGTTATCGGTATAGGTAAAGATGAGAACTTTGTTGCTTCGGATATACTTGCATTACTCCCACATACAAGGAACATAATACATTTAAGTGACAATCAGATGTCTGTTATAACAAAAACCAGTTACAGGATTACTGATTTTTATGGTAAAGAAATCAAAAAGAATATAGAAAAAATAAAAATTGAAATAGTTGATTCTGACAAAGGTGACTATGAGCATTTTATGCTAAAAGAGATATACGAGCAGCCACAAATACTTGAAAACTTACTATCAAAAATAATAAGGAACGACAGTATTGTATTTGATGAACTTAATTTAGATAAAAAATATTTATTAAAAGTAAAACGAATTATTATCCAGGCATGTGGTACATCGTGGCATGCAGGACTTGTTGCAAAATTCTGGTTAGAAAAATATGCTCGTGTATATACAGAAGTAGATGTCTCTTCGGAATTCAGATACAGGAATCCGTTACTTGAAGGTGACACACTAATGTTGGCTATATCACAATCAGGTGAAACAGCGGATACGATTGCTGGTATCCATGAAGGTAAAAGTAAATTTATTAAAGTGCTTTCTGTTGTTAATGTTACCAAAAGTACTATTGCACGTGAATCGGATGGTATTATACCGATTATGGCTGGTCCAGAAATAGGTGTAGCATCAACAAAAGCGTATACAGCTGAACTAACAGCGTTATATCTATTTTCATTATATTTAGGGTTACTTAATTATACTATAGATGACAAAACTGTCACAGAGAACCTTAATGAACTAAGGAAAGTGCCTATGTTATTAAGGAAACTGTTGCATAACAAAGATATAATCATAGAATGTGCTGAGAAATATCATACATATAAAGATTTCATGTTCATTAGTAGAGGTATAAATTATCCGACTGCACTTGAAGGTGCACTTAAACTAAAAGAAATTTCATATATACATTCAACAGGATACCCTGCTGGTGAATTCAAACATGGACCTATAGCGCTTGTTAGTAAAGATATGCCTGTTGTATGTATAGTTCCTAAGGGTGAAATTTATCCAAAAATGGTAAGTAATATTGAAGAAGTCAGATCTCGTAATGGAAGGATTATTACTGTTGCAACAGAGAACGACAAATTAATAGAGAATCTATCTGAATTTGTCATATATGTTCCTGAATGTTCCGAAGTTATCTCACCTATAGTAACTATTGTTCCATTACAACTACTTGCTTACCATATTGCTGTTAAACTTGGATGTGATGTAGACAAGCCGCGTAATCTTGCAAAAAGTGTTACTGTTGAATAATTTAATTTTTAGATATTTTTTTCAGTTTCATTGTAATAGTTCCGAAATACAACTTAGTTTTCATAAGAACAGGTATTTTTCGTTCATCATCTGTTAGCCACATAAACAATTTACTTGTCGAAACAGGTTTTTTTTCGCTAATATCTATTGCTAAAGATTCAGTAACAAAACAATTAAACTCACCGGTAGAAGTTTTAACTTTTTCCTTTTTCTTAACTACTAATTTTGATAAATAATTTTTATCATCGGCATGTGTATAAATTGAATATTCCTTATCAATTTCAAGAGGTAAAGTCCGAATAAAATAAATTACAGAAAGAGAATCATTTACAAATTCAGGTATTTCACCTTTAACATCTTTTTCTACTCCATTTGTTTGTGGATTAATTTCAATGAACGAAAATTTTCTATTTATCTGGTCAAAATTAGCAGTTTTGTGTTCAGACCTATCAGGTCGTTCTTGATATCTAACATATTTTAATGAACATAAACTTTCAGTATCCATCCATGATTCCTCAATACTACGTATCTTATAGAATTTCTCAGAGAAAGAATTAGATTTCATTTCTGATACCAGGTGATATATCTGTCTACCATTATAATCTTCAATATTTTTCACTTCCAATATAGCATCGCCGATATTAAGAACACCGAAATGAACAGAATATTCCAATTTTTCTTTGGTACAGAATGCCTTATTTTCCATTTTTCGCCACTGAAAATTTACTGTATTATTCAATTCAGCAAAACAATAAAACTCACATAAAGTAAAGGCAATAAAGACAATAGATAAAATTTTACTCATCGAGTAGATACCTCCTCTAAATATCAAATAAACTATTTAAAGTTTCGTTCATTTTTAGTTAATTCAAATATTTTATGAATAAGTTTTTCTTCTAATTTAGATATAGCCAATTTACGTCTTGACATAACAACTTTTGCTGTTGTTATTGCTTTCTCCAAATTATAAGTATTAATTTTATTATGTGCTACATCCAACCAAGAAAATGATGGAATAAATTTTGGAATCAATCCTGAACCGAATATATTTGCATTTACACCAACAACAGTCCCGGTATTAAACATGGTCCCGATACCACATTTTGAATAATCAGCCATTATCAGACCAACGAACATATGTTCTGTATCAATAAGTTTACCTTCAATATATACCTTAACATTCCCATAATTATTTTTAAGGTTACTGGTATTTGTTCCTGCTCCTAAATTACACCATTTACCGATATAAGAATGTCCCAGAAATCCATCATGTTGTTTATTACTATAACTATGAATAATTGATTCTACAACTTCGCCTCCAACACGTGATAGTTCACCGATACTTGTTCCAGCAAATATTTTTGCACCTATACGGATAATACATCTATTCCCGATAAATACTGGACCTTCTATGACAGCATTCGGTTGGATACTAACATTTTCTCCGATATATACAGGTCCTTGTTCCGCATCAATTACGACTCCGGGTTTTACTATTGTTTCTTTCCCGATAAAAACTTGTGATTTATTCAATATATATGTGCCTGGATAAAGTTCACCTTTAATTTTATTTTTAATATTTGCTGTTAACTCAATAAAATCTTTAGTTATCTGTTGATTATTCTGATGGATACAATTCCACGGATACTTAATAATAGTTAACGGATATTTTAAATCAACCAATTTAGTATTTAATTTAAGTTTTTCCCATATTTTACCGGACAAAATGTTTTCTGGTGTTACCAACATACTTTTCTCTTTATTTAATCTTGCATAAATAACAGTTTTATCCTTGATACAGATTTCTTCTTCACCTTCAACAGGTATTATTTTATCAAGAATAATTTTTCCATTTATGAACAGACAATTATCATTAATTATTTTGTTAACAGATAAACCATATTTTTCTTTGACTATTTCAGCGAGATAATTTCTGCAAAACAGATTGATATCAACTTTCTTTGTTTTATATTTTCTTATAATTTTATCAATAAGTGTATCTATTCCGCATCTCAATTCGTATACAGGGTATGTATATACGAGTGGTAAAAGATTAGTATAATCCTTATCTTCGAAAACACATATTTGCATTCTTTTTTTGTCCATATCTGATTTTTTTAAATTAACTTAAAATGAAAAAAACATCAATAATTAAAAAATACGAGATCCATTTATTAACATTAAATTTAATTACCTAAAAAACACATAATTCCTCATTATTCTAATCTGACAAAGATGGAGGATAAAATTCTGGAGAACTTCCCCATTTTTTATTTGGGATTGGACCCATTTTTAACTTAAATTTAGATCCATTTATTATTTCAGAATGATAAAACCATGTTTTTTCATATTGTTTTCCATTCAATTCAACTGTTTGTATATATTTATTCTCTTTAGAAACATTTTCTGGTTCAATAACAAATTTCTTACCATTATTCAAATTCACTGTTATTTTTCTAAAAATAGGGCTTCCGAAATGATATATTGGTTGTCCCGGGCAAACAGGATAGAAGCCAATTGCATTGAATACATACCATGCTGACATTTGTCCACAATCATCATCACCACATAAACCAGCAGGTCCTGTACTATAATATACATCAAGTACCCATCTTACTTTTTCCTGTGTAATCCAAGGCATTCCGACATAATTATATAGAAATATGAAATTATGGCACGGTTCATTACTATGAATATATTGTTTTAACTCAAACAGCATATTCAGTTTTTCTATAAATTTCTCTGTTCCGCCATTCAATTTGATTAATCCTTTAATATCATGAGGAACGAAAAAATTATATTGCCATCTATTACTTTCAATAAAACCTTCTGAACCCTGTTCTCCTATGAGAACAAACGGTTCATACCACGAACCATCAGTTTTTCTTCCACGCATATAACCTGTAGTTTGGTCAAAAACATTTTTATAGTTTACTGCTCTTTTTATAAAATATTCATAATCATCATTTTTATTCAATGTTTTAGCAAACTGTGCTATACAATAATCCTGGTAAGCATACTCAAGTGTCATTGATGTTCCTCCTTGGATTTTACCATCAACAGGAACATAACCAAGTTTAATGTAATCATCAATACCGAGTCGTCCTTGAAAATTTGATTCGAGTGTTCCTTCTTGAAATGCATTTTTTCTAATACCCTCATAAGCTTTTTCTGTATCAAAATCTTTTATTCCTTTAAGGTAGGAGTCGATTATAACCGTATCACCATGAGAACCTATCATACAATTTGTATAAAAAGGATTAGGCCATTTAGGGATCCATCCACCTTCTTCATACATACTTATTAGTGATTTTATCATATCTTTCTGTCTATCCGGTTCGATTATGGTCATTAATGGATGAAGTGCTCTAAAAGTATCCCAGAGAGAAAAATCATTATAATAAACAAAGCCATTAGTTTTATGGACCTGGTAATCAAAAGCACTGAAATATTTACCATTTTCAGTAAATATTCTCGGAACAAGCATACAATGGTAAAGAGCAGTATAAAAAATTGTTTTTTGTTCTTCTGTTCCGCCTTCTACTTCAATTTTTTTAAGATGTTCATTCCATAATTCTTTTGTGGTATTCCTGATATTTTCAAAATCCCAATCCTTTATTTCGTCTTCTAAATTCTTTTTTGCCTGGTCAATACTAATAAAAGAAGTTCCTATTTTAACCAGAACTATTTCATTTTGGTTTGTTGAAAATTTGATAAAAACTCCACATTTTTTCCTTAATTCAATTTTCTTTTTTCCATTAATAATTTTATCATCATACCAGATTCCATATGATCCAATTTTCTTATTTATTTTTGCATAGAAATAGCCTACAAAATTGTTTGTATTATAGCCCACAACCTCATTTTTATCAGGAATAATTTTAACATAAGATGGAGGTGTATCAGGGACCCATCCTTCTTCTGGATCAACATCAAAAAAAAGATACGCATCATTTGTTTCCGGATATTCAAATCTTAAAAATCCTGAATGTAATGTCGCTGTTATTTCGGCTCGTATATTATAATTATCAAGATATACAGAATAATAACCTGGACTTGCTGATTCGTTCTCATGTTTGAAATACGATGCTCGTTGTTCTGGATTTACTCCTGGTATACCTTTGACAGGCATAATATTTACACAACCGTAATCATGCATTGCAGAGCCACTTGGGAAATGTGACCCTCTGAAAGAATATATTTTTAAATCATTATAATCATATGGCTGTGTTCCACACACTACTTTTGGTTTCGTATAAGGAGTCCAAGATGTCATCCCAAAAGGAACAGATGCACCGGGGTATGTTCTGCCTCCCTTTGTTCCAATAAAAGGGTCAACATAATTTACTAATTCATTAGATGAAACAGAAAATATTTCTCCTAATAGAATGATATATGAGAGTGACCATATTAAATTTTTTTTATTTAATTTCATTAGTATGATGTTAACAACAAGCGAAAATATCAAGTATCCAATATTATATTTCTCTGTCGTCAAACACAGATTTTATTCTATATAATTATTTTTTACAAGTCAAATTGATTTAAATTCAACTTGATATCAAAAAAGAGATATGTGTTCTTAAGTTCGTAAAAGGTAATTAAGTTATAATTAAAAAAATTTTGCATTTTTATTAAAAAAATGATAGAATTAAATGAAATATGTTGAGTTATTGAAAAAAGATGTAATTTACTATAAAATATTTTTTTAAGAAAGGGAATGAAAAATGTTTATTGGGACACAGTATTACAGACCACCATTTCCAGAAAAGAGATTTTGGGATATCGATTTTGCAATAATCAGGGATACAGGAATTGATGCTGTTCAGTTATGGGTATGTTGGGGCTGGGTTGAGTCGGAGCCAGGTATATTCAAATTTGATGACTATGACGAACTTATTAATAAATCGCAAAAATACGGTTTAAAAATTGTTATAAGTACAATAGCGGAAATACATCCATACTGGATACACAGAATAGTTCCTGATTCCTATATGATAGACCATATGGGAAACAAAGTTATCTCAAGTAATCGTTGTGAATGTAATGTCGGACTAACACCAGGCGGATGTTTTGATAATCCGAAAGTATCGGAATTGATGGGCAAGTTTTTGGAAACAGTAGCAAAAAGATATTCTAACGAACCCAATCTTATCGGTTGGGATTGCTGGAATGAGTTACGGTGGAATGTTAATTCAGATGGATTCGTCTGTTATTGTCCGTCCACAATAAAAAAGTTCAGAGAATGGTTAAAAGAAAAGTATGGTGATTTAGATAACTTAAATACTGCTTGGAAACGAAAATACTGTAGTTGGGATGATGTATTACCGGGTAAATTACCAGGCAGAACATATACTGAATTAATGGAATTTGCGCGGTTCATAACATGGCGTGCTGGTAGACACGCTCGATTCAGATATGAAAAAATAAGAGAATACGATAAAAAGCATATAATATCAGCACATTGCTGTGACCCGTGCACGATGTTTTATGGTTTTACCAAAGAAGAGCAGCCATTAGACCGTGGTAATGACTGGGACCTTGTTAATCAGTTAGATGGATTTGGAATATCAAATTTTCCGCTATGGTTATTAAAAGCAGATGAATATCTTTTAGGGTTAAGGTTACAATCAATTTATTCTGCAGTTAATAACAAAGTTTTCTGGATGAGTGAATTACAAGGAGGTTCAGCACGGTCTGGACTTGATGTTACTCCGTCTGTATCACCGCAACTACAGCAATTATGGGTTTGGAACGGAATCTCGCGTGGTGCAAAAGGTGTCATATTTTGGTGCTGGCGTGATGAAGTATTCGGTAGAGAATCAGCAGGATTTGGAATAGTAGGTAATGATGGTTATGCAAAAGAAAGGCTCAAATTTATGAATATGACTTCTAAATTCCTAAAAAAGCATGGAACCTTAATTGACAATTATAGACCTGATGAACCAGAAATAGGAGTACTTTTTGAACAGGATAATTATTATCTTAACTGGTCAAATGGTAATGAGCCGAATTTAAGTTTATATGGATATTTATATGCTTTAGAGCGACTAAGAATACCTTATAAAGTAATAGAAAGTAATCATCTGGATACAAATTTAAATAATATAAAACTGCTGATAATGCCGTGGCCATTAATAGTAAATCAACAAATAATAGAACCGTTGAAAAAATATATACTGAATGGTGGAACAATTTTATGTGAAGGAGAATTAGACGCATATGATTCTTTAGGATTTTATCGGTATCCTGGTAACGACAGAAAATTTGCATCAATTATTGGTATTAAAGATATTGGTCGTCGTATGATTACACAAGAAACAATTAGTTTGGAAATAGATAAGAAAATATTCAAAGTTAAACCAGATGGGTTTTTAACTCCATTTGATATAAAAGAATGTGGTAAAAAAGTTAATGTGCTTGGAAAAACGAAACAGGACTACATTGTTGCAATTGAAAAGAAATTAGGTCCTGGGACAATTTATGCATTAGGAATGTTTTTAGGAAACAAATATGCACATACACCATACATAGAATTTGAAAAAATGTTATATCAAATAATAACGCGAACAGGTTGGTCACCTGCAATAAAGATAATACCAAGAACAGAATTTAATAAGAAACAATGGGAAGGTGGTATTCAATACAGAGTAGGTAACTCAGATAATAACAAATTACTTTTTATAACAAACTATGGTAAAGGAACAAAAGTTACTGTCAGAACAGGGACAAAAAACACATCACTTGAAATAGAACCGTATTCCTGGAATGTTTTTAAATTAAAAAATGGTTCATTTACTCGTATCTAAAAAACCATTATATATTAGTAATTTCAATATCTCCATATAGAGCAAGTTTATCATCTTTTATTATAACGACACCTCTAATCCCTTTTATTCCTTTTGAATATTCTATTGCTTTATCAATATCTGTTTTTTCTTTAACAATATTTGCGACTGCTGTTGCTGCGGCATCAGCAAGTATTGCCGATTTAGATATTACAGTAACAGCATCAGCGGTCCCGAAACTGAGAGAATGGCCGACTGTTCCTGATGATGTGCATATACCGAGTGGTGTTTCTTCAGGATAAATTTTTAATGCTATTTTACCAGTAAACGGTGATTTTTCACCAGCGTATATACCTATTAATCGTTCTGTATTTGTTTTTATGAATATATCGCCTCCGTTCTCAATAATAATTTGTGGACTATATTCAATTAATTCCTTTCCGACATACTCTGCAATAGCGCCTGCAACAGATGCCATTGGTCCGACATTAACTATACTTGACATTAATATCATATCTCTTATAATTGAGGGCACATTTTTTTTATTTGGGTAAGGTTCTAATGTGGTAAGGAAAATAGGATTTAATCGGATATAATTTTCAATAATTTCTCTATATTTAAGAACATATTTTAAGCATTTTTTTTGTAGATTTTTTTCTGCACGGACAAATAGTTCTGTTTCTTTTACTATTACTTTAAATGAAACGAGGTCCTTATCTTTAATCCAATAATGATAAAATCTGGGCTCATACATTCATCCTTAACTCCATAGCATGTGGTGGACACGCTTTTATACAGAGTTCGCATGCGATACATCTTTTACTGATAAAATCAACTTTCCTTGTTTTCTTATCTAATACGAAAGCAGAAGTGGGACAAATTGTTATACATGCACCGCAATGTGTACATCTTGATTCATTACGGACAACATCTCTACTTAATAACTGTATTTTTACACCAAGTTTTTTTAAATAAGATATTCCTTTATTATAATCTTTTAATTTACCGGATAATTCTAAAACCATTACTCCTTCTTCTTTCGGTGTTATAGATGCTCTAAGTATATTAAACTCTATATTATAGTCCTTCACAAGTTTACAAATAATTGGCTGGTCAATTAACCGATGTGGAAAATGTAAAACGATTCTTTTTTTTGTTATCATAATTTTATTTTTTCTCCTTTATTTTTTGTATTGAATATATCGTGTATGCGATAATATAAAAGGATACAGTAACAGGAACAATGCTTTCTATATTACTCCCAAAAAGTATAATCTCTATACGGATTCAACAGATTTTATTGATGGTAATTCCTGTTTAAGTATTTTTTCAACAACCATCTGTAATGTCATCTGTGACATAGGGCAACCAGCACATGCACCAATAAGTCTTACTTTAACGATACCGTCAGATGTAACATCAACTAATTCTACATTACCACCTTCAATTTGTAATGCTGGTCTGATTTTTGTGTTAAGTATTTCCTCAATTTTCTCTTTCATAAAAAAATACCTCTTTTCTTATATTTTTTTTCTTTTAAATAAAAATTCTTTTATTGCTAATACACCGCCAACAAAGATATACAGGTAATAAGTAATTATTCGCCACATTATAACAAAAACAAACAGTACTGAATGCGGAACAATAACAGAGAACAATGCAGCAAACCCTAATTCAGCGAAACCGCTTGAGCCCGGGGTCGGTCCATATGCTGATGCCAATTGAAAAAATATTATTATTGTCAAAATATGCACTATTGGTGATTTTATGCCCATACCGTAAAGAAGGAAAACAGGAACAAGAAAAATAAGTATCCAGCACAAAAAACTGTATCCTGCAATTACTAATAAATCATTGGGTTTAAGTCGGAATAATTCTTCATTTGCTTTCTTATAATCTTCAATAAACTTATTTACATTTTGTAAAAAACGGTCAATTTTTTTAGGACTGATTTTATGTATAAATTTTAAAGAAAAAAAGTATGTTATTATTGGTTTAAGTATATCTGACTTAAAAAATAACAATATCAGCATAAATGTATATAACAGATAGATTCCCAATCCAATATTGAGTGCGAGATTTACTTTCGGACTCAATTTCCAGCCACTTTTAAATACAATAACAAATACAGGAATAAAAATACCGAGTGCTAGACGTGCGAAATGGCTAAAAATAACTTTTATTAAAACAATTGATGTTGAAATCGCTAATGAGACATTTTTATCTTTATGTAAAAAATAAATCAAGAATGGTTCACCACCAGACTCAAATGGAGTAATTTTTGATAAGAAACTACCCATTAACTCAAGTTGCAATATTCTGCTATACTTAATTTTCACATCTTTGTTAAACATATTTGCTATTTTTTGTATTCTTAATGCTTCCAATAACCAGTTAGCAATAATTGTTCCGAGAGCAACAAATAAGTAGATTGGTTTGACTGCTTTCAAAGTAGATGTCAATGAAGCACCTCTATATAACCATGAAATAGCAAATATAGATGCGCAACTCAACAGAATAACAAGAATAATATTTCTAAGTATCACAAAAAATTTAATTTTTGGTTCTTCCATAATTTTTGCACTCTGCAATGTATTAATAATGTCTAATCACTATCTTCTTAATCATCTTCCGTTATTGCACCTATAAGCCATAACTAAGAAAATGAATTCTAAGTGAAGTCCATAAGAACTGAACGGCACTGCGAACAAATCTTTTTCTGCCCCATACTTAACTACCACCTATCACACACAGGGCAGAAAAATGTTTGTGAGCAGTGTTTTAATTCATTTTCGCATCCAGTAACCTAAAAGAGCATTTTATTCTTTTTCCTTTTGCATATATAAGCCAAACCTAAGAAAATGAATTCTAAGTGAAGTCAATACGGACAGAACAGCGCTGCGAACAAATGTTTTTCTGCCCCACACTTACTTATTACCTATCACACACAAGGGCAGAAAAATGTTTGTGAGCAGTGTTTTAATTCATTTTCGCATCTATTAACCTAAAAGAGCATTTTATCCTTTTTCCTTTTGCACCTATAAGCCAAACCTAAGAAAATGAATTCTAAGTGAAGTCAATACGGACTGAACGGCACTGCGAACAAATCTTTTTTCTGTCCTCCTCACTTAATTTCACTCACATACTTTTGATATATATTATAAAAATATTTTGATTTAATCAAATTGCCTGCTGTTTGATATGCTAATCCCAGATTATAGTAAGCGATATAATAATCAGGTGAATGTTTGATAATATTTTCAAAAATAGATATTGATTTCTGTATTTCACCTTTATACAAAGCAATCAATCCGAGTTCATTTTCAGCAGGAGCATAATTTTTTGTATTAATCAATATTTTATTAAAACACTTTTCTGCATTCAATAAATCATTTTTAAGTTTATAACTTAATCCGAGATTAAACAATATTGTTATATCATTCGGTTTAAGTTCGAGAGCGAGATAAAAATACTTTATTGCGGTATCATACTGTTTAATTCTGAATACCAGTGTTCCGAGATTATTATATGCTTCAGGCAAATACGGGTCAATAGAGATAGCTGTTTGATAACAATATTTTGATTTTTCAATCTGTCCTGAATTAAAATATTCCAGCCCTAAATTATTAAATGCGCTTGAATAGTAATAAAATATTCTTTGGGTAAAGAAATCAGTATATTTTGAAGTATTATATTCACCTCTGTAAATATACAATTTAAAATAATTTGCTCTTGGTTCTAACATCATTTTTGTTTTTGTTATCAGGTACATGAGCCCGTTTGATAACGGAATATAATTTTGAGGTACTTTAGTGCTAATATCAGTATAAATAAATCTTTTCTGTAAATTATATTCAAAAATCGTATTTATTAACTCCTGTGCTGAACCAATATTTTTATCAGGTAAAATTTCAGGATATAATTTTTTAAGGTTTTCGTAACCCCATCGTGTGCGGAAATAAGTTACAAGTTTAATATCATCACGTTTTTTTTCACAGTATTTAATATACATAATGATAAATGTTGTTGCATCGTCGGTATCATACAATATTGAATCGTAGTTAATTGTTCGTAACAAATTTTTACCGTAATCATAAGCAAAAAAATGGTCTCTTCTGTTTTCAATATTAAAATTATTTATTAAAAGATAGCCGGACAGTCCTATACCGAATATTGCACAGAGTCCATATATTTTTGTTTTATATACACCATTAAATAGGAACCCTATTAACATCACAAACAGCAGTCCTGGTAAGACCATATTAGGTTCAAGAATAGGTAAAGTTGTTTTTTTATCAACAGGCAAATTAGCGAGAATAAAGAATCCTGGTCCTGTTATAATAAATCCTAATACAACAAGAGTCAATTTTTTTTGTTTCCATAAGAAATATATTCCGCATAATCCCATTATAAATCCTGGGATGGTGAACTGTTCTATTAATGCTTTAATAAAAAGTAGTATCTGGTCATATACTGATTTAAAATCCCAGACAAATTTACTTTCTTCGGGATGCAGTTTAAGTCCGCCGTAATCAGCACGTGTTATAACTCTGATAAAATTAGTAAATGTCTGTGGATTACCTGAATCAAGAACAGGTTCTGCTACTGACCTTAATGGAAGATACAGATAAATTGAAAACCCGATTAAGAAAGCAAGTATAATTACCAGCAAATATTTCGTTGTTAGTTTATATTTATATTCATAAAACAGCCACAGAAACAATCCTGGTATTATTAGGATTACGGTTGGATGCGCACCTGTGCTCAATCCAGAGAGAAACGAAACAAGATACAAATATTTTATCTGTATACTGATGTTAAATTTAATTAAAACAAAAAAAATCAGTGCAACAAAAAATGTTGATATTGTATACATTTCTGAGACATGTGATAATGACCAGACAGATTTAGAGAAGATATATACTGATGCAACAATTATTCCAGTAAGAAACTCATTTGATGAACTGAACATAAGTATGATAATAATCCCAGTAAAGATAGAGAAGAATACTGACATCAAGTTGAGTCGGTATGCAATATTCCCGTATGGAATAATTACACTGAAAATTTTACCTAAAACAGAATATAAAGGATAACCCGGTGGATGTGGGATACCTAATGTATATCCAGCAGTAATTAAATCGCCGCTATCTCGGTATGGTGGTATAGTTGGGTATGAAGTATACAGATAAATTACGAAGACAAGGATAGTCCATAGAACATATAGAAAAAATTTTTTCATTTGTATTCATTCGAAACTATATGATATAAAAGTTTTATATACAGGAATATAATTTGCCAGTTTTCTTGTTATTTCGTATGTTCTTTCGACAGGTATCTTTAACATAAACTGTTCATAGTATTTTTTCCTTATTTTTTTTTGTTTATGCTGAATCGGTCCGATTAAAAATAGGTTTTCATTTAATTCAGTTATGAACTTACTATACGAACTGATTTCATTTATAACATTTTCTTTTTTTGTTCCTTCAATAATAACTGATACAAGATTAGAGTATGGTGGATAGAACAGTTCCTTTCTGTATTTAAGTTCCCTGTTATAGAATTTTTTCCAGTCCAATGTTTTTATATACCGGAATATATAATGTTTTGGGTTATGTGTCTGTATTAGAAGTTCGCCATCCGGATATATAAATTCACTCAAATTATATACTAATTCAAAAGTATGTTCAGCAGACCGATAATGTGGCAGATACAGTCCAGTATCAATATCAACGAAACCGACAAATGTTAATTTACGAAACTTTTTTTCATTAACGAAAATTTCCTTAAATTGCAGTATAAATTGTGTTCCGACAATTATATCGTATTTATTTGATAAAATTTCACTAATAACTTTTTGTTTAATTTGATAATTTCTGACGGTATCACGGTCAAGTTTAAGTATATTTGCTTCCGGAAAAAAGTTGTTTAATATTGAAACAATTTTTTCTGTCCCGAGTCCGAAAAAAGTTAATCTATTACTTTTACAGGAACACACACCACTATATTTTTCTGTATAATTGCAATAATGACATTTTATTTCTGATGTATCCGAGTGATACACAAGTGGTATAGAACATTTTGGACATTTTGTTACTTTACCGCAATTCCGACAATAAATTACAGGAGAATATCCTTTCCGATTCAAAAAAACTATAGATAACTCGTTCCGAGCGAACCTTTTATGAATAGCATTTTTAAGTTCTTTTGAAATGGATTCATCAACAAGTTGGTCTTTAGTTAAATCAATAATTCTTATTTCCATTATTTTATTTTTTACATCGTCACTGATGAAGTACTAGTTATTAATCTGAATATTCTAAATACTTATATTTTTTTATTTTCAGATTATAGTATATTGTTAAAGACGGTATTTTATATCCGAGAACAACTTTTGCGCCAGTTAATTCAGCACGTTTTATAGCAACATCAACAGTATCATATTCGGGTTTCTGTATATTTTTATATGATTCATTTGTTTCAGTATCAATTATAATCAGTTTAAGGTTTTTAAATGGTGCAAATATAGTTGACCTTGTTCCGAACATAATCTTTAACTTACCGGACAGTGCTAATAACCAGTTCTGATATTTTATTTTTCTGGATATTTTATTATGCCACAGTCCGATTTTATCTTTACTGATTATGTGGTTCAGATTTTGAAGTAATTCAGGAATAATCTGCAGTTCTGGAACAATAAAAATACATTCTCCTGGTTCAATATGTTCTTTTATCAGTTTCATATAGATATTAACAAGTTTTATGCGTTGCAGGTTACAGGCAACATATACTTCTGGCTTATTATTATTTTTTTTTATTAAATTTGGACTTTCTTGTAAATTTTTCACTAAAAATTCGGATTCAACTTTTTTTGAATACACTTCTAACGGCAAAATACAGTTCAGTATTTCGCCTGTTGAACACAAATAAAAATCACTCATCCAGTTAGCAAGTTTAAATAATTCATCTGTTATAACAGGTGCTTTATCAATAACACTATCTATTTTTTTTAATGATGATACAGGGATATTTTCAGTAATTGTATCTTTAATACTGATGACATATCCTTTTTCGGTTCTGTTACTGAATGGGACATTAACTCGGACTCCTGGCAATATTACTTGTTTAAGTTCATCTGGGATAATATACAAAAACTTTTTTTTTATTGGTATTGGTAACACAATTTCAGCAAACATAATAATTCAGATACAATTCAAATTCAGTTTATCATAAAAAATGTAATGATTTTCCGATTATAATTCTTATTATCATTATTAACAAAAAGAAACAATTATATCTATAGTGAAGAAACCTGGAATTATATTAGAGCAGTCAGAAATTTATCAGCACTTATTACTCCTATATTATCTCTGATATAATCAATATTTTCATCTTTTACAACCAGATACGAGAAAGTTATTTTCAACCAAACAACAAAAAAAAACTATGCTGTATAATACTTATTTTATATTGTTTTAATCTGGATTTTTTATTATAACAAATTATGTTCATAAAATCAAAATATTATGATTTTATAATCTTAAATTGCCAAACTTATTAAAAAAAACATTGACAAGTTATGTTTTTTATGGTATAAGATAAATAAGGTATTGACACGGTCAATGTAACCTATATAACTAAAAAAATTCCTCTTCGTTGACTGTAGAGGTAAAGGTGAAATTAATGTTTTGTAGACAGGAGTCAATTAAAAATTACCTCCGTCCCTTTTTTCCCTTTTTTCTTTTATTATTATCATCAGGTTATCTATACAGTGCAAACTACGCATTACAATTAAATGGGACAAGCCAGTATGCAAGCAGTGCAACACCAACTAACAGTATTCTGAATATAACAGGGTCAAATTCTACTGGACTCACTATTGAGATGTGGATATACAGAACTAATATTGATACAGGAGGGCAAGGATTAGTTGTCAGAACAAATGGAACAACTTACACTCAGGGTTATGGTGTTTATATATATAATAACATTGCACGACTTGAGATATATAATGGCGCATCACCACCAAGTTATGCTATTGATTCATCAATAAATGTATCTTCTGGTATATGGCATCATATTGCGTTTGTTGCTGCACCGACAACAGGATACATATTTATAGACGGTGTTAACAGGTCAGGAACAGTGTATGGTAGTCCGACTATGCCAGCATCTGTCACTTCAGGACAAACACTATATATTGGTAACGACCCATCAAATGAGTATTATGGTGGATATATAGATGAGGTTCGTATTTCATCTACTGTAAAATATAATGCGACATATCCACCTGCACCACCAGCACTGATTTTACCCGATATCTGTACTGTTGGCTGCTGGCGGTTTGATGAAGGTTCAGGGTCAACAGCAGCTGATTCATCAGGATTTGGTGTAAATTTAGTTTTGACTAACAGTCCAACATGGTTATATCGGTCTGAACTTGTCACAATACAGCCGGATGCGACTGCCGGGATTGATACATATTTAAATAACGAAAATACAACAGTAATGGATTACAACTACGGTGTTGCAACAGATAATCTTACCTCACGAGATCATCATCCAACACTAATCAAATTTGATTTATCGTCAATACCATCTAATGCAACAATACAGTCAGCAGTTATGTCGTTTTATACTGATGATGTTGGTGATGAGATATGGGAACTATATGCCTGGCGAATAGCATCAGGTAACTCTAACTGGGTAGAAGGTACAGGTAACGGTTCAGTAGTAAGTGGAGCAAGTTGCTGGAATTACAGACAGTATAATACTGTTAACTGGGCTGGTTCTGCTGGCTGTAACACAGCAGGAACAGATTATTTAACACCTGAGATGGGCAAAGAGTCACTTATTTACGGTAATGTTAGTGGTTGGATGAATATCCCGTTATCAACATCACAGGTGCAGACATGGTTAACAGCGAACTATGGTGCAAAAGTAAATTTTACTTATGCTTCAGGTGGCGGCTACTGGATGGGATATTTTCTTTCTGATACTGCAACAGCGTCCCAGCGTCCCAAACTAACTATTGGATATACTGTTCCGTCAGTATCGCCTCCGAATGCAGTAACGAACTTATCAGCATTGAATAGATGGTATGGTGACCCAGTTCATTTAACCTGGACATATCCCGGACCGACTACACTGCCATCAGGTGAAAAATTCGCTATCCAGTATTCATCCTGGACAGGTGTTACTTGGAGCACAGGTAGTGCTAATTTGTTCATAACAACAGGGACATTAACAGCAGGGACATCATTATGGTATAGAATAACAGGGTTAACAACATCAACAACATATTATTTTCGTATCTGGACATCAAGTGGTTCAGCAAGTGTATGGTCTGCTATTTCCAATGGTGCAACATCGTATGTTTATGTGGGACCACCTTATGGTGGCGGTTTCAATGGAACAAGTTCTGTTGGCACAGCAGCAGATTCAGCATCACTTGATATCAATGGTAGAGCAATCACGATGGAAGCGTGGATATATTTAACAGCAAATGATGAGTGGAATACCGCAGGTGTTGTTGGCAGAAATATTGTAGATGGTATCGGTTGGACACGGTTCCAGGGATTATATGGATATAATAACGGGAAAGAGTGGAAATTTGGATTAGTTATTGGCACAACATATTATTACGCACAATCAAGTGTAGACCTAAACAAGAATGAGTGGGTGCATATAGCAGGCAGTTTTGATGGCACGAATGTGCGGTTCTTTATCAATGGTGTCTGCAGAGCGACAACAACTGTTCCATCACAAAACCCAAATGGTATAGCAGTAAACAATAACGATTGGTATGTAGGACGTGCCGCGGGTAGTTCAGAGCGTTTTACTGGAATAATAGATGAAGTTCGTATTTCATCGTATGCGAGATACACAGCTGATTTCACTGTGCCTTCTGATGCATTTACCAGTGATACATACACGTGTGCATTATGGCATTTTGAAGAAGGGACAGGGACAACAGTTGATGATTCCAGTGATTATAGTAATACATTAACATTAACAGATGTATTCTGGGTAAAAGGTAAATATGGGACTACTCCTGTTTCACCACCTAATGCTGTTACGAACTTATCAGCATTGAATAGATGGTATGGTGACCCAGTTCATTTAACCTGGACATATCCCGGACCGACTACACTGCCATCAAGTGAAAAATTCGCTATCCAGTATTCATCCTGGACAGGTGTTACTTGGAGCCGTGACTCAGCACAGGTTTATATTACAACGGGAGAAGTTATTCCGGGTGAAACGAGGTCCTATGCTATCACGGTCCTTGTTCCTGAAGCAACATATTATTTTCGTATCTGGACATCAAGTGGTTCAGCAAGTGTATGGTCTGCTATTTCCAATGGTGCAACATCGTATGTTTATGTGGGACCACCTTATGGGTTAGGATTCCACGGCTCAAGTGATTCAAGTGCTAATTACAGTTATGCTGAAGCATCAGATAATGATTCACTTGATATATCAACAATAACAGTTGAAGCATGGGTTTATCCGAATGGAACCAGAACCGGTTATGAACGCCACATTGTGTCACATCATAACCATGATAATAACAATGGCTGGGTATTGATGATATTTGAAGATGGGACAGCACGGTTCAGAATCTATTCCGGTGCTGTTGGTGGTTATAGTGCATATTCAAACACAGTAGTTAGCACGAATACCTGGCACCATATAGCAGGAACATATGATGGTAGCACAGTTCGCGTTTTTCTTGATGGTGTAGAAGGCACATCAGTTAACATAAGCACAAAAATTGCTAATTGTTCTAATCCTGTCAGAATAGGTGTAGATGCATACTCCGGGTTCGCATCCTGGGCATTCTGGTTTCATGGTATAATAGATGAAGTTCGTATATCCAGTTCAATCCGCTATACCAGTAATTTTACACCAGCAACAGAACCGTTCTCCAATGATATGTATACACGAGCATTATGGCATTTAGATGACGGTTCCGGGACAACATCCCGTGATTACAGTGATTACAGTAACAATCTTACAATAACGAATGCATACTGGACAAAAGGATATTATTCTACACCTGCGCCACCGCGAGCAATAACATCATTAACAGCATCACCGGGCAGTAATCAAGGTGAAATTAATCTCAGTTGGATAGCAACTGGTGATGATGGTATAATAGGAACAGCACAGAGTTATACTATCAGATACAGCACTATCGGTTCAATAATAGAAGATGAGTTTGAGGACACATACTTACATACATTATGGATTTCAACAAACCATGCTACTTCAGGTGGTTCAGTAATAGAAAGTTCAGGAATAATAACAGTAACAGGTGAAGGAACAGATACCTGGACAGCAAATGACGAATTTTTTATTTTATACACATCAGTAACAGGTGATTTTGATTTCTATACTATGGTCAGTTCACAACAACCGACAAATGAATGGTCAGGAGCAGGTATTATGGTAAGAAACAGTATCAATACACAGGCAAATAACGGCTATGCAATTATGATGGTTACACCGGGTGGGACAGGAAATCCAAACAGATATCATTTTGTATACGATAGTGATGCGGATGGATATTTAGATAATACAACAGATACAGGTAGCCCGCTTACAAATTATCCGTATCCATGTTATGTCAGAATGAAAAAAACGGGTCAAACAATAACAGGTTACTGGTCACAGAACGGTGTTACCTGGACACAAGTTGCAAGTGTGAACATACCGTCAGTAACTAAAACACAGATAGTAGGTTTATTTGTATGTTCACATGTAGATAACACATTATGTGAAGTTAAATTCAATTATTTTCGTAATGGGTGGACAACAGCAACAGATATCTCAGGTGAACCGACACCAGCAGCAAGCGGGACACAGCAGAGTATGACTGTCGGGTCACTGACCACAGGAGTAACATATTATTTCAATATCAGAGTAACAGATGATGCTGGGAACATATCTGATGGTTCTAACTGTGCATTCAGTTTACCTGCTTCCCAGGCAAACCCGTATCCACCTACGAACCTGCTCTGTAATAGTGTTCCCAGTCCAGCAAGAGGAAACAGGGACTTTGCCCCGGATTTATCCTGGACATTCAGTGACCCTAACTCTAGTGATACGCAAGCATATTATCAGGTACTTGTTGCAACGAGCACAACAGACCTTAATAACAACATTGGTATTTACTGGAATACAGGAAAATATTCAGCAACTATTAGCACAGCACAATATAATGGTGCATCTTTACAGTATGCAGCAACATATTACTGGAAAGTTCGTGTCTGGGATAATACTGACTTGGTTAGTGATTGGTCAACAATAGCAACATTCACGATGCCGAGTTATGACTGGGCATTAAGGTTCGGACCTGATACGAGCACAACTGATTATGTTCTGATACCCGATTCAGACAGTTTGGACCCGCATGATGGTATGGAAGGGTTCACTATGGAAGCGTTCATCAAACTTGATTCATTACCAGCAGCATATAATCATGGTGATGCTGTGGATACTGATAATCATGAAGCGACGATAATCGGATATGTTACATCTGAGAGCCATTTGTATAATCTTCTTATTGGTGATGACGGTTATATTAAAGTAAGATTAGGGTTTCCCCCACTGACTTCTCCTCCGGATAACAGATTTTGGTCATACACAATTAATAATATTCCGTGGACATTAGGTAAATGGTATCATATAGCAGCAAGTTGGCAAAGTTCAACAAAAGAGTTACGGGTATACCGTGATGGTCAACAGATCGGGACAACACAAACGACACCTGATAGTGTTATGATTACTACTGGAACACAAAACAGGTATATTGGTGGTAAACGATTTGATTGGGATGCAGGCCCAGCACAGTTTTATGGTATAATTGATGAAGTTCGTATTTCAAGTTATCCGCGATACACTTCTTCAAGTTTCAGTATATCAACAGCACCGTATAGACGTGATAGGTATTCAATGGGATTATGGTATTTCAATGAAGGTTCTGGGTCAACAGCAAACGATATAACTGTCTATAAAAATAACGGAACAATTTATGATGCAATTTGGGTAAACGGTTACTGGGGATTTGATATTACGCCACCTGCAACAGTAACTGACTTATCTGCTGAATCAGGTGTTACACCGGGAACAATCAAACTACAATGGACTTCACCTGGTGATGACGGAACAACGGGTAATATTACTGGTGGTAAATATCGGATAAAATATGCTACATATACTACAACTGATACTAATTTCTGGGTAATGGGTAACTGGACCGATTTTAAATACAAATACGAGATAATTGTCTCTTCAAATTTTACTAGCGGTCAGATACAGACAAAAATACTGACTGGACTCGCATACGGTGTAACATATTATATCCGTATCGCAATCGGAGATGAGGTCCCGAACTATTCCGATTTATCAAATGCTGTCACTGTTCAAGCAAGTTATTCTTTTGTTGTTGTTAATACTAATAATTCTGGGACAGGGTCATTACGACAGGCAATTCTTGATTCAATAAGCAGTCCTGAATCCGATTATATCACATTCAGGATACCGACAACTGATAGTGGTTATAATCCAACAACAAAAGTATGGAGAATAAGTCCGACTACAAATTTACCAGCAATAATCAGTTCAGGAACATATATTGATGCTACAACACAGACAGATGAAAATGTGTATGGTCCATCAGTAGAAATATGTGGTAATGCTGGTGCTACAACAGGAATAACTATTACAACAAACAATGTTACACTGAAAGGATTAATAATAACAAGTTTCAGTGTAGCAGGAATATCTATTAACGGAACAACAGCAAACTATAATACTGTCATTGGCTGCTATATTGGATTAGGGTCAATAGGAACTTTTACTGTTGCAAATGGCACAGGTGTTTATATTAATAACGGGTCAAATAATATTATTGGTGGGTTCAATACAACAGACAGAAATATTATCTCAGGTAACAATTTATACGGTATACATATCACCGGTGCAAATGCAACCCTGAATAAAGTAATGGGAAACTATATTGGAACTGATTATAGTGGAACTGTTGATTTAGGTAATTCTGGTGATGGGATAATAATTGATGGTGGTTCTTCTTATAATACTATAGGGTCAACAAGCGGGTTCACAACAGGTGAAGGACGAAATATTATTTCAGGTAATAATGGGAATGGAATATTTATACCAGAAGAATCTGCTGCTGAAAATAATATAATTATAGGTAATTATATTGGAACTGACTGGACAGGCACTGCTGATCTGGGTAACACTGGAAACGGAGTATATATTCGGACAAGCAATAATACTGTTGGTGGATTAACTAATGGTGAACGGAATGTTATTTCCGGGAACGATGCAAATGGTATATATTTTTATGGGATAGGTAACGGTGTGACAACAACGAATAATAAAGTATTAGGTAATTATATCGGAACAGATAAGAACGGGACAACTGCACTGGGTAATAGTAATAACGGAATACATATATATCAGGCAGTCGGTAATATTGTCGGGTCAACAACAGGTTGGACAACAGGTGAAGGACGAAACATTATTTCAGGTAATAACAATCACGGAATATTTATCACGCATTCTTATTCAAGAGATAATAAAATTTTTGGTAATTATATTGGTGTTGATGTTAATGGAACAGCAGCAATAGGTAATAGTTGGAATGGAGTAGCGCTCGCTGAAGGATATAATAATATTGTTGGGTCAACAACACAGGGTGGAAGAAATATTATTTCCGGTAATAATGAAAGTGGTGTGCGAATAGGTATATGGGGTTGGCGCTCTTCTTCTAATACAATTGTTGGTAATTATATCGGAACAGATAAGAACGGGACAACTGCTATTGGAAACAATGAGTATGGCATATTTGTTGATAGCGGAACAAATAATATTATTGAGAACAACACTATTGCTTATTCTGCTAATGATGGTATTTATATACTCAGTAATATTTCTATTATGAACAGGATCTCAAGAAATTCAATATTTTCCAATCAGGGCTTAGGTATTGATTTAGCCCCTGATGGTGTAACTGTCAATGACCCAGGTGATACTGATACAGGTCCCAATACTTTAAAAAACTATCCGGATATAACATATTGTGGACTTGCAACCATATCTGGAACTTCTGCTGCAAACGATATTATCGAGATATTTGTTACATCAGCTGATCCTTCCGGTTACGGTGAAGGAAAAACATTTATAGCGAGCACAACAGCCAACGGGTCAGGTAACTGGAGTATCGGCATAACTTTCGGATATTTAGTTGAGGGCGATTCAGTAACACTTACTGCAACAGATACAACAGGAAATACTTCTGAGTTCGGACCCAATACTTTTGCTATTGACGATATAGCACCAGGTGCAATAACTAACCTGTCTGCATTACCAGGAACTTATGTCAACGAAATAAACCTGACCTGGACAGCACCTGGTGATAATCTGTATACAGGGAACATAACAACAGGCAAATATGCAATCCAGAGGTCAACCTGGTCAGGAGTAACATGGAGCACATGGTCTGTTCCATCTGACCTTGTCTATATAACAACTTCAAATGTTACGGTTGGCAGTAACCAGGCGTATGTATTAACTGGCTTAAGAGCAGGTGTTACTTATTATATTCGTATCTGGACAAGTGATGAAATGGGTAACTGGTCAACAATATCTAATGGTGCAACAACATATGCGAAAGGTGGTTTGAGTATAAGAATAGTTGGAGCGACATATTATAGTTTCGGTGAAGTTCCAGTTGGAGTCAATCAATCAACTTCATCATTAACACCTTTAACAATAGAAAATTTTGGTGATGTTGTTGCAACATGGCAACTAAGATGCACAACATCAACATTAAATGGGACACCATGGACTTCTGGATCAACACCAGGAAATAATATTTTTACACTCAAAGCACTTTTTAATGGTTTACAACCCGCAACAACAAATTTTGAAGATACATACGATGTCTTATATAATTATAATACCACATGTACTTCAACAAGCGTAAACGCAAGATATTCAATTGATGGCACATATTCAGGTGTCTCTGTACCAGTTGGTGCCCAGAAAAACCTATGGTTCAAACTACATATGCCACTTACTACTTCAACAACAGTGCAACAGGGTATCCGTGTATATATTACTGCTATTCAACCATAAACATAAATTTGACATCATCAGTTGTTATTTATTATAATATGTCACATCGTCACTGATGCTGTATTCAATAAATAGTAAGGATTTGGTATTATGATTGATATAAAACTGATACGCGAATCACCAGAAAAGATTAAATCAGAACTAGGAAAACGGGGTGAAAAAATAGATTTCACTGAACTACTTGAAAACGACAAAAAGCGTAAAGAATTATTACTTAAAATAGAGCAATTACGTAAAAAGCGGAATATTATTAGCGAAAAAATAGGAACAATTAAAACCAAAAATGATATTTCGTCAGAAACGAAAGAAGATATAGACAAAATTTCATCCGAGATAGAACAGGATAGAGAAAAAATAAGAATGTATGAAACAGAACTTACTGAAATTGAACATAAGATACATGAATTTTTATTACGGATACCGAATTTACCTGATGAAACTGTTCCGATAGGCAACTCGTCGGCTGATAACAGAGTTATCCGTTATTCAGGGACAATAAAAGAATATGGGTTCAAACCGAAACCGCACTGGGAATTAGGTAAAAAACTGGATATACTTGATTTTGAGAAAGGGGTAAAATTATCATGTTCAAGATTCGTTGTATTAAAAGGAGCCGGATGTAAACTTGAGCGCGCATTAATAAATTTTATGGTTGATACACACATAAACAGGGGTTATACAGAGATATTCACTCCGTATCTTGTTAACAAGGATACCATTACTGGGACAGGTCAATTACCTAAATTTGAAGATGAGATTTACAAAACAACTGATGTCGAATCTGTTCTATATTTAATTCCGACAGCAGAAGTTTCAGTAACAAATCTTCATCGTGATGAAATACTATCTGAGTCCGAATTACCGAAAAAATATGTATCTTATTCTGCCTGTTTTCGTCGTGAATCAGGTTCATACGGTAAAGATACAAAAGGATTGATACGAAATCATCAGTTCAACAAAATTGAGTTAGTTAAAATAGTTAAACCACAGGATTCAGCAAACGAACTGGAATCACTTGTTTCTGATGCAGAAGAGATACTGAAACAACTTATGTTACCGTATCGTGTAGTAGAATTATGTACTTCTGATTTAGGATTCTCATCATCAAAAACATATGATATTGAAGTATGGATGCCAGGTGAAAAAATGTGGCGTGAAATATCGTCATGTAGTAACTGTAAAGATTTCCAGGCACGTAGAATGAATACAAAATACAGGACGACAGATGGTAAGAAAGAGTTTGTGCATACATTAAATGGTAGTGGTATAGCAGTAGGACGCACTTTCGCTGCTATATTAGAAAATTATCAGAATCCAGATGGAACAGTAACTGTTCCCGAAGTATTAATTCCGTATATGAAAATGGATAAAATAATATGAGATACACAGGAAGAATTGACTGGCAGTTGAACAAAAATATCAGAGCAGAACTGGTTAAACGTTATGTTGATGTCTCAAAACTTTCTATTTTCACAGCAAAAGGTATTGTTGAAATAAGAGGTGAACTGAATTTTATTATGCATTCAGGTGAAGATTTAAGTTCACTAACAGAAAAACTGAAAATACTTGAATCTGTATTAATGACTGTTCCGTATGTTAAACACATTGTCTGGCGACTAAGTAACTGGCAACGAGTAGGAAACAAATGGTTACCCACCAAAGAATACGAAAAGAAACTTGAAGACACACAAACTTGAAATTGATATTTTATATAATACTTGTTTAATTGCCTATACAAGTATAAAAAAATTTTTTTTTCAAACCTATTGACAAACCTTTTTTTATTTTGTAATATTTAGTTGTGATGAATAAATAACATAATTGGGAAACAATGATTGAACAAGACATAAACAAATTTATTCCCAAATATTATAATCTAAAACTACAAATTCTACAGGATATCCAGAACGGAAAATACCCACCCGGCTCAAAATTACCTTCTAACTCAGAACTGATGCAAAAATATGGTATTGCACGCGGAACAATAGAACGTGCTATGATTGAATTATCTAATGAAGGATTTATTTATACATTACAAGGTAAGGGCTGTTTCGTATCAGAACAAAATAACAAACAACAAAATAAGAGAACGGCTAATTACCAGAATACCATTAATAATAACAGAAAAATTGTATTCATATTACCTTATATTATAGACGGATTTTATGTATCAGTATTACGCGGTATCCTTAAGTTTACTGAATTAAAAAATTACGGATTAGAGATATATAATTCCGAAGAAAAATATGTTAAAGAAACAAAATTGTTGAGAAAATGTATTGAAGAGAATGTTGCTGGCTTAATTTTTATCAGTTCTTTCTATGAAGGGAAATACACACAATTATTACAGTTACAGAAAAGAGGGATACCGGTTGTTTTACTGGACACTTATCTTAAAAAATATAATTTTGATTATGTCGGTTCTAATAATATTCAGGGTGCAAAAACTGCAACAAAATATTTATTAAAAATGGGACATAGAAATATTGCGTTCATCGGATTTAAAAAATTCTATATAACAGCATACGAGAGATTACAGGGATATATCCAAGCATTAAAAGAATACGGTATAAAACCTAATCCAGAATTAATTATAACAGAAAACAAAAACGGAAAAATTACTGATGAAGGTTATGACCAAGTAAAAAAATTATTGTCAAAACGAGTCCCATTCACTGCTATTTTTGCTATTAATGACGGATTAGCAATAGGCACTTATAAAGCATTAGAAGAAGAAGGTATAAAGGTTCCAGATGATGTATCAATAATAGGATTTGATGATTCAAATTTAGTTAGAAATTTTAAAGTTCCATTAACTGTTATCCAGCAGGATATGTTTAATTTAGGATATTCTGCAACAAGACTGTTATTCGAACGAATCGAACAGAAAAATAGCAAATATAATAACGAGATAAAAAAAATTATTCTTGATACAAAACTCATTATCCGTGATTCGGTAAAAAAACTAGAAACGAAGTAAAAAAATTTTAAAACAAAAAGGAGGAGTAAAACTATGGTAAAGATGATAAAAATGTATTGTATGTTATTATTGGTAATAAGTGTGCTAATAACATCTGCTGAACTAATAGCAGAGACATTATCAGGAACAGTCACAGATGCGAGCACATCACAGCCAATAAACGGTGCGACAGTAACAATAGTGGAATTAGGGCAATCAAGAACAACAAACAGTTCTGGACAGTATGATTTCGGTAATGTAGCCAATGGAACATATACATTGCGTGCTTCAGCAACAGGATATATTACACAGGATATACCACTTACATTACCAAAACCACCTGCTGCACCAACAGGACTAACTATTACTGTCGGAAATAGAAAATTAGACCTCGATTGGAACGATAACACTGAATTGGATTTAGCCGGCTACAATGTATACAGAAGTTTAACTTCTGGCTCAGGTTATACAAAACTTAATACATCTTTACTAACAAGTTCAATGTATTCTGATACCGGGTTGGTCAATGGAACAACATATTATTATCGTGTCTCCGCTGTTGATACAAGTAATAACGAAAGTTCGTATGCAACAAAAAGTGCTGCTCCTTCAGGGTCATTACCATCACTTATATTAAGCACAAATACAATTTATTTTGATAGTTTAAATTTTGGACAAACAAAATCAATGACATTCACTATCACAAATTCAGGTTCAGGAACATTATCAGGAACAATAAGTGATGACCAGGAATGGATAACAGTTGACCCAACTCAATTTGCTGTTTCTGCACAAGATGGACCACAAACTATTACTGTTACTGTTGATAACAATATCTTAAAACAGACACAAGGTGAATATACAGGAATAATACTAATAGATAGTAATGCCGGAATAGAAACAGTTAAAGTAATCGTTTCAGCAACTTGCGTATTAGTAAAACCGAACCCGTATAATCCGAATAAAGGGTTATTAACATTTTTTGGTGATGGAATTGTTCCGGGACAGACAACAATAAAGATATACACGCTCTCAGGTGAATTAGTGAAGCAATTAACATCAGAAGCAGGTAAACAGTTCGTCTGGGACGGTAAAACAGAGAACGGAGAACCAGTAGCAAGTGGTATATATTTATACACATACGAATCGCCGAAAGAGAAAGGAACAAGTAAATTCACAGTAATAATAAAATAAAAGGGACGGAGGTAATTTATCCAGTTCAGCGTCAGTAATGATGTAAACAGATGCAGTAACACACAGTCAATGTAATCCATAATTATTCAGGAGGTATTAAACAAAATATGAACAGACCTATATGTTATCTAATTACTATTTTTCTTTGTTTATGTGTCGCAAACCTGAGCGCAGAAATAGTTAATATTGCATTACAGAAACAAGGGGCAACAGAATGGACACAACTTGCACATGATGCTCAGAGAACAGGATGGACTCCAGAAGTCGTTTCAACACCATGGCGTTTCAAATGGTTAAGGTCAGATGTTGATGCTCGTAGCCAATACAGTATGTATCCTATCACTGGTAACGGGAAAGTATATATTACTGCTGCTAATAATAATGTGTATGCATTAAATTTAAGTAACGGGCAGAATGCTTGGGCAGTAGCACCGGGTGGAACACTTAATAGCACACCAGCATACGACCCTGATACACAATCATTATTCGTGTGTTCATCAAACGGTAATTTATATAAACTCAATACATCTAATGGTAGCACTATTGGAACATTTAATGCTGGTTCAGCACTTGATACAGCACCATTAATCGTCGGTGATAGAGTATATGTTACTGCCAATAACGGTACTTTGTTTGCTATAAACAAAAATACAATGCAAAAAATCTGGCAATATGATGTTGTTCCCGGAACATGGACAATTAACAGAGTAACAGCACCTTCGTATTCAGCAACAAGGGATATAATAATTTATTGCACTGACCAGGATTTACATGTGCGTGCTGTCCGCTCTAACGGAACATTAGCATGGGATGTTAAACCGACTGTGAATGATTGGCGCTCCTGGACAGGTGGTGGCTGGACAGGACAACAACAGATAGAGTTCAGACACGGCTGGCCAATGGTTGCTGATAATGCCGGTATCGTTCTTGTAAGATTATGTTTGGGTTACGATTCACTTGAAGTAGGTGGCGGTGCCCCGATGCCAAAAACTAATGCTGAAATAAAACAGTTATTGATAAATAATCCGCAACACCAGGCTGTATTCGCACTTGACCTTGATGATGGATCCAAAGCATTTATACCAGCAATAAAAAACGGTGCTTACGGTGACGGTTATTTGGGTATAGGTCCAATGCTATGTATACGAACACTACCAAACGGTAAACAGGTTGTGTATACTGTCTATTGTAACGGACAAGTTTGCGAAAGTATGGGATGGTGTGATTATCGCGAAGATTCAACTATCGGCGAAATGGTACTTGATAATACAACTGTTCCTGGATATGAAGCTGGCGATTGTCGGTTTTTTGATTGGATGCAACAGGGTATCCAGACAGATGAACAAGGTCCAATTAGTGGTGCTGGTGATATGGTATTTTTTGCACATTGGGACTGGCCTTCAGAAGGTATACAAATAACAGATAGGTCCGATTCTGTTGGCTGGCCTTTATCTAACCCAATAAAAGGAACCTGGACACCTTGGGTCGTTACAGAAAATAGTTCCGGCTGTGGTTGTTCACCCGGTGGCTCTTCTCATTATTGTTCAAATAATACATGTGCAGAAAACGCTGGACGCTGGGGACCACCCGGATTTTTTGTTGGTGATAGTGGCTGGCATCTTTATCCATATACAATTGTAAGTTCAAGTCATGTTATTGTGAAATCAATTTCAGCAACTATTTTTGTTATGGAACACGGTAATCCATATTAAAAAATATTCTCCTAAATAAAAATATCAACAGAAAAAAACAAATCACTATCCTCACTTATACTATAAACCTATTTTTTATTGAATGCTCTACTTCTTTTCTATCCCCCATTACTAATAAAAAAAATTTGATTTCCAAATTTAAAATAATATATAATAGTTATGAAACTATACATACAAATTTTATAAGAAAGGAAGTTGATGTGTATGGTAAATATTGAACAGGAATACAAATTAGCAAAAGAGAAATATGCTGAGTTGGATATTGATACTGACTCCGCCTTGGAAAAATTGGGCAATATATCACTCTCATTACATTGCTGGCAAGCAGATGATGTTTGCGGATTCGAAAAACCTGATAGTTCTTTATCAGGTGGCGGAATACAGGTCACCGGAAATTATCCAGGAAAAGCAAGAAATATTGATGAATTACGTGAAGATTTGGAAAAAGTGTTTTCTTTATTACCGGGTCATCACCGTCTCAATCTTCATGCAATATATGGTGAATTCGGAAACAAATTTGTTGACCGCGATGAAATTACTGTTGACCATTTTAAAGGATGGGTTAATTGGGCAAAGAAAAATAATCTTAAACTCGATTTCAATCCTACTTGTTTCTCGCACCCCAAAGCGAGTTCAGGATATACATTGAGCAGTAAAGATAAAAATATAAGAAAATTCTGGATTGAACATGTGAATAGATGCAGAGTAATCAGCGCATTCTTCGGCAGAAGTTTGAAAAGTCCTTGTATACATAACATATGGATACCAGATGGCTCAAAAGATATAAATGTTGATAAATGGACATACAGACAACTGTTAAAAGAGTCACTGGATGAAATATTTGAAGTAAAATATTATCCTGAAGAAATGAGCGATTCTCTTGAAAGTAAATTGTTCGGAATAGGCAGCGAATCGTTTGTCGTAGGCTCAAATGAATTCTATTTAAGTTATGCTATAAAAAATGATAAAATGGTATGTTTTGATTTAGGACATTTTCATCCAACTGAATCCATTGCTGACAAAATCTCAGCTGTGTTACAGTTTTCAGAAGAATTACTTATACATGTTAGTCGCGCTGTAAGATGGGATAGCGACCATGTGGTTATTCTTAATGATGAACTAAAAAATGTTGCTGAAGAAATAGTGCGTGCTAACCTTATTGAACGCGTGCATATCGCACTCGATTTCTTTGATGCAAGTATGAACCGTGTCGGTGCATATGTTATCGGAGCAAGAGCAACTTTGAAATCTTTACTGCTGGCTTTGTTAGAACCACATAATAAACTTGTTGAATACGATAATAACGGTAACGCTTTTGCTCGTCTATCATTACTTGAAACAATTAAAATGATGCCATTCGGAACCGTCTGGGATTATTACTGTATAAAAAATAATGTTATCCCGGATAAAAACTTGATTGATGAAATAATGGATTATGAAGAAAAAATAATAAGTAAACGGACATAACAAAATTTTTAATTCGAGATACTAAAAATGATTAAATCAATTTATATCTTAAATAATGAAAGTATAGTTGAAACAAAAACAGAAAATATTCCAAAAATTATAGAACAGAAACCAAAACTTCTATGGATTGATATTAAAATAGAAAATAATGAATTTGACAATGAGGAATTAAGTTTATTAACAGAAACTTTCAAATTCCATGAACTTTCAATTGAGGACTGTCTTATACCACAATATCATTCTAAAATAGAAGAATTCGAAAATTATGTGTTTATTGCTATACATGGAATAAAATCAAAAATAGCTGACCTGTCTGAATTCGAAAACTCTATCTACGAGATTGATATGTTCATTTTAAAAGATTGTGTAGTAACAGTCCATACCGATGATATCCTTATACTGGAAAGTATATTTGAAAAAGCAAAAATTAAACCACAAGTAGAACTGAAAAATATTGAGAACCTATTATATAATATTTTTTCTAAAGTTCTTGATAACTATGAGTTCTATATTGATAAAATGAATGATAAAATTGACCAGATTGAAGATAAAGTGCTTGAAAATCCATCAAATGAGATTATGTCTGAAATATTTTTATTGAAAAAAATTTTTCTTACAATGCGAAAAATAATTGAACCACAGAAAAATGTTTATTCATATTTTACACGCGAAGTATCTCCGTTTATCTCAAAAAAATCAATAGCTTATTTTCGCGATATTTTCTACCAGTATGATAGATTGAGCCAAACCATACTCTCATTTAACCAGATAATCAGCAGTTTCCTTGAAGTATATGTCTCAAGATTAGAAGTTCAACTAAACCAGATTATTAAGTTCTTAACTATTATTGCAACAATTTTTATGCCCGCCGTCCTGATAACAAGTTATTACGGAATGAATGTCGCTTTCCCGGAACATACTATTCTCGGAAGTAAATATGCTTGGTATTTTGTGTTTTTCTTAATTATTGCATCAACTCTCGCCGTATATTTCTATATCAAACGCAAAAAATGGTTCTGAATTTGAAAAAAATACCTAAATTTGATATTATATTTTTGTTATTACTTTATTGATAATTCAATTGGAGTCCAACCTCTCAGCAACAAATGTGTAATAAAAGCACTGAGATGGTCAATAAATCCTAAAAAAACAAATAAACTGGAGAGGTGACCGAGCGGTTTATGGTGCTGGTCTTGAAAACCAGTGTGGTCGTCAGATCACCGGGGGTTCGAATCCCTCCCTCTCCGCCAATTTACAATTTTGAAGTTTTTTAAAAAAATACTTTCTAATACTCGGTTATAAGTAACCAATAAAATCGCATATACATCCAGACAAAAGTACTTATTTATATTTTCTGATTTCAATATAATCGGAGAACTGTATCTTTGCCAGGTATAATGGTAAAGTAAAGTTTGAAGACGGGACTAAAATAAATACAAAAGATTGGGATTATAAATTAATTAAACCGTTAATTGGAAAAAGTAATTTAAAATAAAAACTTATGGCGATTTGTATTTTCGGTGATAGTATAACATGGGGTGCAGGTGATTCTGAAAAGGGTGGATGGGCAGAACGCCTGAAAGTTTATTTTGCAAAAAAATACTATATTAATATTTATAATCTTGGTATTTCTGGAAACACAACTGAAGATTTATTAAAAAGAATTGAAAGTGAATCAAAATTTCGAGAGCCAAACATAATTGTTTTTGCAATTGGAATAAATGATGCACAATTTATTCACTCAACAAACAGTAATCGGATTTCAGATAATGATTTTAGAAATAATATCGAAAAACTTTACACAATCGCTAAAAAATTCACTACAAAAATAATTTTTATTGGATTAACTCAGGTTGATGAATCAAAAACAAGACCGATTCCTTGGGATACTAATAAAACATATACGAATGAAAGAATAAAGCAATTTGACCAAATTATCAAAGATTTTTGCTCAGAAAATAATTTGAAATTTATCCCTGTTAATGATTTATTGAATAATGACGATTTGATTGACGGATTACATCCAAATACACAAGGACATATTAAGATGTTTAAAAGAATAAAACCTGAAATAGAATCTGTTATCAAAAAAGAAATTCAGATATGATTTTCGTTGTGATACATTAAGTAAAATTTAACCAATTTTTTTCTATATGCTGTAACTAATTCCTTTATAATTAGTTATTATCGGATGAGTTCGTTTATAGTTGAAGTTAATAATTTATGAGAATTTTTTAGACGGACTTTTAATTCAGTCAGTTTCTTATTATTGTTATTGAGAACCTGTTTCCTTATACTAATCATTCTCTTTACTTCTTCTGGTGAAGGACTACCAATATTCGTTTTTCTCGTAATACTTTCATATGGGTCAAAAACCTTATTTATTTCATCCTTTGTCAAAATTATTTTTTTGCCTATTGATTCTAAACTGATTCGCTCTATTGTATCAGGTGTAATATCTTTTAAATATATTAATCCTGAAACCATTTTTCTAACAATATTGCCAACAAGATAATTCGCTTGCCTGAAACTTATGTTCTTTTTAAGTATAAGATATTCTACTAAATCAGTTGCTAATACATAATTTCTAATAACAAGTTCTTTCATTCGCTCTTTATTAATAGTTAGTGTCTCAAAAACAGTTTTAATAATATCTAATGACGATACTGTTATATCAATAATTTTCCATAACGAAATTTTTGTTTCCTGTAAATCACGGTTATAACCTGTCGGTAACCCTTTCCCAATAATAAACAACTGATTAACTAATCCAATAACAGTTGATGTTTTACCACGTAGAAGTTCTAATGGGTCAGGATTCTTTTTCTGTGGCATAGCAGTACTAATATCAGCAACTTTATCATCGAGGGCTACAATATTAAATTCTTGTGTTGACCATATAATCAAATCTTCAGCGATTCTACTTAATGTTACCATTATATTTCCAAGTTCACAACCAAGTTCTAACATAAAATCACGATTTGAGACAGCATCAATTGTGTTTTCAATAATACCATCAAATCCAAGTAATTTAGAAGTATAATATCTATCAATTTTTAATGATGAGCCAGCTAATGCACCGGCTCCTAAAGGATTAAGATTTATTCGGGAGTATATCTCAAATAATTTTTCAATATCACGGTTTAGAACATCAACATAAGATAATAAATAATGAGCAAAACTTGTTGTCTGTGCGGATTGTAAATGAGTATAACATGCCATAACAGTGTCTATGTGTGACTGCGAAATTTTAATAAGTGTTTCATTGAACGATATAACCATATCTATTATTTTAATAATATCATTTCTGGCACTTATTCTTATATCAGCACAAACCTGATCATTTCTGCTTTTTGCTGAATGTATTTTTCCCCCTACTTCAATATCAGTCATATCAATAATATATTTTTCAATAGCGGGATGAATATCATTAAAATTTTCTGTATCCAATTTAAGTTTACCTTCCTGCCACTGCTTTCTTGCGTTCTCAAATCCAGTTAGAATAAGTTTTATCTCTTTTTTAGTAATATAACCCTGTTTATATAACATTAAACAATGTGATTCAGCAACATCAATATCAATCTCAATTATCCTCTTATCATCTTCAATAGAACTGATATACTGTTTAATTTTCGAATCAATTTTATTGTCCTTTAATCTACCACGCCATAAATCTTTATGCATATTAAATTCTACCCTCTTTAAACGCAGATATATAATTCATACAGTATTCATCTTTACCTAATAACGCTTCTGTTGCCCTTAAACTTGCTATAATATTTTTATCAGTCGGATCAACTAATGCTGCATCAAGTCCAGCATATAAACAGAGTATAAGAAAAGTTGAATTTATTAATTTTCTTTTTGGTAATCCGAAAGATACATTACTCAACCCACAAATCGTCTTTGATTGCGGGAATAATCGTTTTATAATCTGTAGTCCATTAAGAAACTCTAATGGCTGCTCTGGTTCAGTACTAACAGGTCTGACAAGTAAATCAAAGTAAATGTTCTCTGGTCTAATCTCATATTGCTCTGTTATTATTTTATACATCTTTTCTGCAATACTAACTCGTTCTGATGCTGTTTTTGGCATTCCTTTATCACTCATTGTTAACACTACAATATCAGAACCTGTTTCTTTAGTAAGTTGAAGAATCTTTGATATTTTTTTATTACTTTGTTGTGATTCTATTTCCCCTGTTATAGAATTTATTATTGTTTTACCTCTACGAATTTTCAGTCCACGCTCTATTGCAACAGGATTAGAACTATCAATCATTAGCGGAACATCTAACTTTTCTTGAACAATCTTTACTAACCATTCCATATCATCTGGTTCTTGATTTATATCAATAGCACAATTTATATCAATACAATCAGCACCACAATTGACCTGATTAACTGCTTCTTGCAAAATAAATTCATTGTCCTTTTTCTGTATTGCTTCACGGATAGTTTTCCGTGTCGCATTTATAAGTTCTCCAATAATTATCAACCTGTTTTTCTCCTTTTTTCAATCAGCAAAAAAAAATTTCATTTTTCTTTTATGCAATACCAAGTAATTCTTTCGCTTTATCAACAGCAGATGCAGCATCAGGTGCGTATCCGTCAGCATTTATTTCATCAGCAAAACTCTGTGTAACTGGTGCACCTCCAACCATCACTTTAACATTTATCCCTGACTTCTTTAATGTATCAATAACAACTTTCATTACAGGCATAGTTGTAGTAAGAAGTGCTGATAATCCGATAATATGCACATTCTCTTTTTTTGCTACTTCTACAAATTTTTCCGGTGCTACATCAATTCCTAAATCAATTACTTCAAATCCTGCTCCTTCCATCATCATTGCAACAAGATTTTTACCTATATCGTGTAAATCACCTTTTACTGTTCCTATAGCAAATTTACCTGTTCTCTTTACTCCTGATTTAACAAGTAACGGTTTGAGTATATCCATTCCAGCATGCATTGCTCGTGCTGCAATAAGTACTTCAGGTATATAGAACTCATTCGCCTTAAATTTCTGTCCGACATAATCCATGCCAGCAATAAGTCCTTCTTTAAGTATTTTTTCTGGTGGAATATTTTCTCCTAATGCTCTCTGAACAAGTTCCTTAACTTTATGTGCTTGCCCTTTAATCAAACAATCTGAAATCTCTTTTAATTCAACCATATTTACTCCTCCATTATTATAAAATTTTTTCTGGTTTTAGATTTATGCAAGTGAAAAATTTCTTCTTAATATAGGAATTAAACTTGCTACCATTTTTATCCTAATATTTTTTTTATCTTTAATTTTAATTCTTCTAATGATACTGGTTTGACAATATAATCAGATATTTTTGATGACCAAACTTCATATTCAACACGGTATGTATCATATGCAGAACACATTATTATAGGTAAATCAGGAAATTTAGTTCTCAGTTCTTCAAGTAGTTCCAGACCATCCATATCAGGTAATTTTATATCTATTATTACTAAATCCGGTTTTTTTATATTAACTAAATTTAACGCTGTTGCTCCATCTTCTGCTATTAAAACTTCATAGCCATCTTTTTCTAATGAATCCTTGTATACTTGCGAAAGTAGTTCTTCATCTTCTGTTATTAAAATTGTTTTCTTTGCCATATCTAATTTATGATACTTGTTGAGTAATCGGTAACGAAATTATAAATGTTGATCCTACTCCTAATTTACTTTTAACTGTTATCTCACCTTTATGCGCATTTATAATATTTTTACTGATAGATAATCCGAGTCCTGTTCCTTTCACTTTCGTAGTAAAGAAAGGTTCAAATATTTTATTGATATTTTCTGGTGGTATACCTGGTCCAGTATCACTTATTGAAATAAATACATGTGTTGTATTGAAATATGTTTTTATTTCAATCTGTCTTATTTTACTATTTGTCATAAAATGACACGCATTCTGAATTATATTCAATAACACCTGTTTTATCTGTTCTATATCAACTTGTATAATAGGGATATTCGGGTCAAGATCCTTGTAGCATTGAACATTATATTTAACAAAATCACTTGCTTCAAGAAACAAACATATCTGTTCTATAATATTGTTAATATTTACTTTATTGAATATAGGTTTCGGAACAGCACTAAATGAAAGTATGTCAGTAACTATACGATTTAATCTATCCACTTCCTGAATAACAAAAGAAATATATTTTTTACTCGGATGATTATCGGGTATTGTCTCATTTATTAGTTCAGTTGAACCTCTTATTGTTGATAGCGGATTACGGACTTCATGTGTAACAATAGCAGCCATTTCTCCTAATGCCGCAAGTTTTTCACTCTGAATAAGTTGTGCCTGTGTTTCTTGAAGTTTTTTTATTGCTATATCAACTTGACGCTGAAGTTCTTCTTTGAACTTTTTCTCTGTTTCATAAAGACGCGCATTTTCTATTGCTAATCCTGCCTGGTTTGTGAAAACAAGTAAATCTCGTAAATCATTTTCAGTAATAACTCGTTTACTGCTAATATTATCAACAATAACAACTCCTATTATTTTGCTTCTTGCTTCAAGTGGTATAACTGCAATTATATTATTTTCTTTAATGTTTGAATACAACTTTAACGAGTTATTAAGTGTTTTTATTATACGAGGCCGTTTTTCCATAACTGACATAACAATCGGATTCGTTTTATCATTTAACGAAATCTCTACATCAGTTATTTTTTCATTAAATCCAATAGAATGTGTTGGTTTAAGGACTCTATTGTTTTCATCAATAAGAAATATAACTGCATGGTCATAATGTAAATATTTGCATATACCATCTAAAATTATTCCTAAAATTCTATCAAGGTCCATTATCTGTGTCATCTCACGAATAATTTTATGTAAGTTTGATAATTGGTCATTAACAAGCATTAATTGCATGTTCTTCTTTTCTGTCTCTTCCTGTAATCGTTTCATTGAAAGTGTTGCATCTTTAAGTTCATCCTGATAATGTTTCATCACCATTATCACTACTCTGATTTTTGAAAATAAAATAATGAAAAATATTACAGAAAAAATTATTACTGCAATTATATTTATTGCAATAATAAATCCTGGTGTAAACCATACAGAAAATTTTTCTAATGTTAACCGCTGAAATATCAAAAACAATATACCAAATACCGATAATGTTATAATAGATATAAATCTTAAACGATTAATTTGTTTAATTGGGTCCATTTTTTTTTCTCTTATCCTTTTTAATTGTTTTTTTTAAATAATAGTTTCTTCTGTATCTTTATCAAAAATATGTAGTTTTTCTATATCAAATACAAGTTCTATATTCTGTCCTGGTGATGCCATATTATACGGACTGGTTTTTACAACAAAATTACTTTTCCCTGTGGTAACATGTATATGTTTTTCGCTTCCTAAAGGCTCGACAATATCAACTGTAGCCATAATAGTATTTTCTGGTGTTGATATACTTGTGTATAATCTATCGAAAATATCTTCCGGTCTTATCCCTAATATTACTTCCTTATCAATATATGATGTTAAATTATCCATAAATTCATCAAATAATTTTATTTCAAATTTTCCTTCATTAAACCATAAACTACTATTTTTCTTGATTATTCTACCTTCAATAAAATTCATTGGTGGAGAACCTATAAAGCCAGCTACAAATTTGTTTACGGGTTTAGCATAAAGTGTTAGCGGATCTGCTACTTGTAGTATATTTCCATCTTTCATTACAACAATCATATCACCTAATGTCATTGCTTCAACTTGGTCGTGTGTAACATAAATTATTGTAGTTTGTAATCGCTCATGAAGTTTTTTCAGTTCTGCACGCATCTCTACCCTGAGTTTTGCATCAAGATTTGATAATGGTTCATCAAATAGAAAAACTTTGGGTTTTCTCACTATTGCTCTACCAACAGCAACTCTCTGTCGCTGTCCACCTGATAGCGCTTTTGGCTGCCTGTCTAATAAATTACGTATACTTAAAATATCACTTGCATTAAATACTCTTTGGTCTATCTCTTGTTTTGTATATCCTCGTAACCTCAATCCAAATGCCATATTATCGTATGCCTTCATA
>Ga0078972_1003546_pt1 | contig 46282 bp, 29 predicted proteins | sample YelNatPaOPGAMG01_FD_67568 | JGI IMG/M metagenome (GOLD analysis project Ga0078972, IMG submission 67568) | Hot spring thermophilic microbial communities from Obsidian Pool, Yellowstone National Park, USA - OP-RAMG-01 (SPADES assembly) (version 2) | ecosystem: Environmental > Aquatic > Thermal...
TACAACACTGCTCTCGAAAACCTCAGCAACACAACACTACTCGCTGCCTAACGCCAACCACCTGACCCAGCACCTCAAACTTGACTCAAAATTCCGGCTGTGCCGCATCTAGCCAAGCTAGTGGGGGTTCTTACCAGACGCGTGGCAGAAGTCGATATCGAACCATCCGCTGGTAATCGCGGTAACCGTCCAACTCTTCTCGGAGCAGCTGCTCCTCGTCGCGGATGCGTAAGACGAGCGCGGTCACGCCAGGTATGACGAAGACAAGTCCCCAGTAGGACCCTAGCGCAAGAGGGATGCCCAGCATCATGATCACGTTTCCGGTGTACATCGGATGACGCACCAGGGAATACAGACCGGTGCAGACGATCTTCTGGCCTGACTCGACCCGGACCGTGGCCGCAGCGTAGCTGTTCTGGATGATCACCAAGATCACCACACCCAGTCCAACTGCTACCACCACATCGCCGACCAAGCAGATTACCGTTGGCACCGACGACCAGCCAAAGCGGTGGTCAAGGGCGCTGACCACGAACATCGCTCCAAGCGACAACCATAAGCCGCCGATAACGACCTTCTGGACAAGTCGGGTCTCCGCTCGCGGCCCACCATGCTTGCGTCGTTGCAGCGTAACCGGATTCGTTCGCATCAAATAGATGCCGGGTATCCGCACCATCAGGACGAACACCGCCAGGAGAAGCCACGCTTGCCAATATGCGAACGTCCAGGCCGGCAAAAACAACGCCGAGCCGAACATGACTAGCCCGGCAAGCTCGGAAAGCACAATTTTAGGAACACTTTTCATCTGCACCCCCAAGCACTGGGCGCTGTCAAGCGGCTTCCCCGGTCGCCAGCTTTTCGCACAGCAGCTCCGCCAAACCGCGAATGGTGGTGACGGCGATGGAACCGGGAGTGAGACGGATGCCCGTTTCGGTCTCGATGCGGGTGCGTAGTTCGAGGGCGCCCAGCGAGTCAACGCCGTATTCAGCGAGCGGACGGTCCGGGTCGACGCTGCGACGCAGGATCAGGCTGACCTGGTCGGAGATCAGACGCCGCAGCCGGGTGGGCCACTCATCGACGGGCAGCTCATCGAGCTCGGCACGCAGTTTGCTTGTGCCCATGTCAATTTGCCGGGTGGAGCGGAACGATTCGGCGAAGGAGCTGCGTTGGGCGAAGGCGGTCAGCCACGGTGTGCCCATGATCGGCGCATAGCCCGTGTAGGCCCGGTCGTGGCGCAGCAGCGCCTCGAACGCGTAAGCGCCCTCGTCGGGGGCGATAGCGACGCCGGCGCCCTCTGCCAGGGCAGTCGCGCGCCCGATCTGCGCCCAGGCGCCCCAGGCGATCGCAGTGGCCGGAAGGCCCTGCGCCCGGCGCCACAGGGTGAACGCGTCCACCCAGCTGTTGGCCGCGGCGTAGGCACCCTGGCCGGGCGAGCCCACCAGTGCAGCCGCCGAGGAAAACGAGCAGAACCAGTCCAACGACTGCTCAGCGGCGGCTTCTTGCAGAGCGGAATGCAAGTTCCATGCACCGTAAACTTTTGGCGCCCAGTCCCGCTCGATGAGCTCGTCGGTGATGTTGGTCAGTGTGGCGTCCTCGACCACCGCCGCGGCATGCAGCACACCGCGTAGTGGAAGCCCGGTTGCGGTCGCGGTGGCCACCAGCCGTTGCGCCGTAGCCGCCTCGGCGATATCGCCGCATTCCACCACGACGTCGGCGCCCATTGCCCGGATCCGTTCGATCGTCTCCAGCGTCGTGACCGTGGGCTGGGACCGGGACGTGAGCACGATGCGCCCGCAGCCCGCGGTCGCCATCTTCTCGGCGAGGAACAACCCCAGGCCGCCCAGCCCGCCGCTGATGAGGTAGGAGCCGTCGCGGCGGAAGACCTGAATTTGCTCCGGCGGCACCACCACGCTACTGCTCCCCGTGCGCGGCACCGTGAGCAGGAGTTTGCCGGTGTGCTGGGCCGCGCTCATGACCCGGATCGCCGAGGCGGCGTCAGCCAGCGGATATTCGGTGTATCTCGGGAGAGGCAACTCACCGTCTGCGACGAGCCGGTATACGGTGCGCAGCAAATCCGAGACCCGGTGCGGGTTGCTGACAGCCATCAGCGCGAGGTCGACATAATAGAACGTGAGATTGCGGCGAAACGGGAAGAGCCCCAGCCGGGTGTTGCCGTACACGTCGCATTTGCCGATCTCGACGAACCGTCCGCCGATGGCCAACAATTCCAGTCCGGCGCGTTGTGCTGCGCCGGTTAGGGCGTTGAGCACGACGTCCACGCCGTACCCGTCGGTATCGCGGCGTATCTGCTCGGCGAATTCGGTGCTGCGCGAGTCGTAGACATGCTCGACTCCCATGTTGCGCAACAACTCTCGACGCTCCTCACTACCCGCGGTAGCGAAGATCTCAGCTCCTGCGGTGCGGGCGATCGCGATCGCCGCCTGACCCACGCCACCTGTTGCGGAGTGGATCAACACCTTCTCGCCGGATGCGATCTTGGCCAGGTCGTGCAGCCCGTACCAGGTAGTGGCGTGCGCGGTGGTCACCGCCGCTGCCTGCTCGTCGGTCAGCCCGGGCGGCAGTGTGACAGCCAGGCGCGCGTCGCAGGTCACGAACGTGCCCCAACAGCCGTTGGCGCACAGGCCGCCGACATGGTCACCCACCTTGTGGTCGGTCACCTCGGGTCCGACCGCGGTGACCACGCCGGCGAAATCCATTCCCAGCTGCGGCACCTGCCCCTCGTAACTGGGGAATCGTCCCATAGCCAGCAGGACATCGGCGAAGTTCAGGCTGGATGCGCTGACCGCGACCTCGATCTGCCCCGGTCCCGGCGCACCCCGATCGCAGGCAACCAATTCCAGGGTCTCGAGATCACCGGGCGTCCGGATCTGCAGCCGCATCCCGTCGCGTTCATGGTCCGCCACGGCGGTACGCCGCTCCTCCGGGCGCAGCGGAGCCCGGCACAACCGCGCGGTGTACCACGCGCCGTCGCGCCAGGCGGTCTCGTCTTCTTCAGACCCGCCGAGCAGTTGCCGCGCCAGCTGCTCGGCATCGGTGGCGTCGTCGGTGTCGATCTGGGTGGTGCGCAGGTGTGGATACTCGGCGCCGATCACCCGCATCAAACCCCGCAGCCCGGCGTGCTCCAGATTGGGCACGTCAGCGGCCAACACTCTCTGAGCGGCGCAGGTCACCACGTATACGCGGGGAAGCTCGCTGGGGATCTCCACCAATTCGCGGGTGATGCGCACCAGATGCTGCACATACTCACAGCCCAGTCGCGGAGACTGGTTCTCGGCGTCGCCGCTTTTCGGTCCGGTCAGTACCACCACACCGCTGAATCCACCGGCACGCAGATGACTTCGCAGTTGTTCCACGATCGAAGCGTCGTCGGCATAGGGTGGCCAGCACATGACGGTGCACTGCCCACCGTGCTTTTTCAGGGCATCGGACAGCAGGGTAGCCCTCCGATCGGCGTCGGCGGTGCTGATCAGCAGCCAGGTTCCGGTGCATTCGTGAGGCAGGTCAGGCAGCTGTCGCTGCTGCCATTCGATGGTCAGCAGCCGCTCGCCCAGCACCTGATCTTGGCGACCGTGTTCTGTTACTCCGGTACCCAACCTCAGCCCCCGCACGGCCAGCAACACCGTCCCGTGCTCGTCGAGCAGATCCAGGTCGGCCTCGATCCCGGTCGTGTCCCGTTTGGTCACCCGCGTGTAGCAGTAGTGCGCATGGCGGGCAGCGCCGTACGCACGCAGGCGACAGATACCCAAGGGCAACGCCAGCACGTCCCTGCCGACAGCCTGGATGTCCGGATGAGCCAGCACGGACTGAAAACACGCATCCAGCAGCGCCGGGTGGACCGCGTAAGCACCTTGCTGCGAGCGGATTTGGCTGGGCAGCGCGACCTCGGCCAGCACGGTGGCGGCGGTGTCCTGGCCCGTGTCCTCGCCAATGTGCACCGCGGCCAGACCGGTGAACGCCGCACCGTAGCGAATACCACGCTCTTCCAGGTGCTTGCGCACCTCGGCGCCGTCCTCGCGACGCGGATGAGCAGCACGTAGCGCCGACGTGTCGTAGGCAGGTGGCTGCTCATCTGCTGCGCCATGAAGGACCGCGCTGGCGTGCCGCGCTTGCTCGCCGTCCTGGTAGGTCTCGACGGTGAACTCGGCGATGCCCGGCGATGACAACAACGCCGAGGCGCTGACCGTGACCTGCTCGTCCAGCAGGAACGTCTGCTCGAAGCGGATGTCTCGGACCTCGGCAGCCTCGCCCAGCACGGCGTGCGCGGCTGCCAATGCCATCTCGCAGTAGGCCGCTCCCGGCAGCACGGCCACATCGTTGATCTGGTGTTCCCCCAGCCAGGGCTGGGCGGTAGTGCCGATCTCTGCCTGCCATACGTGGCGCTCCGGTTCCTCCGGCAGGCGCACATGCGGGCCCAGCAGTGGGTGCACCGCAACCGTGCATGCGCCGTGTGTCCGGGAGTCCTGAGCTTCGTCGTCGAGCCACAGCCGGCGGTGGGTCCAGGTCGGCAGCGGCGCGTCCACCAGCCGCCCATCGGGATAGAGCACCGAGAAGTCGACTGCGGCGCCCGCGCTGTGCAGGTCCACCAGCAGACTTCGCAGCCCGTGTGGCAGTTCCTGCTCGCGACGCATACCGGCCAGCGCGGCCAGCGGCATGTCGAGACTGCGGGCGGTCTGTTCAACAGCATGGGTCAGCAAGGGGTGCGGCGCGAGTTCCGCGAAGACCCGGTAACCGTCTTCCAAAGCGGCCCGCACCGCGGCGGCGAACCGCACCGTGCGGCGCAGATTGTCCACCCAATACTTGCTGTTGCACACCGGCTGCTCGCGCGGGTCGAACAGGGTAGCCGAGTAAAAGGGCACTTCGGGTGTCATGGGGTTGAGCTCAGCGAGCGCGTCGGTCAGCTCGGCGAGGATCGGATCGACTTGCGGCGAATGCGATGCGACGTCGACCGCTATCTCACGAGCCAGCACGCCGCGCTGCTCCCAGGCCGCGACCAGGTCGCGAACCGTCTGGGTGGCACCACCGATCACCGTGGACTGCGGCGAAGCCACCACCGCCACCACGACATCCTTGACGCTGCGCACCGCCAATTCCGAAAGCACCTGCTTGGCAGGCAATTCCACCGATGCCATGGCGCCGGCGCCGGCGATGCGCAACATCAGCCGCGAGCGGCGGCAGATGACACGCAGCCCGTCTTCCAGCGATAGCGCACCCGCGACGACCGCCGCCGCGGCTTCACCAAGCGAGTGTCCGATGACCGCACCCGGGCGGGCTCCGTATGCCTTCATGGTGGCAGCCAGGGCGACCTGCATGACGAACAGCGTCGGCTGGATCCGGTCTATACCGGTCACGGTCTGAGGCGACGTCATCGCCTCGGTGACCGAGAACCCGGACTCGTGAGCGATCACCGGCTCGGCTTGTGCGACAGTAGCCGCAAACACCGGTTCGGTGGCCAGCAAGTCGGCGCCCATCCGGGCCCACTGTGATCCCTGCCCGGAGAATACCCACACCGGACCCCGGTCGTCGTGCCCGACCGCGGCTTCATATGGGGTGTCGCCGTCGGCGACCTCACGCAACGCCTTGATGAGCTCCGGCTGGTTGGCCGCAACGACGGCGGTACGTAGCGGGCGGTGCGCGCGCCGGCGCGCCAGCGTATAGCCCAGGTCGGGCAACGCCACGTCCTGGTGGGCTTGCACCCAGTCAGCCAACCGGCCGGCGGTGCGGCGCAGCTCGTCGGCCGACGTAGACGACAGCGGGAACAGCAGCGGCGATCGCAAGCGCGGCGAAGCCGGGCGCAGCGGATCGTCGCCAGCGAGCAGCGGCGATCGCAAGCGCGGCGAAGCCGGGCGCAGCGGATCGTCGCCAGCGAGCAACGGCGATCGCAAGCGCGGCGAAGCCGGGCGCAGCGGATCGTCGCCAGCGAGCAACGGCTCCATCGCCGCCGCTCCGGCCGAGACATCTTCGGGCGCAGCGGCTTCAGCCGCCTGTTCGGGCGCTTGCTCCACGATGGCGTGTACGTTGGTTCCGGAGACTCCATACGACGAGACTGCCGCGCGGCGCGGCTGGCCGGCGTTGCTTGGCCATTGTGTGATCTCTTGCGGCACAAAGAGTTTAGTCTCGATGCGGGAAAGCTCGTCGGGCAGACGGGTGAAGTGCAGGTTCCGCGGAACCACGCCATGCTGCAGCGCGAGGATCGCCTTCATCAGCCCCAGAGTCCCGGAGGCCGACTGGGCATGACCGAAGTTGGTCTTCACCGATGTCAGCGCACAGGGTCCCTCGATGCCGTAAACCTTGCTCAGACTGGCATATTCGATAGGGTCACCCACTGGGGTCCCGGGGCCATGCGCCTCGACCATGCCGACGCTGCGGGCATCCACACCCGCGGCGTCCAGCGCCGCCCGATACACTGCGGTCTGCGCGGTCTGCGACGGTGTCGAGATATTCACGGTATGGCCATCTTGGTTGGCAGCTGTGCCACGCAGCACAGCCAAAATCCGGTCGCCATCTCGTAGCGCATCGGGTAAGCGCTTGAGCAACACGACGACACAGGCCTCGCCACACACGTATCCGTCGGCCGCGACGTCGAACGCATGACAGCGTCCCGTGGGCGAAAGATGGCCTTGCGCCGTCCCGGCCAGGAACTTCCGTGGTTCCAGCATCACGAATGCGCCGCCCGCGAGCGCCATATCGCTCTCGCCGTCGTGCAGGCTGCGACAGGCCATGTGCACCGTCAGCAGGCCAGACGAACATGCGGTGTCCACCGTCAGCGCAGGACCGTGGAGTCCCAGGGTATAGGCGATCCGCCCCGACGCGAGGGCAAAAGTGTTGCCGGTATACCCGTAGGGCCCCTCCATGGCGGCGGAATCGGCAGCCATCAGCTGGTAGTCGAAATGCGTCAGTCCGACGAACACGCCGGTCAGCGAGTCGGTCATGATCTTCGGCGTGAGACCCGCGTGCTCCATGGCTTCCCATGAGGTTTCCAGCAGCAGGCGGTGCTGCGGGTCGAGGGCGATCGCCTCGCGCTCACTGATCCCGAAGAACTCGGCATCGAAGCCGGCAACATCGTCGAGGAATGAGCCCCACTTCGACACTGACCGGCCCGGTACACCGGGCTCAGGGTCGTAGTACTCGTCGGCGTCCCAGCGATCGGGCGGAATCTCGGTAACCAGGTCGTCACCGCGTAGCAGCGCCTCCCACAGCTGCTCCGGGGAGTCGATACCGCCCGGAAGCCGACAGGCCATCCCGATGACGGCAACCGGTGTCACCGGTCCGGTGGGCGAGGAATCGGCCGAAGCCAAGCGGTGCACACGATCATCCGTCGCCCCGAACGAAATCATTCAGCCTCCTCGATGCAACGATTACGCAGCCTTGTCCGCCGCTTGACTCAGACATGGCATGCCGACCCCGCTGACGTGCAGGAAAGGCGGGCAGCGGTATTATACACACGCAGTTTATTGACGAAGCAGTTATTTTTTTGTCATGCGATACCCCGGTCGTTTGTTCTCTGGGCACTTTTCTTTTCCAAGAGCCTGTAACGGCGAGCGGCGCGCACGGTAACCTCGTGCGCGTGGTTGAGATGTCCGTTCCGGCTCTGTTGCGCGAGCGCGCCAGTCTGCAGCCCGATGACACGGCATTCACGTTCTTTGATTACGAGCAGGACTGGGCCGGCATTGCCGAAACCCTGACATGGCCGCAGCTGTATCGGCGAGCGATGAACGTTGCACGCGAACTCAGGCTTTGTGCATCACCGGGTGATCGCGCCGTCATATTAGCTCCGCAGGGACTCGATTACATCGTTGCTTTTCTCGGCACGTTACAGGCCGGGCTTATCGCGGTTCCGCTTTCCGTTCCGTTAGGTGACGTCAGCGATGAGCGTGTTGATTCGGTACTGCGCGATGCGGCACCCGCGGCCGTTCTCACGACATCCGCTGCGGTAGGCGCAGTCACCGGCCACGTTGTGCCACAGCCCGGGGAATCCACCCCATCAGTCATCGAGGTGGATTTGCTGGATTTGGACGCTCCAGTAGGATCCGATCCCGGAGAAGACACTCACCAAACTACCGCGTATTTGCAATATACATCGGGATCCACCCGGCAACCGGCCGGCGTCATGATTTCCTATACGAACCTGGTGGTTAATTTCGACCAGCTACTATCCGGATACTTTGCCGACCGCGGCGGCGTGCCCCCGCCGGATTTGACACTGGTATCGTGGCTACCCTTCTACCACGACATGGGCTTGGTTTTGGGCGTTTGCGCGCCCATTCTGCTGGGATCTCCCGGCGTGCTTACCAGCCCGGTGTCATTCCTGCAGCGTCCGGCCCGGTGGATGCAATTGCTGGCAACTAATTCCCAAGCATTCTCAGCTGCACCCAATTTTGCTTTCGAACTGGCTGCTCGCAAAACATCAGACGAGGACATGGCAGGGTATGATCTCGGCGGCGTGCAAACCATCCTTAGCGGTGCCGAGCGGGTACACCCAGCTACCCTCAAACGCTTTGCTGAGCGATTTAGACGCTTCAATCTGCACGATAAAGTGCTCCGGCCCTCATATGGGCTCGCGGAAGCAACCGTGTACGTGGCGACCAGCACAGCGGGTCAACCGCCACAGATCGTCCACTTCGAGTCTGACAAACTGTCCGCCGGCCATGCGAAGCGCTGCTCGAGCGGAGGCGGGACACCACTGATCAGTTATCCGTCGTGGCAATCACCTACCGTGCGGATTGTTGATCCCGAGACGCAGACCGAATGTCAAGAGGGAACGACCGGCGAGATCTGGGTACACGGCGACAATGTCGCTACGGGCTATTGGCGCAAACCTCAAGAGACCGAGCGCACGTTCGGAGCCAGGCTTGTCGCGCCGTCGGCCGGCACTCCGGAAGGGCCCTGGCTGAGGACCGGGGATCTGGGCTTCATCTCCGACGAAGAGCTGTTCGTCGTCGGCCGTATCAAGGATCTGTTGATCGTCTACGGACGTAACCACTCTCCCGACGACATCGAGGCGACGATCCAGGAGATAACCCGAGGCCGGGTCGCGGCGATAGCGATTCCCGTCGAGGGTGCGGAGCAGCTTGTCGTGGTTATCGAAGTCAAGAAGCGCGGCGACTCCGAGGAGCAGGTGACACACAACTTCGAGGTCCTCAAGCGTGCGGTCACCTCGGCCGTCTCGAACTCGCACGGCCTCGGGATTGCGGATCTGGTTCTGGTGCCACCCGGCTCGATTCCGACCACCACCAGCGGAAAGGTCAAACGATCGGCCTGCGTCGAGCAGTACCAAGGCAATCAGTTCGCCCGCCTGGACGGTTGAAAGTCATCCCCGCGCGCAATCGTGACCCGGCGCCCTCTGGATCGCTGACCGAGCATTCCGGTCTCCCTCAGCTAGATCAAGCAGTTAGGTCAAACCCGCCTACCGGGGTGATGCGGGGAGTACGATCCCGCGTCAGTTGGTGGGTCCGCGCTGGATCGACCGCCTCGCACACTGGGTCACCGGGGGAGAGGAAGACCGATGAAACACGCTATGCGTATCGGTCGACTAGGCATGCTGATGGTGGGCGTGGGCATGGGGTCTGCGCTGACCGCCACCCCAGGGATCGCCTCGGCCGACGCGTCTGGCGAGCCGTTTTCAGTGATCGATCAACTGCTCGGTGGTCTTCCCGACCCTGCCCAGCCGACATCGGCGTTGGATATGCAGGTCTCGATAAACGGGATGGATTTGTTCCCCACAACAGACAACACCGCGACCGCCACCTCGGGCACCGGGGACATCGCGATCGCCCTCGGCAACGGGGCTAATGCCGACGCCACCGGCACCTTTGAACTCGCCTTCGCCAACGGCCCGAACAGCACCGCCGAGGGCGTCTTGGGCAGCATTGTGAGCCTCGTTGTCGCCAACGGCGCGGGCAGCCACGCCACCAACGGCTTGGGTGGCATCTTCGACACCGCAGTCGCCGACGGCGCCGGCAGCAACACCACCACCGGACTCGGCGCAGTCGGCGACCTCGCATTCGCCCACGGGACCGGTAGCGACGCCAGCGCCGGGTCTTTCGGCTTCTTCGACACCGCAGTCGCCGACGGCGCCGGCAGCCACGCGATCGCCGGCATCGGCGCCACCCTCGGCACCGCCGCCGCCTTCGGCGACAACACCAGCGCCCTGGTAGCGGCGAGCCTCGGCGACCTCGCCACCGCCCTCGGCGCCGACAGCAGCGCCGCCACCGCCGGCGGCGGCGATGTCCTCGCCTTGGCCACCGCCGGTGGCGCCGCCAACGCCGTCGGTTTGCTCGAACTCGCGGTCGGCAACGGCGTCAACAGCGACGCGACCGCGGGCGGCATTCTGGGTCTGGCATTCGCCTTGGGCAGCGACCTCAAAGCTCTCGATTCCGGCATCCTGGATGTCGCCAGCGTTTTCGGCACCAACGCCGAGGCCGACGCCGCCAGCGGCATCGCCGACATCGCCTCCGTCCTCAACTTCGGCGGCGCTCACGACCTTGCCGTTGCCGGCGGCACCAGCGCCGGCAACGGCAACCTCGACATCGCCACGATCATCGGCGCCGGCAGCACCGCCAGCGCCGGCTCGGACTCCACCGCATCCGGCAGTCTGGATCTCGCCACCGTCCTAGGCAACATGCTCGACGCGAACGCGACCGGCGGCAACCTCCTGCTCGACATCGCGCTGCCGTTCCTGTCCCTGCCCCTATAGGGATTGTCGCGGTCCCCGGCAGCCGGCAGCTTTGGTGAAGCGTGCTCTGGGCGCGTGCTCACGTACCGAGCAGATCGAGCATCGCGTGGCTGGCGACTTTGGCCCCGAACGGGGTCTTCCGACGCGGTCACCGGCGGCAGCCGGGTCCACGACATGGTCCGGCCCGATCCCCTTGCCCAGCGCCGCAGCCAGGCGGGCGCACAGGTTCTCGTCGTTGACCAGCGGTGGGCAACCACCGGCAAGCGTGACCTCGGGACGCTGATCCTCGGGCATCCCGTAGGTGTGCGCGACGCCGTCGCAAACAGCCTTGATCCCGTCGATCAGTCGCTCCCGTATGCGCGTTGAACAATCGCAGGTTGGCCTTGAGCAGCGCCTGGTCCGGGATGACGTTGTGGGCCGAGCCGGCCTGTACCGAACCGACGGTCGGCACCGCGGTCTCGGGTGGGGGGATCATCCTGCTGATGATCGTCTGGAATTCGACGATTGCCAGGGCAGCCATCACCACCGGGTCCTTGGCCAGCTGCGGCATCGACCCGTGACCGCCGACGCCACGAAACACGATGTCCACCTGGTCGGAACCGGCCATCATCGGGCCGCCGGCGGCGGCCACCACGCCGACTGGGCCGCGTCGTCGACCATGGCCTGCGCTCCGGCGATCAGTTCCTCGGCCGGCTGGCCGACCAGCACCGCGGTACCCGACCAAGCGTCGGTCGCGCCGACCAGCACCGCGGCCATCCCCAGCATCCAGGTGACGTGGGCGTCGTGTCCGCACACGTGCGCGACCGGTGACGGGGTGCCGTCATCGCCGATAACCGGCACCGTGCTCGCGTAGTCCAGGCCGGTGTTTTCGGCGACCGGCAGGGCGTCCATGTCGGCGCGGTACATGACGGTCGGTCCCTCGCCGTTGTGAAGCACTGCGACCACACCGGTGCCACCGATCCCGGTCGTCGCCGCGAAACCCAGCTCAGCCAACTCTGCGGCGACGATCCCAGCGGTGCGAGTCTCGGCGAAGCCCAGCTCGGGATGGCGGTGCAGGCTGGCCTTTCCCTGTCTTCCGCGCACTTTGCGATCACAAACGGCGGCGAGTCCGGTCGCGGGGTTGGGCGCACGACACTTCTAGCGCCCGGCGTTGCGGGCCAGGTCGATGGCGTACTGATTGACGAACGTGCCAGCCGGCGGGTCGCCTTTGCCGCATGTCCCGTCGGATTCGCCGGGACGTTTGATCCACAGGTAGGCATCGGCGTGCGCCCCTGCGGTGGCCGTGGTCGGCGGAGTGCCCAATGCTCGGCCGCTGGGGTTGCACCAGCTCAGCTCGGAGTCAGGTGCTGGTCCGGCCCCGTTGCGCGACGTGTCGATCACGTAGTGCGAACCGTTCGTGAGCGCCGAAATCGCTTCGCCGTAACCAATTTCGTCTTCAGTGGTGAAGAAGTTCGCCGTGTTGAGGCTGAAGCCGCGCGCTCGGTCGACACCGACCGCGTTGAGCCGCGCGGCCATCTCCTCGGGGCTATGCCAGCGCAAGTGACCACCGTCGACGTAGACCGCCGTGGCCGGATTGCGCGAAAATGTGTCGACCGCGTAGCGAACCAGATCGAACCGTTCCTGGCGCTGCTCAGCCGACAGGCAGTCGGCCATGGCCAGTGCATCGGGTTCGAGGATGACCGCCGTCGGCGCGGCGGCTACGTCGGCGGCGATGCCGTCGATCCAGGCGCGGTATTCAGCGGCGGTCGCGAAGCCGCCCGCGGCAAAACTGCCGCAGTCGCGGTGCGGGATCGCATACAGCGCCAGTACCGGGATGGCGCCGGCCGCCTGTGCGTCACCGGTGTACTTGGCGACTGTCGCCGCCGACGGGCCCGGGACCACCCAGTACGCCTGCGGCGTGTTGGCGATGGTGCTCAACTCGGGGCTCGGCGGATCGGCCCGCTGAGCGGCTCGCATGGCCGCCGAGGTGGGATTGACGTAGAAGGGCAGACCGGCCAACGGGTTGACCTCACCGGCCAACCGCATCGCCGGGGCGTGCCCGACCCGCGCCGGGCCGGCGAGAGCACCTAGGACAACGACCGCGACCGTCAGCAACGATGCGATCGACCGCGCGACTGCGCCAGCAGCTGAGAACAACACCCCCGGAAAATTAGTGCTTCCGAGCACATAGCGTCAATCGCCGAAGCCAAGCGGCGCCGCGGGCGAAGGGCACGCGATGCCCATCCCACTGCACTGTGCATATAGGGCATATAGGGCATACGGGCCGGAAATTGCCATCTGGGGCGCGCCCGAAGGGATTCGAACCCCCAACCTTCTGATCCGTAGTCAGATGCTCTATCCGTTGAGCTACGGGCGCCTGGATGTTCAATTGTTCCGGCGGCGGAGGCGAGAGGATTTGAACCTCCGGTCCCCGGGTAAGGGGACAACTCATTAGCAGTGAGTCCCATTCGGCCGCTCTGGCACGCCTCCTCGGATTTCTCGAGGGTACCGGACCCCGATTGAGGTCCTGGAACCGCCGCGGAGCACAGGGTACACAGCATGGACATATGCTGTCGAAGTGACCGCCCGCCTGCGCCCCGAGCTGGCCGAGCTGCCGGCCTACGTCGAGGGCAAGACGGTCGCCGGGGCGATCAAGCTGGCCAGCAACGAGACGGTGCACGGTCCCCTGCCCGGCGTGCGCGCTGCGATCGAACAGGCCATCGGTGCGGTCAACCGCTATCCGGATAACCACAACGTCGAGCTCAAGTCCCGGCTGGCGCAGCATCTGAAGCCCGGAGGCGCTTTCACCCCCGAACACATCGCCGTCGGCTGCGGTTCGGTGAGCCTGTGCCAACGGCTGATCCAGGCCACCGCCTCGGTCGGCGACGAGGTGCTGTACGGTTGGCCCAGCTTCGAGATGTACCCGTTGCAGGTCCGGGTCGCCGGGGCCGTCCCGATTCAGGTGCCGCTGCGTGACTACACCTTCGACCTCGACGCTATGCGCACCGCGATCACCGACCGCACCCGGCTGATTTTCGTCTGCAACCCTAACAACCCGACGTCCACCGTCGTCGAGCCGACGGCGCTGGCCCGATTCATCGAAGCGGTACCGTCGCACGTCCTGATCGCCATCGACGAGGCCTATGTCGAATACATCCGAGACGGGCTGCAACCGGACAGCCTCGGGCTGGTCGGAACCTACAGCAATGTCGTTGTACTGCGGACGTTTTCAAAGGCCTACGGATTGGCTGGTCTGCGGGTGGGCTACGCGGTCGGCGATCCGCAGGTTATCACCGCGCTGAACAAAGTCGCCGTGCCGTTCACCACGACCAACGTGTCGCAGGCCGCGGCGATCGCCTCGCTGGACGCTGCCGAGGAGCTGCTGGCCCGCACCGACGCCGTGGTCGGCCAACGCACGCGGGTTGCCACCGCCCTGCGCTCCGCCGGTTTCACGCTGCCGCCGTCGCAGGCCAACTTCGTCTGGCTGCCGCTGGGCGCGCGCACGCCAGACTTCGTCATGCGGGCAGCCGATGCGGGGATCGTGGTCCGCCCGTATGGGGCCGACGGTGTGCGGATCACGATCGGGGCCGCAGAAGAGAACGACGCCCTGGTGAGGTTCGCCGCGGGCTGGATAGGAAGCGAGTGATCCCATGGGCCAGCCGTACGAATCCGTCACTGTCGAGACCAAGGAGCACGTCGCAACGGTGACGTTGATCGGGCCCGGCAAAGGCAACGCGATGGGACCGGCGTTCTGGTCGGAGATGCCCGAGGTGTTCGGGGCACTGGACGCCGACCCCGAGGTGCGGGCCATCGTGTTGACCGGCTCGGGCCGCAACTTCAGCTACGGTTTGGACGTGCCGGCAATGGGCGGTGCGCTCGCCCCGGTCCTGGCCGAGGGCGCATCGGCCCGGCCACGTGCCGAGTTCCACGCCGAGGTGCTGCGCATGCAAAACGCGATCAGTGCCGTCGCCGACTGCCGCACCCCCACCGTCGCCTCGGTGCACGGCTGGTGCATCGGCGGCGGCGTCGATCTGATCTCGGCGGTGGACATCCGCTATGCCAGCGCCGACGCCAAATTCTCCGTCCGCGAGGTCAAGCTGGCGATGGTCGCCGACGTCGGCAGCCTGGCACGGCTGCCGTTGATCCTCTCCGACGGGCATCTGCGGGAATTGGCGCTGACGGGTAAGGACATCGACGCCATGCGCGCCGAGAAGATCGGCCTGGTCAACGATGTGTTCGCCGATGCCGAAGCCGCATTGGCCGCTGCGCGTGATACCGCTGCCGAGATCGCCGCGAACCCGCCACTCACCGTCCGCGGCATCAAGGACGTCCTCGATCAGCAACGCATTGCAGCGGTTTCGGCGAGTCTGCGGTATGTGGCCGCCTGGAACGCAGCGTTCCTGCCGTCCAAGGACCTGACCGAGGGGATCTCGGCGACGTTCGCCAAACGTCCGCCGAACTTCACCGGGGAGTAGGGTCGTCGTCTTCGTCCCCGCCATCCCGCAGCAGGTTTTCGGGGTGATGGAAGACGTTCACGCGCGGCCGCCCGCGGTCGAGGTGCGGCGGCGGAATCCATTCAGTGGCACCGTCTTGACGTTTACGCGTGGTCCAGCCGCCGCTGGTGACGAGTTTGTGGTGTGGCCGGCACGCTTGAGTCAGGCCGTCGATGCTGGTTTCACGGCATTGCGCGTAGTCGGTGACGTGGTGAACCTCGGTCAGATAGCCGGGCACGTCGCAGTTCGGGAAGGTGCACCCACGATCCTTGGCGTACAACACAATTCGCTGTCCTGGCGAAGCCAGCCGTTTGGTGTGATACAGCCCGATCGCTTTGCCCTTGTCGAAGATCGCCAGGTAGTGATGCGCCTGGGAGGCCGACCGGATCACATCGGACATCGGTAACCAGGTGCCCCCGCCTGTGCGAGCCTTTCCGCAGCCGGATTCGAGTTCTCGCAGGGTGGTCGTGACAATGATGGTCGTCGGTAGCCCGTTGTGTTGGCCCACATCACCGGAGGCCAGCAGCGCCCGGCCGGCAGCGTTTAGCGCGTCGTGGTTGCGCTGGCCGGTGCTGCGGGTGTCGGAGTCGATAGCGGCCTGTGACGGGATGCCGCTGATGCAGGGGCTGGCATCGGCTGGATTGCACATACCGTGAGCGCCCAGCTTCGCCAGCACCGCATCGAGAGTGGCGCGGGCCTCCGGCGTCACATAGCCGTTGATCGCCGACATGCCGTCGGCGCCTTGTTTGCCGACGACGAAACTGCGGCGGCGAGCCCGGTCCTCGTCGGTGAAATTGCCGTCGGGATTCAGGCAATCGGTGAGCTTGTCGGCCAGCCTGCCCAACTGGTCGGGGCGAAACTCGCTGCCCTGACGGGCCAGTTGGGCTTCGGCTTTCGCCCGCGTCTCGACATCGACGAAGTCCGGCAGGCGGTGCCAAAAGCCCCGGATGACTGCCACGTGGCCGGCACCGATGCGGCCGGCGCGCTGCGCTTCGGCCGTGGCAGCCAGCACCGGCTCCAGCAGTTCACCGGTCATCGCCCGCCGCGGCCCCAGATCTTCGGCTTCCTGGATGCGCCGGGCTGCCTCGGCGCGGGTGATGCGCAGCCGCTCGGCCAACGCGAACGACAGCTTGCCGCCCAGTTCGGCGGCGTCGGCCTGTTCGGCGATCCCATTGATCAGCGGATGTTCGACGGCCGGCAGTTGCCGGCGCACCCGCTCGCAGCGCTCCAACATGGCCAGCCGCTCTGGGGTGGTCAGCACGTCGAAAGACAACTCCAGCACCTGGCGCAGGTCCGCCTCGATCGCGTCGAAAACCTCGATGATCTCCGTACGGCTATTCGAACACATGATCGAATCATATCGCCGGCAACACCTGCAGCGCCTTCAAGCCGGCGCACAAAGCCTCAACTGTGGATAAAGGCCACACTGTGGACAACCGGACCGGCACGTACCCTCGCGACTGGGCAAGACCCCGTCCCGACAGAGAGGCCACCCATGACAGACGACGGCAGAATCCGTGTCCCGGCCGACCTCGACGCTGTCACCGCGGTCGGCGCGGAAGACCACTCCGAGGTCGAGCCCGCAGCCATGGAACGCATCTGGCAGGCGGTTCGGTACTGGTATCAAGCCGGAATGCATCCCGCGATCCAGCTGTGCCTGCGGCACAACGGCAAAGTGGTACTCAACCGCGCAATCGGGCACGGCTGGGGCAACGCGCCGACCGATCCGCCCGACGCCGAAAAAATCCCGGTCAAAACCGACACCCCGTTCTGTGTGTACTCCACCGCCAAGGCCATCACGGCGACGGTGGTGCACATGCTCGTCGAGCGCGGACAGTTCTCCCTCGACGACCGGGTCTGCGACTACCTGCCCAACTACACCAGCCACGGCAAGGACCGCACAACGATCCGGCACGTGCTGACCCATAGTGCCGGCGTCCCGTTCCCCACCGGCCCAAGGCCCGACGTAACCCGCGTCGACGACAGCGCGTATGCTCGCGAGCAGCTCGCCACGCTGAAGCCGCTGTACCGGCCGGGACTGATTCACATCTATCACGCGCTGACCTGGGGCCCGCTGATGCGTGAAATCATCTCGGCAGCCACCGGCAAAGACATTCGCGAGATTCTCGCCACCGAAATCCTCGACCCACTTGGCTTCCGCTGGACCAACTTCGGCGTCGCCAAGCGCGATGTCGCACTGGTCGCGCCGAGCCATGCCACCGGCAAGCCGTTGCCTGCGCCGGTCGCGGCAATATTCCGCAAGGCAATCGGCGGCTCGGTGCACCAGATCATCCCGTTCAGCAACAGCCCGCTTTATCTGACCACGGTGATCCCGTCGTCCAACACCGTGTCAAACGCGGAAGAACTATCTCGCTTTGCCGAAATCTGGCTTCGTGGTGGCGAACTCGACGGTGTCCGCGTTATGCAGCCGGAAACACTGCGCGGCGCAGTGCGCGAATGTCGCCGGCTACGACCGGATTTTGCGACCGGACTCGCACCACTTCGCTGGGGAACGGGGTTCATGCTGGGATCGAACCGATTTGGGCCGTTCGGACGTAACGCACCGGCAGCATTCGGTCATCTCGGCCTGGTCAACGTCGCGATCTGGGCCGATCCTGAGCGCAAGTTGGCGGCCGGACTGGTGAGCAGCGGCAAGCCGGGCCGCGACGTTGCGCCCAAGCGCTACACCGCACTGATGGACCGTATCGCCGCCGAGATTCCGCGGGTCGTGGCCACGCGCGATGGCGCCGGGATTTGAATCCCCGGAGCTAGACATCGCCGCTGACAAGGAGCTTTCCGGGCGGAGCTTTCCGGGAGCCAGCGCGAGAAGGTTGCGCGCTGTCTAGTGAGTGTATTTCGTTGTGCGTAGGCGTGTTACCCGCGGTGGCTCCGCACAGTCTGGGCCGTACACCCACCGCGGCGGCACATGGTCGCGGCGCGCTGGCGAGGTGGTCGCGGTCGATGTGGTAGCCGGGCCGTCGGCAATACTATTCCGCTGGTTGCCGACCGCTAGTCGTCGCCACGCAACCCGCTCACCGGAAAGTTCCCGGCTTTTGACGCCTATCTGTCCCGGGAAATCCCAACCTGGCACGCCGAGCAGACGCAGAATCGCCCATTTCACCAAGGAAATGGGTGATTCTGCGTCTGCTCGCGCGGATTAGCCTAGGGATCGCTGCCCACACGAGCTGGGCCAATGCGGTGGCGGAGGGATTTGAACCCCCGGACGGTGTTAGCCGTCGCTCGCTTTCAAGGCGAGTGCATTAGGCCGCTCTGCCACGCCACCGCCGTCAAGCCTAGGAGCCTCACTCACGATGCGTTCGACCGGACGGTCGCAGCGCGGCGCTGATCTGCCGGCAGTTCTCCGCCATCGCGTCGATCTGGGAAGGCGATAGCTGACCGAGAAAATGGGTCCGCACACCCTCGGCGTAGGTCACCATGGCCTGGTGCGCCGCTTTGCGGCCGTTGTCGGTGATCGCCGCTATCACCCCGCGCCCGTCGTCGCGGCTGGCCTCACGCCGCACCAAGCCATCCAGCTCCAAGCGGCGGATCTGTCGGGTCAGGCGACTTGGCAATGACGGCAGAGCCTCGGCCAGATCACCCATCCGCGCCGACCCGCCGGGCGCGCCGTCGAGAATGTCCAAAACGCGGACGTCGACCAGCGACAGTTGATGTGCCTCGGTCACGGCCCGGTTGAGCGTCGTATACAACCGCAACGCGGCATCTAAGAAGTTCTGCCACGACTTCTGTTCGGCGATGTCCAGCCCTGGCATCGCACTGACTGTCTGGCCGGCGCTGAGACCGCGCATACCGTCATGCTAGGCGACGCATTGTGGTTAAAACAGCGGGAATTCGCAGGTAGTAGCGTATTGACCATGCGCGCCATCGTTGCCGAATCCGCCGATCAGCTGCTGTGGCAGCAGGTGCCCGATGTCAAGCGGGGTCAGGGCGAAGTGTTGATCAAGGTCAGCGCGGCCGGGGTAAATCGCGCCGATCTGCTGCAGGCCGCCGGGCATTATCCGCCTCCCCCGGGCGCCAGCGAACTGCTGGGCCTGGAAGTATCGGGTGTCGTCGCCGAAGTCGGCGACGACACCAGCGCGTGGTCGGTGGGTCAAGAAGTCTGCGCTTTGTTGGCCGGCGGCGGATACGCCGAATACGTCGCTGTTCCCGCCGGCCAGGTCCTGCCGATCCCCCAGGGGGTCGACCTGCACGACGCCGCCGGGCTACCGGAAGTCGCATGCACGGTCTGGTCGAATCTCGTGTTGACGGCTCAGCTGAGCGACGGTCAGCTGGTCCTGATCCACGGCGGCGCCAGTGGCGTGGGCACCCACGCCATCCAGATCGCCCGGGCGTTGGGCGCCCGGGTAGCGATCACCGCGGGGTCAGCGGCCAAGCTCAAGCTCTGCCACGAACTGGGCGCCGAGATCGGAATCGCTTACCACGACGAGGATTTCGTCACGCGGGTGGCCGACGCCAGCGACGGTGCGGGCGCCGACGTGATCCTGGACATCATCGGCGCCGCCTATCTCGACCGCAACCTGGATGCGCTGGCCAATGACGGGCAGCTGATCGTCATCGGCATGCAAGGCGGTGTCCAGGGCGAACTCAACCTCGCCAAGCTGATCGGCAAACGGGCCCGGATCATCGGAACGGCGCTGCGCGGGCGGCCTGTCGACGGCCCCCATGGCAAGAGCGCCATCGTCGAAGCGGTGACGACCTCGGTCTGGCCGATGATCGCCGACGGGCGCGTCCGGCCGGTGATCGGGGCGCGCATGCCGATCCAGCAGGCCACCGAGGCGCATCGGATGCTGGCCTCCGGGCAGGTAACCGGAAAGATCGTGCTGACCGTCAGCTAACTCCGATTAGCCCAGCGATGCCAGCGCACGCACCAACTGGTCGACCTCGCCCATGGTCGAATAATGCGCCAGACCGACGGTGACCGCGCCGCCGACGTCGTTGACACCGATCACGTCGAGCACGCGTGAGCTGGCGTTGGAGATCGCCAGAATTCCGTTATCCGCCAACCGCTGCACCACCCGCTCAGCGGGCACGTCCTGGACCGCGAAGCTGACCACGGGTATCCGCGTCTCGGGTCGACCGATCACCATCACCAACGGCAGCGAGCGCAGCGAAGCCATCAGGTAGTCGAACAATCGGTTCATGTAGGCCGCTGCGGATTGCATCGATAGCGCCAGTCTTTCGCGTCTGCTTCCGCGCGCCGACTCGTCGAGCGAAGCAAGGTATTCGATACTGGCGACTAAGCCGGCCAGCATGCCGTACTGGTGCAGCCCGATCTCCAGACGCGCCGGCCCGGTGGCGTGCGGGTTCGTCGATATCGAGCCGAATGCGTTGATCAGCGCGGGATTGCGAAAAGCCAGCGCGCCGACCGGCGGACCGCCCCACCCTACGGCGTTGACCGCCACGACGTCGGCGTCGATTTCGTCGATGTCGATCAGCCGGTACGGCGCAGCGGCAGAGTGGTCGACGACGACCAGGCCGCCGACGTCATGAACCAATTTCGTCACCGGCCGCAAGTCGGTGACGGTGCCTAATGTGCCGGACGCCGAGGTGACTGCGACCAGACGCGTCAGCTTGCCGATCAGGCTTTCCCACTGCCAGGTCGGCAGCTCACCGGTCTCGATGTCGACCTCAGCCCATTTGACCCGGGCGCCGAACCGGTTTGCCGCACGCAGCCACGGGGCGATGTTCGCCTCGTCGTCCAATCGGGTGACGATCACTTCGTATCCCAGGCCGGCCCGCGACCCCGACGCATCAGCCAGCGATGACAGCAAGACCGCGCGGTCGGCGCCCAGCACCACCGCGTGTGGATCGGCGTTGACTAGGTCCGCCACCGCCTGGCGGGCGGCCTCGAGCACTGCGGCACTGCGCCGCGCGGACGGATGCGGACCCACGGCGCTGGGAAATGACCCACGGAAGGCGGTGGACACCGTGGTGCCGACCGATTCGGGAATCAGCATCCCCGACGGCGCGTCGAAATGCACCCAACCGTCGCCCAGCGACGGGTGCAGTCCGCGCACCCGGGCGACGTCGTATGCCATGCCAGCCACCTTAGAGTCCCAGACTTTGCCGAACCGTGACCCTAGCGGGGTGCCCGGATGCGTCCCCGCGGCCGCGAGCCAGGTCGCCCGGCCAGCCATACTAGTCCAGTGGGGCTGACGTTCGGAATCGTGATTGCTTTGTTTTTGCTGATAGTGCCGGGGGCGATTGTTGCACGCAGCTATCAGCTAACCTGGCCCATCGCGGTGACAGTCGGCCCGGCGCTGACTTACGGGGTTGTCGCGCTGGCGATTATCCCGTTCGGCGCGCTCGGAATCCCTTGGAACGCCGCGACGGCATCGGCCGCGCTGGTGACGGTGGCCGTTCTCGCGGCCACTTTGCGGGTGTTGCTGGCCCGCGACCGCGACACCGGTCCCGAATCGTGGGCGGTCACCGGCCGGCCGGCGATGACGGTGGCCGCCGGTGTACTGCTGGGGGCGCTGCTGATCTGGTACGCGGCGCTGCGCGGTATCCCGCACTGGCAATCCATCCCGAGCACCTGGGACGCCGTCTGGCACGCCAACACCGTGCGGTTCATCCTCGACACCGGCCAGGCGTCGTCGACGCACATGGGCGAGCTGCGCAACGTCGACACCCACGACATGCTCTACTACCCGTCGGCCTTCCACGCGCTGGTCGCGCTGGACTGCCAGCTGACCGGCGCCGCACCCACCACCGGCTACACGCTGAGCGCGCTGGCGGCGTCGATTTGGCTCTTCCCGGTCAGCGCGGCGGCGCTGTCGTGGTGCGTACTGCGCAGGCACGTGACCGAGTGGCAGACCGCCGGGGCGGCGGCCACCGCGGCGGCGCTGTCTGCGTCGTTCACTGCGGTGCCCTACGTCGAGTTCGACACCGCCGCGATGCCCAACTTGGTGTCCTACGGCCTGGCGGCGCCCGCTTTTGTGCTGACCACCTCGACGTTGCTGCACCGCGACCGGATCCCGGTGGCGGTGCTGGCGCTGGTCGGGGTCTTGTCGGTGCACCTCACCGGCGGGGTGATCATCGTCCTGTTGCTCGTTGCGTGGTGGTTGTTGGAGGCGCTGTGGCACCCGGTTCGCGGCCGATTCGCCGACTCCGTGACGCTGGCCGCGGTCGCGGCGCCGACGATTGCGGTGATGATGCCGCAGTTCCTCAGCGTGACCAAGCAGGAAGAAGTCATTGCCGGGCACGCGTTTTTGACGTACCTCAGCAAGAAGCGCGGCTTGTTCGATGCGGTCTTCCAGCACTCCCGCCACCTGAACGACTTTCCGGTGCAGTACGCGCTGATCGTGCTCGCCGGCGTCGGCGGGTTCGTCCTGCTGGTCAGAAAGATCCTGTGGCCGCTGGCGGTGTGGTTGCTGCTGATCGTGGTCAACGTCGACGCCGGCACACCACTGGGGGGACCGGTCGGCACGCTGGCCGGCGGGTTGGGCGAGTTTTTCTATCACGACCCACGCCGCGTCGCGGCGGCCACCACGCTGCTCTTGACACCGATGGCCGGCGTCGGGTTGTTCACCCTGATCATCCTGCTGGTCACGGTGGCGACACGGCCGGCCGGCCAGCTCCGGTGGACGCCCGCGTGGGTCGGTGTCACCACGGTGGCGTTGGTCGCGGCCACGCTGGTCAGCGCCTGGCATTACTTTCCCCGACACCGGTTCCTGTTCGGTGACAAGTACGACTCGGTGATCATCGACCGGCGTGACCTGGAGGCGATGGCCTACCTGGCCCGGCTGCCCGGCGCCCGCGACACCCTGATCGGCAATGCCAACACTGACGGCACGGCGTGGATGTACGCGGTTGCCGGCTTGCATCCGCTATGGACGCACTACGACTACCCTGTGCAGCAGGGCCCGGGCTACCATCGCTTCATCTTCTGGGCCTACGCCGACGACGCCGACACCGATCCGCGGGTGCCCGAAGCGGTTCGGCTCCTCAATATCCGCTACGTCTTGATCAGCAAACCGACGGTCCGTGGGTTCGCGATGCCCGAAGGGCTAGTGTCACTAGAGAAGTCTAAGTCGTGGGTGAAGATCTACGACAACGGCGAAGCCTCGATATACGAGTGGCGTGGCACCCCCGACGTGGGGCAATAACCCAAGAAGGCCCAGCAGGCCCGAGTAAGGAGCGTGACCGGATTGAGCACCGGCAATGACGGCAATGACGAGGACAACATCGAGGTTATCAGTGGCGTCGGCGCGCAGTTTGCGGCCGGAGCCCCGGAGGCTGAGTCCGAGGATGACCGGTCGCTGACCGACCTGGTCGAGCAGCCCGCCAAGGTGATGCGGATCGGCACCATGATCAAACAACTGCTCGAGGAGGTGCGCGCGGCTCCGCTGGACGAGGCCAGCCGCAGCCGGCTGCGTGAGGTTCACGCCACCAGCATCAAAGAGCTGGAGGACGGGTTGGCACCGGAGTTGCGCGACGAACTGGACCGGTTGACGCTGCCGTTCAACGACGACGCGCCCTCGGACGCCGAATTGCGCATCGCGCAGGCCCAGCTGGTCGGCTGGCTGGAAGGGCTCTTCCACGGCATCCAGACCACGCTGTTCGCTCAGCAGATGGCGGCCCGCGCGCAGCTCGAGCAGATGCGCCAGGGGGCGCTGCCGCCGGGCGTCTCCCGGCCGGGCGCGCACGGCCATGCCGGGACCGGCCAATACCTCTGAGCAGACCCCAGTGCCGGCACCGCACATCGAGACCCGCAACGCGTGGGTGGAGTTTCCCATCTTCGACGCGAAGTCCCGTTCGCTGAAGAAGGCGTTCTTAGGCAAGGCCGCCGGCGGCCGGGTCGGGCGTAACACCTCCAACGTGGTGATCATCGAAGCGTTGCGGGATATCACGATGTCCTTGGAGCTGGGTGACCGTGTCGGCCTGGTCGGCCACAACGGAGCGGGGAAGTCGACGCTGCTGCGGCTGCTTTCGGGCATCTACGAGCCGACGCGCGGCTCGGCGTCGGTCACCGGCCGGGTAGCACCGGTGTTCGACCTCGGCGTCGGCATGGACCCGGAGATCTCCGGCTACGAGAACATCATCATCCGCGGCCTGTTTTTGGGCCAGACCCGTCGGCAGATGCTGGCCAAGGTCGATGAGATCGCCGAGTTCACCGAGCTGGGCGAGTACCTGTCGATGCCGCTGCGCACCTATTCCACCGGGATGCGGGTACGGCTGGCGATGGGGGTGGTCACCAGCATCGACCCGGAGATATTGCTGCTCGACGAGGGTATCGGCGCGGTGGACGCCGACTTCCTGAAAAAGGCGCAGTACCGGCTGCAGCGCCTGGTGGAGCGGTCCGGAATCCTGGTGTTCGCCAGCCACTCCAACGAGTTTTTGGCGCGGCTGTGCAAGACCGCGATGTGGATCGACCACGGCGCTATCCGACTCACCGGTGGCATCGAGGAGGTCGTGCGGGCCTACGAGGGCGACGACGCCGCCCGGCACGTGCGCGAGGTACTGGCCCAGACCATCGCCGGGGCGGGGGTACGTCCCCCGCGCGGGGGGCGAGGCGAGGGGGACCGACGCCCATGAACCGGGTGTGCGCCGTCGTGGTCACCCACCGGCGCCCCGACGAACTGGCCACGTCACTGGACGTGCTGACCACCCAGAGCCGGCTGCCTGATCACCTGATCGTGGTGGACAACGCGCCCGACGATCGGGTCCGGGATATGGTGGCCGGCCAACCAATCCCGACGACGTATCTGGCTTCACGGCGAAACCTCGGCGGCGCGGGAGGTTTCGCGTTGGGCATCTTGCATGCGCTGGCGCTCGGCGCCGACTGGGTGTGGTTGGCTGACGACGACGGCCACCCGGCCGACACCCGGCTGCTGGAAACGCTGCTGGCCTGCGCCCGGCGGTACCAGCTGGCGATGGTGTCGCCGATGGTGTGTCGCATCGATGATCCGACGCGACTGGCGTTCCCGCTGCGCCGCGGCCTGGTGTGGCGCAAGACGGTCGGTGAACTGCGAAGCCGTGGCGGGCATGATCTGCTGCGCGGCATCGCGTCCCTGTTCAACGGCGCGCTGTTCGCCGCATCGACCTTTGAGGTCATCGGCGTTCCAGACCTTCGGTTGTTCGTTCGCGGTGACGAGGTGGAGATCCATCGCCGGCTGGTTCGCTCCGGCCTGCCGTTCGGTACCTGCCTGACCGCGACCTACCTGCACCCTTGCGGGTCGGCCGAATTCAAGCCGATCTTGGGTGGGCTGATGCACACCCAATACCCCGACGATCCCGCCAAGCGGTTCTTCACCTACCGCAACCGTGGCTACCTACTGTCGCAGCCGGGCCTGCGTACGCTGCTGGCCCAAGAATGGCTGCGGTTCGGCTGGTTTTTCCTGGTGTCCCGCCGCGACCCGAAAGGCCTGCTGGAGTGGATGCGGCTGCAGCGGTCGGGCCGTCGTGAGAAATTCGGCCGGCCCGGCCCGACGCCCTGAGCACCCGGCGGCCGAGTGGCCGGTCAGCACGGCCATGACCAGCCCATTATGGCGGTGTGCAACACTTGCACGTGCTTTCGCAAAGGTTGTCGCCGTCGTTCGAGGCGGCGGGTACAGGCTAGGCGCGCCGGATGACGGTTACCGACCCCGCCGGTTCATCCAAGACGCTCGCCCGCGCGTGGCGCGACCTGGCCGACGGTTATCAGCGCCGCGAACTGTGGCTGCACTTAGGCTGGCAGGACATCAAACAGCGGTACCGCCGCAGCGTGCTGGGCCCCTTTTGGATCACGATCGCCACCGGCACGACCGCCGTGGCGATGGGCGGCCTGTACTCCAAGCTGTTCCACCTCGAATTGTCGGTGCATCTGCCGTACGTCACGCTGGGCCTGATCATCTGGAATCTGATCAACGCCGCGATCATGGAGGGCGCCGACGTGTTCGTCGCGAACGAGGGCTTGATCAGGCAATTGCCGGCACCGCTGAGTTTGCATGTCTACCGGCTCGTCTGGCGGCAGGTGCTGCTGTTCGCCCACAACATGGTCATCTACGCGGTGATCGCCATCATCTTCCCCAAACCGTGGTCGTGGGCCGACCTGGCGGTGATCCCGGCGCTGGGCCTGATCGTGCTCAATGCGGTGTGGGTCGCGCTGTGCTTCGGCATTCTGGCGACCCGCTACCGCGACATCGGCCCACTGCTGTTTTCCATCGTGCAGTTGCTGTTCTTCATGACACCGATCATCTGGAACGACGAAACCCTGCGCCAACAGGGCGCCGGCCAGTGGGCCAAAATCGTCGAGCTCAACCCGCTGCTGCACTACCTCGACATCGTGCGGGCACCGCTGCTCGGTGCCCACCAAGAGCTGCGGCACTGGGCGGTCGTAGTGGCGCTGACCGTCGTCGGCTGGGTGCTGGCAGCCTTCGCCATGCGCCAGTACCGTGCCCGGGTGCCCTACTGGGTGTGATGCCGGCCGACTTGTTGCGGCCGACGCGCCGCACGGCCAAAATTGGCGAGCAAAACAACTCAATCGAGGCGCTTCGCGGTTGGTCCTCACCGCTGCGCCCTAAGGAACAGGTGCAAAGGTGAGCGAACAAGTCGGATCGACGGGCCTTTCGAGTAAAACCCGCGAGCGTATCGCCGCGGAGCTGGACCGGCTGCGGCAACGGCGCGAACGCCTAGAGCTCGAGGTCAGAAACGACCGCGGCAATGTCAGCGACCACGCGGACGCCGCCGACGCCATCCAGCGCGCCGACGAACTGGCCAGCCTCGACGAGCGGATCATCCAACTCGATCGACTGATGCAGGCCGGTCCGTCGTCGTCGAACGAAGGCAAGCTGCCCGATGGAACCGAGGTCAAGCTGCGGTTCTCCGACGGCGCCGTCGTGACGATGCAGGTGATCTCCGTCGTCGAAGAGACGCCGATCGGAGGGGAGGCCGAGGCGCTGACCGCCGGCAGCCCGTTGGGGCTCGCACTGGTCGGACACAAGCCCGGCGACAAGGTCACCTACACCACGCCACTGGGCGAAAGCCAGGTTGAGCTGCTCGACGTGAAGTACCCGACGTGATCCCGCGAGTCTGCCCGCGCGACCCGTAGACTTCCCGCGATGGCCGAGATCGCGCCGCTGCGCGGACAGCTGAGTTTGACGACGCAGGTGTGGCGGTTCGTCGTCGTCGGCGGCCTGTCAGCGATCGTCGACTACGGCCTCTATGCGTTTCTGGATCTGGTGGCACGCGTGCAAATCGACGCGGCCAAGGCGACCAGCTTCGTCGCCGGCACCGTCACCGCCTACCTGATCAACCGCCGCTGGACGTTCCAGGCGGCGCCCAGCACCGGCCGATTCGTCGCGGTCATGGTGCTCTACGCGATCACCTTCACCGCGCAGGTCGGCATCAACCATGTGTGCCTCGAGCTGTTCGGGTACCACCAACATTCGTGGGCGAAGCCGGCGGCGTTCATGGTCGCGCAGGGGACGGCCACCGTGATCAATTTCGTCGTGCAACGCTCGGTGATCTTCCGGCTGCGCTGAGCCGGACGACCCAGGCGGTACCCTCTGTGACGATGTTTCCCACGACCATGAGGCGGCTGACCGGGTGGAGTCGCACCGCGCCGTCGGTGGCGCAGGTGCTCTCCACACCGGACCCCGAGGTGATCGCCAAAGCGGTCGCCCATGCCGCCGACGCCGGCGGCAGGGGTGTCATCGCCCGCGGGCTGGGCCGGTCCTACGGCGACAACGCCCAGAACGGCGGCGGCCTGGTGATCGACATGACCCCGCTGAACCGCATCCACGCGATCGACGCCGACACCCGACTGGCCGACGTCGACGCCGGCGTCAACCTCGACCAGTTGATGAAGGCCGCCCTGCCGTTCGGATTGTGGGTTCCGGTGCTGCCGGGGACGCGGCAGGTCACCGTCGGCGGGGCGATCGGCTGCGACATTCACGGCAAGAACCACCACAGCGCCGGCAGCTTCGGCAACCACGTCCGGTCGATGGAGCTGCTGACCGCCGACGGCACCGTCCGCCATCTCACCCCGGGCGGTGAGGACGCCGAGTTATTCTGGGCCACGGTCGGCGGCAACGGCCTCACCGGCGTCATCTTGCGCGCGGTCATCGAGATGACGCCCACCGAGACGGCGTATTTCATCGCTGACGGCGACGTCACCGTCGGCCTCGATGAAACCGTCGGGGTCCACCTCGACGGCAGCGAGGCGAACTACACCTACTCGGCTGCCTGGTTCGACGTGATCAGCGCGCCGCCCAAACTGGGCCGGGCGGCGATCTCGCGCGGCTCGCTGGCGACGGTCGACCAACTACCGAAGAAGTTGCAGAAGAATCCACTGAAATTCGATGCGCCGCAACTCCTGACACTTCCCGACATCTTCCCGAACGGATTGGCGAACAAGTACACGTTCGTCACAATTGGCGAGTTGTGGTACCGCAAGTCGGGCAGCTACCGCGGCAAGGTCCAAAATCTGACGCAGTTCTACCACCCACTGGACATGTTCGGTGAATGGAACCGGGCTTACGGTCCGGCCGGTTTCGCCCAGTACCAGTTCGTGGTGCCAACCGAGGCGGTCGAGGAATTCAAGGGCATCATCTACGCCATCCAGGCATCGGGGCACTATTCGTTTCTCAACGTGTTCAAGCTGTTCGGACCGGGAAACCAAGCGCCGCTGAGCTTTCCGATCCCCGGCTGGAACGTCTGCGTCGACTTCCCGATCAAGCCCGGGCTCGGTGGGCTGCTGGCCGATCTCGATCGCCGGGTGCTGGAGTTCGGCGGGCGGGTCTATACAGCCAAGGATTCCCGCACTACCGCCGAGACCTTCCACGCCATGTATCCGCGCATCGACGAGTGGATCGCGTTGCGCCGCAAGGTTGATCCGATCGGGGTGTTCGCCTCGGACATGGCCCGACGTTTGGAGTTGCTCTAGATGGTTCTAGACGCCGTGGGGAATCCGCAGACCATCCTGTTGCTCGGTGGCACGTCCGAGATCGGACTCGCCATCTGCGAGCGCTACCTGCGCAACGCGCATGCGCGAATCGTGCTGGCCGCCATGCCGAACGACCCGGGGCGAGACGACGCGGTGGCCCAGATGAAGGCCGCGGGCGCACGGTCGGTCGAGCTGATCGACTTCGAGGCCACCGACCCCGAGAGCCATCCGAAGACGATCGAGGCGGCGTTCGCCCAGGGCGACGTGGACGTAGTGATCGTCGCGTTCGGGCTGCTCGGCGACGCCGAAGAGCTGTGGCAAAACCAGCGCAAAGCAGTGCAGATCGCGCAAGTCAACTACACCGCCGCGGTGTCGGTGGGTGTGCTGCTCGGCCAGAAAATGCGCGCCCAGGGTTTCGGGCAGATCATCGCGATGAGCTCGGTCGCCGGCGAGCGGGTCCGGCGGTCCAACTTCGTCTACGGCTCCACCAAAGCCGGCCTGGACGGCTTTTACCTCGGCCTGGGCGAAGCTTTGCGCGAGTACGGCGTTCGGGTGCTGGTGATCCGGCCTGGTCAGGTGCGGACCCGGATGAGCGCCCACATCAAGGAAGCGCCGCTGACGGTCGACAAGGATTACGTCGCCGAACTCGCGGTGACCGCAGCCGCGAAGGGTAAGGAATTGGTTTGGGCACCAGCAGCATTCCGCTATGTGATGATGGTATTGAGACATATTCCCCGACCCATCTTCCGCAAGCTTCCCCTCTGAGCATGCGCAACGCGCTGGCCACCATCGGCCAGATGGTCCTCGCCGCCGCGGTGGCGGTCGTGGTCGCGGTCGTCTCTGTGAAGGCCATCGCCGGGGTGCACTGGCCGGCCTACCCGTCGTCGAACCAGCTGCACGCGCTGACCACCGTCGGCCAGGTCGGCTGCCTGGCCGGGCTGATCGCGGCCGGCTGGCTGTGGCGGCGTGGACGGGCGGCGGCACGGCTGATGGCCCGACTGGGGGCGCTGGTGTTCGTGTCCGCCTTCTGCGTGGTGACGTTGGCGATGCCGCTGGGCGCCACCCGCCTCTACCTGTTCGGCATCTCGGTCGACCAGCAGTTCCGCACCGAATACCTTACCCGGCTGGCCGACAGCCCCCGGCTGCAGGACATGACCTACGTCGGCCTGCCGCCGTTTTACCCGCCGGGCTGGTTCTGGATCGGCGGGCGTGCCGCAGCGCTCACCGGCGCACCGGCCTGGGAGATGTACAAGCCGTGGGCGATCACCTCGATCACGATCGCGGTCGCGGTGGCGCTGGTGGCATGGTGGCGGATGATCCGCTTCGAATATGCGGTGCTCGTCACGACCGCGACCGCCGCGGTAACCCTGGCCTACAGCTCCCCGGAGCCCTACGCGGCGATGATCACCGTGCTGCTGCCGCCGGTGCTGGTGCTGACCTGGTCGGGCTTGCGCGCCGACGAGCGTCACGCCAGCGTGACGCCGGGCGCCGAGCGTCACGCTGGCGTGACGCTCGGCGGTAGCGGGAGCAGATCCGGTGGGTGGGCGGCGGTGCTCGGCGCCGGGATGTTCCTGGGTTTCACCGCGACCTTCTACACGCTGCTATTCCTCTACAGCGCCTTCACCATGGCGCTGATGGCGCTGGTGCTGGCCGTAGCGCGCCGACGGCACGGCATCAGGGCAGCGCTCGGTCCGCTGTTGCGACTGGCCGTCATCGCCGGCATCGCCGCGGCGATCGGGGCGACTACCTGGCTGCCGTTTCTGCTGCGCGCCGCGCACAGCCCGGTCAGCAACACCGGCAGCGCGCTGCACTATCTGCCGGCCGACGGCGCCGAACTGAGCTTCCCGATGCTGCAATTCACCCTGCTCGGCGCGCTGTGCATGGTGGGCACGCTGTGGCTGGTGCTGCGCGCCCGGTCGTCGGTGCTGGCCGGCGCGCTGGCGATCGGCGTGCTCGCCGTCTACCTGTGGTCACTGCTGTCGATGCTCACCACGCTGGCCCGCACCACGCTGCTGTCGTTTCGGCTGCAGCCGACGCTGACCGTGCTGCTGGCCACCGCCGGGGTGTTCGGCTTCGTCGACGTCACGCTCACCCTGGCCGCGCGCAGCCGGCGTGTGCTGCCGGTGGCCGTCGCGGTCGGGCTGGCCGGAGCGATCGGGTTCAGCCAAGACATTCCCGGCGTGCTGCGGCCCGATCTCACCGTCGCCTACACCGACACCGACGGCAACGGCCACCGCGGCGACCGTCGCCCGCCCGGTTCGGAGCGCTACTACCCCGCCGTCGACGCCACGATCACCCAGACGACCGGCCGACCACGCGACCAAACCGTCGTGCTGACCGCCGATTACAGTTTCCTGTCCTACTACCCGTACTGGGGTTTCCAAGCGTTGACGTCGCATTACGCCAACCCGCTGGCTCAGTTCGACAAGCGCGCGGCCGCCATCAGCAGCTGGTCCAAACTCAAGACCGCCGCGCAGTTCGTGCATGCGTTGGACACGCTGCCGTGGCAGCCGCCGACGGTGTTTTTGATGCGCCACGGCGGTGGCTCTGGTTCGGGGAGCAGCTACACGCTGCGGCTAGCCGAAGACGTCTACCCCAACCACCCCAACGTGCGCCGCTACACCGTCGACTTCACACCCGGGCTGTTCGCCGGCCGCTACTTCACCGTGACCGACATCGGACCGTTCGTACTGGCCATTCGCAATCCGTAAGGTGAACGACTGATGGCGACCGCAACCGCCCAGGTAGGGCAACGACCGTCGAGCTCCGGAAGCGCCGCGGGCCCCGACTATCGGGTTCCCCGCGTCGTCGCGGCCGTCGCCGGGCTGCTCGGGACGCTGCTGGCGGTCGCCACCCCCTTCCTGCCGGTCAAACAGACCACCGCCGAATTGAATTGGCCGCAAAACGGCGTGTTCGGCAGCGTCGAGGCCCCGCTGATCGGCTACGTGGCCACCGATCTGAGCATCACGGTCCCGTGCCAGGCCGCCGCAGGATTGACCAAAGCCCGGACGGTGCTGTTGTCGACGGTGCCCAAGCAGGCGCCCAAAGCCGTCGACCGTGGCTTGCTGATCGAGCGGGTCAACGACGAACTGGTCGTCGTGGTGCGCAACGTCCCGGTGGTGGTGGCGCCGCTGACCGAGGTGCTCGGCCCGGCCTGCCGACAGCTGGTCTTCACTGCGCACGCCGACAAGGTCACCGGCGCGTTCCTCGGCCTGAGACAAGGACCCAACGGTGAGCACCCCGGCGCAGCACTGCGCGGCGAGCGCGGCGGCTACGACTTCCGCCCGCAAATCGTCGGCGTGTTCACCGATCTGAGCGGACCGGCGCCGCCGGGCCTGACCTTCTCGGCGACGATCGACTCCCGCTACAGCAGCTCACCCACGCCGCTGAAGCTGGCCACCATGATCCTCGGGGTCGCGCTGACCGTCGTGGCGCTCATCGCGCTGCACATCCTGGACACCGCCGACGCCGCCCGGCACCGGCGCCTGATGCCGTCGCGCTGGTGGTCCGTCGGCGCGCTGGACGTCCTGGTCACTGCGGTGCTGGTGTGGTGGCATTTCGTCGGCGCCAACACCTCCGACGACGGCTACATCCTGACCATGGCCCGGGTGTCGGAACACGCCGGGTACATGGCGAATTACTACCGCTGGTTCGGCACCCCCGAGGCTCCGTTCGGCTGGTACTACGACCTGCTGGCGCTGTGGGCCCACGTCAGCACCGCCAGCATCTGGATGCGGCTGCCCACCCTGCTCATGGCGCTGACCTGCTGGTGGCTGATCAGCCGGGAAGTCATCCCCCGGCTGGGCCACGCCGTCAAGCACACCCCGGCCGCGGCCTGGACCGCGGCGGGGATGTTCCTGGCATTCTGGCTGCCGCTGAACAACGGCCTGCGGCCGGAGCCGATCATCGCGCTCGGCATCGTGCTGACCTGGTGCTCGGTGGAACGCGCGGTGGCCACCAGCCGGCTGCTGCCGGTGGCCATCGCCTGCATCATCGGCGCGCTGACGCTGTTCTCCGGGCCCACCGGCATCGCCTCGATCGGTGCGCTGCTGGTCGCGATCGGGCCGTTGCGCACGATCTTGCACCGCCGGTCCAAGCGGTTCGGTCTGCTGCCGCTGGTCGCGCCGGTCCTGGCCGCGGCGACCGTCGCGCTGATCTTGATCTTCCGTGACCAGACCTTCGCTGGCGAGATCCAAGCCAGCCTGCTCAAATCCGAAGTCGGGCCCGCCCTGAGCTGGTTCGACGAGCACATCCGCTACGAGCGGCTGTTCATGGCCAGCCCCGACGGATCGGTGGCCCGCCGCTTCGCCGTGCTGGCGCTGCTGTTCGCGCTGGCGGTGTCGGTGGCGGTGTCGCTGCGCAAAGGCCGTATTCCCGGCACCGCCAGCGGGCCCAGCCGGCGCATCATCGGCATCACCGTCATCTCGTTCATCGCGATGATGTTCACCCCCACCAAATGGACCCACCACTTCGGGGTGTTCGCCGGGCTGGCCGGCTCGCTGGGTGCGCTGGCCGCGGTGGCGGTCACCGCAGCGGCGATGCGGTCGCGGCGTAACCGCACGATGGCCGCCGCCCTGGTGCTGTTCGTGATGGCGCTGTCGTTCGCCAGCGTCAACGGCTGGTGGTACGTGTCCAATTTTGGCGTGCCGTGGTCGAATGCTTTCCCGCAGTGGCAGTTCGGGTTCACCACCATGCTGCTGGGCCTGACCGTGCTGGTGCTGCTGGTTGCGGCGTGGTTCCACTTCGTTCACGACGGCGACGACTCGCCGTCCCACGACAGCTCGCGGTTGGCCAGGATTGGGCAGTCCCCGTTGGCGATTGCGGCGTGGGTGTTGGTCTTGTTCGAGGTGCTGTCGCTGACGCTGGGAATGACCCAGCAATACCCGGCCTGGTCGGTGGGCCGCTCCAACCTGCAGGCACTCACCGGCAAGACCTGCGGGCTGGCCGACGACGTGCTGGTGGAGCAGCATCCCAACGCCGGCATGCTGGCACCGATCGGTGTGCCGGTCAAAGACGCGCTGGGCGCCGGACTGGACGAAGGGTTCAGCCCCAACGGCATTCCCGCCGACGTATCCGCCGACCCGGTGATGGAACGCCCCGGCGACCGCAGCTTCGTCGGCGACGACGGGCTGATCACCAGCAGCGAAGCCGGCACCGAAGGCGGCACCACGGTCGCTCCGGGAATCAACGGGTCACGGGCGCGGCTGCCCTACAATCTCGATCCCGCCCGCACCCCGGTGCTGGGCAGCTGGCGGCCCGGCGTGCAGGTACCGGCGATGCTGCGGACCGCGTGGTATCGGCTGCCCGCAAAAGAACAGCGCGACCAGGCAGGCCCGCTGCTGGTGGTGTCGGCGGCGGGCCGGTTCAATCCGGACGAGGTGCAGGTGCAGTGGGCCGACGACAAGCAGGCCGCCGCGGGAAAACCGGGCGGTTCCGTGGTGTTCGGCGACGTCGGGGCGGCCCCGGCCTGGCGCAACCTGCGGACGCCGTTGACTGCGATCCCGCCCAGCGCCACCCGGGTGCGTCTGGTCGCCACCGACAACGACCTGGCGCCTGCGCACTGGATCGCGCTGACACCACCCCGGATCCCACGACTTCGCACCCTGCAAGAGGTGGTGGGCTCGCACGACCCGGTGCTGCTGGACTGGCTGGTCGGTCTGGCGTTTCCCTGCCAGCGGCCGTTCGGGCATCAAAACGGTGTCATCGAGCCGCCGAAGTGGCGGATCCTGCCCGACCGGTTCGGTGCGGAGGCGAACTCGCCGGTGATGGACAACAACGGCGGCGGGCCGCTGGGCATCACCGAGTTGCTGGACCGGGCCACGACCGTGCCGACCTATCTGAAGGACGACTGGTTCCGGGACTGGGGCACGTTGCAGCAGTTGAAGCCGTACTACCCCGACGCCACGCCGGCCCGACTGGATCTCGGGTCGACGACCCGCAGCGGGCTGTGGAGCCCCGCGCCGCTACGACACTGACGGTTCAGCGGGCGGCGGGCGACGCCAACTCGGCGGTGTCCGCCTCGTCGACACCGGGGCTGGTGGCGGCCTGACGATAGCCGGGTCGAGAACGCACCAGCAGCGGCCACCAGAACCAGCGCCCCAACAGCGCGGCGATGGAGGGCGTCATCAGCGAACGCACGACCAACGTGTCGACCAGCAGGCCCAGCCCGATCGTCGAGCCGCCTTGCCCGATGGTGTGCAGCTTGTTGACGACCAACGCCCCCATGGTGAAGGCGAACACCAGGCCGGCCGCGGTGACGACCCCACCGGTGCCGCCCATTGCGCGGATGATCCCGGTCTTCAGCCCGGCGCCGATCTCCTCCTTGAACCGAGACACCAGCAACAAGTTGTAGTCAGAGCCCACGGCCAGCAAAATAGTGACCGCGAACGGAAGCGTCATCCAATTCAAGTCCAGTCCGACGATGTGCTGCCAGATCAGCACCGACAGCCCGAAGCCGGTGGCCAGCGACAACACCACGGTACCGACGATCACCAGCGAGGCGAACAGCGCCCGGGTCAGCACCAGCATCACGATGAAGATCAGGATCAGCGCGGCCATGGCCTCGACCATCACGTCGTATTTGGTGGATTCCTGGATGTCTTTCCACGACGCCGCGGTGCCGCCGAGATAAAACTTGGCATTCGCGAGCGGGGTTTCCTTCACGGCCTCTCGCGCGGCACGGATTTCGGCGTCGACGCGGGAGATGCCCTCGGTGCTCGCAGGGTTGCCGTCGTGGGTGATGATCATGCGGGCGGCTTTGCCGTCGGGCGAAACCAGCAGTTTGAGTCCCTGCTGGAAGTCGTGGCTGCCGAACACTTCCGGCGGGATATAGAAAAGACCATCGATTTTCGCAGCGTCAAAGTACTTGCCCATCAAGGTGGCCGTGTCGGTCATCCGGTCCATCTGGGTGATCAGGTCGGAAAAACTGCTGTAAAGAGTCAAAAATGTGGTCTGCATTGACTTCGCGACGTCAATCATCGGCGGAATCAATGTGAGTATGTCGTGGCTCGCGTCAGCGCTTCTTTGCAGGTCTTTGGCCAGCTTGTGGAAGTTGTCGGTGAGCCTGTCGAAGCCGTCCAAAGCATCGAAGATCGAGCGCAGCGACCAACACATCGGGATGTCGAAGCAGTGTTTTTCCCAGTAGAAGTAGCTGCGCAGCGGACGCCAGAAATCATCGAAATCTGCTAGATGGTCCCTGATTTCGTCCGTAACAGCAGCAGTGTCGGCTGTGACTTGAGCGCTGTCACTGATGGAATCGACCAGTTCTTGCTGCACTTTGTACATGCGCTCTAACGTCGCGATCTGGACACCGAGGTCATCACGGCTCAACTTGAGAATATCGTCGAGGCGGTCTTTGAGGTAATGCAGGTTGTCGCGGATGGGGATGGGGCCCATCGAGATCTGGAACGGTATGGTGCCGTGCTCGATGTTATAGCCCAGCGGCCTGGTTATGCTTTGCACCCTGGCGATGCCGGGCACCCGGAAGATATTGACCGCGATCCGGTCCAAGTCGAGCATGTCGGTCGGGTTTCGAAGATCGTGATCGGCCTCGACGAGCAATATGTCGGGATTGAGCCGGGCGTAGGTGAAATGCTGTCCAGCCGCGGCGTCGCCGACATTGGACACCATGTCGGCGGGCGTGTAGCGGCGGTTGTCGTAGCTGGTCTTATATCCCGGCAAGGCCAATCCGCCGATAACCGAGACGACCAGGGCACCGGCCAGGATCGGTGCGGGCCAACGCACGACCGCGGTGCCGATGCGCCGCCAACTCCGCACGTTGCTTGCACGTTTCGGGTCCAGTAGGCCGATGCGGCCGCCGGCCACGAGGATGGCCGGCACCAAGGTGAGCGAGGCGACGATCACGACGAGCAACCCGATCGCGCAGGGGATCGCCAGGGTGTTCAGATAGGGCAACCGGGTCAGGCGCAAGCACAGCATCGCTCCGGCCACGGTGAGGCCCGAACCCAAGACGACGTGGGCGACCCCACGGTAGGTGGTGAAAAACGCCGCCCGGCGATCCTGGCCGGCGTGACGCGCCTCGTGGTAGCGGCCGATGAAGAAGATCGCGTAATCGGTTCCCGCGGCGATGACCAGCGACATCAACAGGCTCACGGCGAATGTCGTGAACCCCAGGATGTGGAAATTGCCGATCACCGCGACGACGCTGCGCGACACGGCTAGTTCGACGAAGACCACGAGCAGCACCAGCAGGACGGTGATCAGCGAGCGATAGACGATGAGCAGCATGATCGCGGCGACGACGATGGTGATCGCGATCCGCTGACCCATGCTCTTGTCGCCGGCTTCGGTGGTGTCGGTGGTCAGCGGCGCCTGCCCGGTAACGTATGCCTTGACCCCGGCCGGCGGATGGGAGTGCGCGACGAGTTCCTCGATCGCGTGCACCGAGTCGTCCGCGACTGTCGTGCCCTGGTCTCCGACCAGATTCACCTGCACGTAGGCGGCCTTGCTGTCGGCGCTCTGGTTGCCCGCCGCCGTGATCAGGTCGCCCCAATAGTTCTGCACGTGCTCGACATGTTTGGTGTCGTGTTCGAGGTCGGCCACCAAGCCGTCGTAGTAGCGGCGCGCGTCGGTTCCCAACGGTTTGTCGCCGATCAGCACCACCATCGCGACGCTGTCGGAGTCGAATTCCTGGAATAGCTTGCCCATCCGCTTCATCGCGATCAGCGACGGGGCGTCGGCGGGCAGCAACGCCACGGTGTTTTCCCGCTCGACCTTTTCCAGCTTCGGCGCGGCGACGAACAAAACGATGGTCAGCCCCAGCCAGGCCAGGATGATCGGCACCGCCAGTCGATGAATCGTTTGAGCCAGCAACGATTCGCGATTGTGATCGCCGCTCATGCGGCCTTGTCCAAACAGAAGGTCTGGGCGTTCAGGTTGGTGTTGGAATGCTCGTCGGTGACCCGACCGTCCACGACGATGCGGCAACCAATCGTCTCGCTATCGCCCTGGGCCACCACCGCGGCGAAGACGCCGGGAAGTGTCGTGGTCACGGTGTAGGACCACGGCAAGGTGGTGAAGTTCGCCCCGTGCTGCTGAGCGTTTTCGTCGAGGTAGTTGACATGTCCGGCGGTACCCGCGGGACCGAACACTTCGTAGGTCACCCGCTTGACGTTGATCGGCACGATCGTCTCGACCGGCCCGGCCACCCCAAGGCGATGCGACCCGAAGATTCCCTGCAACCGGTAGGCAATAAATCCGCCGACCATCACAACCGCCGCGATGAGCAGCGGTATCCACATCCGCTTGAGAATTCCCAGCACCACAGCTCAATTCAGCCGCGGACCCGGCAGAGCCGATATGAACGATGCCACAACTCCCTATGGTGGTCGTCAACTACGGTGGATCGGCAGGACGAAATTTACCTAGGAGTTTCACACCCAGGTAACGACCAGTGCGCTAACATCACGCCGTGACGACGCTGGGAGAGTTTCTTCGTGCGCGTCGCGAGGCGATCACGCCTTGTGTGCAGCGCGACGCCACGTTTCCGCGCCGGCGGCGCACTCCGGGGCTGCGCCGCGAAGAGGTGGCTGCGCGGGCCGGAATCAGCGCCGACTACTACGCCCGGTTGGAGCAAGGACGAGAAAACCACCCGTCGGTGCAGGTCCTGGATGCTCTGGTGGGCGCGCTGGGCCTGTCTGTGGACGAGGCGGCCTACTTGTACGAGCTCGCGACCCCACAACATCGATGGCGGCGAAGACCCGGTTCTGCGCAGGATCCGGCGGAGTATCTGCTTCTGCTCATGGAGGCCTGGACACTGGGCCCCGCCTACATCGTCAACCATCGATGCGACGTGCTCGCCGAAAACCCGCAGGCATCGCTGCTTTTCGAGCAATTCGAGGTCACCGGAAACATTCTCCGACTTATTTTCCTCGATCCCGAGGCGAAGAGCTTTTGGGTGAATTGGGAGTCATACGCCAAAACCACCATTGCCACCCTGCACCGCATTATGGGCGCCAACATCGACCAGCCGGACGTGGTCGAGATCATCGATGAAATCTCCCGCAAGAGCCCCGATTTCGTCAGGATGTGGAAAAGTCACGATGTCGGTGTCTTCGACGGCAACGTCAAACGGCTCAAGCATCGCGATTTCGGCGAGCTCGAGTTCGGCTACGAACTACTGTCTGCAGCCAGTGCGCCCGGACAATTGCTGGTGGTCCACACGAGCGGCAAAACCGAGTCTTCGTTTTCGATCGGGCAATCGGCGTGAAGCACCCCGGTGCAGCACCCGCCCCGCCCGACCTTCTTCGCAGGCCGCCACGCGGCCCGCATCGGCGCCGGACCTAGGACCGTCGCCTACGATCGACCCTCGTGCCCCACGACGGTAATCAGCGACCGGCGCCCCGGATTGCCCGGCTGGTCGCCATCGTCGCGGGCGCCGCCGGCGTGCTGTTGTGCGGTGTCGTCCCGCTGCTGCCGGTCACGCAGACGACCGCGACGATCCACTGGCCGCAAGACGTCCACGACGGGCACGTCACCGAGATCACCGCCCCGCTGGTGTCCGGGGCGCCACAGAAACTGGACATTTCGATCCCGTGCCGAGCAATCACCACGCTGCCGGCTGCCGGCGGGCTGGTGCTGTCGACGCTGCCCACCGACGGGTTCGAAACCGGGAAGAGCGGGTTGTTCGTACGCGCCAACAAAGACGTCGTCGTCGTCGCGTTCCGGGACTCGGTGGCCGCGGTCGCCCCCCGTCCGGCGGTGGCCGGCGGTGCCTGCAGCGTACTGCACATCTGGGCCGACGCCGGCGGCGCCGGTGCGGACTTCGTCGGGATCCCCTGGGCGGCAGGCACCTTGACCCCCGAAAAGAAGCCCCAGGTCGGCGGCATTTTCACCGAGCTTAAAGTACCCCCGCAACCGCAATTGTCGGCCCGTGTCGACGTCGACACCAGGTTCATCACCACCGCGACCGCGCTGAAGAAAGCCGTGATGCTCACCGCCGTGTTGGCGGTGACGGCCGCGATCGTCGCGCTGGCTGTGCTGGACCGGCACTGCGGGCGGCGGGCGCCGCGCAGCTGGCGGCACTTCTGGCAGGCCGGGCCGGGCACCTGGCTCGCCGACGTCGCCGTGATCACGGTGCTGCTGATCTGGCACGTCATCGGTGCCACCTCGTCGGACGACGGCTACAACCTGACCATCGCCCGGGTCGCACCCAAGGCCGGCTACCTGGCCAACTACTACCGGTATTTCGGTACCACCGAGGCGCCGTTCGACTGGTATCTCGCGGTGCTTTCCAAAATGGCGTCGGTGAGTACCGCAGGGGTCTGGATGCGGCTGCCGGCCACGCTGGCCGGGATCGCCTGCTGGCTGATCGTCAGCCGATACATGGTGCGGCGGCTGGGCCCCGGCAAACGCGGCCTGGCCGCCAACCCGGTGGCGGTGTGGAGCGCGGGGGCGGTGTTCTTAGCCGCCTGGCTGCCGTTCAACAACGGTCTGCGGCCCGAGCCGCTGATCGCACTCGGCACCGTGCTGACCTGGGTTCTGGTGGAGAGCGCGATCGCCACCCGGCGGCTGGCCCCGGCGGCGGCGGGAATCGTCACGGCGATGCTGGCCGCAACGCTCGCACCGCAGGGGCTGATCGCCATCGCCCCGCTGCTGACCGGCTCCCGGGCGATCGCGCAGATCATCCGCCGGCGCCGGCCGGCTGACGGACTGTGGGCGCCGCTCACGGTTCTGGCGGCCGCACTGTCGCTGATCACCGTCGTGGTGTTTCGGTCGCAGACGCTGGCCACCGTCGCCGAGTCGGCGCGGATCAAGTACGTCATCGGGCCCACGATCGCCTGGTATCAGGAGTTCCTGCGGTACTACTTCCTGACCGTGGAGGAGAACGTCGACGCGTCGATGACCCGCCGCTTTGCCGTGCTGGTGTTGTTGCTGTGCCTGTTCGGAATGATGGCGGTGCTGCTGCGGCGCGGCCGAGTGTCGGGGCTGGCCGGCGGGGCAGCGTGGCGGCTGATCGGCACCACCGCGGTGGGGCTGCTGCTGCTGACGTTCACGCCGACGAAGTGGGCTGTGCAGTTCGGCGCATTCGCGGGACTGGCCGGCGCGCTGGGCGCGGTCACCGCCTTCACCGTCGCCCGGGTGGGCTTACACAGCCGCCGCAACCTGTCGTTGTACGTCACGGCGCTGCTGTTCGTGCTGGCCTGGGCAACCTCGGGCATCAACGGCTGGTTCTACGTCGGCAACTACGGGGTGCCGTGGTATGACCTGCAGCCGGTGATCGCCAGCCATCCAGTGACCTCGATGTTTTTAACCGCCTCGATCGCGACCGGGTTGCTGGCCGCCTGGCAGCACTTCCGGCTGGACTACGCCGGACACACCGAAGTCGCCGACAACCGGCGCAACCGCATTCTGGCGTCCACCCCGCTGCTGGTCGTCGCGACGATCATGGTGCTGGTGGAGGTCGGCTCGATGGCCAAAGCCGCCGCCGTTCGCTACCCGCGCTACACCACCGCGAAGGCCAACCTGGCCGCGCTGACATCGGGGCTCTCCCGTACCAGTTGCGCGATGGCCGACGACGTGCTGGTCGAGCCGGACCCCAACGCCGGCTTGCTGCAACCGGTTCCGGGACAAACCTTCGGGCCGGACGGTCCGCTGGGCGGGGTGAACCCGATCGGTTTCACCCCCGACGGGGTCGGCGAGGATCTGTCATCGGACCCGGTGATCTCCAAGCCCGGCCTGGTCAACTCCGACGCCTCACCCAACAAGCCCAACGCCGCGATCAGCGACTCGGCCGGCACCGCCGGCGGCCGGATTCCATCAGGCGCCCCGCCCGGAGTCAACGGCTCGCGGGCCGTGCTGCCGTTCGGCCTGGACCCGGCCCGCACCCCGGTGATGGGCAGCTACGGCGAAAACGGCATGGCCGCCACCGCCACGTCGGCGTGGTACCAGCTGCCGCCCCGCACGCCCGACCGGCCGCTGGTGGTCATCTCGGCCGCCGGCGCGATCTGGTCGTACAAGGAGAACGGCGACTTCGACTATGGTCAGCAGCTCAAACTCGAATGGGGCGTCACCCGGCCCGACGGCAGTACGGCGCCGCTCGGGCAGGTCTACCCCATCGACCTCGGGCCCCAGCCGGCGTGGCGCAACCTGCGCTTCCCACTGAGCTGGGCACCACCGGAAGCCAACGCGGCACGCATCGTCGCCTACGACCCCAACCTGAGCGTGACGCAGTGGTTTGCGTTCACGCCGCCGCGGGTGCCGGTGACCCAAACGCTGCAGCAGCTGATCGGCTCGCACACCCCGGTGCTGATGGACATCGCCACCGCCGCGAACTTCCCGTGCCAGCGCCCGTCGACCCAACACCTCGGTGTCGCCGAACTTCCGGCCTATCGCATTCTGCCCGACCACAAACAGACCGCGGCGTCATCGAACCTGTGGCAGTCGAGTGAGGACGGCGGGCCGTTCTTGTTCACCCGGGCGCTGCTGTGGACCTCTACGATCCCGACCTATCTGCGCGACGACTGGTACCGGGACTGGGGATCGGTCGAGCAATACCACCGGCTGGTGCCGGCCGAGCAGGCGCCCGACGCCGCTATCGACCAGGGTGCCGTCACCGTCTACGGATGGAGCCGACCAGGACCGATTCGAGCACTGCCATGACCATCACTCAAGCGGCCCAACCCGCCGCCGCCCGCGCCGCCGCCGACGACGTCCGGGTGGCCCGCCGGGTGGCGACCGTCGCCGGGCTGCTTGGCTTCGTGCTGTCGGTCGCCACGCCGCTGCTGCCGGTGACCCAAACCACCGCGATGCTCAGTTGGCCGCAGCAGGGCCGGTTGGCCAGCGTGACCGCGCCGCTGATTTCGCTAACCCCAGTCGCGATGACGGTCGACGTGCCGTGCGCTGTGATCCCGACGATGCCGCCAAAGGGTGGGCTCGTGCTGGGCACCGCACCCAAGCAGGGCAAAGATGCCTCCCTCAACGGCCTGTTCGTTAACGTCACCAGCCAGCGGGTCGACGTCACCGACCGCAACGTGGTGATCATCAGCGTGCCACGCGCCCGCGTCGACGGGGCGCAGTGTGAGCGCATCGAGATCTCCTCCACCCGCACCGGCACCTACGCCACCGTCGTCGGACTGACCGATCCGGCCGGGCGCCCGCTGCGCAACGGGTTCCCCGACCCCAACCTGCGCCCGCAAGTCGTCGGGGTGTTCACCGATCTGACCGGTCCGGCGCCGCCCGGGCTGAAACTTTCGGCGACCATCGACACCCGCTTCTCGACCAGGCCCACAGCGCTCAAACTGTCCGCGATGCTGCTGGCGATCGCGGCCACCGTCGTCGCTCTACTCGCGCTGTGGCGACTGGACCGGATGGATGGCCGCCGGATGCACCGCCTGGTCCCCGGCCGCTGGCACGGCTTCACCCTGGCCGACGCCACCGTGATCACCGTGTTCCTGCTTTGGCATGTGATCGGGGCGAACTCGTCGGACGACGGCTACGTCCTGGGCATGGCCCGGGTGGCCGGCCATGCCGGCTATATGTCCAACTACTTCCGCTGGTTCGGCAGCCCGGAGGACCCGTTCGGCTGGTACTACAACCTGTTAGCGCTAATGACCCATGTCAGCGACGCCAGCATCTGGATGCGGCTGCCCGACCTGTTCGCCGGACTGCTGTGCTGGCTGCTGTTGTCCCGCGAGGTGCTGCCACGGTTGGGGCCTGCGGTGGTGTCCAGCACGGCGGCGGTGTGGGCGGCGGCGACGGTGCTGCTGGCGGCCTGGATGCCGTTCAACAACGGGCTGCGGCCCGAGGGAATCATCGCGCTCGGCTCACTGATCACCTACGTGCTGATCGAGCGGGCGATGAACTCCGGGCGGATGACGCCCGCGGCGCTGGCGATCATCGCGGCGGCGTTCACTCTGGGCATCCAGCCCACTGGGCTCATCGCGGTGGCGGCGCTGGTCGCCGGTGGCCGGCCGATCCTACGGATCCTGGTGCGACGGCATCGCCTGGTCGGTACCTGGCCGCTGGTGGCGCCGCTGTTGGCCGCCGGTTTTGTGGTGCTGACGGTGGTGTTCGCCGACCAGACGCTGGCAACCGTGTTGGAAGCCACCCGGATTCGCGCCGCGATCGGACCCAGCCAGGCCTGGTACACCGAGAACCTGCGTTACTACTACCTGTTCTTGCCCACCGTCGACGGGTCGCTGTCACGCCGGTTCGGCTTCTTGATCACCGCGCTCTGCCTGTTCACCGCGATGTTTATCATGCTGCGCCGCAAGCGGGTTCCCGGGGTGGCCCGCGGACCGTCCTGGCGGCTGATGGGCGTCATCTTCGGCACCATGTTCTTCATGATGTTCGCACCCACCAAGTGGGTGCACCACTTCGGCCTGTTTGCCGCGGTGGGCGCGGCGATGGCCGCGCTGACCACGGTGCTGGTGTCGCCCAAGGTGCTGCGCGCCTCGCGAAACCGGATGGCGTTCGCGGCGGCGGTGTTTTTCCTACTGGCGCTGTGCTTCGCTACCACCAACGGCTGGTGGTATGTGTCCAGCTACGGCGTGCCGTTCAACAGCGCTATGCCGAAAGTTGCCGGACTTACAGTCAGCACAATATTTTTCGCGTTATTCGCACTGACCGCTCTTTACGCCGCCTGGCTGCACTTCGCGCCCTGCGACCGCGGTCAGGGCCGGTTGGTCCGGGTGCTGACGGCAGCGCCGGTGCCGATTGCCGCCGGTTCGATGGTGTGCGTGTTCGTCGCGTCGATGGTGACCGGGATCGTGCGCCAGTACCCCACCTACTCCAACGGCTGGGCTAATCTGCGGGCGCTGGCCGGCGGCTGCGGTCTGGCCGACGACGTGCTCGTCGAACCGGATACCAACGCCGGCTTCATGGCGACGTTGCCCGGCGACTACGGCGATCTGGGGCCGCTCGGCGGAGTGCACCCGGTCGGCTTCACGCCGAACGGAGTGCCCGAACACACGGTCGCCGAGGCGATTCGGATGACGCCCCCGCAACCGGGCACCGACTACGACTGGGACGCACCGACCAAACTGGCGGCACCCGGCATCAACGGCTCGACGGTGCCGCTGCCCTACGGCCTTGATCCGGCGCGGGTTCCGGTGGCCGGAAGCTACACCACCGGCCCGCAGCAACAGAGCCTGCTGACCTCGGCGTGGTACCGACTACCCCGCCTCGACGACGGGCATCCGCTGGTGGTGGTGACCGCCGCGGGCAAGATCGCCGGCAACAGCGTGCTGCACGGGCACACCGACGGTCAGACCGTGGTGCTCGAGTACGGCAGGCCCGGACCCGGTGGCGAGGTGCTGCCTCGCGGGCGACTGATCCCCTACGACTTGTACGGCGAGCAGCCGAAGGCGTGGCGTAATCTGCGCTTCGCGCGAGCCAAGATCCCCCCGGATGCCACTGCGGTCCGGTTGGTCGTCGAGGACCTCTCACTGACCCCGCAGGACTGGGTCGCGGTGACTCCGCCGCGAGTGCCGGACCTGCGCTCGCTGCAGGAGTACGTCGGTTCGTCACAGCCGGTGCTGATGGACTGGGCGGTCGGGCTGGCTTTCCCGTGTCAGCACCCGATGCTGCACGCCAACGGTGTCACCGAGATCCCGAAGTTCCGCATCACCCCGGACTACCTCGCCAAAAAACAGGACACCGACACCTGGGAGGACGGGGTCAACGGCGGCCTGCTGGGCATCACCGATGTGCTGTTGCGGGCACACGTGATGGCGACCTACCTCTCGCGCGACTGGGGTCGGGATTGGGGGTCGCTGCGCAAGTTCGACACGATCGTGAATGCTGAGCCCGCGCAACTCGACTTGGGCACCGCCACCCGAAGCGGCTGGTGGTCCCCCGGCCAGATCCGGATCAAACCCTAGCCTAGCCGTCGAGGAAGTGGTTCGTGCGGGTTTATGCCGGGCCTTCGGACGTCAAGAAATGACTGCGGCGAAGTCGACGTGGGATTCCGAAGGCGGCGCGACGGATCACCGGACGACCGCCGGCGAGGCCGGGACTCGGCCTCTGGTGTAAAGACATGCTAGTGTCCCGAACCAGAAATTCGTTACATAACTGTAATGCTCGGGATTCGGCGAGGTTCCACCACGAATCACGTTGGTGCGTGGGATGATTCACCTATGGCGGGTGGACGACCGAAGGCCGAACTGGTGTTGACCGAGGAGGAACGCACGACACTGACGCGGTGGGCGCGGCGGCGCAAGTCCTCGCAGGCGCTGGCATTGCGGTCACGGATCGTGCTGGGCTGCGCCGAGG
>Ga0078972_1003547_pt1 | contig 46278 bp, 45 predicted proteins | sample YelNatPaOPGAMG01_FD_67568 | JGI IMG/M metagenome (GOLD analysis project Ga0078972, IMG submission 67568) | Hot spring thermophilic microbial communities from Obsidian Pool, Yellowstone National Park, USA - OP-RAMG-01 (SPADES assembly) (version 2) | ecosystem: Environmental > Aquatic > Thermal...
AAAAAGTGTTCCGGTCTTGGTCATCTCTGAATATGGCTTTTCGTTCATTCCCCCGACAGCTTACATGGTAGACCGCCCCAGGGTATTGTATTCGTAACGGTCGGCTCATGGCTTTTTATTATCCTATTCTTTTTCTATTGTCATTAATTAAGATTTGACCCCAATTTATTGATTAATTAAGATTTGACCCCAATTTATGACCCCAATTTACAATTTAAAGCAGCTTCGCCCCCAGAATCATTCGGAGGGCTGCACCTCAAGGATAAAGGAGGTATTTTTCCCTTTTTTTCAGGAAATGGTGGAGTTCCCCTTGCCAGGACCGTTCCAGCTCCCCGACGGGGACGCCTTCTTCCAGGCCCTTTCGGATCTCTTGGTCCCCGATCAAAATATCGATGGGGGCCTTTTCGGTTTCATATTCGTAGGGCGGGGCCTTCCAGGAAAAGGCCTGCGGGTAAAGGGTAAGAAGGGCTTGCAGGAGACACAAGGTAGTAAAATAGGGTTTAAAAGTTAGACGATCCAAAACCCAAATAAAGCATCCGCGGCATTCTTCCCCGGCCCATTTTTGGAAGGTGGGACGAAAGGCGGTTTCGAGGAAGCGGACGCCGGGCAGGGGTGTCTTGAGGAGAAAGGCCAGGACCTCTTGGGGTTGAACAAAAGGGGCGCCGAAGCACTCGAAAGGCCGGGTGGTGCCCCGTCCTTCGGAGATGTTCGTCCCTTCCCAGAGGACCTGGCCGGGATAGACCAGGGCGGTGGTCAGGGCCGGCATGTTGGGGGAGGGCAGGTGCCAGGGGAGGCCGGTTTCGTCCCAGTAGCGGGAGCGCTCCCAGCCCTGTAAGGGGATGACCCGTAAATCGGCCCCGATCCCCATTTCTTCGTTGAAGAGAAGGGCCAGTTCTCCCATGGTCATGCCGTGGCGCATGGGCAGGGGAAATACCCCGACAAAGGAAGTCCATTCGGGTTTCAGGAGATTGCCCTCCACACAGGTGCCGCCGATAGGGTTGGGCCGATCCAGGATCACCACCGTTTTCCCCAGTTTTTTGGCCTCTTCCAAACAATAGGCCATGGTGGTGATGAAGGTATAGACCCGGGTGCCTACGTCCTGGAGATCGATGATCAGGACATCGATCGTCTTCAGCATTTCTTCCGTAGGGCGTCGGGTCCGGCTGTAAAGACTGAAGATGGGCAGGCCGGTGGATGGGTCCCGGCTGTCCGGGGTTTCGATCATGTTGTCCTGCTCCGTCCCCCAAAAGCCGTGTTGCGGGGAAAAGAGGCAGATCAGGTTATTTTGAAATTTACCCCGGAGGAGATCTTTGCTATAGTATCCCTCCTTGTTGACCGAGGCCTGGTTGGAGAGGAGGCCCCAACGGCCTGCGAGGAGGTCGCGGGGCGGGTCGCTGAGGAAGACATCCAGGCCTAACCGCATGGGTCCCATCCCTTCAAGGCATAAGGCTTCAGGTAGGGCGATTATAGACGGCGCTCGGAAAATGTCAAGGAAGTGCGCATCCCTTCATCCCCGGTTTCTGTTGATCCTTTTTCTTTTCGGGTTTCTTTTCTTCGGCGGCATTTCATCCCTCCAGGGGGCCGAGGGCGAAGACCGGCCCAAGGATAATCAACAGGAAGAGGTCCGATCTATTCGTTGGGGAGCGGACAGGGAGATCGTCCGTTTTGGCCTCGGCTATTACGGGTTTAGCGGTGAATCCTCGTGGAGGATCGGCTTTACCGACACCTACGGTTACGGGGCTTCGACCTTAGCTTTTAAGGATCAAAAAGGAGGGATGGCCCTTTTCTCTCTGGAGATCGCTCATCCTCAAGGCAAGGTCGCGGTAGGCCTTCAAGGCGGAACAGGCCGGATCCGGGGCGGTGGGGGGACGGATACGGACTTCCTCAACGGGTCCCTCTATTTTCAATCCCGATTCGAGACCTCGGGGGATGCGGCCTTTTGGGCCGTGGATCTTCGGACGGCCTGGACCACCCCTATTTCTCCGCGTTGGGTGATCCAGCCGTTCCTGGGGTGGGTCCATTACCGGGACGAAATGAGGTTGAGTAACGGGGTGTGGACCACCCTCTACGGGCGGATGACGGATAGGCCTTTCGCCGGCTTGGATTCCCGATATACTTTCTGCTGGGATGCCCTGCGCTTGGGGCTCATAGGGGAAGGGGATTTGGCCGCGCCGGATCCTCGGGGGGTTGTTCCCTTCCGGTTGACCGGGCACTTCAGCGTGTTCCCCTTTGTCCATTATCGGGGCAGCGGGATCTGGAACCTCCGGGAGGACCTGAGACAGGACCCCAGTTTCACCCATGAAGTCGATCAGGGAGGGCTTTTGGGGGTGGAAGGCGCCCTCTCCCTGGTTTATCGCCCCCTGCCTTGGCTGGCCCTTGAAGGGGGGGGACGGCTGTTTTATGGCTATGCCCGCTCCGGCAGGGACCGGACCTATTTTTCTAACGGGACCATCGGCGAGGCCGACCTGGAAGAGGTCCAGACCTTCCGGATAGGGTTTTTTCTACAAATGAACGGGAGATTTTGATCATGCCCCTCAAGCCCTATCAAAGGGAGTTCGCGAAATTCCTGGCCGAGACGGGGAGTCTCTTTTTCCAAAAAGGTCTGATCCTCAAGGACGGGCGGCCGAGTCCATATTTCGTCAACATGGGCCGCCTCCACAGCGGAAAACTGAGTTATCTCTTGGGGGCCTTTTTCGCCCGCCGCCTTTTGGACCTGAACAAACTGGCAGAAGTGGATATCATCCTCGGTCCGTCCTACAAAGGCAGCGCCATCGCCCAGGCCACGGCCATCAACCTCTGGCAGGAAACGGGAAAAGAGGTCCTCTTTGACTATGACCGAAAGGAGGTCAAGTCCTACGGCGAGGCCTCCGGCCAAAAGAACCTGATGGTGAACAATACCTTTTTCGACGGCTGCGGGCTGTGGCTCGTGGACGATGTGATCACCTCCATGGCCACCAAATACGAATTGTTGGAAAAGATCGCCACCGAGGAAAAGCGAAAGAAGATCACCGTCCGCATCGTCGGCCTGTGCGTGGGTGTGGACCGCCAACAGACCACGGCCTGTTACGACAGGGAAGGCAAGGTTCTATTGGGGAAAAAGGGAGAGGACGCCGTCCGCCTCTTCACCGAACGGACCGGTGTCCCCGTCTATTCCATCGCACCCATTTCGGAGATCATGGACTACCTTTACCGGGAAAGGATCCCGGTTTTGGTGGAAGGGGAACGACAGCCCCTGTCCGAAGAGGTCAAAAGGATCTTCGACGCCTATCTTGAGGAATACGGGGTCCTTTGACCCCCGTCCGGTCCGTTCCGGTATAGGTAGCCCTTTGCTTCGGCCGATAAGAAGGGGTTTTCGGGGGTGGACCGGAAAGGGCCGAGGCCCCCAAAACCTTCGGGGTTTCTTGAAGGCCGTCCTTGCCCCAAGGCCTCATTTGAGCAAGGGAGGCAAATGGATCGGGGCGCCTGTGGCCAGATGGGCCGTCTCCATGACGGCCTCGGACAGGGTGGGATGGGCGTGGATGGTCCGGGCCAGGTCTTCCACCGTAGCGCCCAGGCGGAGGGCCAGGGTCCCTTCGGCGATGAGGTCCGTGGCCTGGGGGCCGACGATGTGCACCCCCAGGACTCGGCCGCTTCCTTCCTCGGAAAGGATCTTGACCTGACCGACGATCTCCCCCATGGCCTGGGGTTTGCCCAAGGCGCGGAAGGGAAAGCGGTCGGCCCGCACCCGGAACCCCCTTTCCCGGGCCTGGGCCTCGGTCAGGCCGACGCACCCCACTTCCGGAAAGGTGAACACCGCCGAAGGCACCGCCTCGTAGGACATGGTCCGCCTTAGGCCCATGAGGTTTTCGGCGGCCACGATCCCTTCGGCGGAGGCCACATGGGCCAGCATGGGCCTGGCCGGCCCGAGGACATCACCTACGGCATAAAGGCCGGGCAGGTTGGTCTCCATCTTGTCGTTGACCTGGATCCAGCCCCCTGGACCGGTTTCCACGCCCAAGCGGTCCAGGCCCAAGAGGTCGGTCCGGGAACGACGGCCGATGCAGACCAGGACCTTTTCGGCCTCCACTTCCACGACCTTTTGGTCCTTCTCCCGGACCTCTTTCAGGAAGGGAGAGGGGCCCAAGAAGGCCTTGACCCTGCCGTCGACGATGGCGACCTTTTCCACGGTCTTGTCGGTCAGGACCTGGATCTTCCTTTTTTTCATCTCCCGTTGGATGATCGTCGAACAGTCCTCGTCCAGGGACGGCAAACCCAAGACGCGGGGCAAGGCCTCCACCACGGTCACTTGGGACCCGAAGAGACGGAAGAGGAAGGCGAATTCGCAGCCGATCACGCCCCCTCCGACGATCAACAGGGACTTGGGGATCTCTTTTAAGGCCAAGGCGTCATTGCTGGAAAGGATGAAGGTCCCGTCATAGGGAAAGGCCGGGATCTCGGAAGGCCCTGAGCCGGTGGCCAGGATGATCCCTTCCGTTTCCAGGGATACGGGGTCTTCTTTCTCGTTACGGACCAGGACCTTTTTCGGATCGGCGAGGGTCGCCGTCCCCCGCATGAGGCGGATCTTGTATCCTTCCAGGATCTTTCGGACCCCTTGGGCCAGGAGGGTGACGACTTCCTCCTTCCGGGCCGTTATCCGTTCCCAATCGGGACGAAAGGCCCCATCCAGAAGGACCCCCAGTTCCTGGGCCCGGTGAAAACGGTCGAGGATCTCGGCCGTGGCCTTCAAGGTCTTGGTGGGGATACAGCCCCAGTTGAGGCAGGTCCCGCCCAGGGCCTCCTGTTCCACCAAGGTCACTTGGGCGCCCAATTGGGCGCAGCGGATGGCGGCCACATAGCCGCCGGGACCGGCCCCGATGACGACGATTGACTTGGACATGACGGACTCCTGTGGGCCTTTCCAAGAACGATCCGCTGGACCGCAGGGCCTGAGGTTAAAAGGCCCTGGAAAGGCGCGATAGAAAATGGTATCCAGAAAATTTCAGTTGTCCCATCGCACATGGAGGGGTTGATGGTCAAGAACTTTTTTCGGGTCATTTCCGGCGGTCAGACCGGGGTGGATCGGGCGGCCCTCGATGCGGCCATGAAGCTCGGTATAGAGGTGGGGGGTTTTTGCCCCAAAGGGAGGCGGGCCGAGGACGGGCCCATAGACGAGCAATACCCCCTCACGGAGACGGCCTCTCGGGCCTACCCGGTCCGGACGGAAAAAAATGTGGCCGCCTCGGACGGGACCCTGATCCTCACCGGGGGGCCACTGAAAGGCGGGACGGCCTTGACCGTCAGGCTGGCCAAAAAACACGGAAAACCCTATTTGATCCTCGATCCGGCCCGACAAGAAGAGGCGAAGAAGCTCCGAAAATGGCTCCGGATTTATGCCATTACCGTCCTCAATGTCGCCGGTCCGCGGGAGAGCGAGTCCCCCGGAATCTACGAACGGTCATTGTCCTTCCTGGAAAAGGCCTTAAAACAAAGGGATCCTCGCCAAAAGGGCCGGTGATGAGGGAAGGTTTCAAGGACTCGAGGGTCTATTTTCGTTTCGTCTTCGGGGCGATGCCCACCAGGGCCTTGGCCAGGTTGATCTTTTTTTCCAGGTCCCCTTCCCGCAGGATCATCACCCGCTGGGCTTGGGGGGAACCGGCGCCGTGCATGGATTCGATCATGGCCGTCCCGCCGGTCATGGCCTCGATCAAACGGCCGATCTTGATCCGTTCCTCGGTGGGGATACCGGGTGCGCCGGAAAAATACTTCTGGATCAAAGGTCCGGTCCGGTCGTGCCTTAAGTCGTATTCGCTGGGGAGGGTGGCCAGGAAACCACCGGCCAGGTCTACGGCCAACCGGGCCACTTCGAAGTGAAAGCGGGTGGTGTTGTGCTTGCCCACATTGGCCAGCATGGTATCCACCATATAGGCCCCGGAAGGGGTGGGTCGGCCCTCGGCCGAACAGGCGATGGCCGAGCTGTAGAGGGTTTCTCCGAGATGGATCATTTCCGTGATCTTGTCCCGCACATGAGAGGCCTTGGCCGTCCCCTGGATCTGGGTCAGATAGGCCACGGCGCCGGTCAAGACATCCATCAGACCGGTCTTGCACCCGCCGTAATTGGCCCGGTGGTGGGCGGCGAAACGATAGACCAGGGTCCCGGTGAACTCCGTTTCGCCGTTCATGAAGACCCGTTCCCAAGGGACGAAGACGTCGTCGAAGACGATGACCGCCTCCCCTCCGACGCTTCCGAAGGAGGGATTGCCGGCGTCGATCCTTTCCCGGTGGTCCTTACGGTCGTCGTTGGCCTGACGGCCGAAGATCATGGTCACGCCGGGGGCGTTGACCGGGACGGCGCAGGCCACGGCGTAGTCTTTGGCCGAGGCGTCCATGGCCGTGGTGGGCATGATCAGGATTTCATGGGAATTGACTCCACCGGTCATGTGCAGTTTGGCCCCGCGCAGGATCAGGCCGTCCGGCCGTCTTTGGACGACATGGACATATTGATCCGCATCGGGTTGTTCGGCCGGACCCTTGGAACGGTCGCCTTTGGGATCGGTCATGGCCCCGACGACCATCAGGTTCTCGTCTTGAATCCGGATCAGCCACCTTTTGAAGCGATCGAAATACTCCGTTTTGTATTTTTGATCGATTTCGTAAGCCACGGAATAGACGGCGTTGATCCCGTCCAGGCCGACGCAGCGCTGGAAGCAGGTGCCGGTCTTCTGTCCCAAGAGGCGGAGGAGTTTGATCTTTTTCAGGAGGTCCTCCGTGTTTTGATGGACATGGGTAAAGCGGCTGATGGTCCGGCCGGTCAGATGGGAGACGGCCGTGGCCAGGTCTTGGTGTTGGGGATCGTTGGCCAAGGCGTAGGTCACCGCCGCCGAACGGACATGGGGGGCCGTGGCCGGGTGCCGGGTCACATCAGCGATCCTCTTTCCTTTGTAATAGACGACATGATTCAAGCGCCGCAGACTCCGCAGATAATCTTGGGCGGTTTTGATGGACATGGGCCTTTCCTTTCACCGGATGAAAAATCAGAGGTTACCTGTGTCCTTAGCATCTTACTATGTTTTCCCGGTTCTTCAAAGAAAAATCAAAGACCGATCGGATCCAAAGCCCCTGGCCGTCGAGGGGGCCTGGGGGGCCGGGGATCGGATCACCCGGTAAAAAGAAGGGGGCGTTTATGGTGACGCGCGTATTCCTCCACGGCTTGGAAAGCTCCGGCCGGGGGACGAAAGGCCGGTTTTTCCGCGACCGATATCCCCGGATGATCGTCGAGGATTTTTTCGGGTCTTTCCACCAGCGGATGGAGAAGCTGGAGGCCCTGTTGGCCGACAAAGACCCCTTGATCCTGGTCGGCTCCAGTTTCGGAGGACTGATGGCCGCCGTGTATGCCGGAAGGCATGAACAAAGGGTGAAGCGAATGATCCTCTTGGCCCCGGCCCTGGCCATGGAACCCTACCGAAGATATTTACCGGAGAAGTCGTCCGTGCCGGTAACGGTTTATCACGGGAGAAAGGACGAGGTCGTCCCCCTGAAGGAGACACGGGACCTGGCCGAAGGGATCTTTACCCATCTCGTCTTCCACGAAGTGGACGACGATCACCTCTTGAGGACCGTCTTCCCCCTCCTGCCCTGGGATGAACTGCTCGCCTGGCCCTGAACCGAATAAAGGGCAGGGAAAGGCTTTCCATGGAAAGGGCCCTTGGGCGGGGCCGGAGAGGTTCCTTTTTCTCGCCCCTCCTTTTTCAGGAGGCTTCGGCTGGCCTATAAAACCCGATTCTGGACAGGGGGAAGGTGCCGAAAAAAATTCAACGCCCCTTTCCGGTAGGGGACCCCAGGTAGTTTGCATCCCTTGACCCCTCGACGAGGCGAAGTCCTTCCATCTTGGGCGGTCGAAAGTCGAAAAGGACCTCCAAGAGTTCGATGACGATACGGTAGGTCACCCCCCAAAGGACCTCGTGATCGTCCTTTTCTTCATGAAGAAAACCGGGAAAGTCCTGGACCGCCTCTTCTCCGTTCACATACGAGGCGAAGCGCATGCGGTAGCGGACATATTTTTCCGGGGTCAGGAGATCTTTGACGGGAATGGCCACCACCTTCTCCACCTCCCGGTTGGGGAAGAACCGTCTTTGCCGGCCGATCCAGGCGGCCATGGGATAAAGGAGCCGTTGAAAGGACAGCAGGGACTGAGGGGGAAGGGGGCCCAGAAAACGGATCCTCAAGGGATTCAGGCGCATCTCCTCCGTCCCTTCCCGCAGGGCCGTGGCCAGGAGGAGGGCCAGATGGCGGGCCTCAAGGGGGCGGTGTTTTTTCCAATCCTGCCAATAAGGCCAGCGGCCGAGGGGGAAAAAGGGCAGCCCCAAGAATCGGGCCGCCACTGGATCGAAGCGGTGGGCGATCCCGCCGCCGGGAAAACATAAGTCCCCGGCCTGCCTGACCCAGCGGGAGCGCTTGTTGAAGAGGAAACAAATCTCCTCCTTCGCCCCCGGGTCCTTAAGGCTCAGGCTGAATAGGCAGAGGACCGCCGAAGAACCGTATAGGGCCATCCGACCGGTGGGGAATAAGGCGGTCTTGCCGTTGGCCTCCTCCAGGGTCTCTGTCACTCGTTTAAGGAAGGCCTCCTTGGGGCCCAGGGGGATCATCGCGCTGCACCTTTTCCGTCCGTCCCGTCAAAGGGCCTTGACGAAGATCTCTTTGACGATATTTTCGTCCAGGGCCAGGGAGGTCTCCCCTATCTGAATGATGAAGGAGGGGTGGCGCTGTTTGAGCTGGACGACCACGCCGGGAATGACCCCAAACGAGCCCAAGGGTTCCAGGTGGTCCTTGGCCCTAGTGGAGATGAAGACCACCCGGCCTTCCTGTCCCAGGGCCAGGTCGCTCAAGGGGCGGATGAGGGGCTTCATCTCCCGGGTGAGCTTCTTGCAGCATTCCCCCTTCGGGATGGGTTTGCCGTGGGGGCAGACCGGAGGATGGCCGAGGAAGGAACAGACGCTGTCCGTCACCGCCGGGCTGAGGATATGCTCCAATTTGCAGGCCTCCCGTTCGGCCTCTTCTTCGGAGACCTCGAACAATTCCATGAGCAGCCGTTCGGTCAGGCGGTGACGACGGATGATCTCTTCGGCCAGGGCCTCTCCCTTCTCTTTGAGCTTGAGGGTGTCTCCTTCCATTTCGAACAGCCCCTCCCGCATCATGTGGTGCAATACGGCCCGGGCCTCGGGGTCGTCCGTGTTTTTAAGGAGGCTTTGAATATCGGTCACCCCCTTTTCTCGAAGGGTCCAGATGAGCTCCAAGAGTTCATCGATGCTCTCCTGCCGGCTTAAGCGGGGTCTTCCGCCGTGCCAGCGGCGGCCGCCCTGGGGCCCCAAACGATGTTCGTTCTGGTCATCGGAATGCATGGTCCTTCCCCTTATTGATCGGCTTTGTTTTCTTCCCCTTTAGGTTTGGGGGGCTTGGTGAAAAGGCGCTTGAAAAAATTATAGATCCTCGACTCCTTTGGAAAACTGTATCCGCAATGGGGACAACAGATCAGGTTGCACCCGCGGGACAAGGGACAAAAGCGGGAACAGCCGGCCTGATCCCCGACAAAGGTCCGGCCGCACAAGGGGCAACGGTATTCCGTACCCGATTTCATCCCACCATTCCCCTTAAAAGGTGGTTCAAGACCCCTCCGACCAGGAGGGATACGGCGATGACCACGGCCACGATGGCCAGGGCGGTTTTCCAGCCCCTTTCCTTGATCATCACAAAAAAGTTGGCGATGCAAGGGACGAAAAGGGTGATGGTCACCAAGGCGACCAGGATCTGTCGGTGGTTCAACAACCCCTGCTGGGCCAAGGCGAAGAAGCCGGCCGCCCCGTAGTCCCGCCTGAGGAAACCGATAATGAAGGAAGAGGTGGCCTCCCGGGGCAGGCCCAACCAGGCGACCACGACGGGTTTGAAGACCTCCTCCAAGGTGGAGAGGGCGCCGCTCCGGTCCAGGGTGAAGAGGACCAAGGTCCCCAGGACGAACAAGGGCACGGCCTCCTTGAGATACCATTCGATCCGGGAGAGGGTCTTGATCAGGATATTGCTCATTTGGGGCCAGCGCAGGGGCGGAAGCTCCAAGATGAATCCGCTCCCTTCGCCGGGCAGGACCCGGGCGGAGAGAAATCCGACCAAGACGAGGACCAAGGCGACGATAAGGACCCAGGAAAGGAAGAGCCAAACCGGGAAACCGGTGAGGAGGCCGAAGATGACCGCCAATTGGGCCGAACAGGGGACCCCCAAGGCCAAAAGGAGGGTGACGATGATCTTGTCCCGCTTGGTCTCCAAGATGCGGGTGGTCATGGTGGCCATGGTGTCGCAGCCCAGACCCAGGACCATGGGCAGGACCGCTTTGCCGTTGAGTCCCATGACCTTGAACAGCCGATTGCTCATCACCGCCAGGCGGGGCAGATAACCGGAGTCCTCCAAGAAGCCGAAGATGAGGAAGAAAAAGCCGACGATGGGCAGGATCAGGGCCAGGGCGTAAGTGAGGGCCATGGTGAAGACCCCGTAGGGTCCGACCAAGAGGTCTTGGAGCAAGGGGACGGGCAGGGCCCACTTGACCATCCGGGTCAGGAAGGGATTGATCCATTCCCCAAAGACGGTCTCTTCCATGAAGCCCACGGCCCAATCGGCCCCGACGACGCCGATGAGCTCATAGGAGAGCCCAAGGACCAAGAGCATGAAGACGACCCCGATCACCCGATGGGTGGACCAGTCGCTTATGCGTTGGTTCCAACCCCCTTGAGCAGGGGCCCGCCGGGTCTGCACCCGGGAGAGCAGGTCGTCGATCCATTCCAACCGTTCCCGGTTGATCCGATAACTGACGGATTCCAGGGAGGCCCTCCCGAATCGTAGACAATGGGCCTGGATCCGCTCCCGATCCTCCGCGGACAGGTGTGTTTCGAGCCAGGGCCGTAAGGTCTCGTCCCCGGCCAAGAGCATGAGGGCCAAGGACCGCCCGCTGATCGGGGCGGGAGGCAGCAAGGGCAGCAGGCAGGCGATCCCTTCCTCGAGGGCTTGAGAATAACGGGGGTTCCAGGAGGAGCGGGGAAGGCGGGACAAGGCCGGCAAGATCAGGTCCAGCCCCTTCTTCCGGGTGGCCACGGCCGGGATGACCGGGACCCCCAAGAACCGCTCCAGGGCCTTGTGGTCGATCTCGATCCCTCGGCTGCGGGCCTCGTCCATCATGTTCAGGACCAGGACCAGGGGCAGGCCCATTTCGATCACCTGTAAGGCGATCAATAGGCCGCGGCGCAGGTTTTTGGCGTCAAGGACCTGGATCACCCCGTAATCGGTTTCGGTCAAAAGGATGTCCCGGGTGACTTTTTCGTCCTCTGAGTTGGGGATGAGATTGTTCACCCCCGGCGTGTCCAAAACGGTTATCGCCCCGGAGGGGCTCTTGGCCGTGCCGGAAGAGACCTCCACCGTGGTCCCGGGATAATTGGAGACCACCCGATAGGTGCCGGTCAGGTGGTTGAAGATGACGCTCTTGCCCACATTGGGGTTCCCGACCAGGATCACCTTGGACAATCCGCCTGTTGGGGATGCTTTTGGGGGAGAGGCCGTCGGATTCATGGCTTTTTACCGGACCCGGAGACCTTGGGCCTGCACTTGCGGCAGTAGCCGTAGAGGTCCAGGACATGGTGGCTGGCGGTGAAACGGTGTTTCAAGGCCACCTCTTCCTGGAGGGCCTCGATACTCGGGTTTTCGAACTCGACGATGGCCCCGCAGCCCAGACAGATGAGATGGTCGTGGTGCCTCCCGGGGAAGAGGGGTTCGAAGGTGCTCACCGGACGGTTGAATTTCCGTTCCACGGCCAAGCCGCAGTCGGTCAACAGTTTCAAGGTGCGGTAGACGGTGGCCAGGCCGATCTTTTTATCCCGGCGCCGGACCAGGGCCAAAAGTTCCTCGGCGGTCAGGTGTCCTTTTTGGTTGAGGAAGACCTCGGCCACCCGTTCCCGCCTCAAGGACCGGCGCAGCCCCCGACCTTCCAAATAGGGTCGAAGATCGATTTTGTTCACCAGGGTGCGTCCTTAAAGTGAAAATGAAATTCAATTTCATTATAGCCTTCTTTCGGGAAAAGTCAAGACTTAAAAAACGCCCCGGACCAAGACGGAACGCGGCCCCCGAAACCGCTTTAAAGGGTTTGACAAACGGCCCCGGGCCTGTGTTAAAGTAATCCCAGGGGTTTGGGAATCCCATGAAGACCAAGGAATTTAGGGAACTGGCCCTTCAGGCCCTGAAGGAGATCCCCCGGCAATTCCGGGATCGGCTGGGGCGGCTGGAAATCATCATCGAGGACCGCCCGGATCCGGAACTTTTGGCCGAACTGGGGCTGAACCAAGGGGACCTCCTCTTCGGCCTGTACCAGGGGGTGCCCCGGACGGAAAAGAGTTTTTTCCGGACGGAGATCTACCCGGACCGGATCCTCCTCTTCCGGCGGGATATTCTATCCGTTTGTCGGAGTCGAGAGGAAGTGAAGGAGGAGATCAAGAAAACCCTGATCCATGAGATCGCCCATCACTTCGGTTTTTCCGAATCCCAGATCCGAAAATGGGGATACTGATAGGCCCTTACCGAAAGAGACCGAAGGAATCGGAATACGGCATAAGGAGGAGAGAGGATGCAGATCTTGGCCTTTAACGGAAGTCCGCGCAAAAACGGAAACACCTCGACCATTATCCGGGCCATGCTCAAGGGGGCCAAAGCGGCCGGGGCCGAAACCCGAGAGATCCGGCTGCACGATATCGAGCTCAAAGGCTGCCAGGGCTGTCTCAGCTGCCGGAAGAGACCGGGAAAATGCAAGCAAAAGGACGAATTGAGTCCTTATTTGGAGGCGATCAAGACCTGTCAGGGGATGATCGTCGGCACCCCCATTTACATGTACCATGTGACGGGTCAAATGAAAATATTCGTGGACCGCTGTTATTCCCTGTACATCAGCCGTCCGGACGGCTCCGGCTACGATTCGGCCGTCCCGGCCGGAAAACGCTTCGCCCTGGTCACCTCCCAGGGGCATCCCGATGTGGAGCGCTTCCAACGACCGATCCGCTGGCTGGCCGGCATGACCGGCCTGGGATTGGGGATGACCGAAGTCGGTCGGATCATTCAGGGCAACAGCCATATGGCGCCGGCCAAGGCGGATCCGGAACTGTTGGAAAAGGCCTTTAGGATCGGACAAAAATTGGTGAAAGGAGAATGAAGGGAAACCATGGATGCGAACATCTTTCGCGAATACGACATCCGGGCCGTGGTCGGCAAGGAGCTGACCTTGGATGAAGTGGAGACCTTGGGCCGGGCCATCGGGACCTACTTGATCCGGGCCGGAAGGAGACGGCTCTCCTTGGGTCGGGACGGCCGGACCACCTCTTCGGCCTTCCGCGACCGCCTGCTGACCGGGCTAATGTCCGCCGGTTGCCGGGTCGTGGATATCGGTGTCGGTCCCACCCCTTTGCTCTATTTTTCCATCCGCCATCTCAAGACCGACGGCGGGGTCATGATCACGGCCAGCCACAACCCGCCCGAATACAACGGGTTTAAGGTCTGCAGCGGACCGGATACCATTTTCGGTGAAGAGATCCAAAAAATCAGGCGGATCGCCGAGGCAAGGGATTTCGTCTCCGGCGACGGGGCGGTGGAGACGACGGATGTCGTTTCCGCCTATCAGGAACATGTCTTGAAGGACATCCGCCTGCCTCGGCCCTTGCGGGTCGGCCTGGACGGGGGAAACGGCACGGGCGGGTGGTTGGCCTTGCCCATCGTGCGCGCATTGGGGTGTGAGGTGTATGATCTGTACTGCGACATTGACGGCACCTTCCCCCATCACCAGCCGGATCCGACCATCCCCAAAAACCTCGAAGATCTCATCGCCTTGGTCCGCCGGGAAAAGCTGGATGTGGGCCTGGCCTACGACGGGGACGGCGATCGCCTGGGGGTGGTGGATGATCAAGGGACCATCATCTGGGGCGATCAGCTCATGATCCTTTTCGCCCGGGACATTTTGGCCCGCAAGCCCGGGGCGGTCTTCATCGGAGAGGTCAAGTGTTCCCAAAACCTCTACGACGACATCCCCAAACGGGGCGGGCGGGTCATCATGTGGAAGACCGGTCATTCCCTGATCAAACAGAAGATGAAGGAGGTAAAGGCCGACTTGGCCGGGGAGATGAGCGGCCACCTCTTCTTCGCCGACCGCTATTTCGGTTATGACGACGCCGTCTACGCCTCTTTGCGTTTATTGGAAATCCTCTCGCGCACAGGCCTCAGGATAGCGGAACTCCTTAAGGACCTGCCGCCCACCGTTTCCACCCCCGAGATCCGGGTGGAGATCGAGGAAGAGAGGAAGTTCGCCTTGGTCGAGGCCGTCAAGAAGGAATTGGCCGGAAAATACGAGGTCATTGACGTGGACGGCGTCCGGGTCCGATTCGAGGACGGTTGGGGGTTGATCCGGGCCTCGAACACCCAGCCGGTCTTGGTCCTCCGTTTTGAGGCCCAGACCCCGAAACGGTTGGAAGAAATCCGAAGGATCGTCGAAGGGACCCTTGAGGAGATCAAAAAAGGTTTTCATGGATAACCCTTTTGAAAAACGGATATTTTAAGGCCCCCCTCTGAAGAAAGGCCGTAAGACCGGGCCTTTTCCGCCAAAGGGGGGCCGATCCCCAAAGAGACCGGCCTTTTTCTTCGGTCAGGGGGAAGGGAAAAGGGGAAAATCTATCGCCTTCCGGGAAGGAAGGTTCAAAAAAAAAAGAAAATCGAAGAAAACGGGAGATGTAAAGGAGAGGGAAAAAGGAGAACAACAAGGTTTTTTCGGCTAACCTTTCAAGATAAGGCCTCTTTTTCTCTATCGCCCATTAAGAAATATAATAAGGCGGTTAGCCGCGGGCAAGACGTCAAGCCCAAAAGAGACGGCCTTTTTAACAAAGGGCGGGGCCCGGCGCGGGCTAACTGACAAAGGCCTTTCCCACCGTTTGACACCCGCCTTAACCTGAGTTAAACAAACCTCCATCCAACCTCAAGGGTTCCCCCATTTTCGAACCCTTCCAGATACAGTCTTTGGCAGTAAACAAGAGGCGTTTCCTCGGAAAAGACCCCGAAGAAACGGGGGTATGTTGAAGCGAAAGACGGTGGATCTTTTTTTCTTCCATGATCTTCAGGGCCCGATTTTTTAAGGTGGATGATGGACGATGCCGAAAAGACGGGCCTGGATCAAGACAGTCCGATCCTTCACCGGGAATGTCCTCCGGCCGGGGCACGAAAGGGGAGAGCGGCCGGGGAGGTTCCGATGGGAAGCCAAGGATCACCTTAAGGGGTAAGAAAACAGCGTGCAGCACTTTCTTTTCGTCTCCCTGAACCGGGATCCTCTTCCCGGGGCAGAGGAAGAAGGGTGGATCCTTTTTTCCGTATCCTAAAGGCCAAAACAAGGGAGAAGGCGCCCGTTTGGGTGGAGGAAAAGGCAAAAGAAAGGCCCTTTGAAGGCCTGGGTTGGGCCGAAGAGATCAGAAAAAAAGGATTTTTTGACCGGTTATTATGAACGATTCCTTTTGGCCGACGATCAAAGAAAGCCTTAAAGCGGATCTTCCTTCCGGACCGTTCCGGATGTGGATCGAGCCCTTGGAGCCGCTTCCGGCCGAGGCCGGGGAGCTCCATCTGGGCTGTCCCAATCCTTTTTTCCTGAGGTGGATTCGAGAACGGTATTTCTCCTTGATCCTCAAAAAGGTTCAGGAAATTAAGCCGGAGATTCGGAAAGTGGAATTGAAGGTCTCCGCCCCCAAACCTTCCCTCGCCCCGCCTCCGCCGTCCAGACAGATCCTTCTGCCGGGATTCGCTCCCCAAGACCGGCTCCGACTGAACGGCGGGTTCACCTTCGACCAATTCGTTACCGGGCCTTCCAACCAGTTCGCCTTTTTGGCCTCCCGGGCCATGGCCGAAGGGCAAAACCTGCACAATCACGCCTTGTTTCTCTTTTCCGATTCCGGGTTGGGCAAGACCCACCTTTCCCAGGCGGTGGGGCATTATCTGAAGCGGTACCGCCCTGAGGTCCGAGTCCTCTATCTGTCGGTGGAAGAGTTCACCAACGAGATGGTCCATTCCTTGGAGACCAAATCCATGCAGCGCTTCAAGGAAAAGTATCGGAAAAATTGTGACTTCCTTCTCCTGGAAGAGGTCCATTTCCTGAGCGGCAAAGAAAGCACCCAGACGGAACTCAGTTACACCCTGGACACCCTGCTAAACGACGAGAAGAAGATCATTTTTACCAGCGCCCTTCCGCCCAAAGACATCCCCCGCCTGGGGGGGAAATTGAAGTCCCGTCTGACCTCGGCCCTCATCGGTTCCATCGAGCCGCCCGATTTTGAGACGCGTTTGGGGATCATCCACAAAAAGTGCGCCTTCCTGGGGATCCCTCTGGATCAGGAAGTCAAGGAATTCTTGGCCGATAAGCCCTTTCGGGATATGCGGCAGCTGGAGGGATGTCTGATCCGGATGTCGGCCCAGGCCACGCTTTTGAAACAGAAAATGGATCGGGAACTGGCGGAGATGGTGGTCCGGGAGCAGTTGGAGGAACAAAAGGAAGTGACCATCGCCACCATCAAGGCCTTGGTGGGGAAATATTTTCAGGTCACCGAGGAGGAGATGGTCTCCCGTTCCCGGAAGAGGACGCATCTTATGCCCCGCAACCTTTCCATCTTTCTCAGCCGGAAATACAGCGGCCAGACCTTGGAAGCCATCGGCAAGGCCTTTAAACGGGACAGGACCTCGGTCATTCACGCCATCCAAACGGTGGAAAAAAGTCTCAAAAAAAACGACGAGATTTCCCGTCAGGTGACCTTCCTCTCCTCGCAAATCGAAAGGATCCGCAATGGCACCTCCCCCACCATCTACCACTGAAAGGGAAAGGCCCCTCAAGGCCTGGCCAGGGATCAAGAAACGCATCCCCGCCTACCGGGAGGAAATCGTGGCCATGCAAAGGGCGCTTACGGCCATCCCGGCCTTGGGTCCGGAAAACGGCGGAGAGGGCGAATACGCCAAGGCCTTATACCTGGAAAAACGCCTGAAGGACCTCTCTCCGACCCGGTTGATCCGGATCGATTGTCCGGACCCGCGGGTCCCCCAGGGCGTCCGTCCCAACCTTTTGGCCTGGTTTCAAGGGGACGATCCCCAAAGGACCGTTTGGATTTTGAGTCATATGGACATCGTCCCGGCCGGGGATCGGAACCTGTGGCGGACCGATCCCTTTGTCCTGACCCAAAAAGGGGACGTCCTATACGGACGGGGGGTGGAGGATAACCAACACGGTATCGTTTCTTCCTATTTCGCCGTCAAGGCCTTTCGGGATCTGGGGATCCGGGCGGCCTGCAACATGGGGTTGCTTTTGGTTGCCGACGAAGAAACGGGGAGTCATAAGGGATTGGAATATGTCTTGCGCCGCAAAGGAGGCCTTTTTAAGGCCCAGGACCTGATCATCGTCCCCGACGCCGGAAACCCGGAAGGGACCCTGATCGAGGTGGCGGAAAAAAGCCTCCTTTGGCTGAAGATCACCCTCGTGGGAAAGCAAAGCCACGGCAGCCGACCGGATCTCGGGAGGAACACCTTGCGCGGCACGGCCCGGATGATCCTGGCCTTGGAGGAATTGACCCGCATGTTTCCCAAAAGGGATCCCCGCTTTGATCTGCCGGTCAGCACCTTTGAACCCACCCGCAAAGAGGCCAATGTGCCCAATGTCAACACCATCCCCGGCCGGGATGTCTTCTATCTGGACTGCCGGATCCTGCCGGATTATCCCCTGGAGAGGGTGATCCAGGCGGCGAAAAAAACGGCGGAGAAGGTGGCGAAAAAGGCCGGTTTGACCGTAAAGGTGGAGGTGGTCAACGCCGTCCAGGCCCCGCCGCCCACCGACGAAAAGACGCCGGTGGTTTCGGCCCTTCAGCAGGCCGTTTTCGCCGTGTACGGACAAAAGGCCGTCCCCAGGGGCATCGGGGGGGCGACGGTAGCCGCCTTTTTCCGTCGGGCGGGGCTCCCTGCGGCGGTTTGGTGCCGCTCGGCCGAAACGGCCCATCAACCGAACGAGCATTGCCGCTTGTCCCATCTGATCGGAGACGCCCAGGTCTTCGCCCATGTCTTTTGTCATGCCTGAAGAAAGGAGCGACGATCCCCTGAAAGCGGAATACCTGCCCCATTCGGGAGGATGTTTTGTCTGCGGGGATGAAAATCCTTGCGGGATCAGGGCCCGGTTTTTCGTCCAGGGAGACTCGGTCCGCACCCGGGTCGTCCTTCCCGGTTCCCATAACGGTTACCAAGGGGCGGCCCACGGAGGGGTATTGGCCGGTCTTTTGGACGAGGCCATGGGTTGGGCGGCCACCGTCTTTAGTTTAGACCACCGCTTTTTTGTGACCGGTGAACTGAAGCTGAAATACCTTTTTCCCGTGGAGGTGGGGGTGGAGCTGGAGGTGGAGGCCCGCATGGTCAAAGACGGGCGGAGAATCGTCTATTGTCAGGGAGCGCTGTTGCAAAAGGGCAAGGTGTGTCTGCGCGGTCAAGGAAAATTCCTGCCCATGAGCGAGGAAGAGACCCGTGCCGTGGTCTCTTATCTGAAAAGGGACGGCTGCCGCCGATACCGCACCCTCTTCGGCCGGGCGGAGTAAACGGCGGGCGGCCGAAGGGACCCCGGTCTCTGGGGTTGTATCGAGAAAGAAGGAAAACACAGACGGAAGATCCCTCGGCTTTATTCTGGTGGACCGCTTTCTCCTTTGCGTTCGAGGCGCAAGGCCGCCAAGGCTTTTTCTTTGCTTTCGATTTCCTCTTCCAATGCTTCAATGGCCAAAAGCTGGTGCGGGCGCAGGGAATGAGCGGGCAAGGCCTTTTCCCGTTCCTCTTTTTCTTGTTTCAAGGCGGCGATTTCCCGCTCCAAGCGGAGTATTTCGGCGTTCATGATCTTTGGGGATATTTTTTCCGGCGACGGACGGGAAAGGCCCGCCCCTCTTCGTTTGTGGAGAAGGGTTTTATCTTTTTTAGTCCTGGACCGATTTTAAGACCCGGACCTTTTCCGGTCAAGTCTTTTGGTGTTCCGTCCTTTTCAACCCTTCTCAGGCAGGAAGGGAGATTGGAAGGGAAGTGGAGATTGAATTCCGAAAGGTTGTCCGCAAGGAGGTCCTCTTGGACGGGACCTGCACCTCTTCGATCCGTCCCCGGGAAGCGATCCGGATCCTGGTCAGGGACCTCTCCCTCAGCGGCTGCCGGTTCGAACCCCTCAAGGACTATCCCTTCCGCCTCGACGAGAAGATCGAGGGCGAATTCCATCTGGACGACCCGCAAAGGACCCGGATCCGGAAGTCGGCCGTGGTCCGGTCGGTCTTGGGGACCCGCATCGGTTGTCGGTTCCAAGACCCGCCCGGGATCTTGGACCCCGATTTGGGTTTTTATCTCCGAAAATAGTCCGTTGTACCGTCAGGCCTTGCCTTTGGCTGCGGCCAGGCGGTCCAATAAGGCGCCGGTCTCCCCCCAGATGATGCACCGGGTAGGGCAGATGAGGCAACAGGCCGGGGCCGATCCTTGCGAGGTCCTTTCGCGGCAGAGGTCACATTTTACGGCCGTCTCTCTATCCTGGTCGAATTGCATGGCCCCGAAAGGACAGGCGGTGACGCACTCGCGACAGCCGATGCACTCCTCCCCCTTGATCCGAACCACGCCGTTTTCATCCCGATAGATCGCCTCTACCGGACAGGCCTCCCGACAGGGCGGCTTGGCGCAGTGGTGACAGTAGAGGGGGATGAAAAAAGGACTCCTTTCCTCCACCCGGATCAAGCGGGGGCCGACCCCGAGGCCGTGTTCCTGTTTGCAGGCCACTTCACAGGCGTGGCAACCGCAGCAGTCTTCCTTGATAATCGTCAGGGTGTATTTTCCCATCGTCCCTCTCCTACGCTTCGGTGCAGCGGGAAATGTTGCATAAAAGGACCCGGAGGTTGGTGGCCCCCATGACCGGGTCCATGGACTCATAGGAGTCATCGGTCAGGAGATTGATGTTGGAAATGTCCCAGCCGTGCCCTGGATCTTTGATTTCCGGAAACCACCAACCGTGTTCGGCCACGATCACCTGAGGTTCGATCCCGTCGTTGAGTTTGGCCTTCTGCCGGACCCGCCCCCGAGGGGATTCGATCCAGACCCAGTCCCCTTCCTCGATGCCGTGTTTCTTGGCCGTTTCGGGGTGGATCTCGACGATGGGATGGGGTCGGATCTCCCGGAGCCAAGGGATCTGGCGGTTTTCGGAATGGAAGAAGACCGGTGTCCTCAAACCGGCATTGAGGATGTAGGGATAATCCTTGGCCAAATCCGGCCGGGAGACCGGGCTTTCCGGGATCTCGGTGTATTTGGGCAAGGGATCCCGGCCCCAATCCTCCAAGATGGTGGAATAGAGTTCCACCTTGCGGGTGGGGGTGGAGAATCCCATTTTCTTATATTTGAAGTATTCCATTTCCCCTTTGAGCCACCCTTTTTCCTTGAATTGCTCCCAGGTCAGGCCTGTAGGCTCGAGGAGGTAATCCAAGGCGTCCTCCACCGTGTCCCACCATTCTTGGCCTAAGCGCTTGCCCAGTTCCATGAAGATCTTGTGGTCCTGCCAACACTCGCCGATCTCGACCACCTTCTGCCGGGCCAAGACATATCCGTGGAATTTCCAGTTTTCAGCCATGTGGTTCTGCTCCAGCCAGGTGGCGGCCGGGAGGAAGACATGGGCCAGTTCGGCCGTAGGGGTGAGGAAGAAATCGGCTACGGCCAGAAAGTCCAGTTTTTGTAGGGCCGCATAGATGCGTCCGGCGTTGGCCTCGGTCACCACCGGATTGGTGCCGACGAAGAGGCCGGCTTTCAAGGGATAGGGTTTTCCGGTGAGCATGGCGTCCCACGCCGGTCGGGGGGTGATCAAGGCCATCCTGGCGGCCAGTTTGTATTGATCCCCGCCGAGCCGCTTGGCCCGCTGCTCGGGCGGTAAGGCGTCGTGCCGGGAAAATTCCGAGACCTTGCGCACCTTGGGGGGGACATGGAAGACGTTGCCCCCCGGGGCGTCCAAATTTCCGGTTACGGCCATAAGCCCGATGGCCGTCCGGGTGAAATCGGTGCAGTTGATGGTCTGCTCCGTCGGGACCCCCCAATGGATGGCGGCCGGTTTGGTCCGGGCGTACAGGCGGGCCGCTTCCCGGATCAGGTCTTCGCCGATCCCGGTGATTTGTTCCACCTTATAGAGGGGGTATTGCCGGACCCGTTCGACGAAGGCCTCCCAACCGTGGACATAATGCGCGACGAAGTCTTTGTCATACAATTCCTCTTCGAGGATCACCCGATGGAAGCCCAAAGCCAAAGCGGCGTCGGTCCCCGGCCGGATCTTCAGCCAGAGATCGGCCCGCTGGGTGTAGAAGTTTTTCCGCGGATCGATGACGATCAATTTGGCCCCTTGGCGGTAGGCCCGCCAGAAGGCCGCCCCTTTATATTCGTCCGGGTTGGTCCACAAGGGGTTGACGGCCCAAAGGACGATGCACCGGGGCCCGCCTTCGTAATCGCAGACCGGAAAACGGCCGCAGGTGATCAGGGAGGCCCCGATGCGCGAGAGGTAACACATGTGGCCGGCGGTGAGGATGTTCGGGGTCCCCAAGAGGTTGCCGAACCGGGAAAAATGGCTCTCGTAATCCCGGCCCGTGCCTTGGCCGATGAACAGGGACTCGGGCCCGTATTCCCGGATGACCCGGCGAAAGGCTTCGGCCACGGTGTCCAGGGCCTCGTCCCAGGAGATCCGTTCCCAACCTTTGGACGTCCGTTTCATGGGGTGGAGGATGCGCTCCGGGTGATAGGCGATCTGAAGCACGGCCAGACCCTTGCTGCAAAGGGTGCCGTAACTGATGGGCGATTGGGGATCCCCCTCGATCTTGACCACCCGACCGTCTTGGACGGTGGCGATCACCCCGCATCCGCCGTGACAGCCGCGGCAGACGGTCCTGACTTTTCTTTGTGCCTCCATCTCCGGTCCCCTTTCTGTGATACGGTTTGGTGTTTTCTGTTGAATCCTTATCAGAAGATCCGGAAAATGTCAATATATAAAATATCAATACATAAAATATTAAAGCCCAGGGCTTGTCCGGCGGGGAAGAATCTGCTATAGTGGGCCCACCCAACCGAAAGGCCTCGGAGGAAAGAGAAACCGCTGACCGATGATCTCCGGGAGCGGTGGCTCAAAAGGGGGGAGGAAAAACGTCGGGTTATGCCCACAGGTCATTATCGAAGCGACTTGAAATTGGACGAAAAGGTTCTTATGGGAGTGATCCGGGCCGCCGAATCTTATAAACGGGTCTTTTCGGCCATCTTTAAAAAGTACGGCCTTTCCTTTCCCCAATACAATATCCTCCGCGTCTTGGACGCCTCCGAGGAGGGCCAAAGCCGCATCACCGAAGTGAGCCGGATCATGCTCGTCCCGGGGGCCAATATGACCGGTCTGGCCAAGAGGTTGGAAAAAGGGGGGTTCATCGTCCGCCGGGCCGACGAAAGGGACGAAAGGGCCACCTTGCTGGTCATCACCCCCAAAGGGAAAAACACCTTGAAACGGATCGAAAAGGACCGGGACGAGGGGTTGAAGCGGATGTTGGAAGGCTTCAGCGAAGAGGAAAAAAAGATCTTGGTGGCCCAAGCCAAACGGCTGATTCAAAACAGCCGGACCTTCGCCTGACACCCCCATCCTGGGGGCATCCCTGATAAGGTGAAGCCGTAAAATTCACCGACCTTCCTTGACTGTTTGGTCATTCCTTTCCTTTTTATGGATCCTTCCCCGCCGGGTCGAACCGCTTCGTTTCGCCGTTCCCGCCGTAATCCCTTGAAATAGCCCATCCCTTTTTGCGGAGAGGGGGGCAGAGATCGAAGCAATCCAACGTTCGAAAGAGGGACCACCCGTCCAGGAAGGGCGCTTATGGTCCAATGGATTAACAAAAAATTAATAAAAATAATATGTCCTTTAAAATTTTGCTTGGAAAAAATTGGATCTTATGTAATGTAAGGCCATGAACCCCTTCAGCCCCATCCGACAGATGCGCATCTCCGAAGAGGTGGTCGAACAACTAAAGCGCTCCATCCTCCAGGGGATATACAAGCCGGGGGACCGTTTGCCCCCGGAACGGGAGCTGGCCGAGCAGTTTCGGGTCAGCCGGGTGGCCATTCGGGAGGCCTTGCGGGTGTTGCAAAAATCCGGCTTCATCGTCACCCGGCCGGGGGCCCAAGGCGGCACCTTCATCACCGACCTGTCCTACCAGCACCTGGCCGAGGCCTTCCTGGACCTGCTGTTGGCCGAAAAGATCTCCATCGCCGAACTGAACCAGGTCCGACAGATCATCGAGCCGGAAATGACCCGGATAGCCGCGGGAAAGGTCACCGCCGCTTATGCCAAGAGGCTGATGGAGGCCCTTAAGGCCGAAGAGGTCCCCTCGATCAATCTGGACGACGATCTGGAACGGAAGACCACGGTCCATTTCATCCTGGCCGAGATGTGCGGCAACCGCCTCTTTGAGGCCATCATCCGATCTCTCCTGTGGCTGACCCGGCGGGTGGTCAAGACCGCCGACCCCGATTTCCATGAGATGCATCCGGCGGGGATGCACCGGCCCATCGTCGAGGCCGTTTTGGCCGGGAATCCGAAAAAGGCGGCAGCAGCCATGGAGAGGCATGCCCGCGAATTCGGGGAGATCCTTTTGCGCATGGAAAAGACCTTTCGCAAACTGAAAGGCCCCTTGTCTTTATAAGGGTCTTTTTCGGGCGATGGCGAAGACGATAGTTCCAAGTAAGACCTGCTTCCGGGGAGATCCGTCCTTAGGTCGGCGGAAGGGAAGACCGCCGGGGAGGACTCAGCCGCTCCGGAAAAGCCTGACTCTCTTTCCAGGGTGGGCGGTTTTTCTCCTTCTTTTCGCCTTAAGCGGCCCGGTGCACCCTCAAACCCCCCTCCCACCCTTTTTCCTCATGGGCGACGGTTGTCTCCACCTGATCGAAGTCAAGACCGGGCAAGAGGCCCGGGTGGACTTACGGCTTCCCGACGGATCCATCAACGAGACCGCCCTGACCGAAGTGGACCGGGTTTTCGGCTTCATCCCTCAATGGGAAGGGGACCACATCTCCCTTCGCCTCCTCTTTATGATGGACTATTTTTCAGACCTGGTGGCCCCGGGAAAGCCCATTTTTTTGACCTCCGGTTACCGCAGCCCGGAATACAACGCCGCCTTGAGAAAGGCCGGGGGCAATGTGGCCCGGACCAGCACCCACATGGACGGTTTGGCCGCGGATTTTTATATCGAAGGGGTGGAAGGGAAGGATTTGTGGGAGATCATCCGCCGGGCTCGTTGCTGCGGCGTGGGCCATTACGGGGGAAAGGAGATCCACCTGGACGCCGCCCGGCCTCGCTTCTGGGAGGCGGCGACCTCGGGAACGGGCGGAAGCGAGAGCGAATACAACCGCCGTGTGGTCCTGACCACCGACCGCGACCGTTACCGATCGGGAGAAAGGCTGCGCCTCGCCCTGGCCTCGGTCAGCCATTTCGGATTCGGGGTGCGTTCCCAGGCGGTCTTGGCCGCCGATGGGGAAGGCCTTACCGAGGTGCGCCCCATCCCCATAGCCGTCCCCGCCGGCCCCGAGTGCCTGCCCATCCTGGATCGGGCCGCCTCCCGGCGCCTGGAACTTATTCTTCCTGCAGACCTCCCGGTTGGGCGCTATCGCCTGAGGCTGGATTTCTGCCAACGCCCTTTTGAGGAGATGCCCAAACAGGTCTTCTCCAACCCTATCGAGGTCTCCAACGGCTCCTGATGGGCCCAGGGCCTGGCCGACCTTCTGGAGTCTGTCCTATTTCAGGGCCAACATGCGGTCCACCGCGGCCAAGGCCTTGACCCGGACCTCCTCCGGGACGGTGATTTCGGGCTGCATGTCCTGCAAGGCCTGGAGGACCTTTTCAGGGGTGATTCTTTTCATGTTGGGACAGACGGCCCGGGGATTGACGGGGAAAAAGGTCTTGTCCGGATTTTCTTTTTGCAGGCGGTAGATGATCCCTGTTTCGGTGCCGATGAGAAAGGTCTTGGCCGGGCTTTGCTTGACGAAGCGGATCATCCCCCCGGTGCTTAAGACCTCATCGGCCGCATCCTTGGCCTCGGGACGGCATTCGGGATGGACCAAGGCCAGGGCGCCGGGATGCCTTTTTTTCCCTTCCAAAATCTGAGAACCCAAGATCTTCATGTGGGTGGGACAATACCCCGGCCAGAGGTGCAGGTCCCTCCCGGCCTGACGGGCCGCCCATTGCCCCAGGTATTGATCAGGGATGAAGAGAATCTCTCGGTCCCGGGGGAGGCTTCGGACCACGGCTACGGCGTTGGCCGAGGTGCAGCAGATGTCCGATTCGGCCTTGACCGCGGCCGAGGAGTTGACATAACAGACGACCAAGGCCCCGGGGAGTTCCTTCTTTTTTTCCCGCAACTGCTCCGGCGTGATCATGTCGGCCATGGGGCAACCGGCTTCCGTATCGGGCAAAAGGACCTTGCGGCCGGGATTGATCAGGAAGGCCGTCTCGGCCATGAAGTGGACCCCGCAAAAGACGATGACCTCGGCCTCCACCTCGGCCGCCTTTCGGCTCAACTCCAAGGAATCCCCCGTAAAATCGGCCAAATCCTGCACTTCCGGCCGCTGGTAATTGTGGACCAAAAGGACGGCCTTTCTTTGCCTTTTCAGCCGTTGGATTTCTTCGGCGATTTCTTTTTGATCCCGGTTCATCTTTGTTTTTCCTTCTTACAATAAGCGATCCCCACCGGCCACGCTGTCCGTGCGGAAATGACAGCCCCGGCTCTGTCGGTTGTGCCGGGCCGCTTGGGAGACGATCAGAGCCACTTCCACGGCGTTGCGCAGGCCGATGAGGCCGTCGCTCAGTTTGGTCCGGCGGTAAAAGGTCTCGATTTCGTTTTGCATGTGCCTAAGTTCGCGGATGGCTCGGGAGAGGCGGTCACCGGAACGGATAAGCCCCACATAGTGCCACATGATGTTCTGAATGGTCTGCATGTCCCCTTGGATGAGGGCCGGGTCCGATTCCTGGGTCAGGCCCGATTCGTCCCAGGGGGGGATGTCTTCGGCGGTGACGGCGCAGCCCATGCCGGAGGCCAAGCGGGCGGCGATATCCCGGGCCGCCCGGTTCCCCCATACCAGGCCTTCCAGGAGGGAGGTGGAGGCCAGGCGGTTGGCCCCGTGGAGCCCGGTACATGAGACCTCGCCTACGGCGTAGAGGCGATCGATGCTGGTCCGGCCCCATTCGTCCACGGCCACGCCCCCGCAGAAGTAGTGGGCCGCCGGGACCACGGGGATCGGTTCCACGGTAATGTCCAACCCGACCCGCAGGCATTCCAGGTAAATGTTGGGGAACCGTTCCTTGATCTCGTCGGCCTTCATCCTGGAGGCGATATCCAAAAGGACATGGGAATATCCGTGGGTCTCCATCTCCGTATGGATGGCCCGGGCGACCACATCCCGGGGGGCCAGGTCCTTCCATTCCGGGGAGTATTTTTCCATGAAGGCTTCCCCGTCGGGATTGAGCAGGACCCCCCCCTCGCCCCGGACGGCTTCGCTGATCAAAAACCCTTCGGCCCCGGGGACGGCCAAGGCGGTGGGGTGAAACTGGACATACTCACAGTTGAGGATCCGGGCCCCGGCCCGGTTGGCCATGGCCAATCCGTCTCCCCGCGCCCCGGGGGGATTGGTGGTGTTGCGAAAGATCCGGCCGATCCCGCCGGTGGCCAGGATGGTGAAGGCGGCCAGGGTGCGATGGACGGCCTGGCCCTTGCGGTCGAAGACATAGGCCCCGTGACAGGTGATCGGTTTATAGGCGTCCAAAGGGTCCCGGGAGTGGTGGGGATAGGTGATCAGGTCAACGGCCGTGGCCTCGGTGATCAGTTCGATGTTGGGTTGTTCCTGAACGATTTTCATCAAGTGGGTGATGATGGCCTTCCCCGTCCCGTCGCCGACATGGAGGATCCGTCGCCGGGAATGGGCCCCTTCCTGTCCCCAATCGGGTTCGCCGTTTCGTTGCTCGTCGAAGGGGACCCGCGCCTTTTGGATCAGGATCTCTCGTAAGAGTTCAGGACCTTCTTCAGCCAGGATGCGCGCCGCCTTCGGCAAGGAGGCCCCGGCCCCGGCGGCCAGGATGTCCTCGACTAAAAGGTCCGGAGAGTCGTCCGGACTGCGGCCGATGATCCCTCCCTGGGCGTAGCGGGAATTGGATTCGTGCGGGTCCTTGGACCGGTTGATGAGGATGATGTGCCTTTGCCGATCTTCGGCGAGTTTTAAAGCAGCAGTGGCCCCGGCAATCCCGGAACCGATGATCAAGACATCCGTCGTTTTCATAGAGGTATGCTTTCCGGAAAAGAGCCTTTCCCGGCCGGCAAAGGACCGGTTCGGATCAAGGCAGATAATCGAAAGAAAGGTCGAAGACTTTGGCCGAGTGGGTCAGGGCGCCTATGGAGATATAATCCACCCCGGTTTCGGCGATCCTTCTCACCGTTTCCAAAGTGACGTTGCCGCTGGCCTCCAATGCAGCCCGGCCTTGGGTGAGACGCACGGCCTCGGCCATTGTTTCCGGGCTCATGTTGTCCAAAAGGATCTTGGACACTCCCAGACGCAAGGCCTCCCGGACATCGTCCAGGGTGCGGGCCTCCACTTCAATCGCCAGGCCGGTTCCGGCGGCCCGGGCCCGCCGGACCGCTTCGGCCAGGGAACCGGCGAAATCGATATGGTTGTCCTTGATCAGGATCTGATCAAAAAGGCCGATGCGGTGATTTTCGCCGCCGCCGCGCCGGACCGCCCATTTATCCACCAGGCGCAGGCCCGGGGCGGTCTTGCGGGTATCGAGGATCTTGGCCTTGGTCCCTTTCACGGCTTCGACAAAACGGGCGGTCAAAGTGGCGATGCCGGACATACGCCCCAGGAAATTCAGGGCCGTCCGCTCGGCGGTGAGAAGTGAGCGCGCCCGACCTTCCACCAAGGCCAAGACCTGCCCGGGTTGTACGGATGCCCCTTCTTCCACCTGGGGAGTAAAGGATACCTCCGGGTCCAGGGTATGGTACACCCCGGCGGCGACATCCAGACCGGCCACGACCCCTGTTTGCTTGGCCACGATATGACCCCTCATCCGGGCCTCGAGGGGGACGATGGCCTCCGTCGTGGCGTCGCCGTTTCCAATATCTTCCGCTAAGGCCCGGCGGATGGCCTCCAGGATCTGGGGATGGATGGGCGATGGGGAATCCATAAACGAACGGCGGAAAGAAAGGCCCTCCTTTTTTTGTGCATGTTTCTTGAAATAGCATTGAAACGGGCAAAAGTAAAGTCCCTACTTGGGTCTTCCGCATTTTGGAAAGCCATGATCCCTGAAGGGGTGCTTCCTTGATCGCCCTGTTCCAAAGAAACTCCCCCCTTTCGAACCTGCTTCCCAGGACCCAAAAGATTTTTTGTTTATATTTTTATGATCTTATTTTATAAGGGAAAAAAGAGGAGGGGAGACCCGCCTGCTGTTCGAAAAAGGGAAGAAGCGAAAAGGAGAAACCCTTGCGGGAAAAAACGGGATGGACGAAAGGCCCGGAGAAAGAAAGGGAAGGACAAGATGAATATCGGTAGATTGGCGGACGACAACATGAAACGGTTCGGCACCTATGAGATGGTCCATTTTGAAGGCCGTTGGTGGACCAATCAAGAGATGAACGAACAGGCCAACCGCCTGGGCAACGCCTTGAAGGGGTTGGGGGTGGGAAAAGGGGATAGGGTCGGGGTCCAATTGCTCAACAGTCCCGAGCTGATCCAATCCTTTTTCGCCGTCTTCAAGATCGGGGCCGTCCTGGTCCCGGTGAATCCCAACCTGCGGGTCCATGACCTGGCCTATCTCTACCGGGACGCCGGTCTGGAAGTGCTTATCAGCAGCCTGGAATATGGGGAACGAATTAGAGAGGCCCGACAAGGGGCCGCCGAGTTGAAGCACTTGGTTATGGTCGAGGAGGAAGTCCCGCCGGGGATGCTCTCTTACCCGGGATTGCTGGAAGGCCGGCCAGAGACCTTGGTCCTGGAAGATACGGACAACGACGATACGGCGGTGATCATCTACACGGCCGGGACCACCGGCCATCCCAAAGGGGTCATGCTCACCCATTACAACTGGTACAGCCATGTCTCCGGTTATTATGAATCGGTGCTCCTCGATTCCTGGGGGGTGTCCGTTCAAGGAACGGTCCGGGAGGGAAGGGGCCAAACGGGAACGGCCGAGGTCTTCGGGGTAAACCGGGATCGGGTCTCTTTGATCACCTTGCCTTTGTTTCACGGCTATGGGGTCTTCGCCCTCAATTTGGAATATCTGACCGGGGGAAAGCTGGTGGTCCTCAAGCGATGGGATGCCGAGGAGGCCATGCAGAGTATTGAACGCCATCGGGTTACGGAGTTTCGCGGTGTCCCGACCATGTATATCCAGATCCTCAATCACCCGGCCGCATCCCGATACGACCTCAGCTCCTTACGATTCTGCATCTGCGGTTCGGCGCCCATGCCGTTGGAAGTGGCCCGGGCCTGGAAGGAGCGCTACGGCATCGACATCTGGGAGGGCTACGGCCTGAGCGAGGCGACCACGGTCAATTGCGGAAATGTGGCCGAACGGCGGCCCCCCAAGTACGGATCCGTAGGCAAGTGTTATCAAAAGGCCAACACCATCAAAGTGTTCGACCAAGAGGGCCGGGAGTGTCCGCCGGGACAATTGGGGGAGATCGTCATCAAGGGCCCCTGCGTCATGAAAGGCTATTGGAACAAGCCCAAGGAAACGGCCGAGGCCATCCGTAACGGTTGGCTCCATACCGGGGACATCGGCTACCTGGATGAAGAGGGCTATCTGTTCTTGACCGATCGGAAGAAGGATCTGATCATTCGGGGCGGGGAAAATGTCTATCCCAAGGAGATCGAAAACATCCTCCATCTGCACCCGGCGGTTTTAGAGGCAGGGGTCGTAGGCATCCCCGATCCGGTCTATGGTGAGGCGGTCAAGGCCTTTGTCGTCTTAAAACAGGCGGGGTCGGTGACGGAAGAGGAGTTGATGGCCTTTTGTAAAGAGCACCTCCCCTCTTACAAAAGGCCCAAGGTCATTCAATTTATGGATGAGCTGCCTAAGAGCGCCATCGGTAAGATTTTGCGGCGGGAATTGCGCAAACTGGGCTGAAAGGCCGGGCCACCCGGTTTTTCCGTCCGCCTCAGGCCTGGGGTTGTCGGTTGAGGACGACCCGGACGGTGCGAGGCGGGGTGGGGATGAGGCCTATGGCCCCGACAGGACAAAAATAGGCGCAGACCCCGCAGCCGATGCAGCGGCTTTCATCCACCTGGGACTTGCCGTCTTCTCCAAGGTGGATGGCCTCGGTATGACAGCGCAGGGTGCAGGTCTGGCAACCGGTACAGACTTCGGCGTCCACCCGGGAGACGAAGGAGGCCACATTGACCACGATCCGGGAGGAGTTGCCGCAACAGTCCTTGCAGCAGTTGCAGACACTGGTTTCCTCCTTGGTGATATCGAAATTGGGGTGGTAGGCCTTGTGGACCAAGCCGTCTTCTTCGCACCGTTTCAGAATTTCCAAGGCCTCGGCCTTGCCGATTGGGCGCATAAAGCCGTTTTCCACGGTGAAGCGGGCCGATTTGCCGAAGGTGAAACAGGTCTCCCGTAGATCGGTCTGTCGGCAAGAACGGCCTTCCAAGTCCCGATGCTGGCGGCAGAAGCAGTGTCCCACGGCGATCTCGTCGAATTTTTCGATGAGGTCCTTGACATCTTGGGTGAGCAAGATCCGCTCCGTCGCCTCCTCGGTCAAATCGCGGCCGATTTCGATGACCGTGGACTTTTGGGTGGCCTTGTTGACCCGGATGGGGACGGTTCGGTCGGGGGGCGGCCACTTTTCGATCAATCGGCTCAGGACCTCAGGGGTGATTTGGGGATTGTCCCGCCAGGCGGAAAAGAATTGGCTGAAGAGGGCGGCCAGGCGTTTTTCCTCTTCCGAATAGGTCAATTTTTTCATGAAGTTGTATTCGAAGACACCTACATTGGCCAAAGGCAGGAGGCGAAAGACCTTGACCCCTTTGGAATTGGGTTGATTGAAGATGATCCCCTTCTTGGCCAGGGCCGAGGTCTGCTCCAAAATGACCTCTTCCGGCATTCCGCTGCTCTCTTTCAACTCCTCCAGGCTTTGGGAACGTTTTTTTTTGAAGGCCAAAATGAGATCGAGCTGGTCCTCCCGGACCAGTGCTTTGATGATTTCCACCAGCACTGCATTCGGTTCCCGACCGCTGATGGTGGCCGCCGCCTCTCGGTATCTTTCGTCCGACTGCATAAAAACCCCCTTTTCTTTCTTAACTATGCTTTCATTATTTTTAATTTGAATTAAAGTCAATCGAAAAATTTCTGGAAAAGCGTCGGGTGGAGGGTTTTTTGTTTGACCGGATTCGTCCTTTTAAGATACCATTATCAAAAAATGGAAAGGAGGTACAATCATGAGCATCGTTCAGCGGGCCAAGGACATCCTTTTCAAACCCAGGGAGACCTGGGTGGCAATCAAGGATGAACAGACGGGCATTAAAGAGCTGTACACCTCTTACGCCGTGATTCTGGCGGCCATTCCGCCCATCGCCACCTTTATCGGCCTTTCCCTCCTGGGCTATTCTTTTTTCGGCTTTTCCTACCGCGTATCCTTCGGATGGGGCATTAGCAACGCCATAGTTACCTATATCCTGTCCTTGGTGGGCATTTATGTGGTGGCCCTGATTATCGACGCCCTGGCCCCCAATTTCGGTTCCCAGAAAAATCCGGTTCAGGCCATGAAAGTGGCCGTCTATTCCCTAACCCCTTCCTGGATCGCCGGGATACTGATGATCATTCCGGCCTTGGCGCCCATCGCCATGGTTCTTTCCCTGTACAGCTTCTATCTCTATTATGTGGGCCTGCCCATCCTCATGGAAACCCCGCAGGATAAGGTCTTGGGTTATGTGATCGTCACCATCCTGGTTAGTATTGTGGTCTTCATCGTCATCAGCGTGATTTCCAATACCTTCTTCGGTATCAGCGGGATGGGCCGAATCATGTAGCGAAAAAGGCGGTCTTCCCCGGGGATTAGAGGAGTTCACCCTTCCCACCCTTTGAACGCACCAGGACAAGGGGAAAGGTGTCCCCCGGGGCGGGGAAAAGCGGAATCGTTCAAGGGCGGGCCAGGTTCAGCCCCAAGAGGATCAAGAGACCCCCGGCGGCCGGGAGTATCCGTTTGTCCGCCTTCTCGTTTTTTTTGAGCCATCCCCCCCAAGGAGGCGGCGAAAAAACCTACCGTTTCAAAACCGATCATGACCAGGACGACGAAGAGGGTCCCCGAAAGGATCATCTGCCCTTGAGGGTGCCCCGCGTCCTTGCGGATGAATCGGGGGAAAAAGGCATTAAGGAGCCCCGGCCAAAGGGGGGAGCATGCTTAAGGGGGGCGAAGGTCCTTTGAAGGATGTGGTCAGTCTCAGCTCTCTGAATGTGGATTATCTGTATGAAGCCGAAGATTTGTCTTTTCTGGAACCCTTTTTCCCGGAAGGCGGTTATCGCCGGCAATGGACCATCGATGATCCGGATCGGGCGGCCCCCTTGCACCGGGTTTTGGAGGAAAAGGCCCGCCTGTTGACCAAGAGCGCAGGCGGAAGCGGGGCCAATGCCGTATACTGCCTGGCCAAGATGGGCTTTGCCAGCGGCCTCATGGGAAAGATCGGTGGAGATGAGGAAGGGGAGTTCCTGCTGAAAGAAAACGGGATTGTGCCCTTTCGGCGTCTTGTCCGCAACGAAAAAACCGGGATTTCCCTCATCGTCTTAGGACCTTCCCGCGACCGGACCATCATTCGCATCCCCAACGCCAACCGCACCCTTTCCTGGGACGATGTGGACCTGGATTTTCTCTTCCCCTTTTCCATCCTCCACCTCACCTCTTTACCCGGCGACGGCCTTCAGATACAGATCCGGGTGGTGGAAGAGCTGGTGGGACGAATGGATGTGGCCTTTGATCCAGGGGAGACGTACGTCCGAAAGGGGCTTACGGCCCTATGGCCCATCTTGAGGCGGTGTCGTTGGTTGTTCATCACCGAAGGGGAATTGGAGACCTTGAGCGGCACGCCCTTTCCTCAAGCCGTTTCAAAGGTTCAAGCCTCAGGGGTAAGGACCCTGGTCATCAAGAGAAAAGGGGCCGGGGCCACGATTATAAATGAGAGCGGGGCTTGGGATCTGCCGGCCGAACCAGTCAAGGCCGTAGACACCACCGGGGCCGGCGATGTCTTTGCCGCCGCCTTTTTGGCCGGGGTGTTGAAGGGATTGAATCCGTTGGAGTGCGGGCGCCTGGCCCTCACCCTTTCCCGGCAAAGCATGCTGGGACTGGGGCGCACCGCCTATCCCAATAGAGAAGACTTTGAAAAAACCTTGGGCGGGATCGGGTTGAAACGGGAAGGGAAATAGAGGACGGCCGAAGGGAAAAGGAAAAAAACCGTGAAACAACTATTGAGGATAACTTTTTTCTTGTGCATCTTCGGCCTGGTGGGATCGGCCCAAGGCAAACAACTGCCCCTGTGGGAGGTCGGATTGGGGGGTACGGCCTTGCTTATGCCCGATTATCGGGGGGCGGAAGAGGCCCGTTGGTATTTCTTTCCCTTCCCTTATATCATCTACCGGGGAGATATCTTAAAGATCGACAAGGAACAGATCAGCGGCATCCTTTTCAAGACCAAAATCCTGCAGCTCGATTTGAGCTTTCACGGCTCCCAACCGGTGGACAGCTCCAAGAACAAGGCCCGGCGGGGCATGCCCGATCTGGATCCCAACCTGGAAGTGGGCCCCAATCTGCAGATTTTGCTGGCCGAAGACAAGGCCGCCGAATATAAATGCACCCTGACCCTGCCGGTTAGGGCGGTGGTGGCTTCGGATTTCTCCAAGGTCTATTCCGCCGGATTCACCTTCACCCCGCGGCTGAACATCGACCAATTCAATATCGCCGGCAAAGGCTGGGACTTGGGGCTGAGCATCGGCCCCATCTTTGCTGATCAGACCTATCACGATTACTACTACAAGGTGGACCCTTCGTATGCCACGGCCGACCGACCGGCTTACACCCCCCGGGCCGGATACGGCGGGCTGCAGTGTACCCTCTACCTGGGGAAACAATTTAAGAAATGGGTGCTGGGCCTCTTTGTCCGGGGCGAGGACCTGCGCGGGACGGCCTTTTCCGAAAGCCCCCTTTTGAAAAGGGAGTTTTCCTTCATGGGCGGCCTTTGGTTTTCCTGGGTCGTTTGGCAATCCGAGAAGAGGGTCGAGGCGGACAAATGAGCCGCCCGACCTGTCCTTGATGACCTGTCACCCTCAAGGCGCAAGGCCCGTGAAAAAACCCTCATCCCTAAACCCCATAGGCGCCCACATGTCCATCGCCGGTGGTTTGGAACGGGCCTTTCAACGGATCCGGGCCGTGGGCGGTGAATGTCTCCAGATCTTCGTCAAGCCCACCGTCCAGTGGCAGGCCGGGGAACTCTCCCTGAAGGCGGTGGAGGCCTTTCAGTCCGAAAAGGAAAGGTCCGGCATCGCCCCTGTAGTGGCCCATGCCTCCTACCTGTTGAACCTGGCCTCGCCGGATCGGGATCTGCGCCGACGGTCCGTCTTCACCTTGGCTTTGGAGGTGGTGCGCTCAGCCCGCCTGGGCATAGCCCGCTTGGTTCTGCATCCCGGAAGCCATTGGGGGACGGGCGAGAAAAAGGGACTGGGCCGGATCGCCCAAGGGATCGACCTTGCCCTGGAAAAGGCGGAGGTTCCGGAGGTGAAGGTCCTTTTGGAAACGACCTCCGGAGGGGGTAGTCAACTGGGGGCCCGACTGGAGCACCTGCGGGACATTATGGGCCAAAGCCGTTTTCCCGAACGGTTGGGGATTTGTTTGGACACCTGCCATGTCTTCGCCGCCGGTTACGACATCGCCTCGGAAAAGGGCTATCAGGATTTCATGGAAAGGTTTGCCGGGCACATCGGGTTTAAGCACCTGGAGTGCCTGCATGTCAATGACGCCAAGGCCCCCTTGGGTTCAGGGGTGGACCGCCACCAACACATCGGGTCGGGATACCTGGGCCTTAAGACCTTCAAACGCCTCCTCCATGATCCCCGCCTGGCCGGGATCCCCTGCATCCTGGAGACCCCTAAAGGGGAAAAGGACGGGCGAAGCTGGGACTTCATCAATATCCGCCAGCTGAAAAGGCTTAGGCGGGCGGATGGGACAAAAGGTCCTGTTTCAGCCTTATGAGGTCGGGGCTTTAGATCCCTTCCCAAACCATTCGGACAAATGCATCAAAAGGGACGGGTCCCCTTCCACGGTATATTTTCCTTCCATGAACAGGGCGGCGCCGTCGGCTTTGCCGGTGAGGATATCCATCCAGACCTCGAAAGGGGCGTTGATGATCAGGTCCGGGTTTTCCCCTTCTCCCAGGGCCGTGGTCAGCTCGCCCTGGTCGATTCGGAAATAACAATTTCCCTTTACCTCGCCGGAGAAGCGGAATTGGATGACGGCCTGGACCTCTCGGGCGGCTTCCTTATTAAAACCCAGGGACATAACGATCAAAAAGGTCTCCACCGAATCGGGTCTGGGGATCATGTCCCTTTCGTCGAATTCCTTGGGGGTGATTTTTTCGGCTATGCAGGTCTTCCAGTAGGCATTGCCCAGGAGGGCGAATTGCTCGCGGTTCTTGCCGATTTCCTTGGTCACCAAGGCCAGGGTCTCCGGGGAAAGGGCCCCCTGTTCAACGATCTCCCGTCCGGCCTGACGGAAGGCGGCAAAGATCTCCTCGGCCTTGGCGCCGGCCCGGGGCAGGGATTCGGCTGCGGGCCGGTAGATCTCGGCCACCAGCCTGCCTTCCCGGCCGAAGACGAAGCGGACCCAGGCGGAAAGCTGATCGAAGGCCTCCATGTCCGGAAAACCGGCTACGGAAAGGACCACGGCCTTGGGGAAGGAGTGGCGTAGGGGATGGGTGGTCCGCCCTTCCTCGTATTCGAAAAAGGGCAAAACGGCCGGCAAGGTCCTTTCGACAAAGGTCTTCATCTGGGCGTTGAGATGAAAATGGTAGAGGGGGGCGGCATAGATCACCAGGTCCGCGGCCAACCATTTGGGAAAGAGCTCCCGGGTCATGTCGTCCTGATGGATGCATTTCCCCGGGGTCTTGGTCCAGCAGGTGAAGCAGCCGGAGCAGTAGCGGATTTTTTTTCGGCGCAAGGGCACCACTTCCACCTCGGCCCCGGCCTCTTTCATTCCTTGTACCAAATGATTCAAAAGCAATTCCGTTTTGCTTTGTCCGTCCCCTCGAGGGCTGGAATTTAAGGCCAATACCTTCATTATCTTCTCCTTCTCTTCATTCGATCGGTATGGTTTCGGTCTTAATCGTATGCTTGCCCCTTGTTCCGAAACAGGCGGGGCAGGAAGGTCCAAGGACGGCACCGATCTTTCGAGGGCTGATCCCCCTTTTTATCCCATGCCGTGCTTCTTGGCAATGGTTTTTCCTTTCCCGAACGGGTCAGATGAATCTGCCGAAGTGGAGGGCAAACCGGCTGACGTCCAGGGACAACATTTCCTGCACCAGTTCGGTACGTTGAAGACGAAAGGGGATGAAGACCAATAAGGCCAGAGGTCTTCTTCGTTGGGGATAGACCTCTTCCCAGGAAGGGATTTCCCCCTTTTGGAGTTCAGCCAACAGGACCAAGGCGCCTTGGGCGGCCTCCTGCCAGGGGAGATTCACCGGATAATAGCGGCCCTTGGGCAAGGTCTTTTCCAGGCGGTACCCCGTCGGGCGGCGGGTGGTGACGGCCCGGGAAACGATCAGAAACAGGGAAGGGGAAAGTTTAAAAGCGGGCAGCCACAGGTGTCTTTCCGGATCGCCCTTTGGGGCGGGGATGGAGTTCGGGCCCGGCCGCACGGGAGACGGATGGGGCCGTGCCCGGAAGAGAGGGACTTCCGGCGGGACCGGGATCCGCCAAAAGGGGAGGAAGTAATAAGGGTCTTCCCCGTCCGTTGGCCATACCCCGAATTCGATGGAGGTAAGCCCTTCCCCTTCTTGTTCGTAGACCCGATCGCAGTTGCGACAGACAAGGACCCACGTATCTTTTTCCCCATGCAGGTCCGCCCCGCAATAAGGACAGGGCATGGGGAGAAAGCGGATCGATCGGACATCTCGCCCCTGTTCCCCCAAACGAAGCATGGTTTGAAGGGCTTCTCCTTCCCCCCGGCCTATGGGTTTTTCCTCCAGGCCGTCAAAGATCGTTCCCTCCCGAACATAGATCGGGGCAAAGATGCGGCTTACCGTTTCGCCGATGAATAAGGGCGGCAGGGCCTTAGGGAGGGGTCGTTCCCCCCTTTCCTCGCAGGTCATCGGTTCAGGGGGAATTCGTCTTAACACCTCGGGAAAGGTGATTTGAAATGGCAAAAGGTGCCCTATAAGACCGGGCGGGAGGACTTTCAGTTTAGAGACTCGGGCCTTAAGGCCCATGGTAGGAGGAAGGCCCGCAGACGGATGAGGCCCAGTTCCTGATCCTTGAAGGCCACGGGATCGCGCGTTCCCCATTTAAGATCCACGAATTCCTTACTATCTGTCTTTTTAAGCGATTTCTTTAGTAAAAAATGGCCTTCCCCTCTGTGAAATACGACCAGGGAGGCCGAGAGACCTCTTCCCCAAAAAACCCCCGACCCTCGAGAGGTAAGGTTGGTCGAATAATTTGGGTCAGGGTTTCTCGTCGAAACTCTTCACATCAATAAAAGGCACGGCGCCGGAGGTCACCCGCGGCAGGCGCCCGTCCCATTTTTCGATGGCCCGAAGGGAGGCCTCGATCTGCCGTAAGCGCACCAGTTGGGGCGTGACGTTTTCTTTTTGCAGGCGCAGGGCCTCGGCCTCGGCCTTGGCCTGGGTGATCTTTTGCTCGGCCTCGATCTTGATCCGCTCCAGATCACGCTGGGCCTTCATGGCCAATTGTTCGGCCGTTTGCTTGGCCTCGATGGCCTGGGTGAACTGTTTGGAGAATTCGAAATTGATGATGGAAAAGTCGTCCACCAAGATGTTGTAGTTGATCAGCCGTTGCTTGAGCAATTCCCGGATTTCGTGGCGGACCGTTTCCCGCTGGGTGATGAGGGTGACGGCCGTATAACGGGCGGTGACGGCCTTGACCACCTCCTGTACGGCCGGATCGATGATCCGTTCCTTGTAGGCGGTTCCGATCCGCTGATAAACCCAGTTGGCTTTTTCCGGGAGAATGTGGTAATTGAGGGCGATAGTGGAATGGGTTTCCTGCAAATCCTTGGAGGCGGCCGCGGCGTCGGTCTGGGATTTCTGCACCCGCACATCCATGCGGACGATGCGCTGAACCAGGGGTATCCGGAGGTGGAGCCCCTCGCCAAGGACCTGCTGTCCCACGGCCCCAAAGGTCAGGACCACCCCCCGCTCTCCGGCCCCGATGATCACGAAAGGATTGAAGAACAAGAAGAAGATCAAGACGACGATGATCCACAGGACCGCTTTGAATCGGTTGCGGAACATCCCCCGAATCCTTTCCTGGGCGGGAATCTTGGTGATTTCGTCGGCTTTCATGGCGGCTCCCTCCTTATAGAATAGGTATGGCCTGAAGCGAAGGCTGTTCGCTTCAGGGACGGAATTCTCTGCCGGCCTGCCATCCGGTCCAAGGGACTTTCCATCGGGCGAACCGCTCAAAAAAGGCAATGACGACAGTGTATGACGGGGAAAAGAAGGGAGTCAAGGGAAAAACCTGAGGATAGATCATGGTCTTGAATTATATTTGGATCGCCTTTTTTGTCGTCGCTTTCCTTGTGGGATTGGCCCGATTGTGTCTTTTCGGGGATATGAACATCTTCCCGGCCATGATGAACAGCACCTTCGAAATGGCCAAGCTCGGCTTCGAGGTGTCTTTAGGGTTGACCGGGGTCATGACTTTGTGGATGGGCTTGATGCGGGTGGGGGAGCAGGGAGGGGTCGTCCGCCTCCTGTCCAAGGGGATCGCCCCCCTTTTCCGCCGTCTTTTCCCGGAAATCCCTTCGGATCATCCGGCCGCCGGTTCCATAGTCATGAACCTCGCCGCCAACCTGTTGGGCTTGGATAATGCGGCCACCCCATTGGGCCTTAAGGCCATGACCCAACTTCAGGAAATCAATCCGAAAAAAGAGACGGCCTCAAACGCCATGATCATGTTTTTGGTTTTGAACGCCTCGGGCCTGACCGTCATCCCGGTAAGCATCATGGTCTTTCGGGCCCAGTTGGGGGCGGCCGATCCCGCGGATGTCTTCCTGCCCATTCTGCTGGCCACCTTTTGCTCCACCTTGGCCGGTCTGCTCTCCGTGTCCCTGGCGCAGAAGATCAACCTCCTCGATAAAGTTGTTCTGGCCTACCTGGGAACCTTTACCTTGGTGGTCGCCGGTGTGGTCTGGTACTTTTCCGTCATCCCCCGTGTCCGGATCAACACCCTCTCTTCGGTGATGGCCAACATCATCCTCTTCGGGGTCATCGTTTCTTTTATCCTCTTGGCCTTTCTCAAAAAGGTAAATGTTTATGAGGCCTTTATCGACGGGGCCAAAGAGGGGTTCACCGTCGCCGTCCGGATCATCCCTTACCTGGTGGCTGTCTTGGTGGCGGTGGGGGTCTTCCGGGCCTCCGGGGCCCTGGATGTCCTCATCGGAGGGATTCGCTCTTTGGTGAGGGCCATAGGATGGGATGACCGCTTTGTGGCGGCCTTGCCTACCGCTTTGATGAAGCCGTTGAGCGGATCCGGGGCGCGGGGCATGATGGTGGAGGCCATGAAGCAATTCGGGGCCGATTCTTTTGTCGGCCGCCTTTCCTGCATCTTCCAGGGGGCTACGGATACCACTTTTTACATCTTGGCCGTCTATTTCGGATCCGTGGGCATCCGTAACACCCGTTATGCCCTGACCTGCGGACTCATCGCCGACGCCGCCGGAATCATCGCCGCCGTTTTTATCGCTTATCTGTTTTTCGGGTAAAGCAAGATCCTCCGAAAGAGGTTGGGGACCGGCCTTTCAAGACGGGCGGAGGAAAGCCGACCCTCGAGCCTACTCCCGGGAGGATAAGGGATCTGGAGGGGAGGGATGGACGAGGTCACGGGCCGAAAAGGGATTTCCGCCCGTGACCCCGAAAAGGGGTAACCCTTTCCCCGAGGCGATCAAGGGGTGATGGTTTGTCCGCCGCCGATAGTCACGGAGTAACCGGTCATAAAGGAGGCTTCGTCGGAACAAAGCCAGAGGACGGCGCCGGCGATCTCTTCCGGTGTGCCGAAACGACCCATGGGGATGGTGGCCAGATAGGCGTCACGCATGGGCGGCCGTTGGGCGAAGCCCTCTTCCAGCATAGGGGTGAGGATCGGTCCGGGGCAGACGGCGTTGATACGGATGTTCCGAGTGGCGTAATCGGCCGCCGCCGATTTGGTCAGCCCCAGGACGCCGTGTTTGCTGGCGCTGTAGATGGCCGCCCCGGGCGAACCGCTGATCCCGGCCGTCGAAGCCGTATTGACAATGACCCCCCCGCCTTGTTGGAGCATCTGTGCGATCTCATACTTCATGCATAACCAGACTCCTTTGAGGTTGGTGTTGATGACCAAGTCCCAGGTCTCCAGGGTCTGTTTAGCCAGGCGATTCATGGGGCCGGCGACGCCGGCGTTGTTGAAGGCCAGATCCAACCTCCCGTAGCGCTCGACGGCCTTTCGAATCAGCCCTTCCACTTCGGCCGGGACGGAGACATCGGTCCGGATAAAAACGGCCTCTCCCCCCTCTTCGAGGATGGTTCGGACCGTCTCCTCTCCCAAAGGTTTCCTGCGGGCGGCGATGACCACCTTGGCCCCTTCCCGGGCGAAGGCCAAAGCCGTGGCCTTGCCGATACCGGCGTTGCCCCCGGTGACGAGGGCGACCTTGCCTGCAAACCGTTTCATAAAGGCATACCTCCTGAACGTGGATAAAGATGGACGATATCGAAACAAGAACCGACCATAGACGGCGGGGGAAAAAGAGTCAAGGAGAAAAAGGTGAACCCCTTTTCGGCGGAATTGACAGGAGGAAGAAGGAGTGATACTTTTTCCGCGTCGGGATACAAAGGAAAAGCCGAGGCGAAGAAGGGATGGTCCTGGAAGAAAAACATTTCGGCCCGGTCTGGTTTCTCCCCGGCAGGGCAGGGGGGCGTTACCCCAACTGTATCTCGGTGTATCTGGAAGGGCCGGGGATCTTGATTGATCCGGCCACGGACCGGGAACGGTTGCAGGCCCTGCGGGGGGATCCGGGGGTCAAGGAGATTTGGCTTTCTCACTGGCATGAGGACCACATCATGCATCTGGACCTCTTTGAGGACCTGCCCTTGGTGATCCATGAAAAGGACGTCCCTCCCCTGACGGACATGGAGATCCTTTTGGATTGGTATGACATGGCGTCCGATAAGATCCGCGGCCTTTGGCGGCAATTGATGATCGAGCAGTTTCATTATCGACCTCGGAAACCGACTCGGACTTTCCAGGGAGGCGAGGTCTTTTCTTTCGGGGCCCTGAGCGTTGAAGTCCTTCACACCCCGGGGCACACCCCCGGGCACTGCGCTTTTTTCTTTCCTGAGGTAGGGGTCCTCTTTACCGGCGATTATGATTTGAGCTCCTTCGGTCCGTATTACGGAGACCGGGAGGCGACCATCGAAGAGACCATCGCCTCGGTCCAAAGGCTTAAGGAAATTTCGGCCCGGGTCTGGATGACCGGTCACAAGCCGGCATTGTTTGAAAAAGATCCGGCCGAGGCCTGGGATCGGTATTTGGGGATTATCCAACGCCGGGAGGAGCGATTGTTAGCTTTTCTGGAACAACCGCGGACGATGGAAGAGATCATCTCCCAATGGATCGTCTATCAGAAACCCCAGGACCCGGATTTTACGGAGCGGGTCATGATCGGAAAGCATGTGGAAAAGCTCGTGCGGGAAAAAAGGATCATCCGCGAGGGAAAAACCTTTAGGAGAACCGACTCCGCGTCCACCTGACCTTAATCATCCTATAACGCCTTGTTTTGGATCCCTCTGTCATTATTGGCCGCCTTCACCCAGGCCTTAACCGACGCCCTGACCAAACGGTATTTCGGATCCGCCTCCCCCTATGCGATGGCCTTGACCCGTCTGGTCTATGCTTTGCCCTGGCTGTTGCTCTCCTTCTTTTTTATTCCTTGGGCCACACCGGACCGATATTATTTCTTGACCGTAGCCTCCGCCGCCCCTCTGGAGATCTTGGCCATGTATGCCTACATGAAGGCGATCAAGGTTTCCCCCCTTTCTTTGACCCTTCCCTTCCTGGCCTTCACTCCCTCCTTCGTCATCCTGAGCGGTTGGGTGGTCCTGGGTGAAAAGCTGAGGGTTAGCGGCATCGTCGGCATCTTCCTTACGGTCATCGGCTCTTACTGTCTGCATCTCTCCAGTATCCGAAAGGGTCTTCTGGCCCCGATCCGGGCCGTCCTAAAAGAGCCCGGCTCCCGATTGATGCTCCTGGTCTCTTTCCTGTATTCTGTGACCTCGGTTTTGGGGAAAGTGGGGATACGGCATACCAATCCCTACTTCTTCGGAAGCACCTACTTCATCTTTCTGTCCCTCTTGTTATGCGCTTATCTGCCTTTCCGTCCCGAAAACAGAGACGGCCTGTCGTTTAGACCGTCTGCGCCGGGGATGGTCGTCGGGATCACTTTCTCCGTCATGATCTTCAGTCATATGCTGGCCATCTCACAAGTGGAAGCGGCCTATATGATCTCGCTCAAGCGGACCAGCCTGCTGTTCGGGATCCTCTTCGGGGCCTGGTGGTTCAAAGAGGTTCGGATCGCCGAACGGCTCTTAGGGGCGCTGATCATGCTGGTGGGAGTCACCCTGATCGGGCTTTCTCATTAATAAAAAGGGCGGGATGGGACAATCATCATTTTTTACGAAGGTTCATCTTTCGAAGAGGCGGCGATGAGGGGAGGTTTCAAGGGGTCAAGGGAAAGGCTGAAGGATGAGAAAAAAACCGGTCATCGCCTATCAAAAGTATTTGAGGTTTTTATATGCCGATTACGGCCCTGTTTGCAAGTTGGAAATAGGCTTGTATCCGAGGAAACAAACAACCCTTTGAAACCTTACCCCTTTTTAAAGGCCAAGCAGGAGAAGGATCGGACAAGAAGGGTTTATGCTGCCCCCCTTCAGGCCACGGCGCTTAGCGCCGAGGGATACGGCGGCAAACAAAAACAGAGGGACGGGCCTGCCTGTTTGACGAAAGGAATAGGATATAATGTTTGGTAATACCTAATGTTTTTTAATACTAAAGCTGAGGCCCATACGGAAAAAGTTCGGATTTAAGACTTGACAACACAAAAAAAATAATAAGATAATAGGAACGATAAAAACCCTTGTTGAAAGCATAATGAGGAAACTTTTTTAGATCCATAGAAAGGAAACGCCCATGAAAAAAAGTATTATCTTAGTCTCCTTGTTAGTGTTAGTACTTGGCGTTACGGTTATCTCCTTTGCCGCTGACGAGAACAAACCGGACCTTCGACCTACCCAAAAAATTATGCAGGCCCGTCTGGCTTGGCTAACCGCCATGAATAAAAACTTAGATGGCAATCGCTTAGATTTGATTAGAAAAGATGCCAAGGATTTGGAAGAGCAAACCCGGAAAGTTGGCGAAGGGCTGCCCAACCCTCTGGCCAAGGAGCTTACGCTGGCTATTTCAACTTTGGCCAAAGACCTTTCCCTGGCTGCTGAAGGTAACGATTCCGCTACGATTAAGAGGAAATTAGGGGAGATCAAAGGGAAATGTGACGAATGTCATGCCAAGATTCGAGACAAGAAATAAAGACCTATGATGCCAAAGTAATTTTTAATCACGGAAGAATAAATTCCTTGTTTGAGGACCAAAAGGGACTCATCTTTTGTGATAATCCATCCTATTTCTGAAATCTTCTTTGCCGAGCTAAATTTTTTGCTCCCACCAACGGCGGGACGGGACCGGACGGTATAAGGCGACAAATTACCTTTTTGGACATTCCCCAAAAAGGGGACACCTTTTGCTCGGACCCACAATTCCAAAAGGATAGATTTCTATGCAAATTGGCTTCCCTCCTTTCAAAAACAGGAATTCACTCCGGACCGAATGAGAAATTTTTGGAAATCCCATTTTGGTCCCATGGGGTCCAGCCCGGGAAAATAGACCTTCAAGCCATTGAATAATGATACCGCCTCATTAAAAAATAATGAGGCATTCTGCTGTCTTGTCTGGGGAAGGCTATTTCCCGTAATATTTTGTTAGATAATCAATGATCAAAGCGGCTTCTTCTGGAGAAACGATGGCCCCGCGGTTTATCATTGTTTTTAGAGTATCTTCCCAATCTTCTTTGCTCTGACGAATTCGTATGATGTGCCCCAAGTCATGACAGAGGGCACATTTTCCTTGTACCAGGACCGCCCCGGGACCTTCGGCAAGTTTTTCTGCGGTCGGCTGGCTGAAAACCGGAGAAAGGATTAACAGACCCCCGATGGTCAGTATCAAAAAGAAAAAGGTCTTCATTGTTCTCCGATTATGATTTCTCAATGACAATTCCTACTCGAGGGATTCCATTCCAAAAGTATCCAAGGGGATTCCAGATGCCACTAATAGGTTGAAGGTTGCCTTTGCTGTCCATAGCCCGCGCCAGGATAGTTAGGTATCCTGTTCGCGGAGCAGAAAAAGAAAAATAGAAAATGGTCCAGGCATATTTATCCGTCGGTTTATCCAAGTTCGCCTTCACCCAAGTTGCCCCTTCGTCAAGGGAAACCTCTACTTTGACAATATCATCATCACCAGCCCAAGCCTTGCCCGATACTGTAATTTTCTCCCCCAATTTATATTTCATACCTTGAGGCGGCGATGTGATCACCGATTTAACCGGCCAGGCTTCAGTAGAAACTGTTTCCTTGGGCATCTTAGTCCCGGGAGTGACGGGAGAGACAGGGATCCTATAACTATCATCCATATAGGACCCCCGGAAAGGCTGATCTAGGACTTCGATACCGACTAACCACTTCACCGAAGCTGAAGCCACCCAGCCGGGGACAACCATTCGGAGAGGAAATCCATGAATCTTCGGTAAAGGTTCACCGTTAATAGCCCAAACGATCAGGGTATGGGGATCCATAGCTTTGCTCAGTGGGATGCTTCGAACCATTGGGGGAGCCGTAGGCACCTCTCCGAAGTCAGCCCCGAAAAAGGCTACATGGACAGCCTCGGTCTTTACTCCGGAGAAGGCGAGAACGTCTTTTAAACGGATACCCGTCCATTGAGGGCAACCGAAACCCCCTGTAGGATGCCATGGAGTCCCCTTCGGAAGGGGTTGAAAAGCCGTTCGTCCTGATCCTGCGCATTCCAACATGCCTTGCATAGTGACCGGGGTAAAGGTATGTTTCAATTCTTCAAGGGTAAAAGTCGTAGGTTTAAATACCAATCCTTTAATGGTTAAAGTATGACCGGCTGCGGAAATATCCGGGGTGAGTAGATTATTACGAATAAAAAGACGATTGGTCGGTGTAATGGCATCATTTAAATATTCGGCGGTAATGTTTGCGGTAAGGGGACGTTCGGTAAGAACTTTCATGGAGGGATCCTTCTGGGCAAGAACCACTTCATTAGGTACTATCGGTTTAGGTAGGGTTGGTGAGGCAGGGGGAGTTGTTGCCGGAATGGCTGCGGAAGCATTTTCCCCTACCGTCTCAGAAGGAAAAATCAAGGCGCCTCCCGCCAAGGCACCGCTTAAATAGACGGTCGATTCGATAAATTTCCTCCTGGTCAAGAGATGTGATTTCTCATTATCCGGGAAATCACTCGGTTCATCTCTTTTCCCCATGGCTCAACTCCTCTTCGGTAAGGGTTGCGGTGAGCAATAATCGGTGGGGTCCTATTTTATACTATTCCATAGTAAATTCCAGGAAATTTTTATTTGGCCCGGACGTGGTATTCTTCCCGGACCATTTGTGCCCTTTTTCAAACATAGTTGATTGGGGTCAAATCTTTATTATTGACAAAAAAAGAGGGTCTGACAATAAAGAGCCATGAGCCGACCGTTACGAATACAATACCCTGGGGCGGTCTACCATGTAAGCTGTCGGGGGAATGAACGAAAAGCCATATTCAGAGATGACCAAGACCGGAACACTTTTTTGGACATG
>Ga0078972_1003548_pt1 | contig 46271 bp, 34 predicted proteins | sample YelNatPaOPGAMG01_FD_67568 | JGI IMG/M metagenome (GOLD analysis project Ga0078972, IMG submission 67568) | Hot spring thermophilic microbial communities from Obsidian Pool, Yellowstone National Park, USA - OP-RAMG-01 (SPADES assembly) (version 2) | ecosystem: Environmental > Aquatic > Thermal...
TTTTAAAATAATAAAAAAATAGCGCCTCCTAACCAATAAAAAAACTAAAGGAGGCGCCAAAATGAAACAGTGCTATGGATATGGTTACAGATATTACACAATGATAAGAGAAAGTAAAGACCCCAAATATTTAAGACTCAGGATGGTGGTGCTTCACGAGCCAACTTCATCGTCCACCCGCACGAGCACGCCCACCTACCACCTCCTTATGCTTCAGGATGCCCTTGAGTATGGAATTAGTGAAGCAGCCAGAAGATACTGCACAACTCGTAAAACTGTTCGTAAATGGCTAAGAAGATATGACCGCAATCTAAGTTGTCTTGAAGACAAATCGAGGGCACCCAGGAATCCCCCAAAACGACTATCCCGGCAGGATGAAGCCCGAATTGTTAATTTAAAGAAACAACTCCCTACATGGGGAGCGAGACGACTGAAAATAGATTTTAACCTTCCATATTCGGTAAAAACCATAAGAAAAGTGGTAAAGAAATATGGGCTTGCCAGAAAATGGAGAAGAAAAAAACACCAGACTAAGCACTGCTTGAGAGAGATAAAGCGCAAATGGAGAGCCTTTCAGCAAATATGCGTAGATACAAAAAATTTAAACGATATACCTGAATACTGGGTCCAGAAGAAAATGCTTGGGCTTCCTGCATATCAGTATACTGCCAGAGATGTTTGCACAGGAGCACTGTTTTTAGCTTTTGCTGATGAACTTTCACTGGCATACTCACGATTATTCATTGAACGAATTTTGCAACATTTAAAAGACAGTGGAATTGATTGTCGAAAAATAACAATTCAAACAGATAACGGTAGCGAATTTATAGGCTCATGGCAGTCTAAAAATCCAAGCGAATTTACTAAAACTATCGAATCCTTCGGCGCCACCCACAAGACAATACCGCCAGGAGCTCATAGATTCCAGTCAGATGTCGAAACTGTTCATTCCATCATGAAAAATGAATTCTATATCGAAAAATTCAATAACAAAAATGATTTCCTCAAAAAAGCACAGGACTATTTGATATTCTTCAATTATGTAAGAAAAAATTCCGGCAAAGAAAACAAATGCCCCTTCGACCTACTAAAAGAAAAAATATCCTCTGCATCCTTGAACTTGCTATTTCTACCTCCATATGCCATCAATGAATTCTCTCTTGAAACTTATCCTAAATTATCTTACTATGGTGGATACCATGTTGGGTTCCATCCCTAAAATTAAAAAAGTTTTAAATTTTGGCATGGGTCAAAAATTGGGCGTGATAAATCACGCCCCTACAAAAAATTATGACTTTTTACTCTCTTTTTTGCCACTTTTGGGGATAATTATGTGCTTTTTAAACTTTGAAACCGAAAGGCTGTGGTGGCTGGCGTGGTGTTGCGGTCTGCGGTGGAGGTGGCGTCATGAAGCAAAACCAAAAGGCTGTGGTGGCTGGCGCGGTGTGCGGTCTGCAGAGGACGGAGGTGTCACCTATGAAAATGGAGTGTCAAGCTCATGAAGCAAAACCATACAAAAATTTTTGTAGCGTTATGGGACATCTTCCCATTCTTCGAGAGATTCGGGGGCAGTTACAATGCCTTTTAGTGAAGAGCGAAAATCTGCAAAACCAATTAGACCTGCAAGAACATGAATTCCTCCCTGACATACAAAAAGGATAAAGATGAATGCTTCTCCAGATGTCCTTATTGAAGACTGGTCAAGAAATATCGAAAGGGCTATCAGGACAGAGGCTTGAAAATTACCAAAATAACCTGGTCCTGTTGGTAACATGATTCCAACTGCAAGAATACCTACAACTGCTACTGCTCCTTCGATGCCAATGTCGAGTTTGCAACCAATTGCAAGTCCCCATACACCAAGAGCATTGATTCCCCAGTAAATGAGAGAATAGACCAAAAAGCCCAAAATTGTGCTTTTTCGTGGAAGTGTTCTAAGCCCATTTAAAAAACCATCATAAACATGAAGAGCAAAGTTTTTCATTCTGTGTCCTGAAAAAGATGCAAACCAGCTCACAAACTTTCGCATTTTTTCATCAAAAACTATCATCAAAATTAGAAATAAAAGACCTGTAGCAAAAATAGACAGGGGAATAAATCTCAAATATACTACATACTTATTTGAAGAATCGGAAATAGTGAAAAGGGCTATTGATAGCCAGAAACTTACAATCAATCCATCAATAATCCTTTCAATTGCTACAATCCCCATTCCTGCACTCATTGAAATACCAGCCTCTTTTTTGAAAAGGTAAGGTCTAACAAATTCTCCTGTCCTCAGCGGAAGAATCATTATTGCAAGGAAGCTTGCAAAGTTTAAAAGGATAAGTTTCCGTAAACTCACCTTCGCAAGTGGCTTTATGAGATAATCAACTCTATAAGCACGGAAAAAATGAACCCCAAAAAGTGAGATTACATAAACAGGAATAGCCCACCATGAAATTTCAGAAAAATGCTCAGCAGGTGGAATTATAGAAATCCCCTCTTTTTTAACCCACCACAACAAAATTATCGCCACAACCAGTGAAATTGCAAAGCGAACTGCAATCTTTTTCACCTGTTTTTCTCCTTTATTTCCCTCGCAATCTTAAGCAAAGTTTCCCGTCTATTCAAAGATGGGTCTTCGATTACTTTTTCAAGCAATTCTCTTAAAATCATCCCGATTTCAGGTCCCTGTTCAAGCCCAAATTCCTTCATTATCTCCAAACCACCGATAGCAAGGTCTTTTATGGTTAGTGGTGGCCTTTCCTTTAGTTCGTTATAAACCCTTGACTTCAACTCATTGAGTAAGGAAATAGATGTCCCCACATCTCCAGTTGCTTTTATATCCGCTTCAACAATTTTAAACAAATCATCAATGATATCCCGCCCCACCCTTCTAATAAAACGCCTTATCGCACTATCTGTCCACTCCGGTGAATAAATGACCATATGCTCTGCTATCAATCTTTTTATGAGTTTAATATCCTCATTAGAAAACCTCATTCTTTCCATCCATCTACCCACAATATCAGCCCCTGTTTTTTCGTGACCATAAAATTTTTGACTTCCACTATCATTTTCAGAAACCTCGACGAATGGCTTGCCAATATCATGAAAAAGACATGCAAATTTTACCTGCCACTTCCCTCTGCAAAAATCACATGCCATTATAGAATGATTCCAGACATCGTATTTGTGACGGTCACCACCTTTTGCCCCAATCATCCTCTTCATTTCAGGGAAAATTGCATCAATATACCCTGCTTTTCTGAGAATTTCCCATCCATGCGAAGGTTTCTCTGCATCCATCATTTTTATAATCTCATCACGCTTGCGCTCACTGCTGACCATGAGAAATGAACCTATAGCCTTCTTCATTGCATCAAAAGTATTATTCTCTATTCTAAATCCCAGTACTGTAGCAAAACGAGCAGCTCTAAGTGGACGCAATCCATCTTCTCTGAATCTCGACAGAGGGTCTCCAACTGCCTTTATAAGCCTCAAACTAAGGTCATCCATTCCTCCGTATGGATCCACAAAAATTCCATCAAGAGGGTCATAAGCCATAGCATTAATGGTAAAATCTCTTCTTCCCAAATCTTTTTCAATCTGCGCCACAAAAGTTACAGAATCCGGATGCCGAGCATCCGAGTAACCTGATTCTATTCTGAATGTCGTCACTTCTACCTTCCTCCCTTTTTGAATCACTGTAACTGTCCCATGAGCAATACCTGTTGGAATGCACTTTGGAAAGATTTTCATGATGTCATCTGGTAAGGCTGAAGTAGCTATATCCCATTCCTGAGGTTCCACTTCCGGGTGGATTATCTGGTCCCGCAGAGCTCCACCTACAACATAACATTTAAAACCATGTTTCTTTATGGTTTTACAAATATCCAGTACATATTCCGGAATATTAATTTTAATTTCCCGGGGAGGCACTATACAGTTTCTTTCCCGCTTTCAGAAATTGCAGATTGTGGTTCTTCGACGGATACATCCATTTCATAAATCTTGGGTGAAGATAATCTCCCTTGCTGCTTTTCTTCAATTTTTTCAGTTGATACCTTAAGTTTTGTGAAAATTGCTTTAGCCTTTAATGCCATCTGTTCCGCTTCCTGAACTCTACCCTGCTTTGCTATGAATTTTGCGTACGAACGAAGAGTTCTTGCTATTTCAAGTTCATTTCCTACCTCTTCAAGAAGCCTGAGAGATTGTTTATAAATTTCCTCGGCTTTTCTTTCATCCTCTTCCCCCCAGCCCCCTTCTGCTGTTTCTTCTGCAAGGGTTCTCAGAGCAATACCAACATGTACTTTACTTCTAAGTTTTTCAAATGTTTCAATTGCAACCCTTAAGTGCTCCCTTGCTTTTTGATGCTCACCCATGAGCATATATGCTTTGCCGAGTGCTCTCTCTGTTTCCCCTATTAGTACTCTATCACCTAATTCTTTGGCAAAAATGTTTGCCTGGGTAAGTGTTTTTACCGAATCTTCATACTTTCCTATCTGATACTGCGTTACACCAATATTTGTGAGTAAAAAGGTCTGCCTCAATCTATCATCTATTCTCTTAGCTTCATCAAGAGCTTCACTCCACACTGTTATTGCTTTTTCGTGTTCCCCTTTATCTTCATACACAGTTCCAAGATTATTCAGGGAAACAATGATTCCAGGAATATCTGAAATTTCTCTCCTGAGCCTGAGTGATTCGGTAAAATATGCAATTGCCTCTTCATAGTTTCCGGAATCCTGCTTTACAAGACCTATATTGTTGTAACTCAAAGCAATGCTTCTTAAATCACCTATTCTCTGCCTGATTGTTAATGCTTCCATCATCTGGTTTAAAGCTATAGGATAGGCACCTTTTAACCAGTGAACTTTCCCAATATCATCGAGGCTACTTGCTACTCCCCTATCATCATGAGCAAGCTGGAAAAGAGCAAGGCCGGTTCCAAGGTATCTTAAAGCCTCATCGAGCCTACCTGCTTCTCTGTAAACCCTCCCTATACGATTGTGTGCAGCACCGGATTTACTTAAACTATCAAGCCGGTAGGCAAGTTCCTTCATTTTTACGAAATTCTCTACCGCTTTCTGGAAGTTGCCTGCAGCCTGATAAACATCTCCTAAATTGTGATGGAGTTCGATTCTTAAAACTGCATCGAGCTCCCCGAGGCACTCCAAAGCCTTTTCATAAAGACCAATTGCTTTTTTATGAGCATACCTGTCTCTTGCCATGTTTCCTGCAGAGAAATAATAAAGCCCTGCTTTTTGAGGATTCCCTCCTTCTTTCAGGTGTGACGCAATAAGTTCAAGTTGTTCTTCCCCTTTTTCAGTCAGTTTGAACTCAAGCCATTCTGCAAGGTGTGCATGATATTTTTCAAGAGTTTTTGGATTCGCCATTCTCCTTATCATTTCACGCTCGAGGTTATGCTTAAAAGCGTATTCTTCATCACCGGGTAGAGTGGAATCAGGTATGGGCATTATATAATCCCGTGTGACAAGGCTATCGAGATATTCCCTGATTATGTGGGTGGTTTCATCTGTTCCACCCCATATTTCAGGCACTGGCTTATCAATTCTATCGAGAGCAACTAACCCTCCAAGCCAGAAAACACCTCCCATGCAAAGAGCTCTTTCTAAAATAGTCCTTTCGTAAGTGGTTAATGCTCCAATGCGAACCTGCACCGCCTCCTCAACAGAAAGGGGTAGTTTCAGACTTTTCAGTTTATCGAGGTGAAGCAACCACTTACCGTTTTCATCCTGAACAATAGTTTTGTTTTCTTTTAAAATGCGAACTATCTGTTCCAAAAACATTGGATTTCCCCCGGAAAGATTTGTAACTACATTAACAAGTTCGTCTGGCAAATCCTCAAATTGACTTAGCAGGTGCATTAGAAGCCTTTCTGAATTCAACTTCGATAAAGGTCCCACATCTATCCTTGTATGATTCTTTGGTCCTTCAAACCACGCGGGTCTCCTTATAAATATCTCTGAAGTAGTAACACAAACTATCATTATGGAGCTTTTTTCGATGTTTTCAGCCAAAAATTTTATCAAATCCAAAGATTCTTCAGCAGCATACTGCAGATCCTCGAATGTAAGTATAATTGGTGCGCGCTCTGCATCAACTTCAAAAAAGCGCTTAAGAACCATTTTTCTTATTTCATCAAATTGCTCCGGGTGAGCCTCCATTGTTCTTAAAAAAGGATTTTCCGGAAATTTAACATCAACAAATGAACCAAGGAAATGTAAAAATTCCGTAACCCGTCTATCACCAAGGGCATCAGAAAGCTCCCGTCTGAACTGTTCCTGAATCTTTTCTGTTGGGAGCCCTTCAAATATACCAAAACGGGTTTTCAGTATTCTTGTAAAAACGCTGTAAGTTCTTCCTTCAGGTTGGCATATACCACGCAAAATTCTTACTTCAGGTTTTTCTTCTCGCGCTTTTGAAAGGAATTCCGTCACTATTCTTGTTTTCCCTATACCGGGGTTTCCTATCAAGGTTACAAGGTAAGGATTCCTTTCGTTTACAACTTTTTGAAATACATTCCATAAATCTGCGAGTTCTTCGGTTCTCCCAACCATATCTTTGGAAGTAGCATGAGGATTGTTGGTTGATTTCGACATGTTTTTATACTCGGTTCCCATCTTTTCCTCCGTTTTTAAAGAGTTTTAGGCTTTTTATACCTGATATAAATTCACTTGTATAGTAAATTTTATAATTTTTTAATAGGGGAATAACATAATAAACCGTTATAAATTCAAAATCTTATTCTTGACCTTTTCTTTGTATAGGTAAACTATCATTCTCAAAAAAACCTTGATATTTCATACGCATATTGGTAATTTCTCATACAAAATGTTTGAATCCTTCCAGTTTGGAAAATACAAGGTAATGAGGAGGCTGGCTTCAAGCGCTTTGAGTGAGGTCTTTCTTGCGTTTATGGAAACCAACGAGGAGCCAGGGCGGCTTGTAGCACTTAAACGACTTTTACCTGATATTGCCAGAACGGAAACTTTTTCTGATTTGTTTAGAAATGAAGCAAAACTCGGCGAAATAATGAACCATCCAAATGTGGTTAAAATAATCGAACACGGAAACATCAATAACGAACTTTATCTTGCGATGGAATATATAGACGGACTTGACTTGTGGCGCCTCATGAGAAAAACGAGCAAAACAGAAAAGAAAATTTCTGAAATCGAATCCCTCTATATCGTTTGTGAAGTACTGAAAGCACTTTCATATATTCATAATCTAACTGATTCCATGGGTAACAAACTTGGAATTGTTCATCATGATGTTTCTCCTTCCAACATACTTATAAGCAGAATAGGAGAGGTTAAATTAGGAGATTTCGGCATATCCTTTGCCCAGCAAAAAAATTTAAGTGCAGGAGAGAGGAAAATGGTGTTGCGTGGTAAAGTGCATTATGTATCTCCTGAACAAATCAAAGGATATGAGCCAGATTGCAGGAGCGACATTTTTAGTTTGGGGGTTGTTCTTTTCGAGTTACTTTTTGGGAAAAAGCCCTTCGAAGGTCCTACAGATCTCAGCATAATGATTAATATAAAAGATGGAAGATACAGGATTGAACCAGCAGCAAAAGAAAGATTATCACCCAGGTTGCTAAAGATTCTTACAAAAGCACTTGCTAACGACCCTGAGGAAAGGTATCAAGATGCAGATTCGATGATAAGTGATATTGAAGAGTTTGCAGGTTCGGGAAAACTATTCGATGCAGGAATGGAACTTGCAAGTCTTATAAGTTCCATTTTAAGTGAGGGTATTAAAACTCCTATGCCTATCCCCTCTCCTTTGCACTTTGAAAAAAAACCTCAAGAAAAATCACCTGATACGAATTTTTTACAAGGATTGGTTGAAGAAACAGAGAAGACGCCTTTACACCAGATGGAAGAGCACATAGTTAAAAAATCCAGTGGAGAAATCATGGGGGTAATGCCTCTCAGTATGCTTATAGAACAAATCATAGCAGATAAAATTACAGAAGAAGATTTTGTTTCAATAGGGGGTAAACCATTCGAAAGGATAGGTTCAATACCACATCTTTCGAAATATCTTCCTTCTGTAACTCCTACTTTAAAAATTTCAGAACTTGGTGCCCCTGATATAAAGGGAATCATTTTTCAGGACGAAACCGTTTCAAAAATATTTTATCTGTTTTACCTCAAAAAAGAAACAGGATTACTTATATTTGAAAATGCAAGTGTAAGAAAGGAAATTTTCATTGAAGATGGATGCCCGAGTTATGCATCTTCTAATCTTGCCAGTGAACTCCTTGGAGAATTTCTTGTTAGAAAAGGCATAATAACGCGAATTGAACTTGAATTAGCACTGGCAATGATGGATAAATTCGGTGGGCATCTTGGCGAAACACTCCTCGGGCTTGAAATTCTTGATTCAATAACCCTTCTTTCAGCAATAAATGACCAGATAAAATTCAGGATTTTTGATATATTTACATGGGAAAGTGGAAGTTACTCTTTTTTTAGAAATGCAAAATACATGAAAGAGGGTTTCAAACTTGTGGCAGACCCACTTGAATTAATACGCGATGGGTTCCTGTTTGCACAATCTGAAGAAAACATAAAAAACTGGATAGAAATCCATAAAAATAACATCTTTCGTCTTTCTACCGACTCTAATGTAATTGACGACTGGAAAATAGAAGTTCCAATAAGGGATATCCTTTTAAAACTTGAAAAACCACTTGCACTTTTCAAAATAATTGAAGAAAGTTCTGCGTCAGGGGAAAATGTTCTAAATAAAACTATGAAACTCATTCGTTTAGGATGTGAAATTGGTTTTATTGAGGAAATTCGATGAAAAACATAAAAATCATTTTATTATCTAAAGCATTAATTATCTCAAGTATAATTTTTTTCCCCTTTAATTCCATTGCATCAAGCAATCACGCTGTTAATTCTGAATCCAGCCAGATGCCACCTTACTGGATGGTCATTCCATTTATACTGATGCTATTGGGTATTGCAGTTATACCACTTATATCCCCTCACTGGTGGGAAAAAAATAGAAACAAAGGGATTCTCTCTCTTTTAGTGGGGTCAGTTACATTAATCTACCTGTTCTTTTTGGGTCCATCTGAATCCATGGAAAAACTTGCAATCACAATGATGGATTATGTTGCATTCATTTCCCTTCTTGCGTCCCTCTATATCATTGCAGGCGGAATATTTTTAAAAGGGACTCTATCAGGAACACCTGTAATCAACACTTTCATACTTTTGATAGGCGCTACTCTTGCAAGTTTTATGGGAACAACAGGTGCTTCTATGCTTCTCATAAGACCCATGATTAGAGCAAACTCATGGAGAAAGAAAAGGTATCTTCAAATAATTTTCTTTATCTTTCTTATTGCCAACATTGGAGGACTTCTCACTCCTTTAGGTGACCCACCACTTTTCCTTGGGTTTCTTAAAAGAGTCCCTTTTGAATGGACCTTTAAACTTTTTCCTGAATGGATTTTTACAGTTGGTGTAGTTTTAATTGTCTTTTTCATTCTGGATAACTTACTATATCGAAAAGAACTTGAAGATGGGAATAAACCTCCACCACAAAAAGACCCATTACGACTTGAGGGGTGGCACAATTTCTTTTTCCTTGCGGGAATAATAGGTGTTATCATTTTTGCTGGTTTTGTTTCACAAAACAAACTTGTTACTGCATGGACAGGGATAGAAAATCATCTCGGAGTAGACGCAGTAGAAAAATTTGGACAATCAATTCTTATGCTTCTAATTGCATTTTTCGCATATAAAGTTACCAGTCCTTCTACTCGTTCCTCAAACAATTTTGGGTGGTCACCCATTGTTGAAGTAGCAGTACTTTTTGCAGGGATATTCATAACTATGATTCCAGCGCTATGGATACTCGATGTTCTTGGAAGTAGAAATGCTCTCGGCATCTACAAACCCTGGCACTTTTTCTGGGCGACAGGAGGACTTTCAAGTTTTCTCGATAATGCCCCTACTTACCTGACTTTTTCAGCAGCAGCAAGCGGGTTGAATCACACTGACCCCAATAACCTTCTCCAGCTTATCAAAGCAACAAAAGATGTGACAGGTATCCCTTTTGATGGTGCAATGTATTTGAAAGCAATTAGCGTTGGTGCTGTTTTCATGGGGGCTAATACTTATATTGGCAACGGTCCAAATTTTATGATAAAAGCAATTGCAGAAGAAAATGGGATTAAAATGCCAAGTTTCTTTGGATATATGCTTTATTCAATTGGGATATTGATTCCCATTTTCATACTAATAACTTTAATTTTCTTTTTGCACTAACGATTTAATTCACTAATTGCTTCATTTTGAAGAGGAAGGGTTATTATGATAAACATGCAGTTAAAAGAAACTGATGAAATATTTATTGTTTCCGGGAAAAGAAGCCCCTTTGGAAGATACCTTGGTTCGCTTTCGACCATGGACCCAGTAGAACTGGCTTCAATGGTTGCAAAGAAAACTTTAGAAGAAGTAAATCAGCAAAGTGATGAAAAATTTTTACCAGACCATGTATTCATGGGAAACTGTATACCAACTACCTTTGCATCACCTTCAACTACAGGAAGACAGGTTGCACTGGCATTGGGTCTGGAAGGGTTCGCTATAACAATTGATACTGCTTGCTGTTCACCACTTACATGCTTGAGACTTGCTCTCTGGGGAATGAAAGCAAAAGAAATTTCTACGGCTCTCATCATTGGTATTGATATGATGAGCAAAGTTCCTCATTTGCTTCGGGGAATAAGAAGTGGAATTAGAGCAGGAAAAGTAGAAATTACTGACCCGATTTTCCCTATTGAATATAAAGGGTATAATTCAGTAGCATGTGATGCTTCAAATGGAGCTGAAAAATATGGAATTGAAAGAAAAATGCTTGACGAATGGGCACTTGGTTCACATCAAAAGTGGTTCAGGGCAATGAAAAGGGGCGCTTTTGATGATGAAATAGTTCCTGTAATCATAGAAACAAAAGGCGGAAGAAAAGTTTTTGAAAAGGATGAATTTCCGAGACCTGAAAGCACATTAATGAGACTTCAGGAACTTGAACCTGTTTTTGGAAGTAAAACAACCACAGCAGGAAATGCACCGGGTCTAAATGATGGAGCATGCGCAATGGTAATAGCAACCGGTAGTGCGGTAAAACATTTTGGTTTTCAACCGATTGCCCGAATCATCGAAGTAGAAGGAGTCACAGATGCTCCTCAAGGAATATCGTGGGTTCCTGCAAAAGCAATATCTAAAGCCCTTGAAAAAGCAGGTTTAAAAATTGAGGATATGAATATAATTGAAATAAATGAGGCATTTGCTGCAATGCCATTAGTTAGCACAAAAATACTTGCGGGTGAAGATGAAAAGAAATGGCACCGCCTTCTGTCATTAACAAATCCAAATGGGGGAGCCATAGCAATAGGACATCCTGTTGGCGCTTCAGGATTGAGAATTTTAATGACAATGGCATACGAATTGAGAAGAAGAGGCGGAGGAAGAGGAGTTTGTGCTATTTGTGGTGGATTGTCTCAGGGAGAAAGCGTTGTAATAGAAGTGTGATTTTTATAATTTTGGGCATGATTCAAAGTTTAAGAAAATATGAAATGAATTATCCCAAAAAGGGCAATAATCCATTGTTTTTTGTAGGGTGTAGGGGCGTGATTTATCACGCCCAATTTTTTGTTTTTTTCGGAGAAGGAAGATGACAGTACTAAAATATTTCTTTGATGCAAAAAATGGAACCGGAAATGTATCTATTGATACCGAAGGAGCAATGAATACTATAGATTTTCAATTCATTGACTCATTTGAACAGGTTATAGCAAAGATAGAAGAATCAAAACCAAAAGTAGTTATAATAAAATCAAATAAAAAAAAGAGTTTTATAACAGGGGCAGATTTAAAGGAGCTCCTTTCAAGCGATATTGAAAAAATAAAAATACTCCTGATAAGGCTAAACAGCCTTTACGGCAAGCTTGCCAGTTCCGGGATTCCTGTTATAGCAATATTGAATGACCAGGTAGCTTTAGGCGGCGGCTTTGAATTTCTCCTTAGGACCTGCGATAAGATTATAGCAACACCAGGCTCTTCTTTTGGATTACCTGAAATTCATCTTGGTCTAATCCCGTCTGGTGGTGGTATTTACATCCTTGAAAGGGTTATTGGGCTCGAATCAGGTTTGAATGCTGTAATAAGAGGAAGGAATTTCAACGCAGAGGAACTCTTGCAAACTGGACTTGTCGAAACATATAATTGGGGTGAAATAGAAAATAAAATTACAAATTTGATTGGCAAACTGGATAAAAAATCTATTCGAACTACCAATCCATCTTCACTGCCAATAATTCCTGAAAAAGAAGAACAAAGGAAAAAAATTATCGAGACCTACCTCGGCAGAGCAGTAACCTCTCCACACAGACCATGGCTTAAATGCGCTGTAGAACTTTTTGAGAAAGGTATAAACTGTTCATTTGATTCTTTTATTGAAGAAAATATTTCCCTGTTTTGCAGATTGTGGAAAGAAAAAAATACCAAAAATAAAATAGATTTCTTCATCCTCAAGAATTTCACTTTTAAGCCACTACCACAGGTAAATTTTAAGGAAACGATTGAATGCAAAACAATAGGAATAATTGGAGCAGGACTCATGGGGAGAGGAATAGCTCAGGTTGCAGCTGACTCGGGGATAAATGTAAAAATTATGGATGTAAATGAAGAAATAACAAAGGGAGCAATTGAGACAATAAAAAATTCCCTTCAAGGACTCGTCAAAAAAGGGAGATGGACTCAAAAAAGATTCGAAATGTGTATGGCAAGAATTAATGCTGTAAATTCTTTGCAGAACATCTGTGATGTTCCTCTAATAATTGAAGCCATCCCTGAACAACTCGAACTAAAGCAAGAATTAGTTGGTAAAATTCATAAAATAAATCCTGATGTTATCTTTGCTACCAATACATCGAGTATTCCAATAGGAGATATTTCAAAAGGAACATCAAACCCGGTACTCGTAGGTGGTATGCATTTCTTTTCCCCGGTCCCCCTTATGGAACTTGTGGAGGTAATAGAAGGTAAAGATTCATCAAAATTAACAATTAATACAATATTATCATTAGCAACAAAAATGGGTAAAACCTGTATTGTAGTTGGAGATGGACCTGGATTTTATACAAGCAGAGTTTTTTCGAGCTTTTTATACGGTGGTTTTTATTGTGTAGAAGCTGGTGTTTTACCATGGGAAGTTGACCGAATTGCTGTAAGGGCAGGATTTCCAAGAGGACCTATTCATATGTTCTGCTCCGTTGGAGGAATGATTCCTTATCATGCAGGAAAATTCATGGAAAGTCGAAACCCTCGCAGATTCAAAGTTCCAGAAAGCATGGAAAAAGCAGCAACTCATGGGTATGTAGGTGCAGGAGGTAAAAAAGGATTTTATCTTGATGAAGAAGGAACAAAGCCAGATGAAACCGTTTTGAATATTTTACCAAGAAAACAGGGCATCCCGGTTCCAGATGAAAAAGAAATAGAAGACATCCTTTTGCTCGGAATGGTAAATGAGGCATTCTGGATTTTTGGGGAGGGAATTTTACGCGACATTGCAAGTATGGAAATAGGAGCAGTTTTAGGAATAGGTTTCCCGGATTGTTTTCATGGACCAGCGAGATATGCGAGTATGAGAGGCATTGGAAATGTTTTAAAGTGCATTGAGGAACTTTATGAAAAATTTTTGATACCTCACCTCGAACCAGCACCTGAACTCAAAAGACTTGTAGCCTGTGGTGTCGAGGGAAATCTCATATAGCTTGAAAATTTTTAAACGATTCAACGAATAAATCCAGTTTTTTCTCATCAACACCAGATATTCGGTAAGTATGGGTTTTTGTTATCAACTGCACTGAACGCTTTTTCTTGAAACTGGGAATAAGAACACCAAATGCTATCTCTACTCCTATACCGAAAAGAATGCATAAAAAGCATAAAATTATATACCTTCCAAATAATGTGAGTGACCATTCAACAAGGAAAATAAAACCAAGCAAAAGCCCGGTAATTAAACCTCCAGCTATTCCAAGGATAGGAAGAAATGAAATACTTTCGTCAATTCTAATTGTAACAATACTCTCACGAGGAATAAAAAATTTCGTTTTCTTTAATTCGAAACCCAAAAGAAATATCCTGACTTCAATTAGATAATTTTTCTCATCGGAAAATAAGAAACATTTCCTTTTGAAGCCAATAACATACCTGAGAAAAAAAAGGATAATTGCTTTTAAAAAGGAAATTCCGGTTATTCCCATTAAAAAACGAACCATTTTACCAGAATAATAATGGGAAAAATTACCTTCTAATACCAAACTCGACTTTTCATCCATTAAAATCCACCTCAAATTCGGGCAGGATGAACCCTGCCTCTATAAAAAACGATTGGGCGTGTTTCAACAAATTGGGCTTGACAAATCAAGCCCCTACAAAAAACGATTGTATTTCTCAAATACATGTTGACAACATAAAAATATAAATTAAATACCTTTACACTATGCTTCAAAGATACTCAACACCTGAAATGGTAAATTTATGGTCTGAGGAAACAAAATCCAAAATATGGCTGGAGGTAGAACTTTCTGCTTTAAAGAGCATGGAAACTCATGGATTGATTCCTCAAGGAACTTACTCCAACCTGAAAAACAAAGTGAAGGAAATTGACACTAAAAGAATTGCAGAAATAGAAGAAACAACAAAACATGATGTCGTTGCCTTCATATCCCACATAGAAGAAGTAGCAGGAGATGCTGCAAGATTTTTGCACTTTGCAATGACATCATCAGATGTTCTCGATACGGCATTCGCAATTCAATTACAAAAAGCGTGCGATTTAATAATAAAAGAACTTCAGGCTTTGTTAGACGAAATAGAAAAACTCGCAAAGAAACACAAAAAAACTGTTATAATTGGAAGAACCCATGGGATTCATGCTCAACCAACTTCTCTTGGACTTATTTTTGCACTCTGGTTTGCGGAATTGCAAAGAAATATGAAAAGATTGCTTTCCGCAAGGGAGGAAATTTCAGTTGGAAAGCTTTCTGGTGCTGTTGGAACCTACAGACACCTATCCCCTGAAATTGAGGAAAAGTCAATGGAAATTTTAGGTCTTCGTCCTGAAACTGTCTCAAATCAGATAGTTCAAAGAGACAGGCATTCTGCTTTTTTTAACGCAATAGCACTTTGCGGAGCATCCATCGAGAAAATTGCCCTTACAATTCGTCACTGGCAGAGAACAGAAGTTTCAGAAATTTTCGAGCCATTTGGAAAAGGGCAAAAAGGCTCAAGTGCAATGCCACATAAGAGAAACCCAATTGGGTGTGAAAATCTTTGCGGAATTGCAAGACTTCTGCGCTCCTATGCAATAGCAGGGATGGAAAATGTCGCTCTGTGGCACGAAAGAGACATAAGTCATTCAAGCGTTGAAAGAGTTATAGGACCGGATGCAACAACGCTACTTCATTATATGATTAGAAGAGCAAAAAATATTGTTTCTAACCTTGAAATTGACACCGAGCAGATGAAAAGAAATCTTGAAATTACCAAAGGTTTGATATTTTCAGAAGACATTTTAAATAAATTGATTCTTTCAGGTTTAAACAGGCAAACTGCTTATACGCTGGTTCAGAGAAATGCTCTTAAATCTCTTCAAACAAAAAAGGATTTCTTTGAACTTTTAATAAGCGATAGAGAAATTGTGGAAAGAATTGGTAGAAAGGGAATAAAGGAAGCGTTTGATATTGAAAAGAGTCTAACTCATGTAGATTCAATATTTAAGAGGGTTTTTGAAAATGGAAAAAGAAAAGATAAAAAATTATCTTAAGGGCACAATTAATGAAACAAATTTCAACTGGCTTGGGAAACTTCGGCGTGGAAAAGTAAGGGATATTTATGAAAGAGAAAAAAACTTGCTCATTATCACAACAGACAGGGTAAGCGCCTTTGATAGAGTTATTACAACATTGCCTTTAAAAGGGTATGTTTTAAACTCAATTTCTGTTTTCTGGTTTCAGAAGACATCTCACATTGCAAAAAATCATATTATTGATGTCCCTCACCCCAACGCAATTATTGCCAAAAAATTAAAACCACTCAATGTTGAAATGGTTCTGAGAGCTTATATAACCGGCGTTACTTCGACATCCTTATGGACTCTCTATAGCAGAGGCAATAGAAATATAGGAGGTAATATTCTTCCTGATGGGCTTGTCAAAAATCAAAAATTACCTGAACCAATAATCACCCCTTCGACAAAAGCTGAAATTGGAATGCACGATGAAACTGTATCTCCTGAGATGCTTATTAATGCTGGAATCATCAGTAAAAAAATGTACGAAGAAATTGCTGAAATAAGTCTTGAACTTTTTAAATTTGGCTCAAGGTGGTGTGAGGAAAGGGGGTTAATTTTAGTCGATACAAAATATGAATTTGGAATTGGTGAAGATGGGACTGTTATGCTCATGGACGAAATTCATACACCAGATTCATCAAGGTTCTGGGATGCAAGCACTTATGATGAAAAATTCAAAAATGCTGAAGAGCCACTGGGTTTCGACAAAGAATACATAAGAAGATATCTAAAAGAAAAAGGATTTGCCGGTGAAGGAACTATCCCACAAATTCCAAACGAAATTAGAGTGGAAGCAGGATTAAAATACATTTCTTCAATGGAAAAAATAACAGGTCTCCCATTTTCTCCTCCATACGAAAATGCCATGGAGTCCCTTGCAAATTGGGCGGAAAAAATGAAATTGTAATAAAAGTTGCAACTAATTATTTTCAAGTATAAAAAGTAAATTAATGTTAAACAATCTATATAAAATTATTTTTATCTTATCTATTCTACCTTTTAGTAGTTCAACCTGCAAAGGGAAATCTTTATCACCTGGCAAAGACAATCAAGACAACAATAAAAAACTAATAGAAACGGATTCTTATCCTCAAGACTGGAAAGAAAGAAGAGTATGTAAGGATGCCGATAAAATTCCAATCTTTGATTCTCACATAAATATGGATCCTGAAGCATTGTGGAAAGCACTCAAAATTGGAAAGGAATGGAGAGTCGAACGATTTATAAATGTAATGGGTGGTTATCCAGGAAATGGTCTTGAAGATAGTGTCGCAGTTATGCAGGAATCAGGTGGAAAGATTCTGTTCATGTGCAACATAGACTGGAAATCTTATGGTAAACCATATTTTATTGAAAAAGTGTTGTCCGATATGGAAAAATGCAAAAAGGCTGGTGCAGTTGGTATTAAAATTTTTAAAAGTTTGGGTCTTGGAATTACAAATCCTGATGGTACTCTTTTGAAAGTAGATGACCCGGGTCTTGATAAGATATTCGAAAAGGCTGGTGAATTGAAACTGCCAGTCTTGATACATTCAGGAGATCCAAAAGCCTTTTTCAAACCTTTAACGAAAGACAATGAAAGATACGATGAATTGATGGCTCATCCCATGTGGCGATTTGACCCATCCGAATATCCTCCATGGGAGGAAATTTACAAACAGTTTCTATCTCGCGTCGCAAGGCATCCTAAAACAATTTTTATAGGTTCTCACTTTGGAAATAACCCTGAAGACCCACCTAAAGTTTTCGAATCGCTTCAAAACTACCCTAACCTCTTCATAAATACCTCCGCGCGAATTCCAGAAATAGGGCGCTTCGATGCTAAAAAGATGCACGATTATTTTATAAAATATAGTGATAGAATCATTTATGGTTCTGACCTCGGAATAGGAATTGAAACCTTAATTCTTGGCTCATCCCCTCCCCTGTATCCAACAAGAAAAGATATTGAATTATTTTTTAACGCTTCATATCGCTATTTTGAGACTTGGGACAAACAATTTGACCACCCAACTCCGATTCAGGGGAAATGGAAAATTGACGGCATCGGACTTCCATGCGATGTTTTGCGAAAAATCTACAAAGAAAATTCTGAAAAACTTTTCCTTCCCTCTAACTAAACTATCTATCGCTGAGGTGGAAATTATCTTTTTATGTTAGAACTTCCATGGGGTTACGAGTTGACGCTATTTTAGCAGGGAAATATGCGCCTGCAATGCAGGAAAATATCGAGATACAACCACCAATAACAAGTACTTTCCAGTCAATTAAAAAAAAGGAATCAGGTTTAAAGGGAAAATCGGGGATATAATGAGCCCCGATAAAATTAGCAATTAAAGAACCAATTATGGCAAAAACTATTCCCCCTATTCCTCCTGTTAATCCAATAACACCACCCTGCATAAGGACAATTGTTTTTATGAACCTCTTTGAAGCACCAATAGCCCTCATAATGCAAATTTCCTTTGCCTTTTCACTCACAATGCCAAAAAGCGCATGAGAAACTGACACAGAAGAGATAAAGATTACAACTATAGATATTAAAATAAAAAATCCACTCAAAATCCCTATAAAAAACCCTGCTTCCTCAATTCCTTTATTTTGAACTGTAAGACCAGCATTTTTTAAAGATTGAATAATACTTCCGAGTTTCTTTTTATTAGCAATTTTCAAAATTGCACTTGTATAAACCTTTTCAGGAAAGTCAGTAAACTTTGAGTTCCATCTTTTGGTATATTCAATGGGGATTGTTATTCCTATTTCAGTAGCATGTTTACTCGTTCCAGCAAAAATAGCACATCCTTCCTCAGGAATCCCCTTTGAGGCCACTGATTGATAGGATTTTCCTAAAACCATTTTAACCCTCAATCCAGCAAACTTATTGACCATCCACAACGGTAACTTCTTCAGATTATGAGTAGGCGCAACTAAATAATTATAAATTTCAACTAAATTTTCTGACACTATAAAAGGAACCGGGTGTCTGCAAACTCCACTTTCTTTCCCTATTTCTCGAAAACAACATTCATCATTACCGCAATTTGAATCTTTATTGCACTGTTTAATAGAATCCCCTGGATAATAATCAAAAAACGGAAGAGCAAGATTTTCTTCTTTCATAAGATTCGACGGTATTCCATCACCTACAATATCTATACCACTCTCCATTCCAAAAATTTCCTTTCCACCTGAAATAAGCGCAGGGAATTTAATTTTCAATTTAGGATAAACAGCACTAACACCATCTATGCGACCAAGTGCTTGCAATTTATCCTCTTTTATACCTTCGCTTCCTCCCCTCGTTGAACTTGAAAAAATTAATACAGTGTCTATTATTTCACTTCGTGAAGGAGAAACTTCGATAAACAAATCTCTTAAAATCTCCTTCTCAACTGCTCTGTCTATGCCAAAAAGCAGGCTTAATAAAAAAACTACCAAAAAAGAACCTGCGGAAGCACCAAGAAAACCCATCAAAAAAAATCTTTTACCCCCCAGCATTGTGATACGCAAAATTTTCAGCATTTTTCTAACTTCCCATCTTTAAGCAAGTATCTGGTATCAGCGACATTATCAATTGAATGTTGATGAGACACAACAATTATTGCGACTTTTTCATTCAATGACAGATTTTTAAAAATAGAAACAATCTTCTCGGAAGATTCAGGGTCAAGATTTGCAATTGGTTCATCGCATAGTAGAACTGCAGGTTTCATCAATATGGCTCTACCAATAGCAACCCTTTGCTGCTGACCACCAGATAGTGTGAAAGGGTAATATTCCGCAAGGTGCTTTAAATCAAGGATTTCAAGAACCTCATCAATTCTCTTCATCAGTTCCTTTTTACCTATCTTTGCTATCATACCAGGAAGCATAATATTCTCTCTTACTTTTATTGCAGGTATTAAGAAAAACTGTTGAAATATAAATCCCATTTTTCTGTTTCTTACAAAGGAGCGTTTATAATCACTCAAGGAATATAGATTTTTCCCTTCAAATTTTACAAGTCCCGCATCAGGTTCCATCAAACCAGCAGTGATATTCAGAAGAGTCGTTTTTCCAGATCCGCTTTTACCATGAATTGAAATGAATTCCCCTTTTCTAACCTCGAGATCCAATCCCTTCAAAACAAAATTTGGAGAATCTCCCCCCTTCTCCCTCAGGAAACTTTTTCTAATGTTTTTAAGAGATATAATAATATCGTTCATTTATTTCATCTTTTCCCAGTTAAAACGCTAAAAAACAGAGTAAACGCTCATGGGCAATTTTGCCCACCCAAAAGAATGAAAATTTATATAAATGGATTCCTGCTTCCGCAGGAATGATTTTTCTGCCGCACGGCGGCGGCTGAGCGAAGTCAAAGCCACCGAATAACCATATTATTTCCATAATAAAAAGTTTAATTTTGCAGTGTTAATTAAAAAGGTCAAGAGATGAAAGAACAAGTTTCCCACTTTTTGAATCCTTAATTAATGAAGCTTTTACAGGAACAATTCTTTCCATTGAACCATCTACTACTTTCACTGTAAGTGTTATTGTAACTCCTCCTGCAAGTTCCGTTTCATTTAAATGAATTACTGAAGTAATGTCGCCACTTAATTCCTCCGAAATTTCTTCAACAGATTCTTGCAATTCCTCAAAAGATTGTGGTACCAAAACCCTTTTGCCTGAATCTACTGTAATGCGGAAATTTGAAAGGTTTTCAGGGAAATATTTATACAAACCACCATCATCTCTCCCTTCTACAAAATCGATAAGACTATTTTTGAAATCTTTTATTTTAGTTTTATCATCCTCATTAGAGCAACTACTCAAAGTAACTAAAGAAAGGAATAAAGAAAAAACCGATAGAAAAGTGAAAAAGAAGGCTGGAATTGAACCGAAGTCAAATACTCGAACACAGGAATATTCCCCTGCGCTTTTTGTACCAATTAAATTCCTTAATTTTAAAATTTTTCTGCAAGTTTTCATAAGAATACATTTGTTTATCCACGCAATTATTATGCCAATTTCTTTTTACTTCAAATTAACCATTTACAAATTCGGTGGTCTGGATTCCAACCATGGTTCGACTTTGCTAATTTGCTCAGAAACCATCGGTTCCTGAGCGTAGTCGAAAGTTCAGACTATCCTAAATTTAATGTTGATTCCATAATTTCTTTCAAACATCTACGCACAAAGCACGGATGTTGTCTGGAAAAGTCTGAACAACACAAATTAAAATATTGACTAATTGACAAAAATAAAACTTTAATTATGACAGATTTTCAATCATGAAAATAAAATTTTATAAGTACGAGGCTGCTGGAAATGATGTTCTAATACTAAAAGATGAAGTTTTAAAACATCCTTTATTCAAAAATCCTCCAAACCTTAGAAAATTTATTAAAAATCTTGCAGATAGACATTTTGGCGTTGGAGCAGATGAAATCGCTTTTCTGAGTTTTCCGAAAACTGAAAATATTGATGCAAAGGTTACTTTCTTTAACTCTGATGGGTCAGGAGCACAGATTTGCGGGAATGGTTTGAGATGCATCGCAAAACATCTTTACGAGCGAAATAAAAAAATACATAAAAAATTTCTAACAATTCTAACAGATGCAGGTCCTAAAAAATGCAAAGTTTATCCTTCAAAAAATGGAAGAGTTCATCGCGTAATTGTTGATATGGGATTACCAATCAAAATTGACGGAACAATCGAAATGCCTCCAGTTTCAAAATTTAAGATTCCATTTAGTAAATTAGAAGGATTTGCTCTTTCCTTTGGCAATCCCCACGCTGTTATCTTTGAGGACATTCATGAAAATTTAAAAGAAAAAATCTGGAATGAACTTCAGAAATACCAGTTATTTCCAGAGGGTGTAAATGTGGGTTATGCAGTATTTGAAAGTCCCCGGAGTATAAAACTTGAAGTCTGGGAAAGGGGATGCGGTCCTACACTGGCATGTGGAAGCGGAGCATGCGCTGCAGTTACTTCAGCAGTTTCTATCGGACATTGTCCTTTCGATGTTCCTGTAAAGGTTAAAATGCCCGGTGGAACACTTCGCATTAAGGTTCGGAAAAAAGACTTCAATGTATTTATAGAAGGTCCTGTACGGGAAATATTTGAAGGAGCAATCGAAGATGTCTCCTATTTCTTTTCTTCCATTGCAAGAATATAATTTTCGTAGTCTCTGGTGGTATAAGTTTTAATTTTTTGTTTGTTTCCACTCTCTTTTTTCCCTAAAATTGCCGAAGTAGTTAGCCTCTCCTGAATAAAATCAAGCATTTCCCATCGGGCAGAAAAAGTAAAATAATCATCTTCACTTACATCATTCCACTCCTTTATAATCCTTTTTAATGATTCCGCATCTTCCTTCTTTGTAAAAAAGGAAGAATCTCCACAGGAGGGTTCTTCTCTATTGAGAATTTCCTCTGCTATTGCAACAGGATTAAAATAGAGAAAGCAATGTTTAAACTGGATTCTCCATAATTCATATTTATGCAACGGAGCATACCAAAAAGTGTCAAATTTACTTCGTACAACCTCTCCAAAATATGAACCAGCCATAGGAGCAAGCAGTTGCCCAATGTCCTGACTTATATCTCTACTCGATTTATCGCGGATTGCATTTCTGCTATTTCTATAAAGGTTACAATAGTAATCAAGTATCGGGAGTGTCTCAGGCATCGAATCCAGTTTAAAACCGATTGCTTTTTCTACAGCATCAATAAGATTTTTAGAAAATTCTGTTACTTCACTCATTGTTATACCAGTTTTTAAACCTTTAAATGTTTAAAGTTAATAGTAAAAGCATATTGGTAAATGTTGCCCACCCCCAGAAATGAAAATTTAAAATTATAGATTCCTGCTTCCGCAGGAATGACAGCTTATCGTCGAAAAAATAGAAACTTAAATGACCTTCCTCTGTCATTCCCATGGAGATTGGAATCCAAAATGGTTTATAAGTCATTTTCATAATAAAAATAAAAAATATTATAAATTAAATTCCCATAAATTCAAATTCAAAGAGGTGCTCCACAGTTTGGGCAATTAGTTTGACCTTCATCTACTAAAGCTCTGCAATAACTACACCTAACTTTAATCCTTTCCTTTTCAATAATTTCCCTCTCATTAATTACCTGGTTAACCACCGGCGCGGGTGGAGAAGAGGTAATAACTTCAGAAGGCTGAAAATAACCCTTTTCTCTGTTTGCTTCACTTATCATAGATGGGATAAGTGCAAGGTCTATTATCTGAGCAATAAAACAAAAACCAAAAGTAAGTAACCAGACCATTCCAGAAACAATCTTACCTGCATAAAATCTATGTACCCCACACAAACCGAAAAATCCTAAGCACCAGAGAATATATGCAGTTTTTGTATTCTTCATGCTCTAATAAAATGCATTTCATTCTAAAAAAAATCAATAAAATAGTTTAAATTTTATAGAGCACCATAAGAAAAAACTATCTTGACACTTTTTACTGCATTGAATTAATTTACCCATCTATGAAACCATCTGAAATAAGGCAATTATTTCTTGAGTTCTTCAGAAAAAAAGATCATAAAATAGTTCCTGGTACACCCGTGATACCTCATGGTGACCCGACTTTGCTTTTTACCAATGCTGGCATGAACCAATTTAAAGATGTTTTCCTCGGAACGGGAAAACGAGACTACAAAAGGGCTGCCAACACTCAAAAATGTATCAGAGTTTCAGGTAAGCATAATGACCTCGAAGTTGTAGGATGTGATGGTTACCACCACACATTCTTCGAAATGCTTGGAAATTGGTCTTTTGGTGACTACTTCAAGGTCGAGGCTATAAGGTGGGCATGGGAATTCCTCGTTGAATATTGTCACCTTCCTAAAGAAAGACTGTATGCTACCGTTTTTGAAGGGGATAGTAAAAATGGTATCCCACCTGACGAAGAAGCGGAAACAATCTGGAAAAAGGAAACTGAAATTCTACCCGGACATGTTATGCGGTTCGGTTTGAAAGACAATTTCTGGGAAATGGGAGCTACAGGACCATGCGGACCCTGCAGTGAGATTCATATAGACCTTGGACCATGGGGATGCGATAACCCTTCCCATCCCTCCGATGGAAGTATGTGTAAAGTAAATGGAGAATGTGCAAGGTACATGGAAGTATGGAATTTAGTGTTCATACAATTCAATTTAATGTCTGATGGTACCCTGCAAAAACTGCCAGATAGACATGTCGACACCGGTATGGGACTCGAAAGGCTCAGTGAAATAATAAGAATAAGAGAAAAACTTCTATCAGGCGAACCTTTTGATTATTCTAATTATAATACCGAACTATTTACCCCAATATTTAATGTATTACATGAAGTTACTGGTTTATCTTATTCCCCAAAGATGGAAAAGAAAAAACTTGTGGCTTTCAGGGCTATTGCTGACCATATAAGGGCGGTTAGCATAGCAATAGCAGATGGAGTAATGCCTGATAAAAAAAGCAGAGGGAGTGTAATTAGAAGCCTTTTAAGGCGTTCTGCTCGTTTTGGAAGACAGTCTCTGGGTATTGAAAAACCTTTTCTCTTTCAATTAGTTGATCCGGTAGCTGAAATTTATAAGGATATTTTCCCTGAAGTTTTTCAACGGATTAGACATATAAAATATGTGGTCGAGGCAGAGGAAAAGAGTTTTGCCAGAACTATTGAAAGAGGAATAACACGTTTCATATCTCTTGTAGAAAAAACTAAAGAAACCAACCCCAATTCGAAAATTCTGGGTGGCTTTGAAGCCTACAGACTTTATCATCAGGATGGTTTTCCAAAAGATTTGATAGAGCAAATGGCAAAAGAAGAAGGTTTTATTATAGACCCGGAAGAATGGAAAAAAGCAGAAGAGGCACATAAAAAAGCCTCAGAAAGCGACGCAATGAGTTTTAAATTTGACCTTGAAGAATTAAAAGGTTTACCCCCTACTAAATTCCTTGGGTACTGGGAAAAAGGGGAGGCTTTTAACAATGGCATGGAAACGAAAGCTAATTTATTAAAAATAATTGGTAATGAAGCATTGATTCTCGATAAAACCACTTTCTATCCAGAAAGTGGAGGGCAGGTTGGTGATACAGGAGTAATAGAAGGAGAAAAATTTAAATTTAAAGTTACAGACACAGGTAAAATAGGAGAAATAATTGTCCATTATGGAGAATTTGAAGAAGTAGATTTTCAAAATCTCCCTAAAAATGTAAATGTAAAGGTAAATGAAGAACATCGCTGGAACACCGCTGCAAACCATACATGCACACATTTACTTCACTGGGCACTACGAACTGTTTTAGGTGAACATGCTACTCAACAGGGGTCTTTAGTCTCCCCAACACATCTAAGGTTTGATTTTACTCACCCATCGCAGGTTACAACTGAAGAATTGAAAACTATAGAAACAATGGTTAACAGAAGAATTTTCGAAAATCATGCGGTAATTATAACAGAACACTTACTGGAAGAAGCAAAACAAATGGGAGCTACAGCACTCTTTGGAGAAAAATATGGGGAAAGAGTAAGAGTGATAAAAATTGGAGATTTTTCAATGGAGTTATGCGGTGGTACCCACCTTATGGCAACGGGGCAGGCGGGCTTCTTTAAAATTCTGCAAGAAACTTCTGTTCAAAGTGGAGTCAGGAGAATCATTGCAGTTACAAGAGGTAGAGCTGTGGAAGAAGTCCAGAAGGAAAGCATAATGATCAAAAATATTGCAAAGATGCTATCATCATCACCTGAGAGTCTTCAGGATAAAATACAGGTGCTCCTCAAACAGGTAAAAGATGTAAAAAAACTCTCTCCTGAAAAAGGAGATTATTTACTAAAAAACATAGCAGAAAATCTTCGTCTTAAAGCAGAAGAATTTGCGGGCATCAGGTTAATTTTCGTTGATACCATTTTTGAAATGGATAAAGAAGAGCTCGGTCATCTCGCAGATATTCTATCAGAACCTTCTCAGCCCCCGTATGCGGGATTGATTACTGGCAGTGTGAACGAGACAACAAATGTCATTCTTTTCGCTTCAGGTGATATTGTAAGAAAATTTGGAATAAACTGCGGAGAAGTCTTAAAAGAGTCTGCTTTGAAATACGGGAAAAGGGCTGGTGGAAAACCACACTTCGCTCAAACGGGGTGGAGAGAATCGGAAAAAATTAATCGCGAAGATTTTATCAAAACGGTCAGAGAAACTTTCATTTCTAAACTCAAAATTAAAGGGTAAAAACAGAAATTAAACATCTATAAATGGAACTTACTATATTTAAAAAATTTCCAGCATTAAAATGGAAATTACCAAATCTTTCGATATGTAAAACACCTACTCCACTATTACCCATGGAAAATCTTCAGAAAGAAATTAATCACGAAAATTTATGGGTTAAAAGGGACGATTTAACGGGGGATATTTATGGAGGCAATAAAATAAGAAAACTCGACTTCATTCTTGCAGAAGCAGTGAGAAAAAAAACAAGGGTTATAGCAACAAGTGGAGCAGTAGGTTCTCATCATGTGCTCGCTACATGCCTATATGCAAAAAAATTCGGAATAGACACTGCGGCAATTCAGTATCCGGTTCCCAATAATTCACACCTGAAGCGTAATCAGGAAATGATTGACAATTTAGCACGATGGAAAATCAACATAAAAACCCCTTTATCTTTGCCATTAGATTACAGGGAATTAAGAAAAAATCTAATTAACGAAGGATTTAAACCTGACGATTTATTAATTATTCCTCCTGGAGGAATAAATCCTCTTGGATGCATTGGCTATGTCAATGCTGCACTTGAAATAGAAGAACAGAGGAAAGAAATGGGCATTGAGCCTTTTGATTTTGTTTTTCTTCCCTTTGGTACGGGTGGAACCGCAAGCGGGCTCGAAATAGGATTCAGGCTTGCTATGAGTCCAACGAGAGTTGTGGCTGTAACTGTAACTTCTCCTGCAATTGCCAATAGATGGACACTGGAATGGCTTTGTGAATCCACTCGCCTTTTACTTTCTGAAAAACTTGGAAAACTTGCATGGCTCATGGGAAAACGGAGAAAGGGATTTGAAATTCAAATTGAATCATCTTATCTTGGTTCCGGTTACGCTCACTACGGCATAGAAGAAGAAAAAATTATAGATATGATGTTTGAAACAGAGGGTATAAAAATCGACCCTGTTTATTCTGCTAAAGCAATGAGAGCTTTTATTGATAAATCAAGTATGCCAGAATTTAAAAGGAAAAAAATGCTTTTTTTATTGACCCTTGGGAAAGTAAAGTTTTAATATGATGAAAAATTAAAAAAATTTTAAATGAAAATATGTCAAAAATGCAGTAATTTTTTCCCTGATGACATTAATGTATGTCCCCTCGATAATATAGTATTATCGCAATCTGGCGATTCCAATCTCGGCAAGGTAGTTGGAGGATGTTACCGTATTCATTCTTTTATTTCGAAGGGAGGTATGGGTTCCGTATATCTTGCAAAACACAGATATTTGAACAGAAATGTGGCTATAAAAATTCTTAATCAACAAATGAGCTCAGATGAAAGCATGAGAAAACGTATTATAAGAGAAGCAAGAATATGTGCTTCTTTGGAACATCCTAATATAGTAAAAGTTTATGACCTTGCTACATTGGAAGGTTCAATGTGCATCGTAATGGAATTTCTTGAGGGTAAGACTCTGAAAGAAGTTCTGCGATTTGAAAATACTCTAACTGTCGAAAGAACACTTAAAATAATGCAAATGATAGCAGAAGCCCTTTCGAGAGCACATTCCTTTAACATCATTCACAGAGATATAAAACCCGCCAATATTTTTTTAACATCCTATAGAGATATAGATGATTTTGTTAAACTTCTCGATTTTGGTATTGCATACACTATTGGAGGCGCAAGACTTACACAGAAAGGAATGCTTTTAGGAACACCAGCATATGTTCCACCTGAAAGAATCAAGGGTGAAGAACCTACCAAAGCATCAGATATATATTCGCTTGGATGCGTTGTCTATGAAATGCTCACAGGCAAAAGTCCATTTGCCAGTCAAAACATTGAAGAAGTGATAACCGGACACCTTTTCAGGGACCCAGCTCCGCTAAAGGAAATAAGACAGGATATACCTGATTCCCTTTCTTCAATAATTTTAAAGATGCTTGAGAAAAACCCGCAGAACCGTTACCAGGATGCTTTCGAATTGCTTGAAGATATGAAGTTTAATAATCTCTATTCGAAAATAACGGGTGAGAATGTAGTTAGAGCATCCGAAGGTGCAACATCTATTGAAGGTTCCAATGAAATTGTGTGGAACAACTACTTCGATAATATTTCTAAAATGGTAGACGATGATACTGCTCAAACGATAGAATTTTCTAAAGGAGTAGAAGCAGCGAACGAACTTTTTTTAATTGAACAAAAAATAGCAGAACTTGTTATGGAAATTGAAAAACTCGATAATAAAAGGAGGGAGTACCATAGAAACATAGCAATTGCACTCGAAACACTTCAAACGGACCTTGCAAAGCAAAGAAGAGAACTGGGAAAAACAAAGATGGAGCATATCGCTCAAATTTCAGAAATTGAGTATTTAACTTCAAAAGTAAACGAAATTGAAGAGAAGATAATGTCACTTTTCAGTCAGAGAAAGAATGAAAACGGCAAAATTAGCGATGAAGAAATAGAGCAAATAATTCTTCTATCTGAAATGGTACAGAGGCTTCGTGAAATAAACGAAAAAGAAAAGAAGAATAAAGAAAATCGCAATGAGTTGAAATTTCAAATAGAGGATTTAAAATACCAGATATTACAACTTAACAAAAGAGTCGTGGAAATTGATGAGGAATTTGCTCAAAAACACGACGATTATATTAATGAAATTGATAAGCTTTCAACAAAAGCAGAAAATTTGAGGTCAATAGCTGCTTTTACAGCTCAAAAGGTGGCCTCAGGTATAAGGATGAGTGGATCTCTCGAAAAGAATCACAAATAAACGATTTTATTACCTGTAACAATTTATCTGGAAGGAGGATTAACATGACAGAAAAAATAAAAAAATTAACAATAAGAAAAGTTTCAAATGATAGAGCAAAAAAGAAAATTAGAGATGAATCAAAATTAGGGTTTGGAAAATATTTTAGTGACCATATGTTTTTAATGAACTATTCCATCAAGGATGGATGGCATAAACCAAGAATAGAACCATACCACAATTTAATGCTTGACCCGGCATCAATGGTCCTTCACTATGGTCAGGAGGTATTCGAGGGGATGAAAGCATATAAATGGGGCGATGGTTCTATTTATTTATTCAGAGCAAAAGATAATTTGATAAGACTTAACAGATCAGCTTTGAAAATGTGCATTCCTGAAATAAATGTTGAAGAAGTATATGAATACTTGAAAAAACTCATTGCGCTTGATAAACGCTGGGTTCCCAAAAGTAAAGGAACTTCATTGTACATAAGACCGAATATCATAGCTACCGACCCATATTTAGGAGTTCGTGCATCGGAAACATATCTTTTTTACATTATAACAGGACCTGTAGGTCCATATTATCCAGAAGGATTCAATCCAATAAAAATTTATGTCTCCACGGAATATGTCAGGGCTGTAAGAGGTGGTGTGGGAGAAGCAAAAACCATGGCAAACTATGCAGCAAGCCTGTACGGACAAATGGAAGCGAAAAAACTTGGGTTTACTCAAGTTCTATGGCTGGATGCAATTGAGAGAAAATATGTTGAGGAAGTAGGCACAATGAACATATTTTTTGTTGTAGATGAAGAAATTTACACTGCTCCTTTAAGTGGAACTATTCTGCCGGGCATAACTCGTGATTCTGTAATAAGAATTTGCAGAGACTGGGGAATAAAAGTAAACGAGACAGCATTATCAATAGAAGAAATCGTTTCATGGAGTCAGTCCGGGAAATTAAAGGAAGTTTTTGGAAGTGGAACAGCAGCAGTGATTTCGCCAGTTGGTTTAATAAGTTATAAAGGAAAGGAATATCAGATTGGTGATGGGAAAACTGGTAATCTCAGTTCGAAAATATACGAATATTTAACAGGTATTCAGTATGGCAAAGTTAAAGACCCCTATGGATGGATGGATAAAGTAGTTTAAAATGGCGTCCTCTTACCAGGAAATCAAAGATTTTCAGATTAAGCCCGGGCACAATAACAGAATTCCTCTTTTATTTTCTCATAGAGGAATGGGAACTGGATATTTTGAAAATACAATCTCTTCATTTTTACAATCTCTTGAAGAAGGTTTCGATGGCATCGAAGTAGATGTAAACATGACAAAAGATGGCACCTTAATATGTTTTCACGACAGGACGATAAAAAAAATATCAGGGCACAAAGACTACATAAGGAATATAAAGGTAAATGTTATGCGTTCTATACCTCTTGAAGGCAACGAAAGAATTCCTGTGCTCCAGGAAGTGCTGGATGCAATTCCTCCATCCGTCCCGGTAATTTTAGATATTAAGACGGAAGGTATTTTCGATTTAAAAATGATTGAACCACTATCAAGAGTAATAAGAAAAAATTCTTATGGACCCGGACATCCACTGATGATAGCTTCTTTCAATTATTTTTTCCTTAAATTCCTATCGACAAAATTTAAGGACATGGATACCGGCTTAATCATTAAAACTGACAATCTTCAGCTTAAAGTTGCTATGACAAAACCATTTATAAAATCTTACAAAACAATTTATCCGCATATTTCTATTGTCAATCGTCATAATGTTGAAAAGTGGAAAAAATTAAACCTGAAAATTATTCCATGGGGAATAAATGAAATAAGCGATGCTCAGAAATTAATCGAATATGGAGTTTGGGGGTTGATAATAGATGACCCAAAACTTATAAAATCATTCAAATAGCCTTTACTTAATTCGCTGTGAGTTCGGTGAGCAAAGTCGGCATTCGACTCTGCTGATATATAAATCAACCATTCTCGCTCGGTGATAAGTGGATGTTATAAAGGAATAATCTATTTTGTGGTTTCATTCTTCTTTTCAGATTTCCCCTTCTGTGTTCCTTTTTGTCTTACTTTAAGGTCCCCGATGAGTTCTTTTGCTTTCTCTTCGGCAATAGGATTTTTCCCGGTTACGAGTGTTAAATACCTCTCAAGTATTGTTATTGCCTCATTTATATTGTCCTGTTCAATAAGTAGTAAACCAAGATCCCACATGGCTTCAGTAAAATCAGGTTTCAGCCTTATTGCTTCCTTATATTCTGCAATTGCAAGGTCATACTTCCCCTGTGCTCGATAAGCTATGGCAAGATTAAGGTGAAAAACAGGATTGTCGGGTTCCATAGAAATACACTTTTGATGCATTTTTACCGAATCACTAAATTTCTTAATTTTTCTATAAACCACTCCTAAATTATTGTATAATTGAGGGTCGTCAGGTTTTAATTGTATTGCCTTAAGATATTCTGCTTCAGCAAGTTTATACATTTTCGTTTGTTTATAAATAAGACCCAGATATCCATGTGCTTCCCAATTGTTTTCATCGAGTTCTATTGCCTTTTTGCATTGATTGGTTGCTTCATCAACTTCTTCAAGTTTAAGCAGAACATTGCAAAGAGAGGAACGGTAAATTGAGTTTTCCGGTTTCAGTTTTACAGCCTCTTCAAAACATTTTTTAGCATCTTCGTTCTTTCCTGTTTTCAAAAACACAAATCCAAGCTGGTACCATGCATCTGCAAATCCTGGCCTTAAAGCAACTGCACTCTCAAGATGCTTCCTTGCAGATTCAAAATCACCTTTTTTCTTGAAAGCAATACCAAGCTGGTAATCAACATTTGCCTGGTCCATCTTAGGCTGTTTTTTATCCCCATCCCCACTTTTTTTCTGCGACATTAAAGGGGCAGACTGCACTATTATCAAAAAAGCACTAATAAACCCAGAACATAAAAATATTTTTAAAATACTTCTCATGCTATTTACCTCCCGTATAATTTTTATTTAATTAAACTATTTGACTTTTTTAAAACAGGTTTATTTTAATCAAATATAAGATATTGCTTAAAATTTAAATTTACAATAAATAATTTTACATTTAAATTTTTTATTTCGGGATTTGCATTTTGAATTTTGAATTGTAATAGTAGAAGAATGATTGAAAAAAAACATATCGAAATAAATGGTACCAGAATTGTTTATCTTGAGGGAAAACCGGATAGAGGAAATGGCTGGCATAATGTTGCCACCGGTGAAACTGCACAGCATAAGGATTCAGGTAGAATATCACCTGTTATAATTCTTATCCATGGCCTTTTTGCAGGGGGAGTATCATGGGAAGAAATAATGCCCGGACTATCTAAAAAATACCATGTCTTTGCTCCTGATTTGCCCGGTCAGGGAGAATCTGATATATGGAACAGTGAAACCGTAACATTTTCAAAATATGCTTCTTTCATAAAAGATTTTTGTGACAAATTAGAAATATCAAATGCTATCCTCGTTGGGCACTCAATGGGAGGTGGTATCGCAATTGTAACTGCTGCAACCTATGCGAGGCTCTTTTTCAAAGCAGTGTTCATTGACTCGGTATGCTACAAATTTAAACAACCACTCAAAGGAAGAATAGTTCAAACACCCATTCTGGGTGAATTTATATTCAAAAAGATCTATGGCTGGGGCATGTTTCGTTCATATTTTAAAAATGATGTTACTTTTAATGCAGAAAAGATAAACGAAAAGCGGCTTAAACTTTACTACTCGTATTTTAACTCTTCTCAGAGAAGAGATTTCGCATATCAATTACTAAAGATGATTTCTAATCCACAGGAAGTAGAAGCAAAAATAGGTTCAATTAATATACCGGTATTAATAATCTGGGGCAGTAACGATACTCTTATTCCAGTATCGTGTGGTTATCGTCTGGTAAGGGAGATAAAAGGGGCTAAAATAGAAGTAATACAAAATTGTGGACATGCTCCACAGGAAGAGGAGCCAGCCAAGACACTCGAAGTAATGTATAATTTTCTTTAAGTTGCTCAAATAGGGATGATAAAGGGTTTACCATCATTAGGAATTGATGCTGGTAGCATTAGCCTTGAAACATGTATCCTTGATTCAAATAATAACATCCTTGCCTCGTCAATTGTTTTAGTTAAAGGGAATTCGCTGGAAGCCCTGATTTTGAGTATCAGGCAACTTCTAAAAAATTGTCCAATAAAGGACATCGGTTCAGTATGTGCTACAGGTTCAGGAAGAGAACTCATTAAAAATACTATTGATTGCTTAACGGTAGATGAAATAACTGCTCATGCTGTGGGAACATCCACTATAATTCCAGAAGGGAAAATGGCAAGTATTCTCGAAATAGGGGGGCAGGATTCCAAATTTATTCAGGTTCTGAAGAAAAATGGTACGGCTCAGGTACTCGATCACTCACTAAACACCTTATGTGCAGCAGGTACAGGTTCTTTTTTTGATGGACTTGCTAAACACCTTGGTCTTTCTACAGAAGAACTTGCATCTGTAGCTCAAAAAGCAAAAACCCCTGCTCATGTTGCAGGCAGGTGTGCTGTTTTTTCAAGAAGTGACATTGTTTCTCTCTATCAAAAGGGTGTTACTATCGAAGAAATAGCATTCGGAATATGTCATGCCGCAGCCAGAAATGTAATAAGCACAGTAGTCAGGAATAGAAAAGTCTATGACCCATTTTACTTTACAGGCGGTGTTGCTGCAAATCAAGCAATGGCGAGGGCTTTAAGGGAAATAATGGGGCTTAGAGATGAGCTCCCAATTGTTCCATCCAATTATAGAATCCTTGGAGCAGTTGGGGCAGCCATTTACGGACGGGAAAATGTAAATAAAAAAACAACATCCTTAAACATGCTTTTGCAGAGAATCGAAGAAAACATTTCATTCGAAAACAAATCGACCGGTGAATCTAAACCACTTCTGGTAAATGATATAAAAAAATACGATAATTACGATAATAATGAAAGTTACTCATGCTTTCATGTTTTTGAGAATAAGTCAAAAACTCCAGAAATACACGGTAATATAAATATAGGTCTTGATATCGGCTCAACATCAATCAAATGGGCAATAATAGATGATAGAGGAAACATTATAGATTGCTACTACGAATTAGTATCGGGAAATCCTGCAGGTGGCCTCAGGAATGCTTTGAACAGAATAAAGTCATCCCATGCATTATCTATTCTTAATGATGCTGAAGTGGGATTCTGCATCACAGGTTCCGGTAGAAAATTTGCCTGTGCACTTCTCGATATTCCTTATGCTGTTAACGAAGTCACAGCAATGGTAAGAGCGGTAGAAACATTCCAGCCATATACTGACACAATTTTTGAAATAGGTGGACAGGATGCTAAATTTGTAAGGTTAATCAATGGCAAAGTAACGGATTTTTCCCTGAATATCGCCTGTAGCGCTGGAACAGGTTCCCTGCTGATAGACGAATCTCTGCGATTGGGACTTGATATTTCACAACTGGATAATCTTGCTCTCAGATGCCCTGACCCGGTGCCGATTCACTCCAGGTGTAGTGTATTCATGGATTCAGACATAGTCTTTAATATTCAACGAGGTAAATCTCTGGAAAATATTGCTGGAGGAATCGTAAAAGCAGTAGCAAGAAACTATCTGGAAAAAGTCGCAGACAGAAAAAAAATAGGTTCCAGTGTGGTGCTACTTGGAGGTGTGTCGAGGATGAAAAGCATGATGCGGTTTTTTGAGGAAATGATACATAAAAAAATAAATTCACCATGGTGGGGATATATAAGCGGGGCGGTAGGAGCTGCAGTTTATGCAAAAAAACTTGTTATGGAAAAACCAGAAAGAAAAATAAAAATTAATAATATTGAAGTACCTAACATTGAATCAGAGCGAAGTTCCTTTATTTGCAATGCCTGCCCCTGTAATTGCAATGTAATAAAAATAAAAGTTACGGGAAGGGAGAAAGATAAAAGCAAGTATTTGTTTACCGGAGATGGTTGTGGAAAGTATGAATCACTTAATTTTAGTTTTTATAAAACTAACAATGAAACTTTAAGAAAAAACAATTTGATTGATTTGAAAATTGAAGAGGAAAAGTCTGAAATCCAAAAAAACAAGGAATCTAAAGAAGACCGTAATCATTCACTACTTCGTGAAGAAAGATTCAATCATCAAGTTCTGCCTGTAGCACAAAAAGGTGATATTGGAATTCCCAGAGCCCACATTACCTTTGAAATTTTTGTATTTTTTGAAACCTTCTTTAATAAAATCGGGCTCCGGTACGGATTTTCAAAACCAACAACTCACAAAACAATCAGAGCAGGTGAACAATTAGCTCCCGCCGGGCATTGTTTACCTGTCAAGGTTGCCATAGCACACTGCGAAGATTTACTTCAAAACGAAGTTCAGGCAATTTTTGTTCCTCAAATTATGATGTTTGACATGGATGAACGAAAATGTTTCCTCTGTGTCTATTCCCAGCAGGTTGCAGCTTTTACAAAATGCAGTTTAATAGAAACTCATTACGACAAAGAAATTCCTATTATTTCCCCTTCAATATGGTTATCAACCAAAAAAAAGGATGATTCCGTAAGAGAACTATTTTCAGTGTTCAAAGAATTTGGCATTAAAAGAAAAGATATTGAAATCGCTTTTGATGAAGCATTATTTAACTACATTCAATGGAAAAATAAAAATAGTGTTTCTGGAATAAGCTTACTTCTAAAAGCGTCAAAAGAACGCCCTGTCATCGTACTTTTCGCAAGACCTTATACAATTTATGACCCTTCAATAAACACGCAGATTATTAAAAGGTTTGAAAAACTTGGCATTGAAGTAATTACCTGCGATACTTTATCCGGGACTGTCCCGAATCATGAGGAAGACGATTCAATAATGTGGTTTTTTGGTCATGAACAGGCAAAGGCTGCACAGGCAATAAAAACAATTCCTCATGCCTATCCTGTTATTCTGACATACTACGGATGTGGCGTTGATGCTTTCATGATAAAACACCTGCAGGAAATTTGGGGGGAAAATAAACCTTACCTTTGTATTGAACTTGATGGACATAGTGGAGAAGCAGGACTTGAAACAAGAATTGAAGCATTTGTAGACCAAATCTCTTCAGGTATAACATCTTATGATAATTTTAATGAAAGAGATAGAAGTAAAAAATGGATTCAACTGAACCGAGGTAAAAACAATGGTAAAATATTAGTTGCCGTACCTAACTTTGCCCCTCATTCTTATGCATTTGCAGGAATATTTGAAAGATTAGGGATGAAAGTAGAATTATTACCTGAGCCAGACGAAAATATAAGACAATTGGGAGAAAGCAATTCTAACGGCAGAGAGTGTAATCCTTACTTCTATCTTTTAGGTGACCTCCTTAACTGGTCTCAAAAACCTGATGTAGATGGTTACCAAAGGGCTTTTTTCCTGCCAGTTTCAAGCAGAAGTGCATGTTTAATCAGTCAGTATGGCAAAAGTTTCGAACGGGCACTAAAAAATAGTGGAAATGATAATGTGGCTGTCTGGAGTCCAACAGGCACATTCCTCATGGAGTTTTTTTCCATCGAGGAACTCAAGCATTTATGGATGGGACTACTTGGAATAGATTATCTTTTTAGATTTTCCTGTTTGATAGAACCATATGAAATTTGTAAAGGTGAAACAAAGAAACATTTTTATTCATCTCTCGAACAAATCAGAAAAGGAATAAATACAGGAAATATTATTCAATCAATCGAGGAGTCAATAAATAATCTCCGTTCAGTAAAAACAGCTACTCAATCTTATGATGACCGCATTAAAATAGGAATTATTGGCGATGTTTATACGAGGATTAATAATTTTGCCAACCAGGGACTGTATGAAATGCTTGAATCGCTCGGGTGTCAAATTCTACCCCCTCCTTTTCTTGTAGATTTGCTTCTTTATGACATGGTCATGGACCCGATAAGATTATGGAAAGATGGGAATAAAGGTAAAAGTATCATTCGTGCACTTCTGTCTACTTACCAATGGGCAATATGGCAATTTATAAGGATAAAATTCCCGTTAAATCCAATGATAATCTCAGATGGAAACCATGTTACAGGTCCCTTTATACCATGGTACAGAAAATCTTCAAAATATCTAAATGTCAAACATGAAGGACTACTTGCTCAAAATCTCGGTAAAGCGTTTGACCATATTTATCACGGAGCTGATGGAATCATAAATGTTATGTGTCATGGTTGCATGATAGGAACTTCATCAGAAGCAGTTATGAGGCTTATCAGCAGAGAACATAACTCAATTCCAATTTTAAGCCTTTCATATGACTCTCTCGGAGATGTTCATACCACAACCCGAATTGAAGCATTTATTGGGCTTGTTCGTTCTTATAAGAAAAGGAAATCAGGGGAATCACTAAAATTATAATATCTCCTTTCTATCCAGGATTATCTACATTCATAGATTTCAAAAGTATTCCTCCTTCCACAGGATGGACCGTTTCTATGCTGCTAAAAAATGACTGTTCCTGTCAACAAAAATTTATTCCGGGTACTGGACAGACATAAATTTTCATTCCTGCGGGTGAGATGAATTATACCCCTTAGAATTTATTCCATCTCCCTTTTCATATTTTCCAACCGCCACCCTTGCAGGTCTCAATACCATGTCTCCTAAAAAATAACCTTCATTTATTACTCCTGCCACCATTCCATCTTCATCTTCAGAATTCACCGGAACCTGTGTTATAACTTCATGCAATTTTGGATCAAATTTCTTACCCAATGATTCCATTCTCTTTACACCAAAAGTTCCAAGAATATCAATTAACTGATTTCTTACAAGTATCAAACCTTCCAGAAGGGAATCAAAATCTCTGTTTTGTTTTGCTGATTCAAGTGCTCTGTCAAAATTATCCACAACAGGAAGAATTTCTTGAAGAACTGCTCTCCTTCCCTGTTCGATTTCTTTTGAGGCATCTTTCCTTAATCTGATTTTAAAGTTTTCCTGGTCATCCTGAAGTTTTTTCAAAGCCAGCATTGCATCCTGAATCTTTTTGTCTTTCTCCGCTATTATATTCTCAAGTTTCTCAACATAAGATGGAACCTTTTTTGATTCTTCTTCGTCTTTTTCCTCACCTCCCTGCTTTGCAAAAAACCTTTTGTCTACAACTCTAAAAGATGGAGTACTATTCTTACCTTTGATTTCCTTTTGAGCCCCTTCATTAGAACTTGAGGAAGAATGTTCTTTACTCTTTATTTTCATTTTAAACCCCTCAATTCCCCATCAACCTCTTAAAAAAGGAAGGAAAGCAAACTCTTAGAAAAAGCCCCCATTTCAGAGTGCAGAATTCATATTTTTTAATACATATCTTCCATATCCATACCACCGCCACCCATTCCAGGACCTCCACCCGGCATCTTTTCCTTCGGCTTGGGTTTTTCTGCTACAAGCACATTGGTGGTTACAAGTAGCCCCGCTACGCTGGCTGCATTTTGCAATGCTACTCTTACGACTTTTGCCGGGTCAATCACACCGCTTTCCATGAGGTTTTCATACTTTTCTGTTTGAGCGTTATAACCATAGTCACCTTTCCCCTCTGCCACATTTCTTACAACAATAGAACCATCCTGTCCTGCATTGCTTGCTATCATTTTAAGTGGTTCAGAAAGGGCTTTTTTGACAATCTCTACTCCATATTTCTGGTCCCCTTCTAACTTTAATTGCTCAAGAGCAGGTATCGTCCTTAATAAAGCAACTCCGCCACCAGGGACAACCCCTTCTTCAACAGCAGCCTTGGTAGCATTTAAAGCATCCTCCACTCTGGCTTTCTTTTCCTTCATTTCGCTTTCAGTGGCTGCCCCAACCTTTATGACTGCTACTCCACCAACCAGTTTGGCAAGTCTTTCCTGAAGTTTCTCTCTATCATAATCACTCTTTGTTTCCTCAATCTGTGCGCGAATCTGCTTTACCCTTCCTTCAATTTCCTTTTTACTGCCAGCCCCTTCAATAATTGTAGTATTCTCTTTGTCTATTACTATTTTTTTCGCCCTGCCAAGATCCTTTATATCCACATTTTCCAATTTCAAGCCGAGGTCTTCAGTTATTGCATGACCTCCTGTTAAAATTGCAATATCCTTAAGCATTTCTTTTCGTCTATCGCCAAATCCTGGTGCCTTAACGGCTGCGACCTTTAATGTCCCTCTCAATTTGTTAACCACCAGCGTGGCAAGAGCTTCCCCGTCCACATCTTCAGCAATAATCAGAAGAGGAGACCCTTGTTTGGCAATTTTTTCAAGAAGGGGAAGAATATCCTTCATGATTGAAATCTTTTTTTCATGGATGAGAATGTAAGCATCTTCGAGGACACATTCCATCCTTTCAGCATCTGTAACAAAATATGGTGAAATATATCCTCTGTCAAACTGCATACCTTCAACAACTTCAAGACTGGTTTCCATACTTTTTGCTTCTTCTGCTGTAATAACACCTTCTTTACCTACTTTTTCCATTGCCTCTGCTATTAATTCACCAATCGTTTCATCACCATTGGCGCTAATCGTTCCAACCTGAGCTATTTCCTTTTTATCCCTCGTTTCCTTCGCCATTTTTTTCAATTCCTGAACAACTACTTCCACAGCTTTGTCAATTCCCCTTTTAATATCCATTGGATTCGCACCGGCTGCTACCAATTTCAATCCCTCTCTCATAATTGCCTGAGCAAGAACTGTAGCAGTTGTGGTTCCATCTCCTGCTATATCAGAAGTCTTGGAAGCAACCTCCTTGACCATCTGCGCTCCCATATTCATAAACTTATCTTCTAACTCTATTTCCTTTGCCACTGTTACACCATCTTTTGTTACGGTAGGAGAACCCCATGATTTTTCAATGATAACATTCCTTCCTCGTGGACCCAGTGTAATTTTTACTGCATTGGCAAGAATATCAACACCTCTCATTACTTTTTCTCTTGCTATTTGGTCGTAAAGTACTTCTTTTGCTGCCATGTTAAAACCTCCTTTTATTTATTTTTCAATTATTGCAAGGACATCATCTTCTCTTATTATTAAATGTTCCTCCCCATCAATGTTAACCTCTGTTCCTGAGTATTTACCAAAAAGAATCCTGTCACCCGGTTTAACATCCATAGGTTTGACTTTCCCATCATCAAGTATCTTTCCCTTTCCAACCGCAATAACATTCCCTTCAAGCGGTTTTTCTTTTGCAGTATCGGGAATTATTATCCCACCCTTGGTTTTTTCTTCCTGTTCAATTCTTTTAACGAGAATTCTATCATGTAAAGGTGTTATCTTCATGTTTATCCTCCTTTAGTGTTGCATAATATTGTTAAAAACTTAATTAAACTGATTTACTTTTGAAAAGCACACATAATTTAAACAGGAATTTTTATTTGTCAAGCACCCCGTTAAGTTTTAAAAAATATGTAAAAAATACATAAAAGTCATAATAAAGTCTCAAGAATGTTACTGCACCGAAATATTCACAAACATTTTAAAATTTCTCTGTCTTCAGGATAGACCCGAATATGCTCATAGAAAGTTCCAACACAATTTTTTCTTAAGCTACAATCACCACAAATTGATTCAGGTTTTATAAAAGGCTGGTCAATTAAATATAATTTTAGAAGGCTGGATATAGCACTGGATGAAATCAAATGCGGCTGCTGAATTTTCTGGAGAATGCATAGAGGAAAACCAGCGAGACTTTTTGTATTGCCTCTTAGAATTTCCACCATTTTTTTATAGGAAGGAGCCACTTTACTATACGGAGCATTGGCAGTCTTTGGTCTAACAGGAATTACACAAAACGGTAATTTCATGCGAAGTGTTACTTCTTCTTCAATCTTCTGGATTTCCCAAATATTCTGCAAAAGAAGATTTGAGTGAACAAAGACTTTCGCACCATTTTTAATAGCATTTTCTATTCCCCGAAGGGTTTGAGAATGGCTTCCCTCTTTTCCGGTTATCGTATCATGAATTTCAGAAGAGACTGAAAATAGAGGTATTGAAAAAACATCAACGCCCAACTTAACCAGTTCCTTTACAAATTTTTCATCAGACAAAAAATAACCACTACTTAGAACTTCAAAAGCACAAAATCCTCTTTTCCTGGCCTCTTCAATAATTTTTAAAATCTGTGGGTGAGCTAAAGGTTCGTTTCCAATAAGCCCCAGACGATTCAAACAATCATCTCCTCTTGTATTAAGAATTTCAATAATTTTTTCCATGGGCGTCGGAATTAAAGGCTTCCTTTTGCAAAAAATACAATCCGAAACACATTCGTTTTCTATATGTAGAACAGGAATATTCATTACCTGAGGTCTTTTCCGTATAAACTCCATCTGCTCCACGAATCCTTTTCTGAAAATCTTTTCGAGGAGAGGATTTCTATCACTTATCCTGTTTCTTACATTATCTAATTCTAACCCCGTGCTAACCATAATTCCCTTTTGATTTTCCGCAATCGATAAATTCCTCTTAACGATATTTCTTTCAAATGGTAAAAGAACCTCATGAACTTTTAACCCTAACTTTAATTGCGATTCAATCATCTTCGCAGTTCTGGATAATGGCTTGTAAAAAGTTTTGAAAAGGTGAAGGTTTTCCCTCCTGCTCCTTCGCAAGCCTTCGAGCTGTTTTACATCCCCTACCCTGCCAACTTTCATCTGTTTTCTTAATCCCGGAAATGATTTTTCCATAAAAATTGCAGGGTCCCCATAAATTGTTCCATCCACATCAACAATTAACTCATCACTCAAAATTGAAGGTTCTACCTGACTTCCAATATTCTGCAACTCAGGAATACCTTTTTCTTTTCCTTCTACCGATAACCGTGCTATTCTTTCGAGAGAGTTACAAAATAAATCTATTTTTTCTTCCTCCCAGATTATTCCTCCTGCATAACAAATCTGGATTTTCGCAATCCCTTTTCTACAAAAAAAATCAAAACTTTCCTCCATCATTTCTACACTTTGAGGCAAAACAACCATATTAACAAAATATGGAATCCCCGATACCATGAGAGTCTCAAGATTTCTTTCCATAACGAGTTGCAGTCTTGAAGGGTTTTTCATTTGCCTGAATCTATATGGGCTCTGAACTTTGAAACCGCCATCCATACTGAAAAGAATACGAACATTAAAATTTTTTAAAAATTCAAGTTTTTCCTTATTTAATAAAAGCCCATTCGTAGTTATAGTAAAAAGAATCTCTTTATTTTTGTCTCTGGCAATCTTTTCCGCTCGTAAAATTGTTCTTTTCACCTCATCAAATCTTATCAAGGGTTCTCCACCAAAAAATTGCAGTTCTGTCTTTTTTGAATCACACGAAAGAATTAAATCCACCGAAGCATCCATAACCCACTCCGGCGAGATTTTACCTGAAAGTTTTACTTTACAATATGAACATCGAAGCTGGCAGGCAGTGGTTGGAGTAACTTCGAGTCGAAATGACTCGTCTCTTTCTTTTATAAATTTTTCTACTTCCCATTTGGTCCTTTCCCTATCTTTCCCACTTTCATCAATTGAAATGTGCTTTTGAATATTTTTTATAGGAGAAAATATTTCCTCTCCAAAACGAGTTAAATACTTTTTCTGAACACCAGGGCAAGCATCTTTGTAAAAACATTCAGAACATGCTTTTACCTTCAAAAAATTACTATAAAAATTCGCAAAATATTTATCCAGTTTAATCTGTGATGTTGAAGCAGTGTTAATATTCTGCACTTCCGCTCTAACTGGTGCTGGTTTCATATCTCCTTCAAGTGAAATGTTTTCAATTTCTTTAAAAATGCATAAAGGGAAACCCCTGAAAACTACAGAGAAATTTTCTGAAAAACTTTCACTAAGAATACTTTCAGCAATTTTCCTTGCAACCCTGTAATCAAGAGGCTCATCGAAAGAATCTGATAACACTACATCCGCTACAAGAATACTGCTTATCCCCGCCCTGTGAAAATACTTTATTAGATTTTCCATTCCAGAAGCGTTTCTTGAACAAAGCACAGTGTTAATGCGAAAAACAAAATCAGGCATAGCTCTACTACTTTTTATTTTTAGCAAATTATCTATTCCTGCCATTGTTTCAAAAAGACTTCCTTTAACACCTGTAATACCATCGTGAACCTCCTCTCTTAAATCATAAACAGTTACGCAGATTTCACTTACCCCAGAATTGATTGTCTTTACCGCAAAATCATGATTTGAAAATTTTCTTCCATTACTTATTACAGCAATTTCTTTGAAACCGAGTTTTTTACACCTTGATATAATTTCGAAAAATTCACTTAAAATTGTTACCTCACCTCCTGTGAGCACCACCCTTTCCCCCTTTTCCCTTATTCTTATGAGTTTTTCATCCAGAGATTTTATAGATTTTGCAGCAATATGTTCAAGCATTGCTCTGGGACAGAATAAGCATCTTTGATTGCATTTCAGGGTTACAGTGATATCGGGTTTTTCAAGATAATCTCGTTTCATTTTAATTTATTTCTTGAAATAACTTCCTTGAAAAAATTTCCAACCTTAACTCCAACCTTTATATTATTCTGTATGATTTTCCTTTTTTCTTTGTCTCTCCAACCTGAAGATTCGAGAAGTTCAAGGTATGCGTGGAATCTATCTGCATAAAGAGCATCAAAAGATATTAGATTTTGAACATTTCCCCACGAACGACTACTTGAATCATAAGGAAAAGATGATTGAAAAACCCACTCCGTCATTAAATGAAGCGAACCATCAGTATCAACCATCCATTCTGCATTCAAAATTGATGGTTCACTTCGTCTCGTTATATTCCCTAAGGTTATTTCTCCTGCTTTAATCCTAAATTTGTATTTATCAATTATTTTATTTACTTCATCAAAGAAAATTGAAAGGTTACCGGGTGACCATAAACTTCCTATAGCGTAATTTACATCAATACTTCTTACGCCAAGTGAAATTATGTGGTCAAAATTTTCAGATAATTTACAAACATTTTGAGGAGAAGCTACCATCACAACATAAAAAGGAACATTTTCCTCGAGAAGTATTTCAATTGCACGACATGTCTCAAAATATGGGTCTAAAGTAACATTTACAGGCTTTTTAAACCTATTGTGTTCTTCTCTTTTGCCATCGAGAGATATTTCGAGTAACAAGGGAAATTTTTTCAAATCAATTGCTATATCTCTGGTAAGCATCGTCCCGTTTGTAACCATATAAAACGAAAGTTTTTTGGAGAGAGAATCAGCCTTCTTAACCCCTTCCTGCATTGCTGACATGACAACATCAAAGGAATAGAGAGGCTCTCCTCCTGTAAAATCAAGCCTCAAATTTTCTTCACTGCTCGATAATAGTAAATCGAGTGTTTTAAATAGCACATCCTTGCCCATTACCTCGTCATTCTTTAGCACCGGACAATATGAGCAACGAAGATTACATCTCCTCGTCACCATGCACTGAATATTTTTTCTTCTGTTTCGCAATTCATTTCTATTATTACATCCACCCTCCATTAAAATTTTTGGATAGTTAGCATATTTGCAAACGATTTCCCTTATAATTGATGGTTCACTTAATCCTGCACCCTTACGAATTGCATCCTTTTCACCTTTATGAAGGAGCATAAACAAAACCTCATCGAGAATTTTTACCGGACCAGCACCTGCCTTTCCAAGAGAAATGGAATACTCAATAAGACCATTTGAAATACCATTTCCAATTTCCTCTTTCACTTCTTTTAATAATTCATTGAGAAGTTTGGTAGCATTCAAGTTTGTATTATTTTTTTTTATCGGCATTTTTGATTTAAATTTACTTTTTTCACCTTGACCCAGAGCCTTTTTTACCTCTTTCTTGAATTTAATACTTCAACTGCAATATATAATTTCTCCTCAGTAGTCATCTTTCTAAATTCCTTTTTATTAATTTTTTATAGTGTAATAACAATAAATCAAATCAAAATACAAACAAATAGATATTTAAAAAAAACCTTGCCACCCTTATTAAATCATGTAAACACTCATGGGCAATTTTGCCCACCCCCAAGAATGGAAATTATAATATATGGATTCCTGCTGAGTTTACCCCTGCGAAGGCAGGGGCAGGAATGACTGTTTATTCCCATGGAACTAAAGACTTTAATAGCCTTCCTGTGTCATTTCCGCGAATGCGGGAATCCATGATGGTTTATTTGTCATTTTTATAGTAAAATGTTATAATAATCAAAGGGAGTTTTATTTAAGAAAACACAATATTTGTTATTAAAGGTATGGAACTTTTAAGAAGTCTTGACCCGGAAGTATTTGCAACAAGGGATGATGTTTATCTAAATTTTGACTGTGAACCTGCAAACTGGAACTGGGTTCAAAGTAATTGCTTTGGGACAGACCCTGAGAAAACAATTTATGAACAATTTAATAACATGCTTGGTCAAAAATTAGGTAACAAGATTTTGCCAATAGTATCATCAATTTTAGAGATGCTCCTTAAAAATCCGGCTGTTGCATATCCTCTAGTTGGACAGAGATGTTATCCAGACCCATATTACTGGGACAACTTCAGGGAAAATGTAACAAATGCAATAACTGTGGGAGGAAATCTTTCTAATCCCGGAGGTTTTGAGGTAATTTACTGGAGCCGAGGAAGAACCTGTGACCCATTCTATAGTAAATTTCCAGGTATTCAGGATGCCCTTGATATTAAGAGTCCAGGTGAACTTTGTGATGAAAAAAATGAAGGATGTTATGACATAGACCATGAAGAGTAAACTATTTTTTATAATAATTTTTTATTTTTTATTTTTTCAATTCCCTTCCTGCAGTTGTGGGGAGAAAAATGGTAATAGCATTGAACCGGACGGAAACCTTGATACTGAGGAAGAGATTTGTAGTTATTGTTATGAAGGACCTATTGCCGAACCATGGGAAGGAAAAATACCAATTAATATATTTGGCTTGAATCGAGAGTTCATTGGTTTTCCAATTTTAGTTTCTGATAATAACGGCGGTATAATCATTTTTAATTGCTGTGTTTCCTGTTATGACCCTTATTCAGGATACCGCGGAGGTGTGGTTATGCAACGAATCAGTCATGAAGGTAAAAAAATATGGGGTGAAAACGGAATTCTTTTTCCCAAAGGTAGAGGATTAGGGGAAATATTTCTATTACATGATTCTTATTCTTATGTTACAGTAAACTGTCCTGACGAATCAGGAGAAAATATTCCTGCAATTGCCCTTATGGACCCTGAAGGAAAAATTGATTGCTTAAATGCCTTTAAATATTCAGACACAGATATTCCAGAGTATAGCGAAATTAATTATCTCATTACGCATGATGAATTGCTTTTCGTTTCAATACGGCAACCAGATACAGAGGAAAAAGAGGGTTA
>Ga0078972_1000770_pt1 | contig 46261 bp, 37 predicted proteins | sample YelNatPaOPGAMG01_FD_67568 | JGI IMG/M metagenome (GOLD analysis project Ga0078972, IMG submission 67568) | Hot spring thermophilic microbial communities from Obsidian Pool, Yellowstone National Park, USA - OP-RAMG-01 (SPADES assembly) (version 2) | ecosystem: Environmental > Aquatic > Thermal...
TTTCGAGAAGGCTCAAACATGGTCGAAGACGCATGGAAGGCCGATTTTCCTCGGCGAGTTCGGTGTTTACGATAAGGCGGACATGGCTTCACGTGTAAGATACCTCAGCTTCATCGCTAGATTAGCTGAGAAAATGGGCTGGAGCTGGGCATACTGGCAGTTCGACAGCGACTTCATACTTTACGATATCCCGAATAACAGGTGGGTTGAACCAGTTTTAAACGCACTAATACCGTCCGGTGATAAACCAAAGTAGTTTCAGACTAGCCTAGTTTGGAAGAAGCTTTTTCTCAAATATTCGGTTTAGGAAAAGAGTGGAAAAACGACTAGGGTTTCTCCGAGGGGATTTTATGGTATTCAAGTTAGTGCGATGGGCCTGGGCGGAAGGTCTCCTAAATATTCCCGCTTGACTCTTTCATCCGGCTACCTTCGCAAGGTATAAATGTTTAGGAATTACAGGTAGATCATGAGCATCACGGGAGGCAAATACAGGAATTTCAGGGTTGCAGTCTACTGCACGGTCCATGACGTGAATGAAATGGCTGATTTAAGCTGGCTTGAGAAAAGCTTCAACGTTTTAAGCAGAGGCTTCGGCTTCGACAAGGTCTACCTGGAGACCTTTCGAGATAATGTTCTTGTTGACAGGGATCTGATGCTGAGGGTTAAGGGCTTCTTCAAGGATAAAGATATTGAAACATCTGGGGGAATAGCCACATACTTGAGCAGCGGCTTCAATTTTCAATCACTATGCTTTTCTAAGCCTGAGGACAGGGTGAAGCTTAGAGATGTGGTTAAGCTTACCGCTGAGCTTTTCGACGAGATAATCTTGGACGACTTCTTCTTCATCAACTGCAAGTGTGAAGAATGCGTTAAAGCTAAGGGTAGCAGGAGCTGGACGGAATACCGTTTAAGACTTATGGAGGATGTTGCTAAAAACACAGTAGTTAAAACTGCTAGGGAAGTAAATCCAAGCGTAAAATTGATCATCAAGTATCCGAACTGGTATGATCACTATCACTATCTAGGTTACAGCTTGAATTTTGAGTCTAAGCTTTTCGACATGATCTACACAGGGACGGAGACAAGGGATCCGGAGTATACTCACCAACATCTACAAGAATATCAGAGCTATGCTATAATGCGGTATTTGGAGAATGTTAAGCCTGGTGGAAACGGCGGTGGCTGGATAGACCCTTATATGAGGAGGACTCTTGACCGTTATGTAGAGCAGATTAGGCTAACGATTTTCGCAAGGGCGAAGGAGGTGACGCTTTTCTGCTATGGTTCACTACTCGAGTCTATTAAACAGAATGGAGTAAGCATGCCTACAAGCACTCTCGCACCCATAGTTGGGAGGGTCTTCGAAGATATGGATCTGCTTATTGGAAAGCTCGGACAACCCTACGGCGTTAAAAGCTATAAGCCCTTCAATTCTTCTGGAGAAGATTTTCTTCACAATTACATAGGTATGCTCGGCATTCCTATTGAACTTACAGCGCGGTTCCCTAAGGAAAATGAAACCGTGTTTCTAACAGAGTGCGCTAAGTTTGACGGAGAGATAATGGGGAAGATTAAAAATCATCTTATTAATGGTGGGGACGTTATAATCACATCCGGCTTCGTAAAAGCGATGCAGGATGAGGTGATCAGAGAGCTCGTGGAAGTTGAGTATACAGGTAGGAAAATACTTGTTAAAGATTTCTCATCAGGGCTCTTCCTTTTCGAAGACGTTTGTCACTCTGATGTAGAAATACTCGTTCCGCATCTCAAATATCCTACTAACGATGCTTGGGAGGTCATCACATGTTTAAGCAAAGGGAACGGATACCCGCTGCTGATGAATATGAACTATGGCAAAGGAGTGCTTTACATCCTTACGATACCCGATAACTTTAATGACTTATACCATCTTCCACCACAGGTTTTAAATGGTATTAGAAGAGCCTTTTCAAAAAATCTGAAAATAAATCTTGAAGGACCAAGCAGGGTCTGCATTTTCCTTTACGGCAACGATTCTTTAATCCTACACTCTTTTCTAAATCATCCCTCCAGGGTCAACGTTGTTGTCAAGGATAAGGGCTTTAAGCTGCGTGAGCTTACTTCAGAAGAAGTATTTAACGGTTTTGAGAGAAACGGTGAAACAGTGTTCCAAATATACCTACTTCCATCCTCTTACAGAGCTTTCAGGATTGAATAATTAACTCTAGCGAACGCTAGCGCGCGAGATAACGATTCCAATACCTGGCTTCAAAACGGTGAAGCGGGTTGAGGAGAATGCTGGGGCGATGGATTTCGGGCCCTTAAGCAAGGACCAGATGCGGCAGATAGCGAGATAGGGGCAAGAGAACTCCTAAACACTCTCCTTAAGATTAAGCATAAAACGGATTTTTCCAAACCTGTTTTAGAGGGGGAAATTTTTATTATTCCTTGACAAAAAAAGCCCTTATGCGTAAAACCGAGCCTCCAGCATCAGAGGAGCCTTCACCAGAAGCGATCGCGGAGCTACTAACCCAATGGATAGACCCGATTACTGAAGAACCACCTGGTACAAGATATTGCCTTTATCCAACACCAGCTCGGGGGGCTAATACTCAAGGTAGCTACCTGATCTATTTGCCACCGGGCTATGAACAAAATGCTTCCAAGCGTTACCCAGTAATCTATTGGCTTCACGCAGGCTTCCAAAGCGCAAGGCAAGGAGCATGGGCGGTTCAAAAGTACGATACAGCCATAAGGGCCAATGTAATGCCCGAAGTAATTATCGTTCTCCCTCAAGCACTGCCTGTTGGATGGTACGTAGATTCGAAAGACGGGAAGCTACCCATAGAGCAAGTACTCATTAAAAATCTAATTCCACATATTGATGGTAAATACCGTACAATAACTCGAAAAGAAGGGCGCGCCGTGGAGGGCCATTCAATGGGTGGATTTGGGGCTCTACATTTGGGCCTCAAGTTTCCAACCTTATTCAGCGCCATCTCTGCAATAGCACCCAGTATACTACATAATTTGAATGAAGAACCCGTATACCGTACGTATTACACTTTTAACGGTGACCAAAACTATTACGAAGAAGTCGGTCCATGGAACTTAGCCAAACTTAATGCGAAGATGTTGAATGAAGAAAAAATAAAATTAAGAATGCTATGTGGCGAATACGATTCGCGTTTACTACCTACTTTACAAGAGTATCATGAGTGGTTGAAAAAGCTAAATATTAGACACACGTTTGTTACGGTAAAGGGCGCGGGGCACGATTATCGGGAAATATTTGAAGGCTATGGGCAAGGCATATTCACATTTTGGTCAACAGCCTTTAAGGACTTGGAGTGAGCGGTGCGCTAATTTTTTTAACCGAGTTTTCAGAATGGTTTTCAACTGGGTGCTCAGAATGGGAAAACTCCTGCTGAAATCCATGCGAACAGGAGCGCGTTAAAAACAGTGCCCATGCCTATGGATGAGGTGAGCCGATGGAGCCACCATGAGCATGCTGTTGAAATTGTGAATTGTAATGTTATGAGTGGCAGAAACTCTATTAGGAAGCCAAGGAAAGAGGTGAGCGGCTTAACCTCAAGCAGGAACATCGGAATATACTGTAACCCCATGATGAGAATGTATGGTGCGATCTTGATTCCGATGGTTTTACCCATTGCTAAGGCTTCCGTGAGGAACCCGCTTTCCCCCCTTCCTCCACGCAGAATATGTAGGTAAATCCCCTCGACGTAGAAGAAGACTAGGAAGAACGGTATGAAAGTTAGAAACAGGGTGATTCTCGCCGCAGTGCGGAGAACCTTGAAAATGGGCACGAAAATCCAGAGGTTCATGCCCAATAATAGATCTATAAGGTAAACAATAATGTACAGCATGAGAAACAGGCTTATCGCGGCCGAGGTTTCCCGCCGCGTGAAGGATTCAGACACTAATGTTCTCATTCTGAACCTGGCGCCTGAGAACCTGGGTATAACGAACAGTATGAAGAAAACACCGGCGATAGCAACTATGAGCAGCCACCAGGCGATGGAAGAGCCGAATAAAACCGGTGGGAAAGGCAGGCTAAAGCTCAGTAGAAACGTCGGTAGGAGCAGAGCTATGCTCAGAGCCCCCCAGATGGCCATAATCTTCCAGTCTTTAATGGAACCTTGCTCTACTCCAATAGCCTTCCTGTTCGGAGGCTTTCGCGGCAAGAGGAACGTGGAAACCGGGAAGGTTAAACCTAGTAGTGAAAACACGCTCAGGAGCATCGCTGTTTCACGATAGGGATACGCCAGGCCCTCTTCCAGCTGACTGATTGGGCTGGTTCCATTGGGCTTTAGAGCGCTGCTCATCCAGATGACTGTTTCGGAAACAATACCCGAGTCAAGTGGTTCAAGCAGATGGGTTGTCGCCGGGGATACGAGTTTCCTAGCGGTTCCAAAGGCAAAATCACCGTAAAGTCTTCCTGGGGAGACTTCCGGAACCCCGAAAACCGGGGGTAGCCATTCTCCAGCAACCTGGTTCAGGTTGAAAAGCACGTCCTGCCTACCTATGGCCACCAGAAGGTTCTTTGGGAAAGTGGTGTTCAGAACTCCGTACGCTAACGGGTTAGAAGCCATTCCTCCTAAGCCTCCTCCTATGAATACGGTTGCTTTAACTCCCTGGTGGGAAGTGGCCGCTGCCCTCACTGCTCCAGCCCCTAGGCTGTGTCCCACGAGGCCTAGCGAAGAAGAATCTACATACGGCTGTGCTTCAACATATCTCAGGGCTGCGAGAACCCCTAGGCTGGGGTCCTCTATTGCGCCAAGCCGCCCACCCGAGTCGCCGTGGCCCACAACATCTATGGATAAGGCGACGAAATCCCTTCTAGCTAGCTCCAGCGCTATGCTGCTCATTGATTCTTTGGCGCTGCTAATGCCGTGTACAAGTACTACGGCCGGTAAAGGATTTTCAACGGTTGCTTCAAGCGGGCGGTAAACTACTCCGCTTATATAATAGCTGTCACCCGGTATTGTGACAGTTTTGACCTCAAGCCTTCCAAAATTGCTATTTATTGCGTACGCGACCGCAACCCCTGTCAGGAAAACAGCGGATAGACTAATCAATGCTAAACAGCTTGTTCTCGGTGACTCCATGGATTCTATTCAGAGCTCCTCCTCAACCTATATATCTGTTTCCAAATGTTCGTCTATTTTGCTGGGTAGGCTAACCTTATCCTAGAATAAATATAGAAGTTTCTCTTAAACCGCTTTAAACGTGTCCATGTCACGCGGAAAAGTGAGAACCGTAAAAAATTATTTTTTCTCAAACCAGCTTAATGCTTTCAGTTCTCCGGCACCCTGGTTTTTCTTTCAACAGCCGCCTTAGCTAAGGCTTCTCCAAGCCTCTTCAACTCGGACAGGTCTTTTCCAATAGGGGATCCTTTCTCCCTAAGGGCCCAGGCAACACCCTCGGCAGCCTTCTCCATTTTGAAAGCCGGGAAAATCCTCTCTATGCTCAGCAAGGCTGCGTCGCTTGAACTTCCTCCACATGTGAAGGCCGCTGCAGGTTTGCCGCTAATCTTATCCCTTACGCTCCATGCTTTGTCGAAGAAATCTTTCATTAATCCGGCCATGTAGCCGAAATAGTTGGGTGAGCCAAAAGCCACAGCATCGCACGATATGAGGTCGTCAACGGTGGCATAGTCCACGCGTCTTAACTCGGCGGTGATGCCCCCAACCTTGCCAACACCCTCGGCGACAGCCCTAGCCAAGGCCTCGACGTTCCCTCCTCTGGAATAATACAGTATCAGGACTTTGACCATTTTTCTCCTCTCGTCAACTCTTCAGGACACAAATTATAAAACGTTTGCACTAGGGGTCACCTCAGGACCGGTGATAGATCCTCATGGGATTCAAGGAACCAACGTATAAAGATTAAAAACCTATTAAGTCTGTCGTTTTCCATGGAGGGCTTCGAGTTTCAGTGTCCGACCAAGATAATCTTCGGCAGAGGTGTCGAGGGCCGAGTTGGTGAAGAGGTGAAAAGGCACAGCAACAAGGTTCTGTTCCACTACGGTGGCGGAAGCATAAAGAGAATAGGGCTATACGACAAGGTGGTTAAATCGCTTGAGGGAGCTGGCGTTGAGTTCATCGAGCTTCCGGGGGTTAAGCCGAACCCGCGTCTTAGTCTCGTCAAGGAGGGTATAGAGCTTTGCAGGAACAAGGACATCGATTTCATCCTCGCGGTCGGAGGCGGAAGCGTCATCGACTCTGCTAAGGCCATTAGCGTTGGTGTTCCTTATAGAGGCGATGTGTGGGACTTCTACACCCATGAGACCGAACCCGAAGAGGCATTACCTCTGGGCGTTGTTCTAACGATCCCCGGCGCTGGGAGCGAGGCGAGCAGCAGTTCGGTCATCACAAACGAGGCCGATTGGCGCAAGCTTTCAATAACCAGCGAGCTTATACGTCCCAGCTTTGCGGTAATGAACCCTGAGGTAACCTTCACCGTGTCGCCATACTACACCGCTTGCGGCGCGGCGGACATAATGGCCCATGTCATGGAGCGGTATTTCACGAAGGTGCGTCATGCGGACCTGACGGACAGGCTTTGCGAAGCGACTTTGAAAACCGTAATCAAGAATGTACATATAGCTTTAAGGGAGCCGGAGAATTACGACGCCCGCGCCGAGGTGATGTGGGCCAGCACAATTGCGCACAACGACCTGCTCGGCACAGGCAGGGTAGGTGACTGGGCTACGCATACCATAGAGCACGAGCTCAGCGGCCTCTACGATGTGACGCACGGTGCGGGGCTGGCGGCTATTTTCCCGAGTTGGATGAGGTACGTGTATAAACATCGCTTAGAAATCTTCGCGCAGTTTGCCACTCGGGTTTGGAATGTCGACCCTGATTTTGAGAACCCCGAAGGGGTGGCGCTTGAAGGCATAGGGAGGCTGAAAAGCTTCTTTAAACAAATAGGTCTTCCAACGACCCTAACGGAACTGGGCGTACCTGACGACAGGCTTGAGGAGATGGCGCTTAGGTGCACCGATTCGGGTACTTCGAAAATAGGGAATTTCGTGAAACTGGACAAGACTGACGTCCTAAACATTCTTAGGAACGCCAAGGAGTAAACTGTACCGAAAAAGGCCTGTTACAGCCGGCTAGCCCTTCGGACATCTTTCTTTGTGAGCGCGCTATGCGGGCAGCTACGCCTGGCAGTGTTAACTTTTATTTTTGAACAGTCGTGTCTATGACCTCCATGAGAAGTCACGAGGTCGAGATCGTGAACGCAACTTCAAACAGCGTATTCGAAAGATTCTTTTATAATGGAAATTCGACAAGAAAGCCTACGGTTTTAAGCGCGCGCCTCATAAGAACTCAAGGTGGGATATAGACATGCGTACAAAAAGGCAATCTTGTCACTAAGCTTAAGACAAGACTTGTCTCATGTACCTTAATGCCGCTTTGACGTGTCTGTCGACCACATCCATACCGGCATGTTGATGACCTTCAAGTACTGGAGAACATTCCTCGGAGGACAGAAAGCCTTTGTATCCTATCTTGCTCAACTCTCCAATGAAAGCCCTGTAGTTCACTAGTGGTTTGCCTGGTAGGTAAGCAGCTGGTCTCTGTACTATTTCACCTGAGGGTAATTCATCGAAGTGCAGCGAGCTGTAATGAGATAGCACTATCAAATCCCTGCATCTCTCGACAGCCTCTTTGATGTATTCGTCATCTTGTCTATCGAACAGCGGCACATCGAGGCACAGTTTCACGTTGTCCTCTCCGACCTCGTTCACCATCTGTAAAGCATCTTCGTACCCGTAATTTATCACCGGCGGATGGTTCTGAAGGGCGAGAGTGATGCCATATTCCTCAGCCCATCTAGAAGCTTCCCTTATGCCCTCCACACACCAACTCCACTGTTGCAGTACCGTAGGACTTGGAACGTACACAACCTCCTCAGGGTACCAGCCTATGCCTTCCACCCTCATAGTCCCGCGCCAAGCTGCGAAAACCTTCACTATGGGGGCACCCAGATCGTTTGCAAGCTCTATACACTCCTTAACCATTATGAGGTTGTTCTCTCTGTGTTCTATGATGGGGTTGGCGAAGTTGGACATAGTTTCAACTGCTGCTATAGTTATGCCTAGAGAACCCGCTAGTTCCGTTATCTCCTTTCTCGCAGATCTGCCTAGATCTATCGGGAGGGCCACGGGTCTCTTGGTCTCTATCGTGATGCCATCGAACCCTAGTTCTTTCGCCTTCTTAATCTGTTCCTTAAGAGACAGAGCTTCTCCCCTGTACCAAAGACCGCAGTACGTGACCGTGAATAGAGCCAGCTTCAATTCAGTCACCCTCGTTATGTGGTTTATTTCAGCGGAGAGCTTCTATTTAAAATTTTCTAGAAGAGTGAAATCTCTTTATTTGTTTATCTATAATATACAAATCAGAAAGCGCGCTATAAACTAGTAGGCTCGTATTTTATTTGCCTCCCTTTTCCAACCTTTCTCACCAAACCAAATCCCTCAAGCTTAGATAACGTTCTTCTCACACTTCTCTCGGACAGCTTTAGAAACAGCTCGCAATCCTTTCTTTCAACAACTTTCCTAGCTCTTATGAAATCTAGGAGCCTCCTCTCGTTCTCATTCAGGCTTATTTCTAAAGTTTTTAGAGATTTTATCCAAACTTTAAAGAAGCCCTTTCCCTGCGAGAACTCAGGATCCGGAAGGCCAGCCTCTCTCAAAAGCCTTATCATTCTGAGCGTGCCGGAACCCCACTCTTCAAAGTAACCCATGTAGTAGAAGGCCCTTGATATCAGGGGATTTCTGGGGATTGAAGGATGCTCCCTGCTCAAGTCTTCGATCTCGAGAGGGGGCGGAAGCTCTCCGGGATTCTCAACGATTATCCCGAATTCCCCGACTTTTACGGATGTGGGCGAAGTCAAGAAATAATCCCTGTGAAGCACGGCGTTTACCAACGCCTCCCTTATAGATTCGAGAGGGTACTCCCAGCTTTCGATCCTCTCCAGTCCTTTTATTATGTATCCTTTTTTGATATGTTTCTTAATGAAGTCCATGGCTTCCTCGATCTGGACTTGTAAAGGCCCTTCGATTAAGGTCTCGTCCACTGTTTTCTCACCTTCAAGATAACCTACTTTGATCACCGCCTGCGGAAAGTACGACGAACAATCTCGTGAGAAAAGCATTAGAGCTCCGTTCCTCATCCTTCTCCCTTCAAGCAGGTTTAGCTTTCTAAGAACGGCTTGTGAGTTTACCGTTTCTACTCTCATCCTTCTCCTTTCCTTAGCTTTATTTAAAAAGTCCTCGATAAGTTCCTCGCTTATCTTGCATTCCCCCTCAAAGACCAAGAAGTCGAAAGTTGCCTTAAGTGAAATCAGCTCTAAAATTCCATCTCTATCGAGCCTCCTAGTTGCGGTTCCTTTTCTAACATAGCAGGCTCCCTTGTAGAAATAGGGCTTATTGAAACCCTCACGCACATCTACCTTGATTAACAACTTGTTCTCATGAGGGATGATTTGAAATTCAGGATAAACCTTAGGTTCAATAAGCTGGTTCACAAGATTTTCCAAGCCCTCAATATCCCCTTTCTTCATATCCACTCCGACTACACTGCCGTCGTCGTCCACCCCAATTAATATCGTTCCGCCGCGGGAATTTGAGAACGCTGCTATTGTCTTCAGTATCTCATCTTTCTCAGCTAGACTCTTTTTGAACTCCAGTTTCTCGTTCTCAATAGCAACATCAATTCCGGACATATCCGGTCAATGTCCTTATTTTTTACACCAATGCTTATAAATATTCCGGACATATCCGGTCAATGTCATATTACGCATTTAGCATGTCCAAAATTAAAAGTTCCTCACGCCCTCTATCAATTTTTGGCGTACGTTAACCTTTTTGCCAAGAGGGAACCGCATCCCTAGTCCAACCTCCCCAGAACTCTTTGAGGTGCTTGTAAAAGTAAAAGGGGTTCATGCCAGAGGTTACGAGCTAAACCTTTAATATAATGGATGCACCATTGACCACGAGGTCAGAACAACATGATGTCTAAAACACCGATAAACCTCGACAAAGTAGGGAAACAAGAACTTAACAAGGAGATATTGCGGGTGGGCATGATCGCCGAGCTAGACGCAGTAAACCTATATGAGCAGATGGCAGCCATCACAACCGAGGAAAGGATCAGAGAAGTTCTTCTCGACATAGCGAAGGAAGAGAAGACGCACGTAGGTGAATTCCTCACCCTGCTGCTGAAGGAAGACGAAGAACAACAAAGAGAATTGGAAAAAGGGAAGAAGGAAGTGGAGGCGCTTAAGTAAGAACATTTCTCTCCCGCATCTTGCAATCTACATGCTGGCTTTTTTATAGCTCTCAGCACTCAGGGGAGTCAAAAATTGAAGCGTACACCGAGGCCTAAGAACAGCTGGACGTGAAAAGTGATACTTAGCGCGCGCTAAAGTGGTACTTCGCGAAGGCTCGCTGACAGCACCATTCTACCGCAGGTCAAGTTTTTATAAAAAATAGGTGCCCAGAGGCCTAGGGCGCGTGCTACAAATTGTTATGTTTTTTATAAAGGTTAGTGTCAATTTTTAAAACACTAACCTCTTGCAAACTCGTCTCTTAAACATTTTTGTGAAATCCTGCAATTTCAATAACTATGAAGGTGGCGCGCTAGCCAAGCAAACACGATTCTAAGGATTCAAAAAGTCTCGAACCACTTCCTTTGCTTTCCGCACCTTTTGCAACTTTGCGCGAACTCCTTCACGTTCGAGCCGCCGATGTACGTGCTCCTTGGCTTGCTCCAGTCGTGAATCCCGATCTTGCACAGTAATCTTCCCCACATGGAAAGTGACATCTTAACTGCGCACCGAACAACCCGTTGCATTTAAGTTTTAATAAATCAAATGCGACGTAACATGTTTGCGCGAATTACCTGGAGAGCGCTAAAGTACGTAAGTGCGCTCACAGAGGTTGTGGTTTGGCTACACGTAAGTGAGCTTATCATCTTAATTAACGAATCAAGGGAGTGAGGGACATCTGATGGCGTTGCTATCTACGGTTGATCAGCATCGCCAATCGAAATCCCTGTCTATGGGGAAAATTGGTCTCCTGACTTCTTTGTAATCCAACTGCTCTATCAGCAAGTTTGTAAATCCAGGAGTTAAGGCTATCATCGCTTGAGCCGCTATCCTCTTGAGCTCTGCCGTCAAAAGTCCAAGCTTGACTACCACTACCTTCTTACTCGATAGATCTATTCCGAAGGCCGTGAATTCTTCTGGGGATGTGAAAGCGGTCCTTTTGGTTGTTATTATCACATCGACCCCACCGATCCTGAAAACAGCGCCGTTTTCTGTTATCTTCATGACGCGACCCCTGATCTCTAGTGGGTATCCGTTGATTTTATCGAGCTTTCCTCCTATTCTAAGCCTTAGGCTGGCGCCCACGCCGGCCTTTCGACAAACCTCAACAGCCTCCTCGTCCACCATACCACCCATGACCGCATCATCAACCTCGGATGAGACAAGTTCCTCAAGCATGATCGGGACATCACCTGCTCCGCCTGCCGTTACGTTGTCGCCAGAATCAGATATGAAGCAAGGCCTCTTAGTCTCGGACAACGATTTGGCTTGTCTGACAGCCTCCTGTGGCACCTTGGCCTCAACCTCCATTTGGAACTCGAATCGCTTGCGCCAATAAGCCATCGCCATCTCGTGTGCCTTTTTGTAAGCTTCATCCAGTTTTCTCTCTTCCTCAGATACGGTTACAACAGAAGCGCCAGCATACTGGACGTCTGCCCAGGCCATTCCTACGAGCAAGGAGGAGTCTAAAATCCCTGGAGTTGAGTCTATGTTGCTCAAAGTTCTGTAAAGGCTCGCGGCTGGTTCCGTGTCGGTGACTACGTACTCTCCTGGAAATAGAATCGGAGGTTTCACTATGGCGGTTTTAGGCCTCTTACCTCTTTTTACGGATTCCACCAAGAGCTCCGCCGCCTTCCTACGTGTGTTCGCGACATCAACGTGTGGAGTCGTTCTGTAGGCCGTCAATATATCCACATATTTAACGATCTCGGCGGGCAGGTTCCCGTGGAGATCCAAACTCGCCGATATTATTACCTCCTCGCCAAGGACTTCTCTAATGGTCCTAACCATGTCGAGTTCAGCGCTTCCGACACCTTTGACCACCATGGCACCGTGAAGTAGAAGACAGACACCATCAACCCCAACTGCACCCTTTACCTCCTCGACAAACTCGTTCTTCAGGATTGAGTATGCATCTCCGTCTACTAAGCCAGAGGGTAGGGTTACAGCGTAAAGCGTTGGCACAACATCAACACCGATCGAAAGAAGCGATATCGCAGGCTCTTCGTTCGAGAGTTCTCTTCCCCTTATAACTTTGAAGGATTCTATTGACGTGGGCATCGGATTAAACGTGTTGGTCTCATGTGCTATTCCGCCTACGAGAATGCGCACCGCATATCCCGGCGTCTGATAAACAACGGAGCCTTAAAAATGCTCACTTAAATCTACTGGTATTCCCGATCCCGACAAACACCACTATAATCGAGCAGAGAATTCTGCCTATGTTATTTCCAAGATGGCCGGCGTCTTCTTGAGCGAGCTGATTGCATAGGTCGGCGTATATTCCGGAGAGGTTGTCTTATCCGGGTAGCACTCGTTCCACTTGAGGAGCACAGTTCCCATGTCGACTCTGCTATCGCCGAGATGCCCCTTTAGATACGGTTGCCCACCATGACGGCCTCTTAGGGCCTAGCTTCAACCTCACCTTAAACGCGCATCGACATAAGTCATCCTCGAACAGGAGGAAAATGCTTAAATATCTTTGGCCGGTCCAAAGTTATCTTAAAATCTAAGAGAACGGATGTACGTGAAATGAACGCGAAGCTCCGCGACGCATTTCTAGGATCTCTGAAGAGCCTCGATAGGCGGTTCAAGGTTGTGCTTGCAGCCGTAGGAGCTTTCAACTGGGCCAACAACCTCCCGCTGAACTACAGCCAAATTTACGCGGTAGCCCTCGGGGCAAGCCCGATGGAGCTAAGTTCACTGAACAGCGTGGGCGGCGTTGTCTCCGCCCTCATCTCAGCTCCTGCTGGATGGCTGATCGATAGGCACGGCGTGAAGAAGATGTTTACTATAGGTTTGGCGCTCTCGGCGGTGGTTTCGGCCATATATGGTTGCGCGTCGAGCTGGCTGGTGTTAATACCTGCCGTGATATTAACGCAGATAAGTTTCAAGTTTATAATGCCCTTAGCAGACCTGATCTTCGTGGGCACCAGCAGACCTAAGACCAGGGCTCAGGCTATGGGCCTGTCGCGCATGATCTGGGCTATGTTCTCCCTAGTGGCTCCAATGATGGCCGCGTTCATCGTTACGTATTACGGGGGTATAAACGTCCAGGGCATACGTCCACTCTACTTCATCCAGCTCCTATCAATCACGTTGGTGATCGCGTTCGTCATCCTCCGGTTGGAGGAATTGCGCGCCAGACTTGCTAGTGACGATTACGATCGCGGCGCAAGCGATAAGGGCTTCATCGAGGGCTTCAGAGATCTGCTCAGGGGTGAAAGGTGGCTTAAGGAGTGGGTAATCCTGATGGGCCTGTGGCGCTTCGCAACCAGCATCTCCATGCCTTTCATCATGCTCTGGATGGTCTACACTAAAGGTGCAGATCCTTATGTCTTAGGGGCGGTGAGCACCGTGGGGTTCTTGACGTCGATTATCCTACAGGTCCCTGTGGGCGTGATGGCAGACAGGATTGGGCGCAAGAAGGCCTTTCTCTTGATACGCCCGCTCACCTACATCGGCACGATCCTGTTGGTCATCGCGCCCAACCCCCAGCTCCTGGTGCCGGTAGGTGCCCTGGGGGCGTTGGGTCTCATGGGTGGCATCAGCGATGTCAGCTTCATACCCTTCATCACGATGTTCTGGGAGGTCGTGCCAGCGGAGAAGAGGGGTCGGTGGTTTGGCCTAACAGGCATATTTGACATCCTCACAGTTCCAGCCTTCATGCTGGGAGGGTTCCTGTGGCAAGCTGGATTGGAGGTGCTCGTCCTCCTCCTGCCCTTGTTTGTAGAGGTCTTTACGATAATACCCCTCTTGATAGTGGTTCCAGACACTTTGGGCCTATCCAAAGAATGAGCGGATAGCAAGCCTCAAGGGCTTCAAAAAGATATGCCATACAACCTAACGCCATCTACTAAGGCATTTTGAAACTCGGGCTCGACCGAATCTTTTTTTAAAAAAAGCTAAAATGGACAAAAGCTTATATATGATGTCCATGACGCCACATTTGATATTGAGCATATCGGAAAGTCATACGATCCAGGAGGCCTTAGAGGACCTCGGGAACTGCATGTCGAACGTCGAGGAGATAACCGAACGGATTTACGACCTTCAAAAGCTCATATCCAGCAGAGAGATTTCCCCGGAGGCAGCGAGCTCGATACGCGAAGAGTATCTGTCTAGGTTGCTTGAGTACGCAGAGAAGTTCTTCAGAAACCTAGGCGTTATAGAGAGGGAGAGGGCGAGGATCAGGCTCGAGTTGGAGAGGTTGAGGGGCAATCCCGTGGCGAGCGCTAGCGCAGCGGATGCCCTGAAGGAGGATCTCTCAAGGATCGAAAGGATCTACAGGTCAATAAACTTCGAGGTCGGGCTCATAGCGACTAAGTACTCCCTAGTCCTTTCCTCCAAGGCCCTGAGCGAAAGGAAGATAACAGAAGAAGAATACGAGCGGCAGAAGGAGGTCTGCAGGAGGTTCTTGGACGTGCTTGCCGAGAGGTGGTCCGTGCAGAAGGCGGAGTTCAACAAGAAGCTCTCCGAGCTCGACTCAGATCTGAAGAAGGTCGATGAGGATTTGAAGGAGAAATGGGTCAGGTACAGCGTGGGTGAATACGAGGAAGCTTTCTACCAGTCGACCAAAGAACCGCTTGAGAGGAGGGCAAAGGCGTTAGAAGAAAGGATATCCAGGATAAAGCGTTACGTTGACGGCATAGACTCGTTGTTGTTCGAGTGTTACCTCCTCTATTCTAGGTCAAGGCCTGAGCCCTCGGACTTGGAGGAGATGATCCAGCTCACCGAAGTACCTAGGTTGCACGAGGTGGTCGATATAACGCTAGAGGCTGCGGGGGTGAGCGTCGAAGAGGCTTACAGGAAGCTGATCGAATACTACGCATCGACCTATGAGGTGGAGGTAAAGAGGGCAAGAGTGATGTTGGAGAGCGAGCTTGCGAAGATGACGGGCGAAGGGCGTTCAAGGGATAGGGCCATAATCGACCTCTACAGGTCGCTCACTCGGGAGGGGTAGGGATAACGGGATGTCGAGGGGCTCGTGCTCTTTGGCCCTTCTCGCAATCGCGGCGCTCTGGATGGCCACTTCGGCATCTCAGCTGACCCTTGGCTACGGCGTCTCTGCCACGGGCTGGGAGTCCTCGATCACGTTCAACGTCAGCAACCCTCACCCATATGCATTCAACTCAACGCCGGTCGTTCTGTCCTTGGACTTCTCAAGGGGCGAGGCCGTCAACAACAGCGTAGGGGTTAGAGACAGCTCGGGCAGATGGCTGCCCTCCCAGCTGTCGGATGTGGAGTTCTACCAAGACAGCGATTACATAAAATCTTGTAATGTTGTTTTCTTGGCAAATTTGACAGCCCGTTCGAACAGCTCATTCACAGTGACCTACTCGTCGCACCCGGTGCACTATAACCTGAGCTTGGGCCAGTCCTCCCTGAGGGTAAGGTCTAGCGGTCCTGGTTCCGATATAATCATCGAGAACGAGTACTACAACATATCAATAGGCGCGGGTTCGACGATCGGGTTGATAGGAGCCACACACGCCGGCTCAAAGGATGGGTTAACATGGATGAACAACAGCCTCCTAGGTCCGGCCTTCCTAACGGGTGGCGTGTTGAGCGTGCCGAAGGACCTATCCCGTCTGCGCGTCGCGGTCAAGAACGCAGGCCCTGTCGCCGCGGAGGTCGAGCTATCTGGCCAGGTTGCCTCCCTGAGGGTCGACCTGAGGCTGAGATTTTACGCCAAGAACCCAACCATACACGCTGAAGTTGAGGTGGAGAACCTGGGGTCAAAGGTTACTTGGTTCTACGCTTTATACGCGCTTCTCAACGCAACTAGAATGGCGGGCCTGATTACATGTGAGGGAAGAAGAATGCGCATCGAGGAGCTCAGCGACATCGTAGCATTGCCACCCCAGAACTGGACAGCCCTCGAGTTCGAGGATGGTTCTGCACTGGCTTATTCCATAAGCCCTCTGAATAGTACTCTGGGCGAGGTGGTAAGCCTCACCGATGGTTACGTGCTTTTCGCTACCGTCGGCAACAGCACTGACGTGGGCGAGCCGGGCTCGAAGACCAAGTACGATGTAGCGCTAACCTTCCTGAGGTCCTTCAACAGGAGGGCGCTGGACGCCACATACTCCATCCTCTCGGTGCCGTTGAACGTAACAATTCAAAGACGTGAGTTCTTAGCCGCCTTGGAGGCACCATCGGATGGTTTGGTGCTCGAGAAGCTCAGGATCGCTGCAAGCCTGAGTGCCTTGGGCGACATCCAATCCATTAACCTAAGCATCTCGCTTAGCCCCGAAAGCGCTAGGATAGTGGCGGGCGAGACGCCTGTCGGCCCGTTCTCGCTCGCGAGAGGTCAGGAGCTGAGGTACGAGTGGAGAGCCCAGTTCTTCGCCGCGGGCGACTACTATGTAACGTTGACTTGCAAGGCCAAGGGCTCTGTTGTGGTCAGGGAGGCAAAGATAAGGATCTCGTCACCCACAATTTTACCCAAGAACAAGTTCAAGCTTCATGTGCTAGACAGCGAGCGCAGGGCGAGCGTGGGGCTCGTAAACATATCCCTCTACACGCCCGATGGCACGGAACTGGTCGCGTCCGCCGTGACCAACGGAACGGGCTATTCTGAGCTGCAACTCGACCCCGGGAGGTACAGGGTTCAGGTCTACAAGAACGGAAGGTTGATTGCCAGCGAGACGCTAGCCCTGTCGTCGTCAACGCTCGTTTACAACATAACCGCATGGGCTTACACGATAAGGGTTAGGGTGCGACCGACTTGGAGCAAACCCCTCGTGGCCGTCTTCATGAACACCACCAAAGGTTTACAGCTCATATCTTACAACAACACGGACGAGGAGGGTACCGCTGAGCTCGGAGGTGTGTTTAACGGAAGTTACATCCTAAAGGCATACATGTGGCACGCGGAGGCAAGAAGTGTAAAAATAAGCGTCGAAAGAAGCGGTCAAGAGTTCTATGTTGATCTGCCCATTTCGGTAGTTAGGGTGACGGCGGTTTCGGAATCAAATGTGCCTTTGGAAAACGCCACTGTGAGCCTCTACGACAGCAACCAAGGCCTTCTGGAGGATGTTAAAACCGACGCATCAGGAACCGCGACCTTCCTCAGCGTGCCCACGGGAAATTACACATTCGTCGTAAAGTGGCTTGGGATCAGGGTATTTTCCGGTTGGCTGGACGTGGACAAGGGGCTCGTAGAATACAGGGCTGTGGCTAGGGTATTGGAGTTAAGGGTTAAGTTCACCGACCCTCTGGGCACCCCCCTGTCCGGCGGAACTGTGGAGCTGGAGCGCGAGGGGTCCGCACAGGGCCTTCTGAGGTTGTCAGTTAGCAATGATGGGATCTTATCAACTATGTTGCCCGTCGGTAACTACACGCTCAGGTTCCGCGGGGGGCTCTTCTCAAAGGACGTGAAGGTGAGCCTGTTCAACCCCTTGGACATGGTGGTGTTTTGTGACCTGTCGGCATCAATACCTGTGGCGTTGGCGGTGACCGGCGCGTGTTGGGCTGGCACGGTCTTCATGTGGCAGGCGAAGACGAGGAGGGTGTCGCTTGAGGAGATGAAGCTCAAGGACATGATCGAAAAGCTTGACGCCCTTTATCAGCAAGGTGAGGTGGATGAGGCCATGTACAGCCGCATCCGCGAGGAGTATACGACAAGGCTGAGGAAGGTGAGGGGGTGATCCACTCTTGAGGAGAACGCTGTTGGCGTTTGTCTTCTTGGGCGTGGCCATCGTCTTCACGATACCGCCAACATCAAAGGCGCAACAGGAACGCGTGGAGAACATAGCTAACTACTCGCTCCGCGTAAGGTTCTACGACATACTCACAAAAGCACCACTGCCTAACGTGCCATTCAGCCTCAACGTAAACTGGACGACGTACAGCGGCGTATCAAACGGCACGGGTCTTTTCGAGTTCATCTGGAGGGGACAGAACATAAGCGATGTGGGTGCGAACGCTCTACTATATGATATATCCGTACGCGGCAATTACTCCGTCATAAAGGTCAACGAGGTATTTCTCGAGACGGGATCGCTTGCTACAACTACCACCTACTACAACGCTCGGTACGTCAAGAACCAAACCAGTTACAGCAACCTTCAGGTGCCCCTGAGGGTAGATGTTGAAAAGGGATCGGTCAGGATGGAGTTGAGCGTCTGGCTGAGGAGGGGCAAACTGGTTAACGTCTCAACCTTGGTGCCGAGTCCGGCGACAGGCGGTATAGGCGTTTTCGCGTGGCCCAAGGTCGTGCCCTACATCAGGTTTGGGATGCCAGCGGAGGGCTTTGAGGGCAGCCAGTTTGAGGATCTTTACTTCGTCCCATTATACTACGAAACAGAGGTCAGGTTCCCCGCGGTCTTCGGGACCAAGAGCATAAGAGCAACCTTCGCCGAAAACGACACGCTACTTAACCTCTCACACTACGTGATATCCGACATGGCCAACTCGATAATGAACAACATAAACGAGAGGCTGATGTGGTACGATTCCAACGGGCTGGTCGTGGAGGGTCAGAGAAGGGAGTTCGGCAACCTGATGCTGATATTCCACTCCTGTTTGGAGGCCTTCGCGAAAAGGGACTACCGCAATGGCAGGTCTATTTTCGAAAGCGCCTACCAGAAGGCACGCGATCTCTCGCGTTACATCGACGACCTTGACCTTTACACAAACCTGACCGCCGTTCTGATCTTTTCCTACAGCTTCCTTTTGGCGAAGTTCTCGGTGACGCTGCTCCTGCCTGAGGATGAGCTCAAGAGGTTCTTGGCAACAATCCTGATCTTCTTCATATCGTCCTTCTTCTTTGCCTTCACGCAGCCCTTCGTCCGCATATCCTCTCTGAACTTCCTCTCCGTCCTGACCATGGGCTTTGCAAAGGTTTCCACAGCGCCCCTCTCAATAGCGATCGCGTCGACTTTCGTATACGGAAGCATCTTCTTCTTCATGCTGCTCGGAGTATCTCTGCTCCGGCCCTTCCCCCTGTTCAAGATGGCGGTTGACATCGCGGTCAGAAACATGAGGAGCAGGAGGTTAAACGCAATACTGGTCGTGGTGACCATATCCGTCATAACGGGGACCATCGTATCCTACGTCAACGTTACCTCGAGCAGGGGCGTTGTGGTTGTCGGTAGCAAGCCATCGCCAGGCTGGAGGGCGATCGTGATAGAGGAGCCCGACAGAATGTCGACGATAGATGCCTACATGATCGACTGGTTAAAAGACCAGAGGTGGTGCAAGCAACTCGTTTACACTAAGGACGCGCCACCCATGGAGGAGTTCTACAGCTTGGGTTTCAGCTTGGTCGGTGAGGGTTATACCGTGCCGAGCGTTTCCGTAAAGGGAGTGGACTTCAGCTTCTTGGAGGCAAGGTATAACTTCAGCAGGATAGTATCGGGCTCGCTTCCCGGACCGAACGAGAGGGCGATACTCATTCCCTCGACCCTGCAGGACATCGAGGTGGGAGACATCGTCAGGTTGCAGCTGCAGAGGTTCTCCACGCTAATGGGCGGACCCCCAAGCTTTACTTTACTCGGGTTTTTCAAGGTCAAGGGCGTCTACGATTACTCTCAGGCCCAGAAGATGCTGAGGCCAGATGGCACCCCGCTCTTTGGGGCTGATAAAGGGCTGGTCCTGATACCGAACAACATCTTCAGCTGGGACTTCGCCAAGGTAAGGGAGGTGTTCGTGTTCGCGACGGAAGGTGCTGACGTACAGCGGACTTCCGAGTGGTTAGCATCCCTAACCGGCAAGCCGGTAACTGCCAGCGAAGGAGGCATAGCCACAACCTATGAGGAGATAACGGCCTTCGTCCTCACCGGCAGTTGGACGCACGCGATCCTGATGGCAATAGCCTGTCTCATTATATATAACACGATGGCCGCGATGGTCATGCAGAGGAGGAGGGATTTCTCCACCATGGCCACGCTCGGAGGGAACCCGAGCACTTTGATCGCGGTGTTCTCCATAGAGCTCCTGATATACGGGGCGATATCCGTCATAGCTGGCGTCTTCGGAAGCTACGCTATAAACTTCGCATCGCAACTCTTGGCGAACACCCTTTTAGGAAGGGGCACTTTCATACCGTCTTCGCAATGGTCCTTCGCCTCCATGCTGGTCGCGATGTTCGCCGGTCTTCTAATGACGTTCCTCGGGGGGTTCATCCCGATGATCAATCTGCAGAAGCTCGCGCTCATGGGAAGGATAGTGAAGAAGACGGTGCCGACACAGTCAAAGGACATCGGGACATCCGTCCTGGAGTATGAGCTACCCCTCAGGGTGCCATACTCCGATAGTGAGCTGCTCTACAACTACCTGAACGAGTTTCTCGGGATGGTGGTTGAGGGCGAGGGCAGCTCAGAGGTCTATCAGGACGGCACGTTCGTGTTCAGATTCACCCTCCGGAGCGCCTCGGACGTTGGCATGGAGTGCACGATCAGGTCAAGAAGGGAAGCGGACGTGTTGTACCTAAGCCTGAGATATCCCAAGGTCATAGAACACCTGCCCCAGTTCCAAAGCATGTTGTACAAGATAGAGAAGAAGCTGATAGAGTACCCCTCGTGGAGGGAAACAAGAACCAAGTTGGAGATAATAAGGCTCCCGGTTTCAGCGGTCAGGCGCAAAACCCTAGAGGAGCTGATCTCCGAGGCCACGAGGCTGCAGGCAAGGCTCGAGGAGATATCCAGTAGGCTGCAGAAGCTCGAGGAGATGAGGACGAAGATCTCCGCCACCGTCTTTGCGGAATTCAAGAAGAAGTACTCGGACGAGTACAACGAGATCATAAGGCAACTTAGGCCCGTTGCTGTGGAGCTGGAGCCATTCAGGAGTGAGCTGAGGGACACCGTCAGAAACCTCACGACCCAAATCGAGAGGATATCGGCGTCTTACAACCTCGGCGAAATTAGGGAGGAGGAGTACAGAGAGAGGGTCGAGCCGCTCAACAGGCGGCTGGACGAGGTGAAGAAGGACCACGACCTCATAGAGGAAATCTTCAGACAGCTCAGCAGGAGGGCCGTCGCGCTCTAGGGAACAAGAGCTAAATCCGAGGTTATTAGAAATTACGGCGTTGGTGACCGTAAGGGAATTCGATGGTCCCAGAGAACGGATATACGTCTCAGCGGACGATTTAGTGATCACGATATCGTTTGACGACCTAAGCGGCAAGCGAACGTTGCCAAACGAATGGGTATACTCGTTAAAGAGACATGATCTGGAGGATGTGAAGCAAGAGGGTGATACTCTGGTCCTCTGCACAAAGGATGGACAACACGTGAAATTAACGCTGTTCAACGCAGATGCAGCATTCGAGGAGATAAAGAAGTGGATAGGTTTGGAAGCGCGCAGGTAGTCCTGACCGATTGCAAGTTCATCGGCCGAAATCGCCGACTCCGGACTGAGTTGTGTTGGCTGATTGGTTGATAAAGGAACCCGTCATTGAAGCTTGAGGTGGTCTAAGTCCCTGATTTTCCTGACGGCCCTTACCATGGTCCTCCAGCTGGCATCAGGATCCTCACAGGAGAGCTCAGATCCCTCCTCCGCTCTGAAGCTCCATGTAGCTACTGCGTCGGCCCCGAGTTCCGCTGCCTTGAGCACGCTTCTGTAAACGTCTAACTCACGGCCCCTCTGTACCTTTATGAGCTCGACCCATATCTGCGTCTTCACTCCAGCCCTTTTGGAAACTTCCAATGCCCTCTCGACCCATTCGACAAACCACCCGAACGACCTGCCTCCCCAGATCCAGTAAGGGTCGGTCGAGAAGACGTCCAGACTTTTGAGGTTCAGTAGCGGCTCCCACGAGCATATCCCGTGCATGCCCGTGTGCTCTGGCATTAGGCAGAGTATGTTCGTAAGGCCGCCATCCAGTCTCGCGACCTCGGATGTGAGCTCGTCCAGAAAACCGAACACGGATCTCTGTCTGAATTCTCTAACCTCGTCTGTCAGTTCCTCAGGCATGTCACGGCCGTGCTCAGCGCTAAACGTCTCCCTGCAAGCTGAGCATCTGCACGTCCAAACATCGGGCCATCCCTTGGGCGCAAATAGCGATGGCTCGTCCCAGAAGACGCCATCGGGCTTTAAGCGAACTACGACATCCTTAGCCCTCTCCTTGAGCCAGCTACGATAACCGACGTTGTTCGGGCAGCCCCTGATCGGGTAGGGCGCGCCCTTGTTGTCCACCTCGCACCAGCCGGGGTTGTTCGGCACGGTTATGCTGAAGTGTCCCGGGACAAAGAAGCCGAAACCGTGCAAGTCCACGAATACGCGTAAGCCGAGGTCGTGAGCAATACTAACCGCATGTCTTTTCACATCAGCGAAATTTGGCCACTCGTACTCGTTGACGCAGAGCGTCACCGAAGTAAATCCCGCTTCTGCGATCTCCTTCAAGTCGGCCTTGATGTGCCTTGGGTACGGGCACCCGTAATACGCCACGCTGACGTCCCAGATCAAACCTGGACACCAGCAAACCAAGGCGATCTAATACATTTAAAATTTTCTACAAAAAATTAGCGCGCGCTAGCACCGTAATGAGGCGAGACCTGTCGTATCAATAGGCTTGTAATCGTGGGTACTCGGGCCCGAGGATCATGTTGTCTTTGGCGAGGTGAACACCATGCGTCTTACCGTTAGTAAAAGCTTATGTGTCCCGTAGTCGGGACCTGCATGTAACTCAGGTGATCGGATGGCAGCAGATGAGCGTGATGAAAGGTTAGCCTGGTGGCACGAGGCAAAGTTCGGCATGTTCATCCACTGGGGCCTTTACGCCATACCTTCTAGGGGCGAGTGGGTTATGTATCTAGAACGCATACCCAGAGGGGAGTACGCCAAGCTGGCTGAGAGGTTCAGGCCCGAGAGGTTCGACGCTGACGAATGGGTTGGGGTAGCGAAGAGCGCTGGCATGAAGTACATGGTCCTGACCACGAGGCACCACGACGGCTTCAGCCTTTTCGACAGCGAGGTGTCGGACTTCACTTCTGTGAGGACGGCTGCCGGGAGAGACCTCGTTGCCGAGTACGTAGGTGCATGTCGAAGGGCGGGCATGAGGGTAGGTTTCTATTACTCTTTGCTTGATTGGAGGTGGGATGCATACTGGAAGGGTCCAAAGAAGGACCCTGAGGGATGGGCAAAGTTCCTCAGCTACGTCCACAGACAGGTCGAGGAGCTGTGCACAAAATACGGCAAAATAGATGTCCTGTGGTATGATGGCGCATGGCCCTACGCTGCTGAGGATTGGCGGTCTGAAGAGCTTAACGCCATGGTGAGGAGGCTCCAGCCCAACGTGCTGGTGAACAACCGTTCCTTGGTGCCCGGAGACTTCGAAACCCCGGAGCAACACATCCCATGGTGGGGCCCTCCCAACAAACCATGGGAAGCCTGCATGACGATGAACGACAGCTGGGGCTACTTCGAGGCGGACAGGAACTGGAAATCGCCGAGGCAGCTCATACAGACTCTGGTGTCATGTGTAAGCTTGGGTGGTAACCTGCTGCTCAACGTAGGACCCAGGGAAGACGGCAGCTTCCCGCCAGAGGCTCTCGAGCGGTTGGAGGACCTTGGGAGGTGGATGCGGGCCAACGGCGAATCCATATACGGTGCTGGGCGATGCCCGTTCACTACCACGGTCGGAAACTTGACCTCCAAGGGCAACATCGCGTACGTTCACGCCTTTCGCTGGCCTCGCGATGGAATATGCGTAGCGGGCGTCGGGAACCATGTCAGCTCAGCCTACATACTGTCAACCCGTGAGGAGCTGAAGGTTTTTCAGGAGGGCGATAGGGTTTTCCTGAGAGGCCTGCCTAGGTTGGCTCCAGATCCCTACGACACCGTCATAGCAATGGAGCTAGACGGCATCCCAAAGGAGGCACCATTTCGCATCCGCTAAACGCAGGGCTGCACCTTAGCCGGAGCGTTTTTTTTTACATAAGTTTTGTTAGCTGATGATGTTCTACTCGATGATCCTCTTAAAGCTGATCGAGGCCATGAAAAACATCGCCGCGTCGAAGAGCGCTATCGCAGCCAGGTCGGTTGCGATGTTGGCGAGGTTACCGCTGACAGTGAGAGCCCTAACAGCGTCGACCACGTAGCTCATCGGGTTGAATAGGGCGAGCTCCCTCAGGACATGGGGCATTATCTCCACAGGGTATAACGCATTGCTCGAGAAGAACAGCGGGAAGGTTACAGCCTGGCCTATGCCCATGAACCGCTCCCTGGTCTTCATGAAGGAAGCTATCAGTATGGATATCGCGGCGAAACCTCCGGACGCGAAGAATATCACCAGTAGCGCCGATGTGAAATAAAGGGCGTTCGGCAGGAACCTGACCCCTATGAGAATTGCTATGGGGACTATGATCAGGGCTTGGAAGATGGCCCTGATACCTGACGCCATCGACCTGCCTATGACGGTAGCATACCTGGAGGCGGGGGTCACGAGGAGCTTCTTCAGGATCCCCGAATCCCTCTCCCAGACGATCGTAAGACCGTAGAATATCGAGACGAAGGTCGTCGATTGTATCAAAACACCTGGGGTGATGTAATCTGTGTAAGGCACGCCGCCGGTTGGCACAGCTCTAACAGCGCCCATGATCGGGCCGAAGACCACTATCCAGAGCACCGGTTGGACAGCTCTCGTGTAAAGCTCGGTTCTCTCGTGTTTCAGCCTTCTGAGCTCGAGTTCCATCATCACGGACAGGGTCCTCATGGTACCGAACAAACCTACCCCCTCCTTATCATCCTCCTCATCTGTCTGACCTCGCTAACCCTTCCACCTGTCTCCAGCCTGGTACCCGCGTATTTCAGAAAGACATCATCCAAGGTTGGCTTGTTCATAGACACTCTCTTGACAGGAATTCCTCCGGACCTTAAAACCTCCATGACCTCCGGCAGAGCCGTTTCAGCATCCTCAACCACGATGTACAGCTCCGTCCCGTTGAGAACGACATCGCCAACGGCGCTAAGACTCTTGAGCTCGCTTGAGGCTTTATCGTTCATGCCGTCGCCCAGCGTGAGCTGTATGACGCCCCCTCCGACGGAGCGCTTGAGTTCATCGGCCTTGCCTAATTTGACAACCCTGCCCTCGTTGATTATTGCTATCTCGTCTGAGTAAAGGTCAGCTTCGTCCATGTAGTGAGTGTTGAAGAACACGGTCACCCCGTGCTCCTTTCTGAAGGACGCGAGCACTTCCCAAACAACTCTTCTGGCAGACGGGTCAAGACCGATCGTGGGTTCATCCAGAAACAAGACCTTGGGCTTTATCAACATGGCGCACGCCATCTCAAGTCTCCTGATCATCCCCCCGGAGTAGGTCTTAACCAAGTTGTTTGCTACCCCTCGGAGCCCCATCTTCTCCAAGGCGTCATCGATAATCCTCTTTCTATCAGTTGAGGGTATGCCATAGATTTTCGCGTATACGAGGAGGTTTTCGTAGCCACTTAAGTCGGTCCAGACACTCATCTCCTGAGGGACATAGCCAACCAGCCTCCTAACCTCAGCACCCTCGTGCACGACATCCAGCCCGAAAACGTAAGCCTCGCCGGAAGTCGGCTTAAGCTGCGTTGTCAATATCCTCATGAGCGTGGTTTTCCCAGCGCCGTTTGGGCCGAGCAGTGCGAAAGCCTTCCCCACCTCAACCTTAAGGTCCACACCGTCAAGCGCTCTGACCTTGCCATCGTAAACCTTAGTCACTCCCCTAACATCGACAGCGGTCGACATGCCCACCGCAAAATCATAGATAGGGCCCATTAAATAAATTGGCTACTGGCGTACGCGACATGATGAGAGGGCATTTTTGAAGCTGTTCAAGTTTAACTATGGATAGTTAAGGCTCAAAAAATGGACATCTAACGCAACCACAAGATCCATACTAAAGCGAGCACGATTCCGGCAACTGTCAGAAACGTCAACCTTTTCCACGGATCCTTTATCATCCACGCGATCGTGCGGATAATGCTCCCTATTATCCAGAATTCAGCCACTTTAACAATAAACTTAAGGATCGCTCTCGTTGTCCTGTCCATTGAAACTTAAACGGCAGGGAACCGCTTTTATGTTTTATGCACGACAAACCGAAAGCTGTTAGCGCGCGATGATTTGAATGTGGCGATGTGATGTTCGTGATCAATATAGCTGGTCACACGCGAAGTATAAAAGTAATCGAGGTAATTCTCAAGGCAAGTCAAGCTTTTGAATAGTCTTGGTCGCCCCTGTTTATCCAGCAATGCCTCAACGGACATCGATTCTATAGTTTGGTTCGAAGGCAAACTGCGACCCCGGTAGCAACCTTAGGGCTCCAAAGTTAACTTTTTATCCTCAAGATATCGCAAGGGCTCGCGGGCCATTCCCATTGGCGGAAAAAAACCCGATAACATCGATCTCCCTCGAATCGCTCAAGGCGACCATGGGGTTCTCCCAAACAGTTTCCATGTTCAAGAGGCTAATCCAGTATCACAGGCGATATCTATTGTTCGCGGTCACGACGGTCTTGCTCTCCTTGCTGAGGGCATACCTCTTCACGCTCGAACCCATGTATACCTCTGCGATAGTGGACAAGGTCATCGTGGGCGGAGAGTACAGCCTCCTGCTTGACTACCTTTTATTGATACTCGCTGCGGGCGTCGGCTTCGGCATTGTAAACCTAGTGATAGCGCTCATAAACGGCCTGATGTCCCAACTCATAATCCGAGATATTAGGTCTGAGTACTACTCGTCCCTCCTTTCAAAGTCCTACAGCTTCTACGACTCCGTTTCTGTCGGAGACCTTATATCGAGGGCCACAATGGACCTCCAACCAGTCGACGCCTTCTTGAGGTCATGGCTAGGGACCGTTTCCAATGCCGTCTTTTCAGTGATGGTTATCCTCATGGTGATGTACTCAGTAGACCCGGTGATGATGCTGATATCGCTCATCCCCATGCCGTTCATCTTCTACTTCACTACGGTACTGTGGGTCAGGACCATGAGGCTTTTCAGGATGATGCAGCTGATCCTAGGTAAGCTGAGCGCATACATACAGCAGAACATCCTCGGGATGAAGACCATCAGGATATTTCAGAGGGAGAGGGATGTGGTGGAGGGCTTCAAGGGGGTGGAGCAGATTTTCGTGGACACGGCCATAACGGCTGGGAGGCTCCAGTCGATATACATGCCTCTCGGTCCGGCCTTGCTCACACTTGGCATAGCTGCAGTTTACGTCTACTCTGGATACTCTGTTACCACCTTGGGCTCTTCCCTGACGATAGGCGGCATAATACTGTTCGCAAGGTACATGATAAGGCTCACGTTCCCCCTGCGGGACCTGAGCATGCTGCTCGGTACCTGGCTGAATGCTTCGGCAGGGCTGGAGCGTGTCTTTGAGGTCATTGACGCACCAAGGGCCGTGGTCGATCTGCCAGGCGCGAGGGAAGTTGAGATAAAGGAGGGCAGGGTCGAGTTCAGGAACGTCACCTTCGGCTACGCCAAGGAGAGGCCGGTGCTGAGAAATGTCAGCTTCACCGTCATGCCAGGAGAGAAGATCGCTATCCTCGGGGCAACGGGCTCGGGCAAGAGCTCCTTGGTCTACCTGATCCCCCGGTTCTACGATGTTGACTCCGGCAGCGTGCTCATAGACGGTGTGGATGTGAGAGAATTTAAGATATCGTCCCTGAGGAGGCAGATTGGCATCGTTTCACAGGACGTTTTCCTCTTCTCAGGGACAATAAGGGACAACATCGCCTTTGGAAGGCCAGACGCTACGATGGAGGAGGTGGTCAGGGCCGCTAAGCTGGCGCAGATCCACGACTTCATAGCGTCGCTCCCCGAGGGCTACAACACGCCCGTAGGGGAGAGGGGGGTGACGCTCTCTGGCGGTCAGAGGCAGCGGATAACTATAGCGAGGGCCCTCCTGCACAACCCTAAGATACTGATAATGGACGACTCCCTTTCCTTTGTGGACGCGAAGACCGAAAAGGAAATCCAATCCGCAATAGAGGAGGCGATGAAGGGCAAGACTACATTCATAATAGCGCAGAGGCTCTCAACGATAAAGAACGCGGACAGGATACTGGTCTTGGACGATGGAGAAGTTGTCGAGTTCGGGACACACGAGGAGCTCTGGGAAAAGAGGGGCACTTACAGGAGGATATACGAGACTCAGTTCCTCAGCAAGATGCCCTTGGAGGAGGTCGCCGGGGTCCTCGAAAACGGAGGTGGTGCATGATGGCCAGCCAGTACGGTGCGTTCTCCTCGAGGCAGGAGGAGGCGAGGAAGAGGGCCGTCCCTGACAGGGTTCTGATCAGGAGGCTGTATGAATACGCAAAGCCATTCAGGAAGAACCTGTTAGTCGCAACGGTAGCCATAGTCCTGAGCTCCCTAACGGGTTTGGCCTCTCCGTACATGCACAAGGTAGCGATCGACCAGATAATACAGCCGCGAGACCTCACCGGGTTCGTGTGGTGGGTGCCGCTCTTCGCCTTGGTCGTCTTGAGCAACTACTTCCTCCAGTACGTGCAGATATTCCAGATGAGGATAGTAGGCGAGAACACGGTGGCCAAGATGAGAGACGAGATAATGGAAAGGTTACAGGTTATCTCGCTGAGGTACTTCTCGGAGGGGGAGGCCGGCAGGATACTTTCAAGGCCTATAAACGACGCCAACACGATCAGGATATTCCTCAGGATGGGCTTCACAAGCATACTCGTGGATACATCGTCCATATTGGGCGCTCTCTTCATAATGTTCACCCTCGACCTCGAGCTGGCGGCCTTCGCTATCTTAATCCTCCCGATAGCCGCAGTAGTGGTCTGGTTCATGGGCAGGTTCTCGAGGTCAGCGTACAGGAAGACCTTGAACACCTTGGCGGGGCTTACGGCCAGGATGCAAGAGGATCTCGCCGGCATGAAGGTAATCCAGGCGTTCGTGAGGGAGGAGGGGTCAAGGGTTGCGTTCGAGGAGAAGCAGACGGAGAACCTCAAGGCTAACGCCAAGGCCATTGCCATCTCTTCTTTTTACCAACCAGTGGTGATCCTGATCCGGCTTATAGGAACGCTGATCATCCTTTGGTACGGCACGCTCTTCGTCAAGAGCGGGGCAATAACGATAGGCACTCTGGTGGCCTTCACGGAGTACCAGTTCTCCTACTTCATGCCTTTGGTCGACCTAATCGCCATCTATGACCAATATCAGTCCGCGATGGCCGCTGTCGAAAGGCTCTTCGACCTGATCGACACCAAGGTCGAAATTGTGGAGGCCCCACCTGAGCGGAGGGTTGAGCTCAGATGATAGAGGAGTTAAGGTTCGAAGACGTGACCTTCGGATACGACCCTAGTTTTCCCGTGTTGAAGGACATCAGCTTCTCAATAGGGCGCGATGAGAAACTGGCCATAGTTGGGCCAACCGGAGCTGGCAAATCCACCCTTATAAATCTCCTGGTAAGGTTCTACGACCCGGATAAGGGCCGCATACTCATAAACGGCTACGACATAAGGGACATCTCGCTTTCCTCTCTCAGGAGGCGCGTGAGCATAGTACTCCAGGACTCCTTCCTCTTCCCAGTGACCGTCAAGGAGAACATAAGGTTTGGTAAGCCTGAGGCCACGGACGGGGAAGTCGTGGAGGCAGCCAAGTCGGTCGGCGCCCACAGATTCATCATGAAGCTACCTGGTGACTACAGTTACGTAATACAAGAAGGTTCGTCGAACATATCCATAGGCCAGAGGCAGCTCATAAGCTTCGCCAGGACGTTGCTCGTAAACCCCGAGATTTTGATCTTGGACGAGGCGACCTCCTCCATTGACCCATATACGGAGCTATTGATCCAGAGGGCGCTGAGGAACCTCTTGCGGAACAGGATGGCCATAATAATAGCCCACAGGCTCTCGACGATCAGGCTGTGCGACAGGATACTGGTTATAGACCGCGGCTCGATAGTCGAGGAGGGAACTCACGATGAGCTCATGAAGAAGGGTGGCCTGTACAGCTCGTTCTACAGGTTGCAGTTCGAGGAGGAAACCGGGCGCACCGACTGAACCTATGTTTCATCTCATGACACCAAGGGGCCCAAAGCTCCAGATCTCCACGGAGGTGGATGTGCTTAACTATGCGTAGTTAAACCTCGGCCGCTCCCTCCGTCCCTTGGGTGGCCTTCAAAGACTCCACCCTGAGCTCCTCGGCCAACTTCGACGCCAGTATAACGGCCCTGTCGAAGAGGTCCATTATCCGCATGAACTTCTTCTCGTAGCCCATGCCTCTGGTCATCAGCTTCTCTAGGACGCAAACGAACGTGAGCTCCTCGGGGTCGTTGAAATAGCGTGTCACTTGGAACTGAAGGGGTCCTGTCGCTTGAAGCGGCACGGCCGAGACCTCGATAGTGAAGCCATCTGGTTTCACATCAGACAATAGGGATAGGAAGCTACCGTCCGCGCTTAGAAAGTCGGCCAGCCTGCTGCTCAAACGGAGGTCTTGCAAAATAACCTTGAGCCTGCTCAAACCTGGTGAGGTCACGAGACGAGGCACCTTTCTGAAAACTCCGCCCCATTCGAGTGAGCTCGCCATGCCGTACATTTCTCTGTATACGCCCTTCCAAACCTCGTCCATCGACCCCCTCGGTACTAGGTTGAAGTACGCTACGTAGAGCTTGCTGCTCTCAAGCGACATGGACACACCCCTGCTGGACACTATGAGGTTCTTTACGGGCCTGTCCCAGCTGAGCTCAATGGCCCAGCCAGCAGGGATTCTGACCGCGCTCTTCACGTGGTCCTTAAGTATTACCTGCTCGATGGGCCCCGAGTCCAGCAGATCCATGTGACATAGCTTAGGGACCGGGATATAAACACAAGGCCGTTATTCTTTTTATACAGCTGGTTCTTGAGTTAGATAATGGATGGCGGTAGAGTGGGTCACGGAGCCCTTCGATGACGAGGACAGCCTAGCGAGCCTCGCTCCCTACGTGAGGGGCTGGTTCGAGTCCACATTCTCCCAGCTGACCCCGCCGCAGCGCTTCTCTTTTAAGCTCATCGGGGAGGGAAACAACATAGTTATAGCCTCACCTACGGGCTCCGGCAAAACCCTAGCGGCGTTCATGGCGATTCTCAGTGAGCTCTTCAAGATGGGGGAGCGTGGTGAGCTAAAGGACTCGATATACTGCGTGTACGTGTCCCCCCTGAAAGCGCTCGACAACGACGTGAGGAAGAACCTCCTAGCCCCCCTCAGGGGTATAAGGGAGGTGGCGGCTAGGGATGGGCTGGAACTGCCGGAGATAAGGGTAGCCCTCAGGACCGGTGATGTGACGCAGAGCGAGAAGCAGAGGCAGCTGGCCAGTCCACCCCACATCCTGATAACGACCCCCGAGAGCCTGGCGGTCCTCCTGAACGCGCCCAAGTTCTCGAACTCGCTCAGGTCTGTAAGGTGGGTCGTCGTTGACGAGATACACGAGCTGGTAAGCAGCAAGAGGGGAGTACACCTCTCCCTCAGCCTGGAGAGGTTGGCGGACCTGGTTGGCAAGGAGTTCGTAAGGATAGGCCTGGGCGCAACGCTGCACCCGCTCGAGGAAGCCGCCAAATTCCTCGTGGGCTACAGGGAGGACGGCGAGCTAAGGGACTGCAAGCTCGTCGACGTTACCTGGTACAAGCCTCTCGAGGTAAAGGTCGTATGTCCCGTCAAAGACCTAGTCCACGCTTCCGCCGACGAGTTGAACGAGGGCATGTACGAGATGCTGGACCGGCTCATCTCCAGACACGTAACCACGCTCGTGTTCACAAACACAAGGAGCGGAACCGAGAGGGTAACCTACCACCTTAAGAGGAAGTGGAAGGAGAAGTACAACGACGAGACGATAGGTGCGCATCACGGCTCTCTATCTAGGGAGGTCAGACTGGACGTGGAGAACAGGTTGAAGAGCGGCAGGCTCAAGGCGGTGATCAGCTCGACCTCGCTGGAGCTCGGCATAGACGTGGGTTTCATAGACCTAGTAGTGCAGATAGGCTCGCCCAAGAGCGTCACCAGGGCGGTCCAGAGGATAGGTAGGAGCGGCCACAGGTTCGAGGACACATCGCGTGGAGTTGTCATCGCCTTGGACAGGGACGACCTGGTCGAGGTCGCGGTCATGCTCAAGTGCGCGCTCGAGAAGAGGCTGGACAGGGTGCAGGTGGTCAAGGAGAGCCTCGACATCCTGGCGCAACACGTGGTCGGCATGGCCCTCCAGAAGAAGTGGGATTTCTACGAGGCGTTGAGGCTTATAAGGCGCTCCTACCCGTATAGGCAGCTCAAGGAGGAGGATTTCAGGTCCGTCCTCAGGTACCTGGCTGGCCACCACGTGGGTCTCGAGGACAGAAGGGTCTACGGCAAGATATGGTACGACGAAGAGGACGGCGTATTCGGAAGGCGCGGCAAGTACACGCGAGTGATATACTACCTGAACATAGGGGCCATACCGGACGAGACCAAGGTTGATGTCTACAGGCTTCCTGACAAGGTTCACGTGGGAGAGATAGAGGAGGGCTTCTTGGAAAGGCTCAGGCCGGGCGACATATTCGTGTTGGGAGGCAAGCTCTTCGTCTTCAAGCACGCGAGGGGCATGAGGTGTTTCGTCGAGTCGGCCCCCAAGGGCGCTGTACCTACGATACCCTCATGGTTCTCGGAGATGCTGCCCCTGAGCTTCGACCTCGCGCTTGAGGTTCAGCGCTTCAGGGGAGAGGTTGCACGCATGATCTCGTCGGGAGAAGAGAAGCGCAAGGTGGTATCGTGGATCGCGAGCAACTACCCGGTCGACAGGAGGGCAGCAAGCATGATATGTGAGTACATAAGGGAACAACATCTGTTCACGGGTGGCAGGGTCCCAGGTTTCAAGGAGCTGCTCGTCGAGAGGACGCGTTACTCAGGAAGGGAATACCTCGTCTTTCACTGCCTCTTCGGGCGGAGGGTGAATGACGCGCTCGCAAGGGCCTTCGGCATCGCCGCCTCCGACGCGCTTGGCAGCAGCGTGGGCTTGGTCGTCAACGATAACGGCTTCTCGCTGGTGCTTCCACAGGGCAAGGAGGTCGACGTTACGAGCCTCGTTAAAACCGTGGTGGGCTATGACCTAGAGGGCGTGCTGAGGTCCAACATTAGGAGGACGGAGCTCATGAGGAGGAGGTTCAGACACGTCGCGGCGAGAAGCTTCTTGGTGCTGAGGAACTATAAGGGCTACAAGATAAGCGTCAACAAGCAGCACATGAACGCCCAGACCCTCTTGAGGGTTTGCGAGGAGATCAGCGATGACTTCCCGGCCATATCCGAGACCTACAGGGAGATATTAATGGACGTGATGGACCTCGAGGGGGCGGAGAAGGTCCTTGCCTGGCTGAGGGAGGGCGAGCTGAAGCTCGACACGATAAGGACCAGTTCTCCTTCACCTTTCTCCCACAACCTGATACTGACTGGAGATGCGGACGTCATCCTCATGAAGGACAGAAGGAGGCGCCTGATAGAGCTCCACGAGGCCGTTATGAGGAAGATAAGGTCAGGCGGGTTGGTATGATGGAGCTCCTGAGGGGGGTCTTTGGTATCGAACCGTTCCCGGCGGTCCTGCTGAAGGACGTGAGGACGGCGGTCATCGCGGATATGCACATAGGGTTCGAGTCAGCGATGGCAAACATGGGGCTCTTCGTTCCAAAGGTCCAGCTCTCGCAAGAGCTTGAGGCGTTAAGGCAGGTGGGCAAGCTCACCTCAGCCGAGAGGTTGCTGATAGCTGGCGACGTGAAACACGAATTTGGGGAGTTCAACACCACCGGATTTCGCGAGCTCCTCAATGCCCTCGAGAGCATGAGGAGGCTCTTCAGCAAGCTGGTTGTGGTCAGGGGCAACCACGACACCTACCTACCAAAGTTCACGGGAAAGGTCGACATCGAGTTGCTCGAGGAATTCGCTGAGGGGAGGTATCTCGTGGCACATGGCGATGTCGAAGTATCAAGTCCGAGGACTGAGGGGGAGGTCGTGATAATAGGGCACGAACATCCTGTGGTCGTCCTTTATGACGAGGTGGGAGGCAAGGAGAGAATACCTTGCTTCCTAGTCGGCAGGCTGTACGATGGTAGGGACATCATCGTTCTGCCAGCCTTCTCCACGTTGGTCAGCGGCAGCGAGGTCAACGTTATGCCCAAGGAGGAGCTGCTCTCGCCAGTCCTCAGGGAGAGCGCGGACGTGGACGAAATGGACGTGATCGGGGTGACGGAGTTCGGGTACATGCACCTACCAAAGCTCGGCGTTCTGAGGGCCTCCGCGAGGGCGTAGTGGTGTCCCATGAGTTAATTTAATAATCCTCCGTGTATCTAGATCCGTATGCCCTGTAGGGTCGCTTACATAGATCCCAGATCTCTCGCATCGGGGGCTCCGACAAACCACCCTTTCTTCAATCCGGATAGGCTCCTCATTGCCCACTCCCTCTTCGAGTCCGCTGGGTTGCTTGACGGATCGTTGGTTTTCGAACCCCCCCTCTCGGAGGAGAAAGACCTTCTGCGCTTTCACGACGACGCCTACGTAGACTTTGTTAAGAGTGCCAACAAGCTTGGCCTCACATACCTTGACAACGGCGATACGCCGGTCTTCGAGAGCGTCTACGAGAACAGCTCCAAGAGGGTCGGTGGTGCCCTCAAGCTGGTCTCGATAGTGCTCGAGGGCGATGTGGACCATGGCTTCCACATGGGCGGAGGCCTGCACCACGCGCATCCGGACCGCGCATCGGGTTTCTGCGTCTTCAACGATGTGGGCGTCTGCATATCTAAGCTCAAGGAAATGGGGTTGAAGAGGCTGGCGTACGTCGACATCGACGCGCACCATGGCGATGGTGTGCACTATGGGTTCTACGAGGACCCAGGGGTTTTGAACATAGACTTTCACGAGGACGGCAGATACCTATTTCCTGGAAGCGGCCACACAGACGAGATCGGGGATGGAGCGGCGAGGGGCTTCAAGGTTAACGTCCCCCTGCTACCTGACTCCTCTGACAGATCTTTCCTCTACGCCTTCAACGAGCTGGTCCCACCTCTCATAAGGGCCTTTGAGCCGGAGTTCATACTCTTCCAATGTGGAGGGGATTCCCATAAGGGAGATCCTCTTACCGGCCTCAGCCTGACGACGAGGAGCTACCACGCCGCGTCCAAAATGCTACATGAGCTCGCGCACGAGTTATCAGAGGGCAGGATCGTCGCCTTCGGCGGAGGTGGCTACAACATCCCGAACGTGGCGAGATGTTGGGCCGTAGTGTTCTCGAACCTCTTGGGGTTGGAGCCGAAAAACGCGTTGCCCGCAGAGTGGGTGGAGGAGGTGAAGTTCAGGCTCAACGTCGACCCCGGGCATCACCTCCTGGACCCCGAAGTTGGAGGCGCTGAGAACTCCTCAGCCTACGAACGCGCGAAGGCGGTCGTAAGCGAGATAAAGGGGATGGTTTTTCCAATACTTGGCATCAGGCATGATTGAGTTCGAGGTCAAAGCCAAAGCCACGGAGGAGGCGCTCAGGAGGATAGAGGGTACCTTCCACAAGAGGTATGAAGTCTTGCAGGTCGACATCTACTTTAGACATCCATGTAGGGACTTCGCCGCGACAGACGAGGCATTGAGAGTCAGGTTTGAGGATCCGGACATGGGCGGCACTGGGATGACCTACAAGGGACCTAAAATCGACAGCGTGTCGAAGACGAGGGAGGAGGTCGAGGTGGGGCTCAAGCGGGACGACGTCGAAAAGGTTTCGAAGATACTCGAGAGGCTAGGGTTCGAGAAGCTGGCGGTCGTGAGGAAGCTGAGGAGGGCGTACGATGCTGGCGAAATCACGCTTTTCGTGGATTCTGTCGAGGGCCTTGGCAATTTTGTGGAGGCGGAGTCAAATGTATCGTACGTTGCCGATGTGCCGTCGGTGGTCTCGGGCCTCGTAAGCTTCTTGAGAGGCCTGGGCCTGGATAGCCTCGAGAGGAGGTCTTACTTGGAGCTGCTGCTTTCGAGACAAGAGCGCTGATTTTTGATCTCAGTCTTTACTCCCAGGGGAAAACCACGCAACCGCTTACCGCCAGCGCGTAGTGGTCAGGTCTCCTGCCCGTCTCCTTGGCAACCAAGGAGCAGGTCACAACCCCTGATGCCCCCTTTTCATAAAGATACCCTCGGGCCCTCTCCAGCGTCTCGCCCGTCGAGGAGAAGTCGTCGACCAGAAGTACGCGTTTCCCCGCGACGTCACCGGTGTTGTCGTGCTCTATGATCGGCGACGCCTCAACTTGCCTCGGGGGTTTATCGTCCGAGTACTTCCTGACGCTCATCACCCTTACGTCCCTCACGCCGATGAGCCTCGATATCACGCCGGCAACCACAAGCCCCCCGCTCCCAACCGCAACGACGACCTCGGGGCGCTCGGCGACCACCTTGTCTGCCAACAGCTTAATCGAGGACTTAACAGAGCACCAGTCGAGGCTTACGATCTCCATTCTTATCCAAGACACGTGCCCCTGGATGGCCTAAAAAGGTTGAGCTCTCCTTAATTTGCATGCACCATAATAACTTAAGTCGAGCTCCAGTATTCTGTTGGCTGAGATGGAGGTCAGGACGAGGATAATCAAGGTGGACCCGCTCAGGCCAGATCCCGCGATGATTGCCGAGGCAGCCAAGGTTATAAGGTTGGGCGGGCTCGTTGCCTTCCCGACCGAGACCGTGTACGGCCTCGGAGCGGACGCATTTTACGCACCAGCGGTCTCAAGGATATTCGAGGTCAAGGGACGACCCTTGGACAATCCCGTCATCGTCCACATATCGTCCAGAGGACAGGTCGAGCTCGTGACGCGCGAGGTGCCGCCGAAGGCCGAGGAGCTCATGGACAACTTCTGGCCCGGACCTCTGACGATAATAATGAAAAGGGCGGTGTCCCTGCCCGAGGTTACAGTCGCGGGCCTAGACACGGTGGCCGTCAGGATGCCGGACCACAACGTTGCGATGGCCTTGATATCGGAGGCGCGCACGCCCATCGCAGCCCCCAGCGCAAACCTCTCAGGCCTCCCCAGCCCCACAAGGGCGGACCACGTCATAAGGGATCTGTACGGGAAGGTCGAGGCGATCATAGATGGCGGCAACACGCCCATAGGGGTCGAGTCAACGGTCTTGGACATGACGGCCACGCCGCCTGTCATACTGCGGCCTGGAAAGATAACGCCTGACGACCTCCGCAACATCTTGGGCAAGGTGGAGGTGCATCCCGGTGTGCTGGACGAGCTAAAGTTCGAGGAGATCGTAGCCAGGTCCCCCGGAATGAAGCACAGGCACTATGCGCCCAGGGCTCAGCTGATCCTAGTCGAGGGTGAACTTGAGCGCATCAGGGCCGTGGTGCAAAGGACTGCAGACGAGCTCATGGGAGAGGGAAAGAAAGTCGGCATACTCTCGACGGACAATTACAACTACAGGGCGCACTGCGTGGTCGACCTCGGGCCGAGGAGCGATGCGAAGGTGATAGCGAGCAACCTGTTCTCCTCGTTGAGGGATGTGGACCAGCAGGGCGTGGACGTTATAATCTCCGAGGGGTTCGAACCAAAGGGTTTGTGCTTGGCGATAGAGAACAGGCTCAGAAAGGCCTCCGGAGGCAACGTGATCAGGGCCTAAGTGTTGATATCGCATCCTCTTCGAGATCCCGTGGCATGTGCTCAAAATCATTCACATATCCTGAAGAAATTAGCGTGGAAAAAACATTGTGATCTTTCTTCTATCGATTGGGAAAATTTGAAAATAAACTATTTGGTTCATCTGTGCATCGAAACCCAAATTCCTCATTTTTAGAGTTTTTAAATGCAATTTTTTCCATATGATAATGCTTTGCTTGCAAAAAGTTTAAAAACTCATCTGCCACAATATATTTGATGTCAAGCCTACCGAGATCGTTTCAGGAAAATATAAATTACGCTATAATACTTTGGGCTTTAAGAGAGAAACCAGCCCACGGCTATGAGTTGAGGAAGAGGATACGCGACCTCGTTGGGGTTAGCATAGGCTTCGGCTCGCTATATCCGATGCTCTACAAGATGGAGAAGGCCAAGCTGATAAAGAGCGAGAAGAAGCGCATAGGGAGGCGCGTTAGGAGGGTCTACAAGATAGGCGACAGGGGGCTGCGCTTCCAGAAGGAAATGAGCGCGAGGTTCAGGGGCTTCTTCAGCTGGATGCTGGGGATCAGCGCAACCAAGAAGGCAGCTAAGTCAACTCGTTAGTTTTTAATTTGACGGCGAGCTCTTCTTGGCCGAGCGGTTCGGCCAGACAGTAGCTAGCTGCCTCTATGAAGGTCCTGACTGGCAACACCTGCACCCCCTTTCTCTCTAGGAGCTGTACGGTGCCCTGCTCCCTCATCTTTTCGTAGTTGTACTGCGGTATCACAAACCTCTTCACGTACTTGTCGGCCATCGCCGCCTCGATCTTGCCCATGCCCCTGTAGTCCAAGCCCCCGACAGGCCACACCTCGCCCTTTGCCGTTATCGCGCCGGTCAGGACGACCGTCGGGTCGACCTTGACCTGCAGAAAAGCCGAGAGCATCGCGATGCCTATCGCCAGGCCCGCGGAGGGCCCTGACACCGGTGCCCTCTCAGCGCCCGGGAAGACCAATTGCTTCTCCATGCCCTTCGCGGGAGTCACGAGCTCTATGTACACGTCGTAGTCCCTGAACCTCCAATCGCTCAGCGAGTTTATGTGCACAAAAGCATCTTGGGCGCTTGCCCTTATGCTCTCCCCGACCTCGCTGCCAACTACGATGACCTCACCACGGCCGTTGGGGTTCACGATGACCTCGACGGCGACTATGAGCCCTCCGGTCTGGCCGCCCTCTCCCAGCGCAACCATCGCGTAGGACTTGCCCACCTCGGGCACCTCAAACCTCACCGAGGACTCGACGAGCTGTCTCGCCTCCTCGACGCTCTCGTCGGATGTGCGGGACAGCGCCTCCTCGAAGTGGAAAAGGGTGAGCTTGTAGTTCGACGGGTCTATCTTCGAGACGCTTTCGAGCAGGCGGGGGTCGCTCCAGTCCAAACCCCTCAGTTTGAAGAGCCTCTCTATGTCCTGCTTGAATATGTCCTTCACGGCCTCGACCTTCTCCTGTCCTTCCCCTAGGGCCTTCGCCAGCCTCCTCGCGGCCTCTATTTCCTTGACCCTCAACCTGTTCGCGTCGTCTATGACGTTGGCGATCCTCCTTGGGCTGAGCACCTTCTTCTCCAGGACATCGTAAACGGAGTCGACGGTCACCTCTGGCGAGAGGCTGTCCACGTACTTCCTCAGGTGTATCTCTATGATCTCGCACTTCTCCTGCCTGTTCTTTGGGTATGTGAACTCGAACTGCCTGGTGAACCTCTCCAGGAGGGCGGGGTCGAGGGCCTCAAGCCTGTTGGTGCTCCCGATCACGACCACGCCGGTCAGGGGCACGAACCCGTCGATCTCCATCAGCAGCTGGCTAGTCACCCTGTCCAAGATGGGGTCGGCCGTCCCCCTCCTCGGGGCTATCGAATCTATCTCGTCGAAGTACACGATCGCCGGTGCGTTCTTCCTGGCGTCCTCGAAGATGTTCCTTATGGTCTTCTCGGGGTCGCCGTACTTGCCCTGCAGGATCGAGGGCCCGTTAACGTTGTAGAACCAGACCTCGTTCTCGCCGGCTATCGACCTCGCCAACAAAGTTTTGCCTGTGCCCGGTGGTCCGAAGAACACGAAGCCCTTGGGTGGCATGTACCTCGCCTTTAGAGAAAGCTCCCTGTTCAAAGCCAACGAGATCTCCTTTATCACCTCCTCCTTGACGCCGTGCAGTCCCCCAACGTCCTTGTAGCTCTCGCGTGGCTTTATCCTGAGGACCGACCTCTTAGCGGCCTCCGTGCGCTCCTCAGCCGCATACGACTTCAACTTCCTTGCAGCAAGCCTGAAGTCGTTCAGGGTTATTCCCTCCACGACCTCGGAGAACTGCTGCGCCTCGCCCCTGCCGATCGGTAACACCCTGCTTATTATGCCCTTCCTCAGCTCCTCGGTCCTTATGTTGACCACCAGGTGGAAGGCGTTGACCACATCAGCGGGCGTGAGCTCGGTGGAGCCCAGCGCCCTCACCGCGTCCTCGAGCACCTCGACCACCTGGGCGGGGTCCACCTTCAACTTGTACCTCTCGCACCAGCGCTTGGATATCTCGACCAACATCCCCTTCGTCATCCCGGCGTCTAGGTCTATGGTGCCAACGAGGCCCCTCCTCCTCAGCGTCTCCAGAAGGGACTCGTACTCAGTAGTTGATATCAGGACGACCGTCCTGTACTCCCTCTTCTGGAGCTCGTCTATCTTCTCGAGGAAGACTGTCTGCACCCTGGCCTCCTCCATGCCGGTCTCGGTCATCGAGGTGAACTTCCTCCCAAACGCCTGGAACTCGTCTATCAGTATGATGCTCGGCCTGAAGAACGCGTTGTTGAAGAACTCGCTGAGCCTCTGGGCGCTCTGCCCATACCACATCGAATATACCTGCTCCGGCTTCAGGGAGCCGTAGTTGAGCACCAAGCCGTGCTTGACGCCGACCTCGAAAGCCTCCCTCTGGATGGCCTCGGCGAAGAACGTCTTGCCGGAGCCGCTTCCGCCCTTCACGATGAACAGCTTCGGCGGCGGGAACGGCGTGACCTTCCTGACCTCCGGGTCCCTTACGACGTGGTAGTAAACGCTCAGCATCACCTGTTCGAATTCAGCATCTCTGCCCACCAGTTCCTGCCTGCCGGAGCGGGGGAAGTCGTACCTCTTCCTGATCTTCCTCGCCTCCCTCTCGGCCTTCTTGCGCCTCGTCTCAAGGGGCTGGTTCAAGTACCTCCAGAGCCTGTACTTCCAAGACGTGAGGTAGAGGAGTGGCGTAAAGACCGCCCTTAGCCATCTCCTCCTGTACCACCACTCTCCTTGGAACTCCCCCTCGCTCCCATCCAGCTCAGACATATTGGGACCCTTAGCTCAAAATGTTTCAACGCAAGCAGTGTTTAAACTTTTCCCGAACCTCATCCGAACACGTAGAGGTAAACCAGGAGGGCGCTCACGAACAACGAGAGCGCTACCAACGCCTTCCTCGAGTTGGACACGTGCTCGACTTTGCTCAGGAAGTACGTATCGAGCACGACGTAGGCGTTCCAATAGGCGAGCAGTCCCAAGAACAGCGCGATGAATATTATCTTGGAGAAGGGCGGAAGTATTATGTTGAAGATGGAGTTGTTCTCGCTCGGGGGCTCGATCGCGCTTATGGTAACGACGACCGTTACATTGCCCGACGAGATGCTCAGGGTAGGGCGCATCACCACGAACACGGTGTCGCGCCCGAAGGGATAGGCCCTCAGGTCTTTGCCGTAAAAGGACGCGTTGTTCGTAACCGTGCCGTAGAGTAACCTGGTGGCGTTCGTGGCCGTGAAGTTTATGTAGAGGCCATAACGTCCTGGGGCCTTCGGGATCATCTCAACTATTGACGCCTCCCTGCCACCGAGCGTCTGCACTATTGACGCCTGCTCGTTCGTGAAAACCGCGTAGAGGTAGGTCATGTTCCCCAAGGCCTCGACCCTTGAGGATATGCCCGATACAGGTGGCAGCAGGAGGACCAGCACCCCGTCTCCAAGCCTGAGCTTTAACTCGCTAAGCTCGATGGAGTTCTGTCCAAGCGCCCGAGGCGCTGGTGTCAATACCAGGAGAAAGGCCGAAAGGGCCAGCGGCAGCGACCTAAGCCTTTCCAACACGTCAACCTGTTTACTTTCGTATTTAAACGTCAACTGCCCATGGCTAAAGCACGTGCTATAGGGTGGTGGCTGAAGCCATCTTGCGTTACGTAGAGAAGCTCATAATTTTGAATTCTTACATACAAACCGATTTAACCTAAAAGCTATTTAACCTTGGCGTGTACAAAGGTCCTTATGGCAAATGCGCAGTCGGAGGATATGGCCATAACGATAACCTTTCGGGAGAGCGTGGGCTTCATAGAGACGCTGGACGAGCTTTTCGGTTCGGGTGCGGGCGTCATATTGTACCACATCGGGAGGGGGATAGGCAGGGCAATGACGCTTGAGCAGGGAAAGGCCAAGGTTAAGAACTTCGAGGAGGGCATGAACGCCTTTGCAAGCAGCCTAGCCGAGAAGGGCTGGTGCGAGATCGAGTTCTCGCGCGTGGATCCGGCCGACGGCTCGGCCGTATTCAAGGTGAAGCGCCTGCCCGTGCCAGAGGCCGTGCAAGGCAACTACGAGATGCTCATAAGGGGGATGTGCTCCGGCTTCCTGGAGGCGATCTGGGAGGCGCGGGTGAGCGTGCTGAGGGGAAAGACTAGGCCCGACGGCTTCGAGCTTATAGCCTCGAAGGGAGGTGGCATAGAGTGAGCGAGCTAAACAGGGTGCCGACCGGGATCAAGCAACTCGACGACATGTTGAGGGGCGGCCTGCCTCAGGGCGGCCTCTACCTAGTAGCTGGCGGCCCCGGCGCCGGCAAGACGATCCTTGGCGCGGCCTTCCTTTACTTCGGAGCCACGAGGTATGGGGAGCCCGGACTCTACGTCACTTTCAACGAGAGAGCTGACTCCTTCAAGGCATTCATGTCCACCCTGAACTGGGACTTCCAGAGGCTGGAGGACATGGGGAAGATATCGATCATCGACTTCATGGTCACGCGCGAAAGAGGCCTCGACACCACGATGACCTTGTTGGTAGAGAAGGCCAAGACGCTGAACGCGAAGAGGCTCGTGCTCGACTCGATATCCGCCCTAGCCATCGCCCTGAAGGACAAGGTCGACTCCAGGGTTCTGACATCAATACTACATAGGCAGCTCCGGTCGCTCAACTGCACTTCGCTCATGATAGCGGAGACGCCCTGGGGTTCGAGCGCGATAGGCTCGGGCGTTGAGGAGTTCGTCGCCGACGGCATAATACTGCTCGACACCGTCACCGAGAGGGCTGAGATAAGGAAGCGGCTGGCCATACTCAAGATGAGGGGTACCGACTTCGACCCCCGATACTATAGGTACGTTGTAACGAGGGATGTGGGCTTCTCCTTCATACCATTCCCCGAAGCTTAGGACGGAGTGCTGCAACAGTTCCGGGGGCTATGCGAAAGCGCTTTTTTCTAAACCTGTCTAAAGGCCATAAGGGGCTCTGGTTTTCAACACCAAGTCGAGGCTTAAGCGCTTGAACGATAGAGGACAACGCAAACGCAATTGACACCTCAACCAGCTTCACTGCATTTCGATGAGCTTAATCCCATAGGCGCTTGCGAGCTCCTTGGCCCTCTCGGAGGTCTTGCCCCTCAAGACCAGCACCGCCTTGGCTCTAACAGGCCCTAGGTCTTTGAGCTTGGCGTACATCCTCAGGACCTCCACCTCCACCACCTCCTCCCCCGAGATGTCGATGACCAGGGGCAAGCGTCCCTCGGATTCAGCAAACATGTCGAAGGTGTGCGTGATCCCCGACAAGCCCTGCATCCTGACCTCCCTCGTGACCTTGTAGCCCGCCTCCGCGAGAAGGCTCTCCAAAGCCGATCCCAAGGGCGCTAGCTTCCTCCGCGCCTCCGCCAGCTTAGCTGCGCGCGGTCCCTTGGCCATGAGCTGGACCTCCTCCAGATCGAGGGCATCCTCCCACAGCCTCCTGAAGAGCGCTCTCATGGATCTTACCAGTGGTCTGTGGCTGGACCAGATGGCCGACGATGTCCTCTCCTCCTCGTGGTGGCTGAGCACGAACATGACGTTGCTCTCGCCGCTCACCACGAAGCTCGGCGGGTTGCTGACCCGGACGTGTCTCACCCGAGCCCTGAGAGAGGCCACCGTGGCGCTATTCTTCTGCGTCACCTCGGTGAGGACCAGAACCTCATCCCGCCTAGCCCTCGACGGCTGGACCGCGTCGAAGACGCCAGCGTAGTACATCTTGCTCAGCATGGCGCCTGGACAACAGATCAACTTTGGGATGTGGGGACTCGAGAGGAGGTCTGATATCCTCGCGAATATCTGTTCGGTACCGGTCAGCATCTGAAAGCGGCTCTCAGGCTCCTCGGGGGCGCTGACCTTCATCTTGTGCCACAAGGACGTCATCTCATCCTTGCTGGCCTCCATAGACCTCAGCCTCACCCTCTCGGAGTCTATCAGCAAGCCCAACGCCCTGTCCAGGGGGACGGCAACGAACCTTGCAGGCCTACGCACGGTGCAGAGCACTATGCCCTTGTTCTGCAGCGACCTAAGTATCGCGTAGATCTCCGTCCTCTGAACGCCCAATACTTTAGCGAGCTCTACAGCAGTGCCCTCCCCGATCTTTGAAAGGTGCAGGTAGACCTTCGCCTCGGTCGTCGTCAGGCCGAACGACTTGAGCCTCTCAACTAGGCGCTCTAGGACCTGTTCCTCTGCCGCCTCCACTCCCGCTCACGTAAAGAGGCCTAACAGGTTATAAAAAGCTTGAGCTGGCTGGCATTCCGGCTCGGCTTTATGCAACGTAAGATGAGGTACAAAGTTCCCTTTCAGGAGCTGGCCTCGGCCGGGTGACGGCCATCCAGGGCTTGTAAATTGTAGCTTAAGCGGGATCGTGGTGTTGAAGTTTTAAGCGAACTTCTAAGATAATTTAAAAATAAAAAAGATATGTTGAGTTACGGCTGGTACAGGTTGATCGACCTGGGTATCACGACCCCGAAGAGGTTTATCAGCGCCGCCGGCAACCACATCGCGCCGAACCCTAGTATCAGGCCGGCCACTATCGGCATCGCGTACTGCTCGTACTTCCTCAGGCCCACCGTCCTTATGGTGATGTACTTTATTATCAGCGCAATGAGCGATGTCATCCACATGTAGTCAGGTATGGTTATCCCCACGAACAGCGCCGGGACGTTCACGAACCAGAACAGCGGTACCCTCGTCTTTAGGACGTACAAAGCCAGGGCTAGGAGTATGCCCACTCCCCACATCACGCCGAGGTTGTACTCTATTGTAAGACCCTCGATTACCCAGCGTCCCCTATGGTAGCGTCCGGCCGCAATCCAAGGCCACCAGCCGTAGAGCTGCCCAAGCTGAGACAGGCCTCCCTTGGTGTGGAATATGAAGAACATGTCCACGGGCACGAACACGAAGGCGAGCACTATCATGCCAATTATCAGGGCGATCAGCAGGTCCTTAAGCTTCATCTTGAGGTCGTAAGCCAGCTTGTACAACGTGACCATGTGCCCCGCGCTCATCGGGCTGAATGAGACGTTCCAGTTATCTAGGTTGCTCATGTGTCTAGCTACTGTGAACCATGCGGGGTTGGTCATCGGCTGGTCCCATGTCGGTTCTTGCCAGCCGTATAAGGCGCGTCCGACCGTGTAGGTTACATCCCACGTACTCGACCAGCCTGTACCCACGTGCCAGAAAACCTCAGCGTATACCCTAGCGTAGAGTATGTTGAACAGGAACGCCCATATTGGCACTAGGAACGCCAGCAGGGGATCTGCGCCCTCCATGAGCATGAGCACCCACCAGCCAAGACCTCCGATCACGAGCAGCGCTGACACCATCCTAAGCGACAGCCCTCTCTCATCGATATCCTTCTTCCAGAGCGTAGAGAAGACCTCTCTTATTCTCCTCCTGTTCCTGGTGAGGGTCCAGATGATTATGCCCATGGCGATGCCGCTGGCAGCTAGCTCTCTATAGGGGAACGGCATCTGCGTACCAGGATAGGTCTCCCAAGGCCAAACGAACTCCATACCTGGAGTGTAGGGAACAACGCCTACCGCAACACCTATGCCTTGATACAGCACCCCGAAAATGACCCACGCGAGTATAAGCGATATCAGCACGTCATTCGGCATAACTAGGCCCACGGCTATCTGGGGTATGTTGAATATGAAGTTCGCGTAGACCCCCGGCCAGAGCGTGGCCAAGAACCCGATGTTTATCAACGTCTCGCCCCACCACGCTCCGACTGGAAAGGCTGGAAATATCTCGGTGATCAACGGGGTTATACCCAGAAGAGCGCCTATCACGAATGTCGCCCAGAACACCTTCGTGGAGACGACCTTCAGGTCG